>Ga0073934_10010265_pt1 | contig 11691 bp, 8 predicted proteins | sample LarsenN4metaG_FD_76834 | JGI IMG/M metagenome (GOLD analysis project Ga0073934, IMG submission 76834) | Hot spring sediment bacterial and archeal communities from British Columbia, Canada, to study Microbial Dark Matter (Phase II) - Larsen... ... | reverse complement strand
CGAGCGTAACGGGAATTACGATGTGTATACGATTCCCTTCGAAGGCGGTGAGGAACGGCGCTTGACCACCGCCGAGGGACTTGACGACGGCCCGGACTATGCGCCGGACGGGACCATTTACTTCAATTCCGCGCGTACCGGCCGGATGCAAATCTGGAGGATGAACGCCGACGGCGGCGAACAGCGGCAGGTCACGTCCGATGACTACAACAACTGGTTTCCGCACCCGTCGCCGGACGGGAAGTGGCTGGTGTTTCTCTCGTACGAGAAAGACGTGACAGGCCATCCAGAGAACAAAGACGTCATGCTGCGACTGCTGCCGCTGGATGGCGGAGAAATCCGCGTGCTGGCCAAGTTGTTCGGCGGACAGGGGACCATCAACGTCCCCTCCTGGTCACCGGATAGCCGCGACGTCGCGTTTGTGAGTTATCAGTTCGTGCGTCAGCGATCGTCGGAGAAGTAGGTCGCGTTGCTCGCCGCTATTCCCAGGGCAGGCCTCCAAAGTCTGCGCGGATAACACGGCTGCGACGGCCTGCCCTGGGCTTGGCGTTTAGTCACGTCGCACGATGGGATTGGAGGATTGCGACGATGAATCTAGTCCGGCGCGCTATTCTGTTTAGCTTCGTTGCCACGGCGCTGGCGGCCGGCCGAGCCGTTGCGCAGCCCTTCGCCATCGAGGTCGTCGACGGGGCCACGGGGCGTGGCGTGCCGCTGGTGGAGCTGCGCACGGTTGCGGGAACGAGTTACTACACCGACAACGCCGGCCTGGTGGCGATCGACGAAGTGGCGCTCGTGGATCAAGAAGTGTTCTTCACCGTCAGCAGCCACGGCTATGAGTTCCCGGCCGATGGATTTGGGATGCGCGGCAAGCGGTTGCGCGTGAAGTCCGGCGCCGTCGAGAGGCTGGAAATCCAGCGCAAGAACATCGCCGAGCGGCTGTACCGCATCACAGGCGCTGGATTGTATGAACACGCCGTGCGGCTCGGTCGCGCGACGCCGCTGGAGCATCCACTGTTGAATGCGGGCGTCGCGGGGAGCGACAGCACGCAGTGTGGCCGCTATCGCGGCAAGCTGTTTTGGATCTGGGGGGACACGCAACGCCTGAGCTATCCGTTGGGCAACTTTTTTGCGACAGGCGCTACGTCATCGCTTCCGCGCGATGGCGGCCTGGCGCCGGACGTGGGCGTGAATCTGAGCTACTTCGGCGACGGCCAGGGTTTTGTGAAAGGGCTCGCGCCGTTCAAGTCCGATGGCCCGGTCTGGCTCACGGCGCTGGCGACGCTACCGGATGCCGACGGCCAGGAACATCTGGCGGCCACGTATATGAAGATTCGCGCCCCGCTCGAAGTCTACGAGCGCGGGCTGTGCGAGTGGGACGACGACGAACAGTTATTCCGGGAAGTGCTGAAATTCCCGCGGGACGCCAAGCTCGTGCCCGACGGGCATAGCGCCGCGTTCACCGACGAAACAGGCGATTGGCTCTACGTGGGCGAGGCGATCCCCAGTTTGCGCATGCCGCGGCGCTATGAAGCCTGGCGCGACCCGCAAACGTACGAACGCGTCGAAGTTGACGAGCAGTTTCGCGACGCCGCAACGGGAAAGCACGTCGAACGCCACCACGGCCACGCCGCCTGGTCGCCGGCGCGCAAGCGCTGGATCAGCGTTTTTTGCGAGTCCGGCGGCGGCAGCTCGCATCTCGGCGAAATCTGGTACGCGGAGGCGGAGCGGCCGGAGGGTCCCTGGCGCGACGCGGTGAAGATCATCACCCACGACAAGTACAGCTTCTACAATCCCACGCAGCACCCGTACTTCGCCGACGCGGAGGGACGTTATCTCTATTTGGAAGGTACGTACACGGCCACGTTCTCGGGCAACGAACGATTGACGCCGCTTTACGAGTACAACCAGATCATGTACCGGCTTGACCTCAATGACCCGCGGCTGAAGGTGGCGTGGCGGTGATCGGACGCCCTCACCACTTCCGCGGCGTCACGCGCCCTTGCACGCGCCCCGGCAGCCCCTGGATGCGTAGAAAACCTTCCGCGTCGGTTTGATTGTAGCTGCCGCCACCTTCCATGCTGGCGATGCCTTCGTCATAGAGGTTGTTCGGACTTTGGCGGCTGGCGACAAAGATGTTGCCTTTGTACAGGCCGAGGGTGACTTCACCAGTGACCGGCGTTTGCGCCTGGCGGATGAACGCCATCAGAGCGTCTAGCTTGGCGTGATACCAGAAGCCGTAGTAGACCATCTCGGCCACTTCCGGCGCGAGGCGGTCGCGCAGGTGCATCAGGTCGCGATCCAGCGTCAGTTGTTCGATATAGCGATGGGCGTCATAGAGGATCGTCATGCCCGGCGCTTCGTACACGCCGCGGCTCTTCATGCCCACGAAGCGGTTCTCGACCATGTCGATCCGGCCGATGCCGTTACGGCCGCCGATCTTGTTCAGCTCCAGCACCAGTTCGATGGGATTCAGCTTGCTGCCGTTCACGCTCACCGGCACGCCGTGCTGAAAGCCGACCGTCAGTCGCTCAACTTCGTCGGGCGCCTGCTGGGGCGAGACCGTCATGCCGAAGTCGACCAGGTCCACGCCACAGACCGTCAGGTCTTCCAGTTTGCCGGCCTCGTAGCTGATGTGCAGGCAATTCTCGTCGGAGCTATAGGGCTTGGCAGACGACGCCTTGACCGGAATCCGGCGTTCCTCGCAAAAGGCGATCATCTCCTTGCGCCCCGGAAAGGCGGCACGGAATTTTTCGATCCGCCAGGGAGCGATGATCTTCACGCCCGGATTCAAGGCTTCCGCAGCCAACTGAAAGCGGCACTGGTCGTTCCCCTTGCCCGTGGCCCCGTGGGCATAGGCGTCCGCGCCGACTTCCCGGGCGACCTGGAGGCAAACCTTGGAGATCAGCGGCCGGGCGATTGACGTGCCCAGCAGATAGACGCCCTCGTACTTGGCCTGCCACTGGAGGACCGGAAACGCAAAGTCCCGGCAGAGTTCTTCCCGGGCGTCGACGATCCGGGCGCTCGCGGCTCCGCACTGCTTGGCCTTGTTGAGGATCGCCTGACGATCCTCGCAGGGCTGCCCCAGATCGACGTAAACGGAGTGGACCTGGTATCCTTCCTCCTGCAACCAGCCCAGGATCACCGAGGTATCCAGGCCGCCGGAATAGGCCAAAACGCAACTGGGCATGTCGAACTCACACCAACCGGGGACAGTGGGAAAACCGCTATTTTGCGGGCAACCCACGCCGGGAACAAGGAGTCGCCCCGGTTCGATCAGGTTCGCGGCGGCGCGTCGCCGCGGCGAGCTTAATCACCTATTTGCTCCAGCTTCAGCAGCGCGACTGTCAGTTGGACGGCGTTGGAAACTTCCATCTTGGCGAAGATCTGCGCCCGATGGTATTCGACGGTCTTGGGACTGATGCCCAATCGCGCCGCCACGGCCTTTGTTTCCAATCCTCGAAAAATGTGCTCCGCGACCTCGCGTTCGCGCGGGGATAACAATTCGAAGCGGGCCTTCAGTTGCCGTACGTCCTGGCAGCGCAGCATTCGATCGGCGTCTTTCTGGATCGCGCCTGAAATCAGCTTTTGCAGGCTGGGGGAGTCGGCCGGCTTCTCCAGGACGAACATCGCGCCGGCGATCATCGCGTCGACCGTGGCGCGAACCGTCGGGCGCTCCGCCAAGACAATGACCGGCAACGGGCAATCTCCGCCGCGAATCTGCTGGACAAGTTGGATCCCGCATTGATCCGGCAGCGTTAGTTCGCAGATTACGCAGGCGGGGCGATGGTTGTCGCGGCCGTCGCGGAAGTCCGCGGCGGTGCGATACGTACGCAGTTGCGGCGCTTGCGAGGCGAACAGGCCACGAACCGCCGCCGCGGTGCCGGGATCGGGATCGACGATGTGAATCGCGGCCGTTCGTTGCATTCCCGCTCCCACCGCGACATCAAGGAATGTCGCTCGCCATGACGACCGTCGACTGACTGCCGGGGCGCGAATAGAAACTCGCCGCAGCGCACTGCGGAGTTTCCGCTGTCGCCCGCAGCGAAAGCGGCTGATTCAGATAGCCCTTCCAGTGATCGAGCCAGTCGAACGCGCTTTCCACCGCCGTAAATAGCTCCGTCCGGTCCGCCCAAGGCTTCACGACCAGTCGGTGCACGCCGTGCAATCGCGCCAGGCCAGCGGCGGTCAGCCGCGCCGGATGCTCGCGATCCACTAACGCGATCAGCGGGACGCCTGCGTCCCGCCGCGATAAGTCCGCCAAAATGGCGGCGGTTTCCGCGTCCTCCAAGTGGTCGACGACCACCACGCATTCACAGCGCCAACTTGGAGAGATGTCCCGCAAGCGCTCCTGACAGGATTTCACCTGTTCAACCCGATATTCGGGCTGCGGGCAGGAACGCTTGAGGGACTCCCATACGGCCGGATCGTCACCGACGTACAATACAATTCGATGGGCGGATTCGCGCCGCATGGGCGGGTACTCCAGGGGGGCAGGTCTGGACCACCTTGGTGGCGTATAACTAATAGCTCAGTTTGGTAGGAGGAGCACCTAGGAAATCCCCGGGCGGCGCTCCCTTGGTTGGGCAGGCATTTCCATCGCTGTGGCGGTCGTGCACCCGACGAATCACGGCGATGAGACATCGCGATTCGCTTGCGGCCAAGCGAATCCGGAGACTCCAACAGTTCTAGCCATCTGCACGCGAATCGGCAATTGCGCGAATTGCGCAACTTAATCAGAAATATGCTCTTTTTCCGCACACGTTGATTCCATCGGGGCCGTCGACGAAGTCTTTTCGTACCGCTTCGCTACAATCCAACGCTCACCGGCCGGCACGTCATGATCCAGCAAATCGCCCTCTTCGCCGGCAGTTTCAGCCCGCCTGGGTCGCATCATCGGCGGATCGCGGCGCGACTGGCCCAGGAATTCGATGAAGTCATCGTCGTGCCCTCCGTTTCGCGCCCGGGCGAACCCGTGGCGAACGATGTGTCGCCCATCTATCGAGCCGCGATGGCGGATGTGAACTTTCGCCAGCTCGATCGGGTGCGCGTCGAGCTGGCCGATCTGGAAAATGGCAGTTTCACGCCGATGTGCCGCCTGGTCGAGCAGTTCGGCCACGCGGCGGAGCCGTGGCTGGTGATCGGCGCCGACCTGGTCGCCGGGGGCCGGCAGGGCGAGTCGCTGATTCATACGACCTGGGAGGAAGGCCGGCGTCTTTGGAAGGAGGCGCGATTCGTCGTTATCGCTAGTCCGGACCGGTCGATCGACGCGGCCGACCTTCCTCCGCGACATCGCGTCATTCAGGCGGAAGACGTGCGCTCCAGCACCAAGGTCCGCAGCCTGCTCTTGGATCGCCGTCCGACCGGCGATTTCCTCTTGCCCGAGGTGGCCGACTACATTGCCCGTCATGGCCTCTATCGCGGCGTGCCCCCGGCGCAGCGCTCGCGCCTGCAAGTTGCAGGCACGCGATTACTCGTGGTCAGCGATCCGCACAATGAGGAGGCGCAGCGGATCGCGAAGCGCTTCCCATCTTCCCACGACGATCCGGAGTTGATCGTGGTCATCGGTGGCGACGGTACGATGCTGCGGGCCATCCGCGAGCACTGGCGCCGGCGCGTGCCCTTCTACGGCATCAATGCCGGACATCTGGGATTTCTACTCAACGACGTGCCCGCCGCGTCGCTGGCCGACGAGGAGTTTCTGCTGGAACACGTCCCGCTTTTGCGCGTGGAGACCGAAAGCATCGACGGCGTTCGGCAGGCGGCGCTGGCCTTCAACGACGCCTGGGTGGAACGCGCCACGGGACAAACCGCGTGGATCGAAGTGCTCGTCAACGGCCAGCAGCGCTTGTCCAAGCTGGTGGCCGACGGCGCATTGGTGGCCACGGCCGCTGGCAGCACGTCGTACGCCCGCGCGATGGGCGCAACGCCGTTGCCGTTGGGCACGTCGGCGCTCTTGCTGGTCGGCTCGAACGTGCTCAGCCCGGACGGCTGGCGGCCGGTTGTGCTGCCGCTGGAAAGCGTGATCGAGCTGCGTTCCGTCGACCCGTACAAGCGCCCACTGCACGGCTTCGTCGACGGCCACGCGCACGGCGCCGTGCGCTGGCTCCGCGCGCGGATGAGCAACGTCGCCGCCGCGGAACTCGCCTTCTCCCCCGGCCACGACCCTGTGGCGAAGCTCAGCAAGATTCAGTTCCCGGCGCGGTGAGTGTCGCGTTTTGAACCGCGGAGAGTGGGGGAATGCCGAATTTCTAAAACCGAATGTCGAATCAAATCCGAATTACGAATGGCTGAATGAACGATGGCCGGACGGCGACCATCGTCGCACCATTCGACATTCAGATTTCGTCATTCATTCGTCATTCGGATTTAGAAATTCGAGCTTCCCACGCTATCTCCTTAAGTTCAACAATTCATCCAGCAACTGCTGCGCGGCCGTGATCACTCGCGTATTGCCGCGGTACTGTGTGGAGGCCAGAATCAGGTCGATCAGGTTGGCGCCGATGTCGGTGTTCGAGAGTTCCACGGCGCCGGCGATGATGCTGCCGATGCCCTGCTCGCCCGGATCCCCTTCGATCGGCAGGCCGGAGTTCACGCCCGAGGCGAAGACGTTTTCGCCTTTTTGTTCCAGCCCGGCGGGGTTGGCGAAGCGGGCCAGGCGAATCTGGCCCAGGTCGCGCGTCACGCCGTTGGAGAACACGCCGCGGATCGTGCCGTCTTCGCCGATGATGAAACTGCTCAACGTACCGGCCGCGGAGCCGTCCTGCCGCGAGGCCGCGAGTGAGCTGCGTTCCTGAGCCAAGCCTGAAAGCTGCGAGAAGTCCAAATCAAACTCCAGCGGGGACACGCTGGAGATGTTGTCGCGGTCGATCGACACCGTCTCCTCGCTGACGGAGATCACCTTGCCCTCGCCGTCAAAGGAAATCAGGCCCGTGCCGACGGCGATTTGAGCGCCGGTCAGCGGATCGTTATCGCCCGAGTCCGCGAACCACCGATACGTGGTGCTGGAGGCGTCGCGGCTCTCCAGTACGGTCGTCACGCGGACGTTCAGCGGAATGCCTAGCGAGTCGTAAACGCGGAAGTCGGAGACGGCGCTTTGGCCCACGGCGTCTTGAATCTTGCCGAACGGCAAGTTGACGTTCGTCGTCCCGGTGGACGTGGTGAACTGCAGGCCGGACAGGCCCACGTCGACGGCGTTGTCGACGCCGTTATTGCCCACCAGGCGAATGCGCCCGTCGGAGGTAACGCTTCCGCCCGCCGCGCCGAAATTGGCGTCGCCTGGGATGGCGTTCACCGGGTCGAACGAGGCGTCCTGAATGCCCATCGCCTGTTCCATAAAGTTAATCAGGTCGAGCACGGTAGTGCCGCTGGTCACCTCGAAGTCCTTGGTGGCCAGTTCGCGGCCTCCCTTGCTGCCGGTGAACGAAAGCGTGCCCGTCTGGAAGAGGTTTTCATAGGTCGAACCGTTCCGACCCAGCACGTTGATCAACAAGGTGTTCGAGCTGATCTTCGGCCCGTCGAGGTCGATCTCCGGCTGCGTGGCGAGCACGGTGTCGCTCATGTAGTCGGTGTAAGTGTCGACCGTGGCGCTCAGTGGGATTGTCGTGACGCGATGGAATTCGGTCGAGTCGGTGGCCAGATTGCGATAGATGCGGCGGTGGGTCCAGTTGCCGCTGGCGTCATTCGGGATGTTGTCGAGCTGAATCCGCCCACCCACGACGTTGAACGGCGCCACGAGCGGCGCGGGGCGGCTCTCGCGGCCGCTGAATTGATCGTAGAACGTGACGTAGTAGCTGTAGTTGCCGGTCAGCGTGTCGGTGTTATGCAGGGTCGCATTCGCCGCTTGCGGCGCGATCGAGCCGTCGTCCGTAAATGTGGTTGCCGCGGCGCCGATTTCGGTCAGGTACTCAAACGTCGTGCCGCCGTCGGTCGAACGGTAAATGCGTTTGTAGTCGTAGCGGCCGTTGGGATCGTTCGGGATGTTCGCCAAATCGACGGCGTCGTTCGCGCCGGCGAGCGTGATGGAGACACTGGAAGATTCAAGACTCTCCGTGCCTAGGTTCGCCAGCGTGTCGTCGGCGAAGACGACGCGATAAATGTAAGTGCCGTTGGCGAGCGAACCGGTCGTGTTCGCGGCGGCGGTCGTGGTGCTGGTGGGAATCGGCGCGGCGTTGCTCGTCGTGGCCGACGGCGGCGCGGTGAACTGAGCATCGCCCAGGATGCCCGTCTGGATCACCTGGGCTTGCGTGGCGATGTCGCCGGTGGGCGTCAGCGTCCCCTCGAAGAACACGTTTTGCGTCGCCTGGGCGACGGCCGACGCGCCGAGCGGAATCGTCAGCGGCTGGAGCGAGGTTTCCAAAATCTGGAAATTGTCGTCAACGCCGAAACCCAACAGCCGATTGCCGTTGACGTTGACCAGCTCGTTCTGCGAGTTGGTCTTGAAGATCCCGTTGCGCGTGTAAAGCGTTTCGCCCTGCGAACCTTGCACCATGAAGAACCCGTCCCCTTGGATCGCCAGGTCGGACGGGTTGGCGCTAATTTCGATCGTGCCTTGCGTGAAGTCCGGCGTGATTTCGGCCACCTGCACGCCGAGACCGACCTGGCGCGGGTTGGTGCCGCCGTTGGTCGTGGTGGGCGACGAACCGAGCCCTTGCGTTTGCAAGAACTGCGTGGCGAAGATCGCCGTCGAGGCCTTGAAGCCAACCGTGTTCGAGTTGGCGACGTTGTTGCCCACCACGTCGATCGTGGTTTCAGCGGCGGTCAACCCAGTCAGCGCGGTACTCAGTGCGGATGCCAGACCCATGGCGGGGGTTCCTTGGTCGATTAGTTTCGGACGTGGCGGGGCGTCGTGCGGAGAAGGTAAGAAGTCAAGAATGTGAGAAGTTAAGAAGTTGCTTTGCGCGAAGTCTTCTCATCTTCTTCCATTCTCAACTTCTCACCTTCTCTCCTTACGGCAAAATCTCTCCCACATTTTTCAGCGCCACCGTTTTCGCGCCGACGTGCAGCTTCGGTACGCCGTCGGTGACGGTAACCCGCTCCACTTTTCCAGTCACTTTGTCGGCGTCGTCGTCGAGGCCGCTGATCGTCTTGCCGATCATGGCGCTCGCGCTCGACAGGTTTTGACCCATCAACACCGCGTCGAGCGTCTTCGTCAGCCGGCTCGAGGCGTCGATCTGGCGGATCTGCCCGATCTGCTCGATCATCTGCGCGTTGTCCATCGGGTTCAGCGGATCCTGATTCTGCAGTTCCGCGATCATCAGATCGAGAAACTGCGACGTGTTCAGGTTCTCCAGCGCGTTGCTCGAACCGGCGCCCGTGGGGTTGCGCGTGACCGTGTTGCTGATCGTGTCGATCATGGGAACATTCCCTTGCTAGGCCAGCACGTTGAGTCGCCCCGTCGAGGAGCGAATCGGCGTGGGCTTTGTTTCCTCGCTGGTACTGGATGTCGCCGGCTGACGCTCGTTTCTCGCCGACCGCGCCGCGGCGCGCCCGCGCGACGACTCGGCGTCGGCGAACGAATGGCGTTCGCCGGGCGAGCCGTCCGGCTGCTGCATCAAATCGACATCGAACCGCTCGATCTTGATTTCCTGCGCCGTTAAACGTTCTCGCAGCGCCGGCAGGTTCTCCAGAATCGCCATCTTCGCGGCGGGAGTCTCCGCTTCCAGTTTTGCCGAAAGCGCCCCGTTCCGCACGGAAAGCTCGATTCGCAACACGCCCAGCTCCGGCGGCGTGAGCCGGAGTTTGAGCGGCGCGGCTCGGTCCTGCGCGGTTCGCAGCGCCTTCGCCACGCGCTCGACGAGTCGCACGCGATCGACTTCCTGCTGCTGATCGGTACGTTGGCGCGCTGGCGCGCCGGCTGCCTTGGCGTTGTCGAGGAGCGTCTTGCCGTGCTCGCGACCTGGAGCGGCCGTGCCCATGGGACTGTGCGATTCCGGGTGAGCTCGATCGACGCTCGCTGGCGGGACGGGCTTGTTTTCCAGGGCTGGCGTCGGCGTGACAGCGGCATGGACGATGACGGGCGTCGCTGGCGCGGCGCTGGCGTCGATCGGCGCGGCGGCCGCATTGCTTTGAAGCGCGGCCGCCGACGTCTGAGCGGTAGTGACAGCAACCGGCTCGGCCGTTCGCGCTTCCACGTTCGCGCTCGGCGCAGTACGAGCCTCGCGCGGCCGCCGAATTTCCGCGGCGGCGTCACGCGGCTTAGCGGTCGGCATGACGCCGCTTGCCACGGCAGGCGCCGTCGGCGACGCCGTTGGAGCAGCTACCTTCGCCTTCGCGGCGGCCTGGACCGGCTCAACACTCGAAGCCGCTGTGGGGCGAGCCTGCGTCGCGGGTTGCGCCTGCGCGGCGGCCTCTGTTGATGGAGACGCCGCAGGCCGTACCGCCGTCCCTGGCTCGATCGCCTTGCCTTTGACCTCACCTTGCTCCCTCACGCGACGCAGTCGGCCCGGCGCTGGTGCAGCGACGGCGGCTTGTACCTGCGGCTGCGGAGATTGAGACTGCAATGTCGGCGTCGATGTTGCTTCCGCCGCGGCCGTCGGCGGTTTGGCGGCATTTGGTCGCTCAGCGACGTTGGTCGCGCGCAGTCGCGAAGTGCCAGCGCCGTCCTTGGTTGCGGCTACGCTTCGCGCTGCGTCAGTCGTGGCGGCCTTGGATTCGGCCGCATGGTTATTGGTTGTGTGGGCCGCCGGCTTCGCGTCGGACTTCCGCTTGGCGTCAACCGGAGTTTTTTCCGCCGCTGCAGCGGCTGGCTTGGCGACTGGCGCTTGAGACGCGGCCAGCCTAGACTCTGCCGTGTTCGCACGGGGCTCTCGCTGCGCGGCGCCCGTCTTCGCCTCGACGGCGACTCCTTCGCGCGTCGCCGCAGGCTTGCGCTCGCTCGGACGCTCCGGCGCGGCATTGGCAGTCCGTGCGTGATGGGACGCGGCGGCCGCGGCCGATCTCGGCCGGAATTCGCTCACAGTCTTGGCGGGCGACGACACAGCCACGTGATTCGCGTGAGCTGAATGTTCAGGGCGAACTGGCGAAGGGGCGAGGTCCGGGGCTGGACGGTCATCAGCGGGACGCACGTCGACGGGCGTGTTCTCGTCCTTTTGGGAAAACTCGGGTTCTTGCGATTCGACAAGATTCGCGTCGAGTGTGGAACTTGGCGCCGACGGCGGAACCTGGGGCGCGGCTTGCTGGGCTGGCTGCGCGGCGCTGGCAAGGATTTGATCGAAGGCGGCCGTGATGTCAGTGGTTTCGCGCCGCGCTGCGCGCCCCGCTCGCACGTGCTGAGCCACTCGCGATGCCTGCGGCGCTTCGACGTGCGACTCAGCCATTTGCTTACCTAGTTTCTAAGGCGAGCCCTCCGCGGGTGGCGCGAGTCCTTGCTGAGCCTGGTCGATTTCGGCCACTTGAGGCTGGCCGTCGCGAATCGCCTTGGTGATCTCAGCCAGGACCTGGGGCTCTTTGCCTGTTTTGAATTCGGCGGCGATCTTCGCCTGTTTGTTCGGCGACATCGCCCCCACGATCCTGACCACTTCATCGACATCTCCGCGTTCGTACATTTGCAGGATTTGCTCTTTCGCCTGCTTTGGCTTCATGTTCTCCCAGAGCGCGCGCACGTTGTCGCGCCCGGTCGCCACGGCGCCTTCGCGGTCCTCTTGCAGTTTGCTTTCGAACGTCGACTTGACGCGATCAAAAGCCAGTCGATCT
>Ga0073934_10010264_pt1 | contig 11691 bp, 7 predicted proteins | sample LarsenN4metaG_FD_76834 | JGI IMG/M metagenome (GOLD analysis project Ga0073934, IMG submission 76834) | Hot spring sediment bacterial and archeal communities from British Columbia, Canada, to study Microbial Dark Matter (Phase II) - Larsen... ... | reverse complement strand
TGGTTCCAAAAGTAGCCGATCATCGGCGCCGCCGTGGCGATCGCGGAGAGGGCGATCACGGCAAAGCGCCCGAGGCGGCGGAGGATGAGGCGACGCTCGCTACCCACCAACCAGATGAGCCACGTGAGCGCCAGCAGGATCGGCACCAGGCGCGACGCATAGTAGCTCTGGATGCCCAACCCCAGCGCCACGCCGCACAGAATCGCGGCGCCGAGCCGCAGCTCGCGCCACGCGTGCAGCGCCAGCCAAACGACGAGGAGGCTGAGGAACGGCGTGTCGATGTACTCCAGCCCGGTGCGGCTGAGGTGGATGAAGAAGCGCGCCGAGACCAGCAGCAGTCCGGCGAGCAACCCGACAGAGGCACCCCACAACCGCGCACCGACGGCGAAGATGAGCAGCACCGAGGCCGCGCCGACGATGACGCTGGTGCAGCGCAGCCCGAGCAGGTTCACCCCGAAGAGCTGGATGCCGGCGGCCTGCCGCAGCACGTGGAAGCGCGGCAACCAGTACCACCCGGTGGTGAACAGATTGAACGGCTCCCGGTCCAAGAGCGCCACGGCGTCCATGCCCTCCTCTCCCTCGTCGCCGTGGACTTCGGGTGGGATGCTGGTGACCCGCCAGCCGAAGAAGCCGCCGGCGAGCAATAGGAGCAGCAGACAGGCCGCCACGGTCTGACGCGACGGCCAGGTGCCCGAGCGATCGCGCCAGCGCGACCAGGCGGCGCAGGCAGCGAGCGTGGCCAGGCCCGCCAGCCACGGCGCGTGCGTGAACGCCGGCGGGGCGTAGCGATACACGAGAATGCCGGCGCCGCCGCAGAGCGCACAGCCCGCGCCGAAGACGGCCCAGAACCCCCGCGGCGCCGCATGCGCCGGCCGGCCGGCGGGTTCGGCGCGCGCGCCGCCGACACGCTCCGCCACGACGAACAGCACGACCCCCGCCCCAAATGCCGCCAGGCTGCCCGAGGAGTTCGCGTATACCTCTGCTTGCGCGTAGCCGGCGGCGGCGACCGCCAGCAGCTTGAGCAACAGAACGCGACCGGTGCGGCGGCGTGGCGGAGGCAACGACGCAAGCGGCGAGTTCACAACGACAGCCAGACGACGTGCACGACTGTCGCCGCTCGCTAGAGTATCGGCGCGCGCGAGTCAAGATCGCCAGCGCGCCTTGGCGTGCACGGCGCGGCGTGCGCGGCTTGCCGCTCGTCTTGCACCCGTAGGCAGCGCCCGCTACAGGGGCGAACCATATGCCCGAGCACCTGTCGGTGGTGATGCCGGTCTACAACGAGCGCTACCTGGTGGCGGAATCCGTCCGGCGCATCCTGGCGGTGCAGAGCCCGCTGATCAGCCGTCTCGACCTCATCATCGTCGATGACGGATCGACCGACGGCACGCGCGACATCCTGCGCCACCTCGCCGCGGCGCATCCCGAGCGCATCACCTACGTCGAACACGAGCGCAACCAGGGCAAGGGCGCCGCCGTGGCCACAGGGATCGAGCGTGCGCAGGGATCAGTGACCATCATCCACGACGCCGACCTTGAATATAACCCCGAGGATCTCCCGCGGCTGATGACGCCGTTCGTCCACGACGCCGCCGACGCCGTCTTCGGCTCGCGCTTCCTGGCCGGCAGTTACCGCCGGGTCCTCTACTACCGGCACTCGATCGGCAACCGCCTGCTGACCGGGCTGTGCAACATCTTCACCGATCTGAACCTCACCGACATGGAGACCTGCTACAAGGCGGTGCGCACGCGGCTGCTCCAGTCCATCCCCATTCGCAGCCGCGACTTCCGCATCGAGCCCGAGCTGACGTTCAAGCTCGCCAAACGCGGCGCGCGCATCTTCGAAGTGCCGATCTCCTACGCCGGCCGCACCTACGAGGAGGGCAAGAAGATCGGCTTTCGCGACGCCGTGCTGGCGTTGGGCGCGATGCTGCACTGGTGGCTGATCGACGACATCTACAAGCCCGACGAATACGGCTCGAACATCCTGGTCGGCATGTCGGCGGTGCCACACTTCAACCGCTGGATGGGCGACACCATCCGGCCGTACGTCGGCGCGCGCGTCCTCGAGGTCGGCGCCGGGATCGGCAACCTGACGCGCGGCCTGCTGCCGCGCGACCTCTACACGGCCACCGACGTGAATCCGCACTACCTCGACTACCTGCGCAACTACGCCGAGGCGAAGCCCTACCTGGAAGTGCGCCGCCTCGACCTCACGAGCCGGGAGGACTTCGCGCCCCTGGCCGGCCGCTACGATACCGTGGTCTGCCTCAACGTCCTCGAGCACGTCGATGACGAAGCCAGCGCCTTGCAGAACGTGCGCTCCGCGCTCGAGCCCGGCGGGCGCGTCATCATTCTCGTGCCTCAGGGACCGGCGTTGTTCGGCACCCTTGACGAGGTGCTGGGGCACAAGCGCCGCTACACCCGCGAGGGGTTGCGGGCGGTGATCGAGGCGCAGGGCTTCCGCATCGATCAGCTCGTCGACTTCAACCGCGCCACGACGCCGGCGTGGTGGCTCAACGGGCAGCTGCTCAAGCGGCAGTACTTCAGCAAGGCGCAGCTCAAGGCGGTGAACCTGCTGACCTGGCTCTTCCGCCGGCTCGACGCCGTGCTGCCGTGGGCCGGCGCCTCGCTGATCGCCGTGGCGCACCGCCAACCCGCCTGAGCACGCGGCGGCGGACGCGCGGGGTGGGCGCGGTGCGCGTCTGCAAGCGCCGTCCGCCGAGCGGCATTTGCGGGTGCGGGGACCCGCTGGTATAGACCGCCGTCGCTCTATGGCCAGCGTCTACACGTTCAAGGACGATCCCTACAGCAGCCATCATCTCATCCCGGCGCTCGTGCGCCGGCTCAGCCCGCCGGGGCGGGTATTGGACGTGGGCTGCGACGTGGGGTTCGCCGCCCGCGATCTGGTCAGCCACGGCTTTCAGGTGTGCGGCATCGACCGCAACGCGGCGACGCTCGCGCAGGCGGCGCGCTACTATCAGCAGACCATCCTGGCCGATGTCGAGGACGAGATCCCCGGGCTCGATGGGCCGTTCGACGTGATCATCTTTGCCGACATCCTCGAGCACCTCACCGATCCACGGCCGGTGTTCGACCGCTTCACCCGGTTTCTGACGCCGGGCGGCGTGGTGGTGGTCTCCGTTCCCAACGTCGCGCACTGGTACATGCGCTTCACCCTGCTGCTCGGCCGCTTCGACTATGCGGACCGCGGCATCCTCGACCGGACGCATCTGCGCTTCTTCACCCGGCGCATGGCGCGCCGCTTTCTCGAGGAGGCGGGCTTCCGCATCGAGGCGGAAGACGCCACCCCGTTACCCTTGCCGTTGGTGTGGAGCGCCGCCACGCCGGGCCGCCCACTCTTCGTCGTGCACCGCATCGGGTACTGGCTGGCCCGTTGGTGGAAGAGCCTCTTCGGGTATCAGCTCATCTTCGCCGCGCGGCGGCGGTAGCGCGTGCGCAGTGACGCGCTTCCTCGTTGGGGTCGTAGCGAGCCTTGCGGGGCAGCCGTGGGAGTCCTGTCCCCCGTCACGCACTCCAACTGCGCGGGTCCGCAAGGCTCGGCGAGATGGCGGCATCGGTCATCCACTCGCGCCGGCAGCCTGCGGTGAGGTCTGGGACGCGGCCATCTACGGGCGTCGTCTCGTCGGGGTCGCGCTCCAGGTCGTAGTACTCCGTCCCGTCGCGGCGCCGGATCACCTTGGCGGTGCGCGTGATGGCCGCGGCCAGGTTGTGCCGGAAGCGCGCGTCCATCCACGGCGCATGCGGGTAGTAGAAGTGCTCGGCCAGCGCCAGCGGATAGCGGGCGCGATAGCCGGCGAGGCCGGTGCGCCGGTGCATGAGCCACACCGCGAGCACGAGTCCGATGATCGCGCCCGGGTAGCGCGAGCCGTTCTGCAGCTCCCAGGCGAGGGCATGGAGGTGTCCGCTGCGTTCCAGGAGCGAGTGCAGCTTGCCGCCAAGCAGGGCCGCCACCCCGACCGCACAGAAGTAGGGGTACAACCGCGCCGGCGCTGCGACGCCCGCCCGCCGCGCCGACCAGCAGAGCGCCGCCATGCCGACCGCTATTGCCCACAGCACCGAGGCCGGGTAGGCGTGCACGCCTCAACGAGTACAGGATGCATCCGTCGCCACGAGCGGAGTCTGCCCGTCAACTCCACTCCGAAGATAGTTCTCGCGCAAAGGCGCTAAGCCGCAAAGACGGCACGAACAACGTGCCACGACAAGCGGCGTCAACCCCGCTGCGGTGTGTTTCGAGTTGTGCAGCCAGGTCATCCGGGCACCTCGCACTGGGTGCCTGTGCGGCTTGGCGCGCGCCATTCTTTTTTCGGCCTAGCGTTGACGAGTCTCTCGCTCCGCCTCCGCGCTGACCGTTGAGCGCTCCCCGCTCACTTCGGCAGCGGCCCCTTCCCACGCCCCGCCTACTCGCCGCGCGCGCCGTTCGGCAGGGTGAACGTCCCACTGGCGCCCTCGGCCGTGAGCGTGCCCGCGAAGGTCGTGGCGGCGGTGGCCGAGTGGCGCACCGTTACCAGTGATGTACCCCGAAAAAGCACGTTCGGCTGGTTTATCGTGACGCGCGTGATGGTGCAGTCCCCTCCGCTGACGCACACGGTTTCGTTGGGGTTGAAACTGGTGCTATTGAGCCCGCTGCAACTTATCGTTCGCGAACAGCTGGCACTGCGGGTCGGACAAGGAGCGACCGAGGCGCAACTCTGGCCGCTGGCCACACGCGCACTCGCGATGCTCGTGAGGGTGGCAGTGGCCATGATGGTATGGGCCACCACGTTCTTCATGGGCACCCCCCGAGCGCACGGTCGACGGCCGTGACGAGCTCATCGATCGACACCGAGTAGTTCAGGTCAGAATCGGCGGGCAGGCAGTCTTTCATGGAGAGCTGACCGCCGTCCAAGGCGATGTTGACAGCCGTGATCAGTTCATCGACTGTAACGGCGTCATTTCGATTGCAGTCCCCCGGGCAGTCCGTCGGACCACGCAGCGTGAAGCGCTGGCCGAACACGTCGCAGTCGTCTGCTGCGGCCGCGCACTCAGTCCACGTCAGCACGAAGTCGTCTGGGCCGAGCATCGCAACGGACGGGTCCACGTGGGGGCGACTGGGGGTTGAAGTGATCCGAAACTCGCTGAACTCGAACGGCGGATCTTGAATAAAGTGGCGACCGCGAATCCCGTACAATTCGATCCAGGCGATCACCGTCTGTGTGTCGCGCCCGCAGGCGACCGTGGGGCTGCCTTCGTCGGGCTCGCCATCGTCCGCAGTCACCGTAAGCTCTGGGGTTTGGGCAACCCCACGATCGTCATAGCGGCGATAGTTAACCACGTCCGTGTCGTCCGGAACCTCTCCGCGGCGGCCTTGCCAAACCGCCACGAACCCACTGTCTCGATGGTGGCAGATTTGAGGTTGGGCCAGTTCAAATTCAACGTTGTCGCTCACCGTGAAGCCCTGGCCCATGGGTTGGGCCGGTCCCTCGAATACACGGCCCTCGACTGATCCACGAGAGCCGGTGCACCAAACAGCGATGAACGAGTTCCCCTGGCCCCTGGCGATCGCCGGCTGCCTATCGCCGCGAAATCCGCTGGGATCACTGAGCAAGAACGCTGAGCCCTTGGGGTGAGCGTCTGCGTCCAAGGCTTGCCCACGAATGAAGTCACCACCAATATCCCCGAAGCCCCAGACCACAACGAACTCGCCGGTTTCGTTTGCCGTGACGTCCGGGGAGAATACAAAGCGGAAGGCGTCATCAGAGATCCGGATCTCTTCGGTGACGGGGTTGGCCGCCATGTCAAAGCGGCGTCCCATAATTCGGTGCTCCGGACGCGTGCCCCACACCACCAAGAAGGTTCCATCCGGGGCTACCGCCAGTCGGTGAGCCCACTGGTCGCCGATGGTGGTGGAGTTCACCCGGAACTCGGAACTCAGTGCCTGGCCGTCAGCGCCGAAGCGCTTGCCGAAGACCCCACCCGCGTCGCCGTCCTGACCCTCGCTGCTCCACACGACCACGAAGCCCCCATCGGGAAGTCCGGCCACGCGTGAGAAGCGCTGCACCCCGGCCGTATAGGTGTTGATCTGAAACTCCCCTCCCACCCGCGCCAGCTGCGCCCACACGGATTGCGGCAGGGCGCACGCCAAACCGAATGCCAGTAGGAGCCGCGCTTTCCGGCACATCGGGTTCATCATAATTGGCAGCGGCCCCTTCCCACGCCCCGCCCACTCGCCGCGCGCGCCGTTCGGCAGGGTGAACGTGCCACTGCCCTTACATCGGTGAGGCCGTGCGCCGCCATCCCGGTGGCTTGGGCCAGGGATCGGGATAGGCGAAGAATACCGCCCCCTCGGGCACGGGGCCGCCTTCCAACGCCGGGACCATCGAGCACCGCCGCTCCTGCAGGAACACCTTGAGCGGATCCAGACCGCACGACAGCTGATCGGGGCGTACGTCGTCGAACGCCACCGGCGTTCCCTTCGGCAACCGCAGCACCTGTCGGCCAATGGTGCTTTGGTAGTTCTGCGACGCTTGCAGCGCGCGCCACGTCGACCACTCGTACACCGAGCGTCCAACGTCCGCGTAGGCGACGAAGGCCAGCAGAACGACAACCGCGCCCGCCGTGATGCGGCCCCGAGGCAGACGTGCGGCGACGACACCCACGGCGACAGTCAGCGGAACGAGCGCACCGACAATACGCGAGAAGAACGGCGAATTGTAGACGAGTGTCCCACCGATGAGCAGGATCACCACGCCCCACGGGAGCAGCAGCCGCTGCTGCCGATCTCCGCTCAGGAGCAGGAGGACCGCGGCGGCGAGGGCGACCAGCGAGACGCGATCGCACAACGACCCGCCGCCGTAGTGGGGCGACCGATCCCGGTGCGGCAGCCACAACGCTTCAACGAGTCCGCGCGCCGCGGCGGGGATGTCGCAGGTGGCGTTCACGCCGCAGATCTGGCTCATGCTGCCGATCCAGTTCCAGCCGCGTTGAATTACCCACAGCTGTGGCGCGATGATGAGCAGGCACACCACCCCCGCCAACGCCAGCGTACGAAAGCGCAGCTGGCCGCTGCGCCAGCGCAGCAGACCCACCCAGGCCAGCACCACGGGGGTGAAGCGCCCGGGGAAGTACGACAGCATGGACAGCGCCGCGGCCGCCCCTGCCAGCAGTGCCCAGATGAAACGCCGCTCCGCCGCCAGGAGTCCCGCGACCGCGACCACCTGCATCGCCACCGGATCGAGGAAAGCGGGCAGCCGGCTGTAGTGGTGGAACACCGGGTTCACGGCGAGCAGCGTCATCGTCACGACCACCGCGAGAAATCGCTGCGACAGCTGCCAGGCGATCACACCGGCACCGCCGATGGCGATCAGGCTGGCCATCACGGCGGGCATTCGAATCGCCGCGACGGTGCTGCGGCCGAAGATCCGCGCCCACAGCGCGGTCTGTGCATGACCGATCAGCGGGATGGAGAAGGACCCGCTCTCGTAAAGTGATGCGTAGCGGCCATCGATGAGACGCCAGGCATGCCACGCATACAGCCCGGAATCGTTGTGCAGCTCGAACGGCCACTCTTCGAGCCGGTAGAGCCGCAGCAGCAAGGCGCCGATCAACAGCCCGCAGAACAGCGCCTTCTGAACGGTGGTCATAAGGATCGACGGGGTCGCGGCACAGCCGCGGCGACTACGAGGGCGGCGCGTAGTGGCCGGCGGGGATGGGTTGCGGACCCGCGTCCGGCGTATCCCACAAGACGTTGATGTAGGACGGGCTGCCGCCACGCTGGCGGTATTCGATCTCCACGGCGTGCGCACCTACTTCCAGCGCGGTCGTCGCTTCGGCGGGCTGATTGGGCCCCGGCGTCGTGATCAAGTGCTTCCCGTCGACCGACAGATCGCCCGCGTCCACGGCCTGAACAATGAGCCGATAGAGGCCACCGCTCGGCACCGTCAGCTGTCCGCGCCAGCGGATGGTGAACGGCGGCGACAGCGGCAGAATGTGCATGTGGCCGCCCGGGAAGGGGTCGATGCGGACGAACTTCAGGTCGCTGCGCCCGCCGGCGTCGCTGAAGTAGCTGCCTTCGAGCCCCTGCCGCGTGATCGGTGCGGAGAACAGCTGCGTGCCGGACACTGGCCGCAGCGTCGAACCTTCCGACTGCCACAGGAGCTGGACTGAACCCGGGGTGCGCACCGAGCCGCGCAGCCGAATCTCATGCAACCCCTGCGCGAGCGTCACCGGCGCCGTGCGCGCGGTGGCGTCGCCGTGCGCAACCAAGTGCCCGTCCAGGCTCAGCTCGGCAGAACCCGGGACGTGGGCTTCGAGCACATAGGAGCCGTAGCGGGGAACCTTGAGCAGCCCCGACCATTCGGCGTCGAACGGCGGCGGCAGTGGCAATGTCTGCGTCCAGTCGAGCTGCAACGAGTCGACGCGCCCGTCGCGACTGCCGCCGCGTCCGCGCAGCGTGTACGTCAGGCCGCGGGTCGCCGCGATGTCCTCGCTCGTCAAGATCGCCTCGAGCATGATGGCGGCGCCACCTTCCGGCGGGCCGAACTCGACGAACTTGGCGTTCGGGTAGTAAGTCTTCAACAGCTCGAACGCCGGCCGCTCCGAGTAGGAGAGCAAAAAGACCGACGGCTGCGGCTCCGTCAGCGGCAGATCCTGCGCCGCCTCGAACCGTCGCGTCCCCCCGGAGTTCGGCGCGAGAAAGGTGATCGTCGGCAGGCCGGCCAAGAATGGGGAGCAGTAGACGCGGTGCGTGCCTCCCAGGCGGGCGATCTCGAGTCCGGCGAAGGTCGCATCCGCCGAGTAGGAGGCCCAGACATCGGCACGGCGGAGCTGCCTGCGGAAGTAGGTGTCGAAGTTCGAGTAGGCCGCCGCGGCGAGGATGGCGACCGTGGTGACCGCAGCGAGCGCGATGCTAGCGTAGCCGGCGAGCCGAACGAGCCGCCCGGTCTCGCGCTGCGGCCAGGCGCGCTCGACCAGTCCCCACAGCCACCCGAGTGGGAGCGCTGCCAACAGAGCCGCAGCAGGTGTGACGCCGATGGTGCGGTACCCTTGCGGGGCTTCGAACTCCAACGACCAGATGCCCGCTTGCAGCACCACCGCCACCCATACCAGCGGCAGGAACGATGCGGACTGCCGCCAGCGCCACGCGGCGCACCCGACGCCGAGGACGAACAGGAAGCCGGTGTACGGGTCGAGCATGGGATGTCCCGGAAGGTTGTGCCGTCCATTCCCGTCACCGGCGACGTTGAACATGAGGAGGTGCTTCTCGACCGTGCGCTGCAGCACCTCGATGACCTGCTCCGTCGTGCGCCCGCGGGTGATGGTGACGGTCCCGAGCCGCTGATTGAAAACGGCCGGGTTACGCATCGCATAGATGGCCACTGGCGAGTACACCGCCGCGGTGACCATGCCCAGCAGGAGCGTGCCGGCGATGAGCCGTCCCCACGACACAACGCGGTCGAAGATCGCGTAGTGTAACAGGACGAGAAGCACGACAACGGGCACTAGCAAGAACGAGTAGTACCCCTGGAGCCCGATGCCGGCCATGAGCCCCGCGGCGGCGAAGTTACCCAGTCGCTTGCCCTTGAGCCCGCGCACCAGGAAGTACATCGTCGCCGTCATGAACAAGGGCATGAAGATGCCTTGCATGCCGAAACGGCTGAAGTTCACGTGCCAGCGCATGACCGCCAGCAGCAAGGTGGCGAACACGGCCGTCCCCGCGCCGAACAACTCCAGCGCCAGCAGGTAGGTGAACGGCAGCGTCAGGATGCCGGCGATGGTGGTGACCAGACGCACCGCCCAGACGTTGAGGCCGAAGAGCTTGATGGAGGCCGCGAAAACGTAGAAGAAGAGCGCCGGCAGTTGAGACAGGTCGCCGACGAACACCGGGCGATAATCGGGATCGTTGAGGATGCGCTGCGCCACCAGGCCGTTCTGTGCCTCGTCGAACCACACCCCCCAGGGGTCGGAGTCGAGCAGGTAGAAGCGATACGCCACCCCAACGACGCAGGCGGCAAGCAACAACCCCCAGCGGATAACCGTGGCCAGCCGCTGCATGCCGTCTCCCGCGTCCGGCGTTCCCGGAGCGGATTCAGCAACCGGGAGGCGCTTCCGGCGCAGGCTGGTGGCAATGAGCACCCCTGCGGCCACCGCCATGTACGCGAAGCCGGTGGTGACGGCCCGGCGATCCTGCAGCAGCCGCTGGCCGGCGTAAGCGATCACGAAGGCCAGCAAGGCGGCGAGAACTCGAACGATCGCTGGCATGAACCCTGATGTGACAATATGCGGTCGATAGTCGATAGTTCAGAGTCGATAGCCACACGCCTGCCAGCGCGCGCCCTGAGCGCCGCCCGCAACGGGAGATAGCGCATACCACACGGCCGCCGCGCGAACCACCCCTGCAGCTGGCTCCGATGCCGCGCGCCCCTTCGCCGTCGGGCCAGACAGGCTACCTTGCGCGTCGGACCGCCGCTCCGAAAATTGACGGGCTTTGGGGGCGGTGTTAGAAGCACGATCTTGGCTTCCGGGTGGGGTCTTAATTCGACCGTGACCGGCACTTCATGCGCCCCCTGCGACGGACCAGCACCACGACGTGATGCCGACTGAAAGCGCGGCGGCCCCGGCGTTCGCCCTCCGGATACTGCCGCTTGCAGGCGGCGCCATCGGACTGGCGTTGGCTGGTGGGGGCGAGTTCTTGGTGCGCCAAGGCTCCACGAGTTGGTTGTTTCTCGTCCTCTATGTGACGGGGATCCTGGTATTCACGGTCAGCGCATGGTCGCTTCCACCGGGACTGGCGGACCGTCCGGGTGAGCCGCAGGCGGCGCCCACGTCGGCCGCGGCGCGGGCGTGGATCGCGGCCGGCATCGGATTGGCGGTGGCGATTCTGGCGAACCTGGCGGCCCTGCGAAGCCTTGCGGGGCACTGGGAGTCACAAGTCGGTGAGACGCTGTGGTTCATCAGCGTGGTACTCGTCGTGGTCGCCGGGATGGTTCTGGGGCGGCAGCTCACGTGGCCGGCGCAGTGGGGCGTCCACGTATGGCCGGCGAGGGCGCTCGGCCGCCGCCTGTTGATCGTGGCCGTGGTCGCCATTCTCGTCCTCGCCGTGGCCAGCCGGCTCCTCTGGCTCGACCGCATCCCGCTCGGGATCAATCCGGACGAGGGTGACCGCGGCTCGACCGCATTGCAGATCGTTCGCGGCACGCTCAGACCGGCGCTCTTCGACTACGGCTGGTTTGGGATCAACATCCTCTACTTCTGGAGCCTCGCGCACGTCATGCACGTGGCCGGCTTGACCTTCGTTGGCGCGCGCGTGTTCGGGGCGCTCTGCGGGATCGCCACCGTCGCGACGGTCACCTGGATCGGGCTGCGGCACTTCGGCTATCGCGTCGGGCTGATGGCGGGCGGGCTGCTTGCGGTGATGGGGGTCGCCCTGCAGTTCTCCCGCGAGATCACCGAGGCGACGCCGACCGCGCTGTTGTGGGCGCTGAAGCCATCCGACGACGCAGACGAGGTGATCGCCCGACTGTGGAACCTCTCTGCCGAGCCGGCTGCGGCGTCGCTCAACCTCACCGGATACAGAGTCATCAGCGCCAGACAGGTCACCCACATCGAAACGCCGACAGGCGATGCAACGGTCAGCGACGGCGCGCTCGCCGAGTCCTTAGGGGCGTTCCAGATGCGGTCTTTCTCACTGAAACT
>Ga0073934_10010263_pt1 | contig 11692 bp, 6 predicted proteins | sample LarsenN4metaG_FD_76834 | JGI IMG/M metagenome (GOLD analysis project Ga0073934, IMG submission 76834) | Hot spring sediment bacterial and archeal communities from British Columbia, Canada, to study Microbial Dark Matter (Phase II) - Larsen... ... | reverse complement strand
TCTCTTCCAGGGAGTCCAGCCAGGCGCCGATGCCGCGATGCAGCAGCGATCGCAGGTTTGCCAGGGCCAGAAACTGCGGCGTAAACAAATCGCTGCCGAACTTTTTGATGAATTTTCGCAGCGCTTCCCATTCCGCGTTCGTGGTCAGCGACTCCAGGACTGATAGCCGCAAGGTCTGGCTGTGTTCCAGCCACAGGGAAAGGAACGAATCGGTAATCCGGCGAAGCAATTCCACCAACCCCTCTTCGCCGTCCAACTCCGCCCGCGGCCACTGGTGGGCCGCATCCAGCAGCGCATCAAGTACGGACTGCAAAGCGCTCGGAAAGAGATGATCGAATTCGGAAATCTTTCGTCCTTCCGGCGCAGCGTTTTGCTCCATCAAGCGCGCGATCCGAATCAGGTGATACGTCTCGCGAATGAGGCCGATCCTTGGCAACTGTTCGAGCAGAAAGCGCAACATCGACTGGGCCTGGCGCGAGCGCAAGATATTTTTCGGATGGCCGCCGGCCGACATCGGCACGAAGAGCAACGGTTGCGTGCGAAACAGTCGGAGAAACTCCGGCAGTTCATTGCGAACCGCGGCAGGATCGCCTCGGCCGAGCGCGATGGCGACTCGCCGCGCGGCGGCTTCCCAGGGCGGGTCCGTCTCGTCGGAGTCCGGTTTGCCGGGCAACAAGCTGCCCAACAGGCGAAGTGCATGACTGGTTTCCAGGCAGGTGTCGATGACGGTTTCTGCCAGTTGATCGCGCAGGAGTCGCCGGCGATCATATTCCATGACATCCTCGAAACCGCCGACCGGCTCGGGAATTTTCAGTTGATGCAGCCGCTCCAACAGCTCGAGCAGGGGCCGCCGCCAGTCCGTTGCCGTTTCGCGCCAACCGGCGACGGCCTCGAGCATTTCCGCCGAGTCGTCTCCATGGCGGCGCAAAAAGGGCACGACCGATTGCCAGAAACCGCCGACGGCCGTCAGGAATTCGAGCCGGGCTTCGAGTTCTTCCGCCTCCTCGTCCAAGGGGAAGTAACTGGCGGCGTCGTCGCCGATGACACCACCTTCTTCGCCGTCATCGGTGCTGTCGCGGTAGCTCATCTCTTCATAAGCCGCCTCGTAGATTTCCTCTCGTTCTTCGCCCTCGGCGGGTTGCTCCATGAGCGCCAGTTCCGGCACGTCCCAGAACTCCTCGGCGTTTGCTTCCAGCAGCGCAAAAAAGCGCACGATCAGTGACACGCGTTCCGAAGGTGCGATTTGTTCGTTGTGCAGCATGGTGACGAGCCAGCGATGGGAGAGGGCGTGAAACGAGGCTTCGCCTTGCTCCAATGGAATCGCCGCCGCCTCGCTGAGCCAGGTCATCAGGAGCGAAAGACTGGCTTTGATGTCGCCTTGCTGCAACAGCGCCTCGACGACCTGTGCAAACGCGGACGGCGAACGAAATCCCTCGCGCTGTTGTCGCCAATAGGCAAGGTCGCCGGCGCCGCCGTCGGCCGTTCGGATGCCCGCCAGGGCCGTCGCCACGTGCTCTGCAGCGGCGGCGCGCTCGCCGCCGTGGACGCGCGGAAGGTCGGCCACTTCATGGGTTGCGTGCCGATCCCACCACTTGGCGAGTTTTTCCAAACGCCGCATCAGCGACTTGCGCAATTCGGCATCGCCAGCGGATGCGGCCGCCGCCTGCGCGTCTGCGTGCACATGAAAAATCCGATGAATCGTTTCGATGAGTTCATCAAGCCGCTGGTCATGAATGGAGTCTTCGCGCGACATGAAAAGAGGAAAAAGGCCTTGAAATCCGAGCGCGTTCCAGGGGTCGGCCAACGCTCCGCACTCGATGCCGCGATGCAGCAAATCCTCGCATTCGGCCAACATTCGGGCTGCCTGGGCGAATTCGCCCCGGCGGATCGCGAGATGTCCCGATGCCACGCGCGTGCGAATGCCGGCCAACGTGCGGACCGAGGTGGCCGGGATGCGCATCGCGGTCTTGAGGCTCGCTTCGGGGTAGCCCATTTCGGCGAACAACAGCGCCAGCATGCTGTCCTGCATTTCGACCGCGCGCTGCCGGGCAAGCTCCTGGTTCAAATGTTGGCGGGCCAGGGCGAACGGCTGCCGCCATTGGGTTGCCTCCGTGCGCAGGCGTTCGCCATGCTTGCCGCCGACCGCCGTGATGAGCCGTTTATAGAAGGCGTCGCGGTAGCGCGCAATGCGGGGCACGAGCTTGGCGAGGGTGACGGAGGAATCGAACGTCGCCGGCCCGCTGCCGCTCGTGCCGGCCGCCATCAGGATCGTGCCGGCAAAGACCGCCGCCGCTTCGAATTGATATTCGTCGCGCTGCGAAGCCGGATGCTGATCCACGCGAGCCAGTATCGCATCCAAGGTGCAACGTCGCACGACGAAGCGGCGGTAACGGCCCTGGTTATCGATGTGATGCGGGTCCCATTCGCCAAAGACATAATTCGGTCGGCGGTTGACCGGATGGCCGTGGTCATATGCCCGTGGATCGATCGCAAGCTCGCTGAGCGCTGCCGGGTCAAAGCACGCTTCCGCCAGGATGTCCGGGTCGGTTTCGCGAAGCAGATCCAGCGCTCGTTCGACGACAAATTGATACTTCCCTTTCGCGGCGCCCGCGCCATGCAGATAAATCGGCACCGGCCGCACTTTTTCGTGCGCGTAGATGTCGTTCTGGGCTCGAGTTTCCAGCACGGGCACCGGCCGATGCCCGACGTAATCGTTGAGCTTTTGCAACGAGCCCGGGACGATGCGGTCGATTTCGCTCCAGGGCGGGCTTTGCGACAACGTTGCTTCACAAACCCGAGCGACAAAAAACGCCGTGAATAGCTCCGGATCCGTCGCATGCCCCAAGAGATCGGCGTGATGCTTTCGATACGCCGGCAAAACATGATCGAAAACCAGTCCGACGACGCCGCGAACCTGGCTCGTATCCTTGAACGCGGCGTTGTCGCTGCCTTCGAGAATGGCGAGTTCGTGGTTCCACCAGTCGCGGATCAGACTCCACGGCTCGGTAGGGCGTGCCGAGGAGGCGATGTCATAGACATCGTCGAGTTGTCGCTGCCAGCGAGGGTCGGGCTTCCCGTCCGAGAAATTCAGCCAGCCCAGAAGGCGGGACGCCGGCGCTGCGCGGCTCAATTCCGCGAAGAGAGCGTCCATCGACCTTGTCCTCCCATTGGCAACATCTCCATGCGCCAGCATATCGGAACGGGTGCACGGTAGCCATGGGAGGGGCAATCATCGGTCAACGAAAGCGAATTAAGCTTGCGATGACGCATTCGGCAACGTGCCTGAAGAGACCGCTTCGGTGATTGCCGCCTCCGCATCGCGCTGTAGCCGCAATTGTCGCCGCAGCAGCCACCAACCGATCGCTGCGGGCGGGATGAGCAACGGCAGCCAGGGCAACAACGCAGCGATGACAATTCCAATCCACTTGAAAACTCCAACCAGAGTCGTCCATGACTCGTCGAGCGTGCGTCCGAGCGAGGTGCTGTACGTCGGAGTTGTCGGCGGCAAGTAGTCCTTGGTTTCGTGCAACGTCACGGTAATCGTCGTAAAGGCCGTTAGGTCGCTCAGCTTGTTCAATCGACCCTGCATTTGCTCAATTTCGCCGCGAACGCGCGATAGCTCCTTTTCAATAAGCAGAATCTCCTCGAGTTTCCCGGTCGATTTTTGCAAATGTTCGAGCAAGCGCTTTTCTTCGACTTGCTTGTTCCTGATGCGCGATTCGAGATCGACGAATTCCTCCGTCACATCCTGGGAATCGGATTTGACATATTGGGTTTCGCCCAGCGCCGACAGCGCTTCCAACACCACGTTGAATTTCGCTGCAGGGATACGCAACGTGAAAGACGATTCGCGGCGCTCGCCTTTGGCCCCGCGAATTTCCGAACGAGCGAGGTAGCCGCGATGCTCTTCGATCAACTGAAGGATCTTTTTGCCGGCGGCGTCCAGGTCCGTTACCACGATATCGACGGAGCCGCTGTGGATGATCTTTCGTTGCGGCGGTGCGGCATCCTTCGGCGCTTCCTTGGGTGGTTGGCCGGCAGGTTGCGGTGCACCGAAGATCCTGTCCACCAGCGGCGCCGGTGCTCCGGCGAGCGCTTCCTCTCGTTGCGCGACGATCGGCACTTGCGCCTTCGGAACCGCGTCCTGCTGTGAACAACCTGCGACGGCGACAAGTGCGAATACGGCCAGGATTCTGCGGCAGAACATGACGAGAGCCTCCGAGTGCACGTTGGACGCGACGGAAGGCAATATGTCTGAAAGCACGATTGTGTTGAATGAGATGCGCAAATGTCAGGCTTTATTCCCCGCAAACGCCTCACATAATCGGAGATGCTCCTCCACGCACAGTTGCTCGGCGCGAACCTGGCCGTCAATGCCCAACTCGGCCAGCTTCCGGTCGACGTCGGTTTTCTCGCGCCGGCCACTGGGCCAGCCGATCAGTGCCCCGCGCAGGTTCTTGCGCCGATGCGAATACAGGTCGCGCAAAAACACACGAAACTTTGCGGGATCACCGACGCGTCGTCTTTTCTCGGCGTCCGGAACGATGTGCACGATCGCCGAATCGACCTGCGGCCTCGGCCAGAACACCGTCGGCGGCAATCGGCGGACGATCGATATGTCGGACAAACTCTGCATGAGGATCGCCAGTGCGCCATGTTCCTTTTCGCCGGGCTTGGCGGTCATGCGCTCGGCAATTTCCCATTGCACGAGCACCGTGAACGAAGCAATTTCCAATTCGCCGATCAGGAGATTCGCGATCACCGGAGTCGCCACCACGTAAGGCAGGTTGGCAACCAGCTTTCGCCGCGTGCAACCGAATTTCACGCCCTCTTCCTTCACGGCGGCGAGCACTTCCGGATTCAGTTCGTTTTTCGTTTTCAGGATGTCGGCGTGCAGCAGACGGACGTTCGGATGGTTCTGCATCAACTCGCTGGTCAGCATGTAAAACGCCGTGTCTACTTCCACGCTCACCACCGCGCCGGCGCCTTCAGCGAGCCGGCCCGTGAGTGTTCCCGTGCCGCTGCCCACCTCGAGTGCCAAATCCTCTTTGCTCAACTCGGCTGTGCGGACGATCAGGTCGAGCAGATTCAAGTCGATCAGAAAATTCTGCCCGAGCTTGTTCTTCGGCCGAATCCCGCGCGATTCCAACAGGCTCCGCAGGTAGGACAGCGTTTGGCGGGGAAGGGACATGCGGCAAGTCCGGTGTAGGGGTCGGGGGACAGAAGTCAGGGGTCAGAGGTCAGAAGTCAGGGGTCAGAAGTCAGGGGTCAGAAGTCAGGGGTCAGGGGTCATGTCACGTGCCGCGTGGAAGTTGTTTTTGCACATACTTCGCCAGTAGATCGGTTTCGAGGTTGACGGCGGCGCCGAGCGGTTTGTTGTTCAGCGTGGTGACTGCCAGCGTATGCGGGATGAGCATCACGCTGAATGCAGAATCGGTCACAGCGACCAACGTCAAGCTGATGCCATCGACGGCGATTGAACCTTTCGGCGCCATCTGCTGCAGGAGTTCCGCCGGGGCAGTGAACCAAACGCTCTGAAACTCCCCTTGCAACTTACGTTCCGCGATCCGGCCGATCCCATCGATGTGGCCCGTGACGAAATGTCCTCCAAGGCGATCCCCGACCCGCAAGGCACGCTCGAGATTGACAAGATCGGCGACCTTCAGTTCGCCCAGGTTCGTCTTCGCCAGCGTCTCCGGCCCGCAGTCGAAGCGAAACGTCTCGGCATCCTTGGCCACCACCGTCAGGCAGGCGCCGTTCACCGCGATGCTTTCGCCAATCGTCAACTGCGGCGCCAGCCACGGCTCGCGAATGGTCAGTGAGCAACCACCAGCGCCGTCCGCCCCGATTGCCGACACAGTTCCACGCGCTTCGATCAGGCCGGTAAACATGGGAATCTGCTTGGCGAGCGTCGAGCCGTTAGGCCGACGTGATTTTGGTTCCGGCTGACACGTCGGGCTCACGCCTCGACGCTCGCCCATTACGTTCCGTGTTCCCAGCCGCTGAGGTACTTCTGTTGTTCGCTGGTGAGCACGTCGATGGTGATGCCCATCGAAGCGAGCTTTTCGCGGGCGACGTATTCTTCGATCTCGATCGGCACGTTGTGCACTTTCGCGCCGAGCTTGCCCTTGTTTTTCACACAGTACTCGGTGGCCAGAGCCTGCGTGGCGAAGCTCATGTCCATCACGCTGGCCGGGTGGCCTTCGGCCATGGCGAGATTGACGAGCCGGCCCGCGCCGAGGACGTAGATGCGCTTGCCGTTCTTGAGCTTGTATTCGTCCACTTGCGGGCGGGCGTTCGGCGTGACGCTGCTCGATTCTTCCTTGAGAGCCGGCAATTCGAGTTCGACGTCGAAATGGCCGCTATTGCAGATGATCGCGCCGTCCTTCATGGTGACGAAGTGCTCCCGGCGAATGATGTGCTTGTTGCCGGTGACCGTGATGAAGATATCGCCGACTTTTGCGGCCTCGCCGATGGGCATGACGCTGAAGCCGTCCATCGCCGCTTCGAGCGCTTTGATCGCGTTGACTTCGGTGACGATCACGTTGGCGCCGAGTCCTCGAGCCCGCAAGGCCACGCCCTTGCCGCACCAGCCATAGCCGCAGACGACGAGCCGACGGCCAGCGATGAGGATATTGGTCGCGCGAATCACTCCGTCGATCGTGCTTTGGCCGGTACCGTATCGGTTGTCGAACATGTGCTTGGTGGCGGCATCGTTGACGGAAATAACCGGAAACTGCAGCACGCCATCTTTTTCCATGGCCCGCAGGCGGATGACGCCCGTGGTCGTCTCTTCCATGCTGCCAATGACATCGCGAAACCGGCTCTTGCGTTCGGCCGGGGCAATCTTTTGTGCCCATTCGCGGACCTGCTGATGCACGTCGTCGAGGCGGTCAAGCGCGATGAAGATCATGGACGAGACCAGATCGGCGCCGTCGTCCATGGTGATGTGGGGCCGATGTTCGAGGGCCGCGGCGACGTGCTTGTAGTACACATCGGTCGATTCGCCGTGGATCGCATGCACGGAGACGCCGAAATCGTGCACGAGGCTGGCGGCCACGTCGTCCTGGGTCGAAAGCGGATTGGAGGCGATCAGGAGCAGATCGGCGCCGCCGGCCTGCAGCGTTCGCGCGAGGTTGGCGGTCTCGGCAGTGACGTGCAGGCAGGCCGACATCCGCATGCCGGTCAGCGGCTTTTCCCTGGCGAATCGCTCGCGAATGCGTGCCAGCACCGGCATGTCCTGATCGGCCCATAGGATGCGGTGTTTTCCGCCTGCAGCCAGGCCTGGATTGGCAATATCGCTACGCTTCGGTGCGGCAATCGCGGTCGTCATGCAAGAACCCTCGCAAAAAGTATGCTGCTCCATTCACGAACCATTGTTGTACACGGGACATAACGTTTCGTCACGCGTCCGAGCCGCCGGGCCTACCATCGGATTCATTTGACAATCGCCGAAAGGATAATATGGGACCTTCGATTGACAACTAACTTGCGCTCCCACACCCGGTATCGGTTTGAGCGCGCAAGTTGCGGTTTGAGCGCGCAAGTTGCCGATTTGAGCGCGCAAGTTGCGGTTTGAGCGCGCAAGTTGCGCCCAGCCGGCGCAAGTTTGCAAGTTGCCTTACGCCGCGTTCCTTTTTCCGGTTCGGGGGCATGCCATGTCATCGCACGCGGTCTTATTGGAGCCGGTTCAGCTCGATCAATCGTCGCCGGCGGAGGAACAAGTGAAGTGGCTTTGGCACGGCTATTTGGGCCGGCGTTCGGTCACCGTGCTCACGAGCTTGTGGAAGACTGGAAAAACGACGCTTCTGTCCGTGCTGCTGTCGAAAATGCGGGAAGGCGGGCTGTTCGCCAACTTGCCGTTAGCGGCATGCCGGGCGGCGGTGGTGACCGAAGAGCCGATTTCCCTGTGGCAGCAACGAGCCGAGAGCGTTCCACTCGGCCGGCACGTTTATTTCTTCCCTCGTCCTTTTCACCACTTGCCGTCAATGGCCGAATGGCACGGATTAATCGGCTCGATCGATCGGCTGCACGAACGCGAAGGAATCGACCTGGCAGTGATCGATCCATTGGCGTCGTTTCTCCCGGCGGGATCTGAATCGTGCCGGGACGCGATGATGGAAGCGCTGTTGTCGTTGCGAAAATTGACCGATTGCGGCATGAGCGTGCTGCTGTTGCATCATCCGCGCAAGGGCGACCCGCCCATCGGACAGGCGGCCCGAGGAACCGGGGCGCTTTCGGGATTCGCCGACGTCAATATCGAAATGCGTTCGCTTGGGCATGCGGCATCGGCGGATCGGCGCCGCCGGCTGGTGACATTTTCCCGCTACGCCGCCAGCCGGTCCGACCTGGTGATCGAGTTGAATGCCGAGGGGACGGATTACTTGGCGCGAGGCGACTTTGCCGACGAAGAGTGCCGCGGGTTATGGCCCACGCTGTCGCGCATTTTGGATGAAGCGACGACGAAACTCACGCGTGCCGACATACTCGAGCGCTGGCCGACGCCCGACGGCAAGCCGCACGACGGCACGCTCTGGCGCTGGCTGGAATGGGGCGTCGAACATGGCCAGCTGTGCAAGGACGGCAAAGGCCGGCATCCGCAACCGTTTCGTTACTGGCTTGCCGACCGCGACGTGCGCCCCGGCACGCTCGAAAGCCTGGAACCGCTCGGCGACCTGCTGCCGGAGCGGCTGGTGCGGCGCGGTGAGGAGGATTGGAAGGCGATAGGAAAAAGGCGATAATGGTGAAATTCATTTCGCGATTGTTGACTCGGATTGGCGTTGCGGCGCCTAGCCTTGCTTCACTGGCGATGCTGGCGCCAAGTCGTGACCGCTGCAGAATCGTGCACGGCGCTGGAGTTAGCGCATCATTGCTGAAATGGGCGGCAAACTGGCACTCAATTTGCCCTTTATTCGCAAAAGGACGACCGACATGGGCAGGGGAAGCAGCACTTGCCGGTTTCAACTACGGCGTTAAGATAGCGAATTGGCGAAGATTGCACAGAAGGACTTGTTTCAAACCAATTTCTAGGCTATTGTTTTGAGGTGACCTATGGAAGAACTTCGCCTCCTTTTCGACTTCTCGGAATCACCGGAATTGTACAAGCCCGAGGAGCGCGAGCGGTTCTTGCGCGAGGCGGTCGCGCAAATCGAGAAACTTGCGCAGAAACACAAGGTTTCGGTCAACGAGATTCAGATCGCGGCGGTTGAATTCGAAGAGACAGTTGCAAACAACAGCAAATTGAGCAACTGGACAAGCTCAAATCCAGCGAACGAGTAAGCGCGTTCCTCACGGAGCCGAAAAGAGCCGTTTCATCCAGTTCAACCCGCGATGCACCCAGTCCATGCGCCCGCATCCTTCCAGTTCCAGCGCACACGCATTGGTAAACGGGACATCGGAATTCGTCGTCGTAACGGCGGCGCGCTCGCGAAGCAAGTCAATGTAGGGCCGATAGTCCACGATCGCGTCGGGCGAGGAGTCGGTGTCGGCCATTGTCCAGCTGAGCGGTATCTGGTCGCGCGCGTGCATTCCCGGCAAGTCGCTGATGTGCGAGTGAGCAAGGAATTCACGGCCCCATTCTTGTCGCCACTCGCGAAATCGCTCGGCGGCGACGCCTGCAGACATCATGTGAGCCACATCCAAATTAAGGCCGACATATCGTGACAAGGGGACGCGCTCACCGTTGACCGTTATCATCCGGGCATGGATGCGCTCCATGACGCTTCGAAGCGTGATCTCATCACGAACGACGTAGCTCTCACCCGGTTCCAATTCGAGCGCCAAGGTAAAGCTGGCCCCCGGTTTTCTCGAAAGGACTTCCTCGACGATGTCCGCCAACGATTCGATGAGGAGCGATTCCTTGTGCTTTTGTGTGCCGACAAAACACCGCATCTGCCTCGCACAGGATTCGCAGGAACAGCGATCCACCAGCGTCCCACAGACAAACTCGACGACCACGCTGCGAACCAATCGCGATGGCCGCTTGGATAATTCCAAACCGATCAAGATTGTTTCGATCAAGGATTGCTTGGCCGCGTCACGAAGATCTTCATTCAAGTGAGTGATGTCCGGAAAGAAGGTGGCAAATGCCGGGAAATGTATCCGTCCGGGGTGGTCCTCGGTCAATTCTTTATTGAATGGAACGGCTTGTCCTTCGATCCATTGAATCAGCAACTCGCGGGTGCGCGTCACATCCACTGGACTGCGGCTGGGATGAAAGAGCAAGGAAGTCGTTGTGGGAAAGGTCCTGTCTCCGCGCGACGCCAAGCGTTGGTGCAAATCTGGATCGGTCCATCGAATCCATTCAACAATCGAAAGCAGGTCCACTTCGCGAAAAACATAAATGTCCGTTGCACCAGTGCCATTGACGCCTCGGATCTCAGAAAACAGATAGGGCAGCACTCGCGACGAACTGCTGGAAATGACGCTCGGAGTGAGCTGTCCATCCGACTGTTTTCGACGATCCGAGCGGGACTGGCCCGTTCGGGGGGGCCAAATCGGCTGGCGACTGCAACCATCGGGAGGGGGCGTCCAGGCGCCCCGGCCGACGTCATATTCGAAGGGATGCGGAGCGCTTTGCAGCATTTGACGTCGGAGCGGATCGTAGCGAACGCGCTCCGCCGGGAACGCCCAGATATGGACAACCTGACGGCAGCTTTCGCGATCCAGTCCGTAGCCCAAGATGCACCAGTAACGTCCCGATGGTATTCGAGCTTTTCGAACAGATTGCGCAAACTCCCGTCGCTGTGCCGGGGGTAATTCATCTCGAAATACGTTGTCAAAGTCTTCGGCGTGCGTCAGGCGAATCCGGAAATTGGCCTTCAATTCAAGATAGGGCCAGAATGTCTCGACGTGACCGCGTTGAACGGGATCGGGCGGTGCAAGCAGCGGCGGATTGCCGGACGCTCGATCACTCTTGCCACCGCGTCCATCATAGCCGCTCAGGTAATCGATACAGTCGATCGGATGGACTTGGATGCGATAGTCGCCTAACCCAAGCATATTGAGGTGCAAATCGCCCTTTCGGCGATTGAATGCCCATGCGGATTGGAGGGCCTCGTCAAAAGTCCGCTCAAAAAACGGCAAGTGGCCTGGATCATGCGCAATCAGGGAAACTTTGTGGGCCGTGATATCCACATCCGCGTCGCTGAGGGCAGGGGTCGAATGTTGAGGATTGGAGAAGGTCATCAAGGCGTCCGGTCCCCAGCGGCGAAAGCCGATCACGGTAATCGCGTGGCCGGATTTGTCCTGGGGCAAAGGCGTTTCTTGAATTTCCTTCCACCATTCGTTCCCGTCCACAAAGAGAATCATGGGAAAGCGCGCCGCAACGTAGGCCTGAATCAAGCGGGTAGCCAGTCGATCCGTGAAATTCTCGCCGCGGTCGCGCCGGCGCGCCAGTAATTCCGAATAGGTCTCCCGCCTGCCTGTGATCGATGGTTCGCTCCAGAGAGTCATCAGGCGTGGACTAACGCGGAAGTCGTACGGTCGATCGCGGCCGGCCGATGAGGGGCTAATAATGCGTTCACAGGTCGAAGGCTTCAGCCCATCGACGACAAAACAGCCGTCGACCTGTGTCGGAGTTAAGCGATGTGCGAGACAATCCGAACCGGGGTCGTGCGGCATCGGCTGCCAAAGTTGCTCCCGGTCGCGACGATACGGCAAGTAGGTCAAACCATAAGACCCCTCGACGCGC
>Ga0073934_10010262_pt1 | contig 11692 bp, 10 predicted proteins | sample LarsenN4metaG_FD_76834 | JGI IMG/M metagenome (GOLD analysis project Ga0073934, IMG submission 76834) | Hot spring sediment bacterial and archeal communities from British Columbia, Canada, to study Microbial Dark Matter (Phase II) - Larsen... ... | reverse complement strand
GGTCGCAGTGCGCAGGGGACACGGGAGGAATGGGTGCGCGGGGAGCAACGGCCAGGCGACCGCGGCACCGAGCGCGCTGCCGGCGAGCAGGCGGACGTCACGCGCCCGCATCGGAGCGATTTCGACGTTCACAACGAAGTTCCTGCGTCATTCGGCGACCGCAACGGTCGCCGAATGACGCCAAAAGCAAGCGCTACAGCGTGCGGACGATCGCCGCGTCGCCCTGGCCGCCACCGCCGCACAGGGCCGCCGCGCCGGTACCACCACCGCGGCGGCGCAGCTCGTTCACGAGCGTCAGCACGACGCGCGCGCCCGACATGCCGATCGGGTGCCCCAGCGCGATCGCGCCACCGTTGACGTTGACGACGTCGTCGCTGATGCCGAGGTCGCGCATCGAAGCGATCCCGACCGCGGCGAACGCCTCGTTGAGCTCGAACAGGTCGACGTCGCTCACCGACATGTCGATCGACTCGAGCGCGCGCTTGATCGACCGCGACGGCTGCGTGAGCAACGAAGGATCGGGTCCGGCGACCATGCCGTAACTCACGAGCTCCGCGAGTGGCGTGACGCCGAGCTCCTCGGCCTTCGCCTTGCTCGTCATGATCACGGCGGCCGCGCCGTCGGAGATCTGCGAGGCGTTGCCGGCCGTGATCGTGCCGTCCTTCGAGAACGCGGGGCGCAGGCCGCCGAGCGATTCGACACTCGTACCGGGCCGGACCCCTTCGTCACTGTCGACGACCACGGGGTCACCCTTGCGCTGCGGGATCTCCACCGGGGCGATCTCGTCGGCGAAGCGGCCTTCCTTCTGAGCCGCCGCCGCCCGCTCGTGGCTCTTCGCGGCGAGCTCGTCCTGCAGTTCACGTGTGATGCCGCCCACCTGCCCGCAGTAGGTCTCGGTGCCGCTGCCCATGTGCACCGCGTCGAACGCACACCACAGGCCGTCGTTGATCAACGAGTCGAGGACCTCGTTGTTGCCCATGCGGTACCCGGCACGCGCACCGGGGAGGAGGTAGGGCGCCTGCGTCATCGACTCCATTCCGCCGGCCACGACCACTTCCGCGTCGCCCGCCGCGATCATCTGGTCCGCGAGGTAGATCGCGTTGATCCCGGAGAGGCACACCTTGTTCACCGTCATCGCAGGGACCGTCATCGGGATGCCGGCCTTGGCCGCGGCTTGGCGCGCCGTGATCTGGCCCTGGCCCGCCTGCAGAACCTGCCCCATGAGCACGTAGTCGACTTGCTCGGACCCGATCCCGGCGCGTTCGAGCGCGGCCTTGATCGCGAAGCCCCCGAGGTCCATCGCGCTGAACCCGGCCAGCGCGCCCGACAACTTCCCGATCGGCGTACGGGCCGATCCGACGATCACGGAACCCGGCATGGGGCCTCCTTGCAGAGAACACGACTCGAGTGCGAGCGGACGGTCCGTAGCAGTGTAGGGACGGGTGGTTCGCTGCCGCTACTGGCCGGTAGCTTGCACGCATGTCGGAGATCGATGCGATTCGTACCGCCATCCTCGACGGCGTAACCGGCGACGACATCGGGGCGCTCCCGCTGCCGGAAGCCGTGCGGGGCGCGCTCGTCAAGACCGAAGAGCAGGAGATGTTCGCGGGGCTCCCGTCCGAGGAAAAGGACCCGCGTAAGTCGGTGCACGTCGAGGACTTCCCGCTTCCCGAGCTCGCGCCCGACGAGGCCTACGTCGCGGTCATGGCCTCGGCGATCAACTTCAACACCGTGTGGACGTCGATCTTCGAGCCGTTGTCGACCTTCGGGTTCCTGCAGCGGCTCGGCCGCGAGTCGGTGTGGGGCAAGCGCCACGATCAGCCGTACCACGTGATGGGATCCGACGCTTCGGGTGTCGTACTGCGCGTCGGGTCCGCGGTCCGCAACTGGAAGCCGGGAGACCGGGTCACGGTGCACTGCCTGCACGTCGACGACCAGGACCCGTCCGCGCACGACGACTCGATGATGGCGGCGAACCAACGGATCTGGGGGTTCGAGTCCAACTTCGGCGGCCTCGCCGACGTCGCGGTGGTCAAGGCCAACCAGCTCATGCCCAAGCCCGCGCACCTCACGTGGGAGGAAGCCGCGGTCAACGCGTTGTGCAACTCGACGAGCTACCGCATGATCGTCAGCCCGAACGGCGCGCAGATGACGCAGGGCCAGGCGGTCCTCATCTGGGGCGCGACCGGCGGCATCGGCGCGTACGCGGTGCAATACGTGCGCAACGGGGGTGGTATCCCGGTTGGTGTCGTCTCGTCGGAGAAGCGGGCGGCGCTGTTGCGCGAGATGGGTTGCGAGCACGTCATCGACCGGCGCGCCGAGGGCTACAAGTTCTGGAAGGACGACGGGACGCAGGACCCCAAGGAGTGGCTGCGGCTCGGCAAGAAGATCCGTGAACTGATCGGGCGCGACGTCGACATCGTGTTCGAGCATCCCGGCCGCCAGACGATGGGCGCGTCGGTGTTCGTCGCGAAGCGTGGCGGCCTGGTGATCACGTGCGCGGCGACGTCGGGTTACATGATCGAGTACGACAACCGCTACCTCTGGATGAACCTGAAGACGTTGAAGGGCTGCCACTTCGCGAACTACCGCGAAGCGTGGGAGGCCAACCGGCTCATCGCCGAGGGGCGTGTGCACCCGACGTTGTCGAAGGTATATCCGCTCGTCGACACCGGCGAGGCCGCGTACCAGGTGCACCACAACCTCGCGGAGGGAAAGATCGGGGTGCTGTGCCTCGCACCCGAAGAAGGCCTGGGCGTCACCGACGAGGCGCTGCGAGCGCAGCATCTCGACCAGATCACCCTGTTCCGCCGCCACTGACCATGCGTCGCTGTGCCCTAATAATTGGGGCGTAGCGACGCACCGGGAGACCTTGCATGTTGCTGACGGAGATCGACCACGTTGCGATCGCGGTGAACGACCTCGCGGCCGCGATCGAGTACTACCGGTCCACTTTCGGGTGCGAGGTCGAACACCGCGAGGTGGTCGACAAGGACGGCGTCGAGGAGGCGCTGCTGAAGGTCGCCGACTCCTACATCCAGCTCCTCACGCCGGTTCGCGACGACTCGCCCGTCGCGAAGTACCTCGCGAACAAGGGTGAGGGGATCCACCATGTCGGCTACCGCGTCGACGACTGCGCGGCCGCGCTCGACGCGGTGAAGCGCCAGGGACACCGGGTCATCGACGAGCAGCCCCGCCCCGGCAGCCGGGGCACGACGGTCGCGTTCGTCCACCCGAAGACCGCGTTCGGGACACTCATCGAGCTCGTCCAGGAATAGCGCCTCGTGCCCGTGCCGCTGCCGACTGCCGACGAGGTGAAGGTCGCGCCGCCCGACGCGGAGGAAGTGCGCATGATCGTGGGCGGGGTGGCCGCCGCGGTCGCCCCGCCCGGAGGACTCACGGGGCTGCAGAAGATGATGATCGGCTCGATCTGCGAGTCGATGACGGGCTTTGTCGTGCCGGTGACGAGGCTGCCCCGCCTCGGGCCCGACGAGTTCGGCCGCGCGCTCGCGAACCGCGACGCGGCGTTCCGAACGCGCATGGTCCACTGGATGCTGCTGTGCGAGCTCGTCCTCAAGCCGCTCCCCGAGGAGGTGACGGCGCGCGTCGAGCGCTACGCGGCGGAACTCGGTGTCGAGGACGACATCATGCGCGTCGCGCGCCGCATGGCGCGCGGCAGCTACGGCCTCGCCCTGATGGACTTCAAGCGCTCGGGCTACATGGACACGTGGGACCCGAAGCAGACCGAGCATCTGCACACCTCGGGCGAGCTCCACGACGCGCTCCAGGAGTGTGTCGACGATCCCGCCCTCGTGCAGCGTTGGGCTGCGCTCACCGAGTGCCCGCCGGGTTCGCTCGGTCAGGCCGTCGCGCGCTTCTATGCGGCGCGCGGGTTCGCGTTCCCCGGTGCTCCCGGCAGCGCGCCGCCGCTGCTCGCGCAGCACGACTGGGTGCACGTGCTGGCCGACTACGGATCGACCGTCGAGTCCGAGATCGAGGTGTTCGCGTTCATCGCTCGCGCCAACGACGACCCGCGGGCGTTCTCGTTGCTCGCGATGGTCGTCAGCCTGTTCGAGACCGGTTACCTCGCCAAGGGAGCCGGGCTGTTCGAGTACGACCCCGGCCACCTCTCGCAGGCGGGCGCCGAGGAGCAGATGGCCGTCCGCCTCGCGGACGCGATGTACCGCGGAGCCAAGTGCGCGGCCGCCCACGAGCACGGCATCGACCTGCTGGCGATCGACTGGTTCGAACACGCCGGCCGCGCGATCGACGACGTCCGCGCCGAGCTGGGCGTCGTACCGAAGTCCGAGCGTGCCGTCGACGCGGGCTCGGTCGGGCCGTGGCAGCGTGGCGGCATCACGCCGTACCAGTACGCGGCCGGTCAGCGGGCCGCGGAGGCAGCCGGGCGCGCGTACGACTCGTACGGCGCGGTCCCGGCGTGACCGCGGAGCTGCTCGGCCACATCCGCTCCGTCAACATCGGCGAGGTCCGTACCGTCGAGTGGTCGGGTCGGGCCGTCGCCACCGCGATCTGGAAGGAGCCGGTCGAGAGTGCCGCTGCGGTACGCGGTGTGAACCTCGTGGGCGACGACCAGGCCGACCGGCGCGTCCACGGCGGACCCGACAAGGCGGTGTACGCGTACGCGACGGAGGACTACGCGTGGTGGGAGCAGACGCTCGGACGAGCGTTTCCGCCCGGGACCTTCGGAGAGAATCTCACGACCGCCGGCATCGACCTGTCGGCGGCAGTGGTCGGTGAACGGTGGCAGATCGCGACCACGACGCTCGAGGTCTCTCAGCCGCGGCTTCCTTGCTTCAAGCTCGGCATGCGGATGGGCGACGCGGCCTTCGTCGATCGATTCGAAGCGGCCGGCCGACCGGGCACCTACCTCCGGATCGTCGAGCCGGGCGAGGTCGTCGCCGGAGCGGCGGTCACGCGCGTGTCCATCCCGGCGCACGGACTGCGCGTGGCGGACCTGCTGCAATCGCACCACACCCGCGATCCGTCGTTGCTGCAGCGCGTCGCCGGCAACGACGACGTGCCCGAATCGTGGCGCGCCGCCGCGCGGCGTGCGCTCGGCCGCCTCGACCGGGGCACCGGCTCGAGGCCTGCCAACTAGCCTGGCGGATATGGCAGACACCGGCTCGGGTCCCGTCCCCGCCCCGATCCCGCTCGAGCAGCGTCTCGACGAGCTGGCCAAGCTGAAGGACGAAGCGCTGCATGCCGGCTCGGCGGCGGCGGTGCAGCGCCAACACGACCGCGGCAAGCTCACGGCGCGGGAACGGATCGGCATCCTCCTCGACCCGGGCTCGTTCGTGGAGCTCGACATGCTCGCGCGGCACCGCGCGCACGGGTTCGGGATCGAGCAGAACCGCCCGCTCACCGACGGCGTCGTCACCGGGTGGGGCACGATCGACGGGCGCAAGGTCTTCGTCTTCTCGCAGGACTTCACGATCTTCGGCGGCGCGTTGGGTGAGGTGTACGCCGAGAAGATCCACAAGGTGATGGACCTCGCCGAGTCGGTGGGCGCACCGCTCATCGGGCTCAACGACGGCGGCGGTGCGCGCATCCAGGAAGGCGTCGTGTCGCTCGCGTCCTACGGCGGCATCTTCTTCCGCAACGTGAAGTCGTCGGGGGTCATCCCGCAGGTGAGCGTCGTCCTCGGACCGTGCGCGGGCGGTGCCGTCTATTCCCCGGCGATGACCGACTTCATCTTCATGGTGAAGGGCGTGTCCAACATGTTCATCACCGGGCCCGACGTCGTGAAGACGGTGACCGGCGAAGAGGTCACGCAGGAGGAGCTCGGCGGCGCGATGACGCATGCGACCAAGTCGGGCGTCGCTACCTTCGTGTTCGACGACGAGAAGACGTGCCTCGAGCAGGTCCGCTACCTCATGTCGTTCCTGCCGGCGAACAACCTCGAGGACCCGCCCTACTTCGAGCCGACCGACGACGCAGAGCGGTCGTGCGATGCGTTGCTCTCGCTCATCCCGGACTCGCCGAACCGCCCGTACGACATGAAGGCGGTCATCTCCGAGATCGTCGACGACGGCGAGTTCTTCGAGGTGTTCCCGCTCTGGGCGATGAACATCGTCTGCGGCTTCGCGCGTCTCGACGGCCACGTGGTCGGGATCGTCGGCAACCAGCCGCAGGTGCTCGCCGGCTGTCTCGACATCGACGCGTCCGAGAAGGCGGCGCGCTTCGTGCGCACCTGCGACGCCTTCAACGTGCCGCTGCTCACGTTCGTCGACGTCCCCGGCTTCTTGCCGGGTACCGACCAGGAGTATGGCGGGATCATCCGCCACGGTGCCAAGCTGCTCTACGCCTATTGCGAGGCGACCGTTCCGCGGGTGCAGGTGATCACGCGCAAGGGGTACGGCGGCGCGTACGTCGTCATGAACTCCAAGTCGATCGGCGCCGATATCGCATTCGCGTGGCCGTCGGCCGAGATCGCCGTGATGGGACCGGCTGGGGCCGTCAACATCATCTTCCGGCGGGAGATCGAGCAGGCCGCCGATCCCGCGCAGCGTCAGGCCGAGCTCGTCGAGGAGTACACCGAACGCTTCGCGAACCCGTACCAGGCGGCCGAGCGCGGCTACGTCGACGATGTCATCGACCCGCGCGACACGCGCCGCCAGCTGGTACGCGCGTTCACGATGCTGCGCACCAAGCGAGAGCAGCTCCCGGCGCGCAAGCACGGGAACGGGCCGCTGTGACAGACCGCTGGAAGATCGGTGCGATCTCACCGCGACCGTCGCGAGAGGAGGTCGCGGCGATTGTTGCCGCCCTCGCCGCCGTGCAGGCGGAGGTCGCAGCGAGTGCGAATGCCACTGTTCGCGAACCGCGCGACCACTTGAGCGTGTGGGTCGACGCGTCCCGGCGTTCGGCACAACGCGCCGCGCTCCAGCGCGGGCCCTGGCGCCTGTCGGGCCGCATCAGCCGCCGGTCGCGCGCCTGAGCGACACTGCTCATCTGCCCGCCGCACCGTCGATGCGTTCGCGCAGGAAGTCGGCATGGCCGTTGTGGCGCGCATACTCCTCGATCATGTGCGTGAGGACCCACCGCAGCGAGATCGTGACACCCCGGCGCGACCCCGTGTCGTCCAGCGCCATGGCGCTCGCGACCTTGCGGGCGAAGTCGCACTCCGCGTGGAAGTACGCGAAGGCTTCGTCGGGATCTGCGGAGTCGACGTTGTCGAAGTCGCCGTGGGGGTCGTCGCCTGAGTAGTAGCGGCCGGGCGCGTCTTCGCCGGCGAGACACCGGCGGAACCAGGCGCGTTCGACCTCGGCCATGTGCCGCACGAGTCCGAGCAGCGACATCGGCGACGGTGGGACCGCTCGTTGCCTGAGTTGTCCGGGCGTCATGCCTTCGCACTTCCACAGCAGCGTCGCCCGGTGGTACTCGAGCCAGCCGTCGAGCATCTCGCGCTCGTTCGCCGTGTACGCCGGTTCGGCGCGTTCGATCGTCATGTCCGGCATTCTCGCCCTAGCCTGCGTTCGTGATCCACGACGCCGAGCTCTTCACCGTCGGCCCCGACGAGGTCGTCGTCACGTTCCGTACCGACGACGACCGCGCGGTGACGACGCGGGTCGGTGCGCGCGAGGTGGAGACGACCGGTCCGTACCACTCCGCTCGGGTGACGGGGCTCGCGCCACAGACGAGCTACGACGTCGAGGTCGAGGGCGCCGAGCCCTCCGAACTGCTCCCGGCGTCGGTCACGACCTTGCCCCGCCCCTCGGGGCGGCTGCTCGCGACCTTCGCGACGGTGAACGACGTGCATTTCGGTGAGGTCGAGTGCGGCAAGCTGGGGACGCCCGAGGAGCTCGGGCCCGTGTTCACGTCCGAGCCGGGCGAGCCGCCCTATCCCGAGGTGATGAACCGGGGCGCGATCGAGGAGCTCGAAGCGCTGCACGCCGACGCAGTCGTCGTGAAGGGCGACCTCACGAACCTTGGATCCGAGGAGGAATACGAGCAGTTCCTCGCCGCCTACGGCGTGCTGGGCGCCCGGCTGCACCACGTGCGCGGGAACCACGACGCGATGATCACCACGTCGATCGCGCCCGATCACTTCGCGGTCGACCTCGACGGCGTCACGCTCGCCGTCCTCGACACCACGAGGCCGGGGACCGACCGGGGCCGTGTGCCCCGCGAGCAGATCGCGTGGCTCGACGACCTCGCCGCGGAGTCGTCGCAGCCGGTGCTCGTGCTCGGGCACCACCACCCCTGGGATCCGAGCTCGCGCGAGCGCAACGACACCTACTTCGGGATCAATCCCGACGACAGCGAAGCGCTCGTCGACGTGATCGCGCGACGCGACGCGATCGCCGGCTACTTCGCGGGTCACACGCACCGCAACCGCGTCCGGCGATTCCCGCAGGCACGCGACATCCCGATCGCAGAGATCGCCTGTGTGAAGGACTATCCGGGAACGTGGGCCGAGTACCGGGTCTACGAGGGTGGCTACGTACAGGTCGCACGCCGCATCGCGCGGCCCGAAGCGATGGCGTGGACCGAGAAGACGCGCCACATGTTCGCGGGCCTGTACCGCGACTACGCGCTCGGGTCGCTCGCGGACCGCTGCTTCGCGCAAGCTTTCTGATCGCATGCAGGCGCTCGACGGGCTGCGCGTCATCGACATGGCGACCGTCTTCGCGGGACCCGGCGCGGCGCGCCATCTCGCCGACTTCGGCGCCGACGTGGTCAAGGTCGAGGCGCCGGCGGGTGACGGCGTGCGGCGCATGGGCTGGTTCCCGCCCGGAGGCGGCGATTCCTACACCTGGAAGCTGCTCGGCCGGGGCAAGCGCTGCATCGTGCTCGACCTGAAGACCGAGCGCGGCTGCCACGCGCTGCTCGAGCTCGCATCGGGTGCCGACGTGCTCGTCGAGAACTTCCGGCCCGGCACGCTCGAACGTCTCGGCATCGGGCCCGATGTCCTGCACGCGCGCAACCCCGGGCTCGTCGTGCTGCGCGTCACTGGTTTCGGTCAATACGGTCCGTACGCGTCCCGTCCGGGGTTCGCGACGATCGCGGAGGCGATGAGTGGCTTCGCCGCGATCAACGGCGAACCTGATGGCGGTCCGTTGCTGCCGCCCATCGCGCTCACCGACGAGGTCGCTGCGCTCGTCGGTGCCTTCGCCGTGATGGTGGCGTTGCGTCATCGCGACCGGACCGGCGAAGGGCAAGTCATCGACGTCAACTTGCTCGAGTCGATGGTGCAGTTGATGAACGCGTTGCCGTCGGCGGCCGCGCATCTCGGCTACGAGCAGCCGCGCCTTGGTTCAGGAATCCCGTACAGCGTCCCCCGCGGCACGTACCGCTGCGCCGACGGCCGGTGGGTCGCGATCTCGACCTCCGCGGAATCGGTCGCGCGGCGCGTGCTCGCGCTGCTGGGCGTCGACGGCGACGAACGGTTCACGAGCTTCGAGAGCCGTGCGCTCCACCGCGACGAGCTCGACGAGGTCGTCCGGTCGTGGATCGGCGCGCGACCCTCGACCGAGGTGCTGGCCGCGTTCGAGGCGGCCGAGGCCGCGATCGCGCCGGTGTACTCGATGCGTGACCTGCTCGCCGACCCGCACGTCGTCGCGCGGGGCACCTTCGTGGAGGTCGACGGTGTCGTCATGCCCGGGCCGGCCGCGCGCCTGTCCCGCACGCCGGGGCGCGTCCGCTGGGCGGGAAGACCCCTGGGCGCGGACCGTCCCGAGGAGAGCTGGTAGAGAAGGTCCGCCTCCTGCTGAACCCGGCCCCAACGATCTCCCCGGGACGACTTCCGGCGGCAGTGTTCCACAGCCGACCCAGGGTTTTCCAGAGCCGCTGTGGAAAAGATGGTGGAGAACTTGTACAACGGCGTCCATGATCGACGCGCACCGCACGGTCCCCTTCCACCTCCTCCGCACGGTCAGCGAGCACCCCGATCGCACCGCGCTGCGCTGGAAGCTCGGCGACGGGTGGGCGACCTGGACCTGGGCCGAGCTGGCCGCCCACGTCGGCCGGGCGGCCGCGGGCCTGCGGGCGCTCGGCGTCGGGCGCGGCGACCGGGTCGTGCTCATGGTGCGCAATCGACCCGAGTTCCACGTCGCCGACCACGCGGTGCTGCTTCTGGGCGCGACGCCGATCTCGATCTACAACTCGTCTGCTCCCGAGCAGGTGGAGTACCTCGCCGGGCATGCCGGGGCGAGCGTCGCGATCGTCGAGGACGTCGGTTTCCTGGAGCGGCTGCTGAAGGTCCGTTCGGAGCTGCCGGCGTTGCGGCACACGATCGTCATCGACGATCCCGACGAGGTCGCGCCCGACGACGTCCACCGGTGGCGTGCCGTGCTCGACGCGGCGCCGCTCGCGATCGAATCGGAAGTCGGGAACGCGCGGTCGGACGACCTCGCGACGGTGATCTACACGTCGGGGACGACCGGTCCGCCGAAAGGCGTCATGCTCGACCACGAGAACATCGTGTGGACGATCGACGCGTTCCGCCAAGCCGCGCAGATCGACCTCGACGGGTTCCGCGTCGTGTCGTACCTGCCGATGGCGCACATCGCGGAGCGGACGGTGTCGCACTACCTCGGCACGACGTGCGGGTTCGAAGTGACGACGTGTCCCGACCCCGGGCAAGTCGTCCCGTACATGGTGGGGGTGCGTCCGCAGCTGTTCTTCGCGGTTCCGCGGGTGTGGGAGAAGGCACACGCCGCGTTGCACGCGGCGCCCAACCCGCAGCCGGCGATGATCGGTCTCGACGAGTGCGTGATCGCCGTCACCGGCGCCGCCCCGATCCCACGTGAAACGCTGCAGTTCTTCCGCGACATCGGTGTGCCGCTGTCGGAGGTGTACGGGCTGTCGGAGACGACGGGTCCGATGACGTGGACTCCGTTCGCGGTCAAGGTCGGTAGCGTCGGCCCTGCCCTCCCCGGTGTCGAGCTTCGGCTCGCCGACGACGGAGAGGTGTGCTGCCGCGGCGGCAACGTGTTCCGCGGCTACCTCGACGCCCCCGACAAGACCGCGGAGGTGTTCGACGACGACGGCTGGTTCCACTCGGGCGACATCGGCGTGCTCGACGACGACGGGTACCTGACGATCATCGACCGCAAGAAGGAGCTGATCATCACCGCGGGCGGCAAGAACATCTCGCCCGCCAACCTCGAGGCCGCCCTCAAGGCCGGCCAGCTCATCGGGCAAGCGTGCGCGATCGGCGAGGCCCGTCCATACGTCTCGGCGCTGCTGGTGCTCGATCCCGACGTCGCTCCCGCGTGGGCGAAGGCGCGCGGCATCGAGGCGACAACGCTCGCCGACCTGGCGCGCTACCCCGAAGTCGTCGAAGAGGTGGAGCGCGAGGTGCAGGAGGCGAACGCGCGCTTCTCGCAGGCCGAGCAGATCAAGCGCTGGACGCTCCTCGCGCAGGAGTGGTTGCCCGACTCCGAGGAGCTCACCCCCACGATGAAGCTCAAGCGCCGCGGCGTGCACCGCAAGTACGCCGCCGAGATCGACGCCCTCTACCCCTGATCCTGTTTGAAGACTTGTGGCCCCTCTGGGGTCAAGCCTCGGGTGCGAGTTCGACGCGATCGCGGCCGCGGGCGCGCGCCTCGTCGAGCGCGCGGCCGGCCTGCTGCACGAGCTCGGCCGCGCCGAGCGCGTGGGTGGGGTAGCACGCGACGCCCGCCGACAGGGTGAGCGCGTCGCCGATCGGGCTCGCGAGCAGCGTGCC
>Ga0073934_10010261_pt1 | contig 11693 bp, 10 predicted proteins | sample LarsenN4metaG_FD_76834 | JGI IMG/M metagenome (GOLD analysis project Ga0073934, IMG submission 76834) | Hot spring sediment bacterial and archeal communities from British Columbia, Canada, to study Microbial Dark Matter (Phase II) - Larsen... ... | reverse complement strand
TCTTGCGCGCCGCCCTGGAGGCCGAAGGGTTTCGCGTCTTCGAGCTGGAGTGGTGGCACTTCGACTTCCAGGATTGGAAGCAGTACCGCATCGGCAACGCGACCTTCGAGCAGTTGTTAAAGCCCGTCAAACCGTCACAGTCCCAATGATCGTGGAGTCCCTGTTGTGGCACGGTCTCACTGTTGTGGCACGGTCTCCCGACCGTGCCACTCGTCCGACCGAGGGTCTCCATTGGCTGCCAGCTCACCCCGTATCACGGTCGGGAGACCGTGCCACAACGGGTGACTATTCCGCGAGAGTCGCTTCCCAACGCTCGCGCGTTAGCCGGTAAAAAACATGCCGCCTCAGCGGATGCCCTGCCGCGAGCAACGGGTGATCAAAGTCGTTTTCCGGTTCGTGCGTCAGGCCGATTCGTTCCATCACGCGCCGCGATCGCGAGTTCATCGGCACCGTCCACGACAGGATTTCGGGCAGCCCCAATTCATGGAACCCAAACGCGACGGCCGCGCGGGCTGCTTCCGTCGCGTAGCCTTGTCCCCAGTAGGCGCTCGCCAAGCGCCAGCCGACTTCCACGCACGGCGTGAACGCCGCCTCGAAGCTCGGCACGTGCAGGCCCGTCCAGCCGACGAATTCGGCTTCCCCTGGAATCTCGACCGCCCAAAGGCCGAAACCATGTCGCTCGAAGTGCGCCTCGACACGATCCACCGCCGCGTCCCGTTCCGCCCGTGTCGGAATCGTAGGCAAGAACTCCATCACGCGCGCGTCATCGCACATCGCGGAAAACACGTCGCGATCGGCCGCGCGCCACCGGCGCAGTAGCAACCGTGCCGTTCGCACTTCGGTTGGCAAGCTCATGGCCGTACTCCTTGCGCCAATCAAAAAAGGCGACCCCCAACGGGATCGCCCCTTGCGTTGTCAACGGACTCAGCAATCGCCTTACTTCTTGTCGATCACCCGAATGCGGATGTTGCGGAACGCCACCGGGTCTCCGTGGTCCTGCAGCGAGATGTAGCCCTTGGTCGGCTTGCCGAACTTCGGCATGCTGCCGAACTTGCTCTTGGCGACCCGTTCGTTCCAGTCGTCGCTTCCTTTGACGTACTCGCAGTATTTCACGCCATTCATGTACTGCTCGCATTTTTCTGGCGTGATCAGAATCCGCAATTCGTTCCACTCGCCCGCGGGCTTCGTGGCGTCGGTATCGGCTTCGTAGAGTTGATACAACCAGCCGGACTTCTGCGGATCATGGCCGTCTTTGTTGTCCTGAATCTGGATTTCCGGTCCCGTCATCCAGGGCGTGGCCTCGTCCTCACTGACGTGATACATCAGCCCACTGTTGCCGGCCTTGCCGATCTTATACTCCAGCACCAGCTCGAACGCGTCGTACTCATCCTCTGTAACGATGTCCCCCGCGCCGTCGCCTGCGCGGGTGAGCGCGCCGTCGACGACTTGCCAGCCGTCGCTGATCTTGTCCTTCTTGAAATTTCTCCAGCCGTCCGTCGACTTGCCGTCGAACAGCAGCTTCCAGCCGTCGGACACTTCCTGGGCGGTTAATTGGTTGAGCGGTTGCTCGGCTCGGGCGGCGCTCAGAAAGGTCAGGCAGACGACGCCGACGCCAGCGCGAATACAATGCGAAAACTTCATGGTGGGCTCGCAAGGGATGAAGTGAACGGGACACGTGGCCGAGCGGACATTGTAGCCCCCGGCTGAAGGGAAACCAACGTGCCGGCCAGCACCGCTCGTTATGCCCCGTACTTCCCCATCCGCCCCGCGTTCGACAGCGCCAACGGCATCAGGTACTTGGCTTCGAACTGCCCCAGGCCGCCACGCAGGCATTGACTCTCATTGAACTCCGTGCAGCCGTCCGGGCGGCAGCAATCGGAGACCAGCAGCGTCGGCACCGGATGCCAACTGTGGCTCTTCAAATAACTCGGCGTGCTATGGTCGCCGGTGACGATCAGCACCTTCGGCCCCAGCGCTGTGATCCCTGGGATCGCCGCGTCGAATTCCTCGATCTTCTTCACCTTGGCGGCGAAGTTGCCATCCTCGCCGGTCGAATCGGTGTACTTGAAGTGCAGGAAGAAGAAGTCGAAGTCATTCCAGTGTTGCTTGATGACGTCCACTTGCTCCGCCAGCGTCTGTGCCTGGCCGACGATCTTCATCCCCACCAGCCGCGCCAAGCCTTTGTACATGGGATACACCGCCACCGCGGCGGCGCGCAGGCCGTACACTTCTTCATACGTCGGCAGCGCCGGCCGCGCCGCGAAGCCGCGGAGCGTCAGCCCGTTGATCTTCGGTTCGGGCTTGAGAATCGCCCCTGCCTGTTTGACGAACTCCGCGGCGATCTCGGCCGTCTTCTGGCTCGTCGCATCCTCGCCGACCGGCGCGAGCGGCGCCACGCCCACGGCTTGCGGATCAGTATCGCGCACATTGCCCCCCAGGCCTGCCGCGCGGAACACCACGACGAAGCGATGTTCCTTCACCGGTTCGACAAACACCTCCACGCCCGGGATCTTAATCGCCCGCAGCTTCGTGGCGATCGGCGCGCTCTCCTCGCTCGTGGGGCGACCGGCGCGGCGATCGCTGATTTTGCCTGACGCATCGAGCGTGCAATAGTTGCCGCGCGCGGCCACGTCGTGCGGACCCAGTTCGAAGCCGATTCCCGTCGCCTCCAGGGCGCCGCGGCCAATCACGTACTTGAGCGGATCGTACCCGAACAGCCCCAGGTGTCCCGGTCCGCTGCCGGGCGTGATGCCGGGCTTGACCGGAATGCTCAGCCCGCTCACGCCGCGCCGCGCGAGCGCGTCGAGGTTGGGCGTCGCGGCGGTTTCCAGTTCCGTTTTGCCGCCCGGTTCAATCGGCAAGCCCCCCAGCCCGTCGGCCACCAACATCACGATCTTCGAGTTGTTCGGCTGCTTCAATTCGCGGGTCAGATCATGCATGTCCATGGCGGACGTCCTCGGCGAGAGCGGGCGAAACATCGCGCATAACGCCGTCCTTTTTACCCGAACGAGAATGGCACGCGAGGGGGAGAGTCCCCGGAGTTAGCCGCGAACGCCGAGCGACTTCGCCTGACTCAGCGCGTCGTGTTTGAGCGTGCTGGCGCTGGTTTGGCGGCGATACTGAGTCGGCGTCACGCCGACTTCACGGCGAAAGACCACGTTCATCGCCTCAACGAAGTTAAAGCCCGAAGCGAGCGCCACCTGCGCGACGGACATTCGCGTGTCGCTGAGCAGTTGTTTGGCCCGCTCGATTCGTACGCGGCGAATTTCCGCGGCGGGCGAGCGGCCGAGCGCCTTTTGAAAACGTTGCTCGAGCAGCCGGCGCGACAGCGCGGTGGCCTCCACCACGTCACCCACGCCGATCGGACGGTGCAAGTTCATTCGAATGAATTGGAGCGCTTCGGCGAGCGGCCGATCGTCGATCGCCAGCGTGTTCGTCGATTGACGCTGGATCACGCCCCGCAACGGCACCAGCACCGGCTCGCGGGGCGGCTCTTGCCCCTCCATCATGCTTTCGAGCACCGAGGCGGCTTCGTAGCCGACGCGGCGCGGGTTGTGGTCGATGCTGGAGAGCGGTGGAATCGACACCTCGCTGTTGAGCGCGTCGTATTCTCCGCCCAGCACCGCGACGTCCTCCGGGACGCTGAGGCCCGATTCCCGACACGCTTCGGTCACCTGGCGGGCGCGGATGTCGTTCCAAGTCAGCAGCGCGGCGGGCTTCGGCAGGCTGCGCAGCCAGGGGATGAGATCCGCGATTTCGGCCAACCAGCCGACGCGACTCCCCGAGCTGCGCCGGGCTTGGTACACATGACAGGCCCCGCCCGCGGAGGCGATCGCCGCCGCAAACGTGGGGCCCAATCGATCCTCGTAGCCGTGTCGTGGATCGGGACCGAAATAAGCGAAGTGGCGAAATCCGCGATCCAGGAAATGTTGCGCCGCCAACTTGCCGACCGCGATTTCATCGGCGGTCACTTGCGGAATCGCATAGTCACGAAGCTGGATCCACGAGACGTTGACGGCGGGCAGACCCGATGACTTGACGTCTTCCGCCAGCAAGGGATGCGTCACGCGGGCGATAATGCCGTCGCCGCGCCAGTCGCGCGGCAGTCGCAATCGCTCATGGCGCCCGCGCGGCTCGACAAACATCGACCACTTGCCGCGCTGGCGTGCATACTCAGCGACTCCCGCAACTAACTCCGCTCCCCAAGTCGTCGAAGTTTCGATCAGGATCGCAACTCGCTTCAACTCGGTTCCCATAACGCTTTTTGAATGCAGTGCTTCACAGTGTCAAGCAGTGCTTTCGCCGCAATCTATGCAGCATACCATGACCTGGATCGGCTCTGCGCAAATTCATAGACATATTGCGCGAATTGATGTCTAGCGCGCAGTCTTACGTAATGTGCCGCTCGCAACACGCTGACAAAAAACGAATTGCGATGACCTTTCCCCCCGTCGTAAGGGAGAAGAGAATGCGCGAAATCGTCGAATCGGTTACGCCTATCTCGCGATTGGATTGACTCATGGAAGCCGCCGTCTACGCCATCGCCACTTGCGACACCAAGGGAGGGGAACTTGCGTTTGTCGCCGAGTGCCTGCGCCACGCCGCCGCCTGCATCACCGTGGACGTAAGCACTTCCACGTCCGCGCAGGTTGGCGCCGACGTGCCGCGCGACACCGTTGCGGCCTGCCACCCGCTGGGGGCGGCATACGTGTTGAATCAAATCGATCGGGGGGCGGCGGTCAGCGCCATGAGCGAAGCTCTCGTGGCTTTTATGCGGCGCGAATGCGATGCGGGCCGCGTCGCGGGCGCGATCGGTCTGGGCGGCAGTGGCGGGACGGCCCTGATCGCGCCGGCGTTGCGCGTGTTGCCCATCGGGCTGCCGAAACTGATCGTCTCGACCCTCGCCAGCGGCCACACGGCCGCCTACATCGGGCAAAGCGACTTAATCTTGATGCCGTCGGTGGTCGATATCGCGGGGCTGAACAGCGTCTCGCGCCCGATTCTGGCGAACGCCGCGCACGCTATCGCTGGGATGGTGCGCCAGCGAACCACGCAGCCGGCCTCCACGCGCACGTCAGTAGGGCTCACGATGTTCGGCGTCACAACGCCCTGCGTCACGGCGGTGCGACAAGCGCTCGAGGCCGACGGCTACGACTGTCTCGTGTTCCACGCCACCGGCACCGGCGGTCAGACGATGGAACGGCTCGTCGCGGAAGGATTGATCCGCGGCGTGATCGACGTCACCACGACGGAGGTGGCCGACGAAGTCGTCGGCGGGATGTTCCCGGCCGGCCCGGCGCGGTTCGACGCCATCCTGGCCGCGCAAGTGCCGTACGTACTCAGTCTCGGCGCGATGGACATGGTCAATTTCGGCGCGCTGGAAACGGTTCCGCCGCAGTTCCGCGACCGTCGCCTGCACGTCCATAACGCGCAAGTCACCTTGATGCGGACCACGCCGGAGGAAAATCGACGCTGCGCGCGCTGGATGGCCGCCAAACTCAATCGTTCCGCCGCGCCGCTGACCGTATTGATTCCGCAAGGGGGCGTCTCCATGCTCGACGCGCCAGGCAAGCCGTTTCACGATCCCGAGGCGGATGAGGCCCTATTCAGCGAACTGGAAACCGCGCTGCAGCCATCGCCCCAGCGCCAAGTGCGGCGACTGCCGTATCACATCAACGATCCGGAATTCGCGCAAGCGTTGGTGGAAGCGTTTCGAGCATTGCACGCACACTAGCCCGTAGCGCCAGCGAGGGAGAGTTGACGGCGCGGATCGCAAGAGATGAAACTCTCAGTTGCCCCGGCCCGCGCAACTCTGTTGTGGCACGTTCTCCCGATCGTGACACGTTGTACGTATACGACGAATGGAGACCTTCAGTCGCACCGGTGGCACGGTCGGGAGACCGTGCCACAACCGGGAATTGATGTTGCGCGTTGCGCGGCGTTCACAAACCAAGGTGCGTGTTGGGGCGGCGGCAGCGGATTTGCGCTTGCCATGCCGATCTCGCTGGGGCATCGTGACGACTGGTTATATCGACTACCAAAGCCCCAGCGCGCGGAACTTCGCTGGCTGCGTGCTATTCGCCCCTGCCCCAGGCACCCATCAACACGCTTATGAAGATCGCAACATCAAGACGGGCGCTACGGGTTAGTGTAGAACCTGTCCGGCAACACACAGCCGGGAGTGCCTTCGCGCAGAGGACGCACTTGCGCGGCGACTTCGGGGCGATCGAAACCGAATTGCCCGGGTTCGAGTTGGGCGGCCCGCTCGAAGGCCTCGAGCGCCGCGAACGATCGCCCGCCGAGCGCGTAGTGGCGGCCTAACTGAAACTGAAAATGCGCCTCGGCCGTAGGCACGGCGCGGATGCCGTCGCGATAGGCCCGTTCCGCGGCTGCGTATTCGCGCTGGTCGCGGAGCGTTTCCGCCAGGCTGTCGAAGGCCTGTACGCGCAGCGGATCGGCGCTCGGCGAGGCATCGGATTCCAACAGCTTGATGGCCGCGCGGAATTGCTGTTCGGCTTCGGCGTGACGTTCGGCGTCGTCGAGCACGCTGCCCAGAAGCACGGCCGCCGCTGAGTTGTTCGCGGCCAGCGGCGTCAAGAGCTCACTGGCGGCTTGCGTATCGCCGAGGGCGGCCAACTGCGCGGCGCGTCCCACAATCATAGCGTGCGACGCACCTTCGACGAGCGGCTCGGCGCGGCGATACGCGTTGATCCGATCGGTAAGTTTCAAATCAAAACGCGCGATCGAATCGCCCAACACGAATTCGTGGCTTCCGGCCGCGCGAAGTTGTGCGGTAAGCAAGGACAGTCCGACGAGCCGCCCTTGTTCGTATTGTGATTCCAATCGTGCTGACTGATGACGAAAATGGTAATCCGCGAATACTGCCGGGACCGTGGCGGCGGCGAACGCGGCGCAGACGAGGAACGGCCAAGTTGACTGGGACGTCTCCATGTTCGCCTTCGCAACGTCCGCATACAAGGAACGCGCGGCGATGCACCAGGGGACCATCAAGGCGAGTGCGACAAGTTCGCGCGCCAGCCAACCCAGCCCGAAAGTCGTTGGCAAGTTGCCGTTCAATTCCCGCCAGGAGGACTCGCCGCCAGCATATACCAAGGCCGCCAGCGCGGCGCCCGTGGCAAAACTGACTGTACCAGCGACGAAATTGGTTCGCTGCCCTGAGACTACCAGCTCGGCAACACCCCGCGCCACCGGCCAGGCTGCGAATAAATGCACCCAAACGAGCACAGGGAAACCAAACGGTCCGATCGCCAAATCCGTTCGACCGACGCCGAGCGCCAAGGCGCTCGCGATGAGGCCGACGAGCGAAACCGCCAAACGGAGTCGCGTGGTTCGCGTCATGCGCCACGTCCCGGCGCGCCGACGGGGGCCGCGCCGAGCGCCGCCGCGGTGGCGGGCTTGCGCAGCTTCCAGATCATGCCATCGAGGGAGTAGTGCATGAACGCGGCCCAGAGATTCAGCCCGGCCCAAAGTTCGCGCCAGGAGGTGTCGGCGACATGCCCGACGAGTCCCAGCAGCGTGACGTAGAGGGCCAGCACCAAGAGCCAGCGATTGGCCATGCGGCGAAAGAGTCCCTCGGAACCTTGCTCGCGGCGTCGCCAGGCGTAGCTGGTGACGATTGCCAGATACTCCACGGCGTGAAACAACGCGGCGGCCACCGTGAGACGTGTGACGAGATCGACGTGCCGCCCGTTGATCGCCCACAGTAAACTGCCATACAGGCCGACGACGCTCGCCATGTAAACAAATCTTCCGGGGCGCGACGCGGGGCGATTCACCAGTTCCGCCGCCAGAATCAAGCCGCCGAAGCCGAGCCAGAGACGATCGAACCACCACAGACATTGGCCGCCCAGCGTGTCGCTTTCCAGCCAGCCGGTCGACCAGCCGAGCAAGCGCAACGTGACGAGAAACACGAACAGCCGCAACGCGTAGATATCGAGCCACCGCCGCGTGTCGCCGGCCTTGCGACCGTAAATGCGGGCGATGCCCGAATGCTGCGAGGCGAAGTGCCAGCCATTCCAGACGGCGTCAATCAACACCAGGCAGCGAAACGTACCCAGCGACAGATACACGCCCGCCACCGCCACGGCGATGGCCAGACCGAGCGTGACGAACCAATACCCGCGATCGACGCGGCGGTCGGGATCAAAGGTCACCAAGAGCAGCGTGATCCAGCGATGGGGCGTGGTGATGAAAAAAATCTGCCAAAAGTCGATATGCGTCCCGCCGTCGCCCGAGCTATACCCAGGCAGCCAGGCCAGCAACCAGGCCAGGTTGGCGAAGAACACGAGATCGAACGCCGGCGCGACGATCCAGGCATTCTCGGCGGAACGTGCGGGGGAATTCACCACGGAGACACGGAGGGCACGGAGGAGGAGAGTTCATGCTGTTTGAACAGCAGAGTCGCGGAGACGCGGAGAAGAGTAACCGCGAAACACGCGAAATGACGCGAAAGGGAGAATTGCCTCGGCATAGCCTCAAAAAATGCGGGACATTGCTCTATCAGGCTGAGTTTAGGACAGAGTTTCTCAACCTAACAAATTCTGCATTTCTTTTTTTCGCGTCATTTCGCGTGTTTCGCGGTTAAACTCCTCCCCTCTGCGCTCGGCGGTTCAACACAGAATCACCGCTCAGCATACTTCGGTTCGCGGCGATAGCCGAAGAGGCAGCGCTTTTCGATCATTTCGGCGACCGCCGCCGGGACCATGTCGCGCCAACTGCAGTCGTGCTGCTGAATCTTCTTCAGCACGTCGTCGGAGAAGATGTGCAGGTAGCGGTCGTCGACGTTTTCCAGTTGTTCGATGCAGCCCTTGTCGACCAGGTAGCCGTAGAGCTTGCGCAGTTCGGGGGCGATGTCGATGTTCTGGACCGTGCGGATCTCGCCCGAGGCCAGGTCGCGGTAGGGGTAGATATAGAGCTTCAAGTCGTTCTTGAACAAGCGGCCGAACGATTCCAGGATGCCGCCGTCAAGCGTGCTGTAATACTTCTCGTCGAACAGTTGCCGGAGCGCGGCGCCCCCCATGGCGATCGCGATCTTTTGCTTCGTGTAGCGCGACAGGTACGCGGCCAGCCGGTAGTACTCGAAGTAGTCGGAGACGAGCACCGTCGCCCCGGTGGCCCCCAAGACGTCGGCCCGGGCCAGAAAATCGCGATGGTCGATCTGTCCGCCGTTGGACAGGTTCTGCATCGTGATTTCCATCAGCTCGACGATCTGCTCCGGCGGCACGCCGGCATCTTTACTGAACTCCTCGCGCGCCGCCCGCATCATGTCGACGTTGACGTGCGTCACGGGGCGGAAGCGGCCGCGTTCGACCAGGATCGCCTTCTTGTGCAGTACCTCAGAGGGCTGGAGCACTTCCCCCTTCGAGGAGAACATCGCCGCCCGACTTAGGCCCAACTGCACGAGCTTGAGGCTCATCAGCCGGTTATCGACGTGCCGAAAGGCGATCCCGGAGAACTCGATCATGTCGATCTCGATCCGGTTCGTCGTCAGGTTGTCGAGCAGCGACTCGACGAGTTGCTCCGGCTCGTGATTGAGATAAAACGCTCCGTAAAGGAGGTTCACGCCCACGATGCCAAGCGCTTCCTGCTGCAGCGTGGCCTCCGCGTCCAGCATCCGGACGTGGATGATCACCTGGCTGTCTTGATCGCGCGGGTGGGCCTGGAACTTGACCCCCATCCAGCCGTGGCAGTCGTTGGTGCCCTTGTAGTTGCGGGCGGCCACGGTGTCGGCGAACGTGAAAAACGCGGTCATGTCGCCGCGGCTTTCGTTCAATCGATCGAGATTCAACTGGTGCTCGTAATCGAGCATGCTCTCCAGCCGCGGCCGGCAGACGTACCGGTCGCAGGGACCGTAGATGGCGTCGCTCACGGCCATGTCGTAGGCCGACATGCTCTTGGCGATCGTCCCGGCCGCCCCCCCCACGCGGAAAAACCAGCGGACCACTTCCTGCCCGGCTCCGATCTCGGCGAAGGTGCCGTAGCGGCGGTTGTCCAGGTTGATCTTCAGCGCCTTGCGGTGGGTATCCAACTTCTCGCCATTCATTGATCCGGTCCTACGAATCGCCACGAGGGAAACAACCCCGCCGAACGGGGCAGAGAATTATACGTCGTCGTGGTCGGCGCGCTTGCTATGGATTGTAGCAAAAAACGGGGGTTCGTCGCCGCGGCGGGCGCTCGTCGGCACATCCAGCGCTAATCACGTTCCGCGAGTGGCACGAAGTTCCGTGTCGTCGGGCCGGTGTAGTTAGCTCGCGGACGGATCAGTCGGTTGTTGGCCAGTTGCTCGATCACATGGGCGCTCCAGCCGGCGACGCGGCTCACGACGAACAGGGGCGTGTACAGCTCCACCGGCAGGCCGAGATAGTGGTACAGCCGGGCGCTGGGCCAATCGAGGTTCGGCGGCAGCTTCTTTTCCTCGCGGACGATCCGTTCAATTACGTCCGCCATCTGTTCCATGTCCTCGTGGCCGGTCTCGGCGGCCAGCTTCGCGCACCAGGCTTTGAGGTACGCGGCCCGCGGGTCGCCGTCTTTGTAAACGCGATGTCCGAAGCCCATGATCCGCTGTTTGCTCGCCAAGGCGTTGCGAATCCAATTCTCGGCCCGCTCGGCGCTGCCGACCTTTTGCAGCACTTCCAGCACACGCTCGTTCGCGCCGCCGTGCAGCGGGCCCTTCAGCGCGCCGATCGCGCCGGTCACGGCGGAATGCAGATCGGAGAGCGTCGAGCAGATCACCCGCGCGGTGAAGGTCGAGGCGTTGTATTCGTGTTCGGCGTAAAGGATCAGCGAAATATCCATCGCCCGTTCCCAGGCCGGCGAAGGTTCGACGCGCGTCAGCATATAGAGCTGATTGGCGGCCAGGCTCAGCCCTGGTTGCGGCAGGACTGGTTCTTTCCCTTGACGCAATCGCCGCGCGGCCGCGAGGATCACCGGCAGTTGCGCCAACAGCCTTTCCGCTTTGCGCAGATTCGCTTCACGGCTGTTGTCGCCGGTCTCGGGATCCCAATGCGCGAGCATGCTCGCTCCGGTGCGCATCACGTCCATCATCGAGGCGCCGCTGGGCAGGGAACGCAAGGTCTGGAGGATCGGTTCGGCCACCTCAGCCGCCGCCAATCGCGCGCGGAACTCGTCGAGCTGCTTTTGCCGCGGCAATTCGCCGTAAAGCAGCAGATAGGCGGTTTCCTCGAACGTGGCCTGTTCCGCCAATTGCTCGATGGCGTACCCGCGATACTCCAGCCCGCCGGCAATCGTGCTGATCGCGGTCTCGCCAGCGACGACGCCTTCCAGCCCAGGGCTATACACCAGATCCGCCATGCGCGCCGATCTCCATGCGATTAGTGCCCGCGAAACACGCGAAAAAACGCGAAAGGTAGGAACCGCCTAAAGCACCACACTAGCCCGTAGCGCGAGCGAGGGGGAGTCGAGGTCGATTCATCGCCCAAATCTTACGCCAACAACGTCCGCTCCCTCTGGTTGGAGCGTCGGGCTAGTACCGTATTTTCTCACTTTCGCGTCCTTTCGCGTGTTTCGCGGGAAAATCAACTTCGTCATTTCTTCGCGACGCCCAGTTCCTTCACGAGGAAGCTCAACTGGTCGGCGGCAAGTTCGATGCGTTTGCTGGTGGGGGTGCCTGCGCCGTGGCCCGCTTTCGACTCGATGCGGATCAGCGTCGGTTC
>Ga0073934_10010260_pt1 | contig 11694 bp, 12 predicted proteins | sample LarsenN4metaG_FD_76834 | JGI IMG/M metagenome (GOLD analysis project Ga0073934, IMG submission 76834) | Hot spring sediment bacterial and archeal communities from British Columbia, Canada, to study Microbial Dark Matter (Phase II) - Larsen... ... | reverse complement strand
GGCCATCGCCCACGACGAGCAGCTGGACGTGCCCCCGCTCGAGGCGCCAGCGGCGTCGGTGGCGGCGGAGGTGCCGTGGTCCGGCGACACCGACGTCCGCATGTTCCACCTCGGCGTGACGCCGCTGGCCTACTGCCAGGGCGAGTTCGACTGCTGGGTGAAGACCCCCGGCATCTCGGGCCACCAGGGCGGGTACTCGTCCACGAGCAGCAGCATGTAGGCGTCGAGCTGCATGCGCCATCTGAGGGCCCGTACCCCGAAGTCGCAGGCGCCCTGCGGGTGACGGCCGGTGAAGAGAATCGTGAACCACGCGATCACGGTCGCCACGCACCACGCAATCATCACCGCGACCAGGATGACGAGCAGCGGAATGGCCAGGAGGGCGCGGAAGGCCAAGCTGAGGCGCCGCCGCGCGCCCGGCGTGACGATGTCGAGGTGACCGGGTAGGCGCCGTCACCGAACGGCGGATACGCGTCTTCGAGCAGCAGGAGGTACGCGAGGGCCCGCGCCCGCCAGCGCAGGTAGAAGGCCGCGAAGCGCCGCAGGGCATCGGGGTGGACGCCCCCGAAGACGAGGGTGAACCAGCTCAGCACCGCCACCACGAACGCCACGACGCCCAGCAGGCCGCCTTCCGCGCTGCTCGAACGCTGCTGGTCGTCGCTGAAGGCGACCGTGGCGCCGGCGCCACCCACCAGGATGATGTGGGGAATCGCCAGGATCGCCCGGAGCGCGGTGGTGAGCCGGTTCCTGGGGCCCGACGGCGGAACGACCGACACCGACACCGGGTAGCTCATGCGCCCAGCCTGCTCCCAACGGCCTCGCCCGCGCGGGCCGTCGCCGCGACGCCGGGGCGGGACGCGCGCACGCCAGGGGCCGGGCGGCCGTGCCGGTCCCTTCTCACGTCGTTCTCATGGCCGTGGTCCATACTGCGCCGCATGGCTGAGCTCCATCCGCAGGTCGTCCACGTCACGATCATCCTCGCGCTCGTTGGCGTCGCCTTTCGCGTGCTCTCGCTGACGGGCCGCGCCAGCTTCGCCGGACCCGCCGCCACCGTGCTGATTCTCGCCGCGGCGGCATCGTCGATTCCCTCCGTGCAGTCGGGCGTGGCCGCCCACGGCCCGGTCGAACGCGTGCCGGGGGCGCGGCCGGCCGTGGTCGAACACGAGGAGTGGGGCGAACGGGCCAGGAACGTGCTGCTCCTGCTCGGCGCGATCGAACTCGTCGGCCTGGCGCTTCGCCGGTCGCCGAAGGCGACGTTCGTCTACGCCGCATCGGCCCTCGTGGGGCTCGTGGCCGCCTTCGCGGTGTACGAGGCCGGCGAGCACGGCGGCGAACTCGTCTACGCCTATGCCGGCGGCGTCGGGATTCGCTCGGGCGACCCGAAGGACGTGGAGCGCCTGCTCGTGGCGGCCACGTATCACCAGGTGCAGGCCGACCGGAAGGCGGGCCGCGCCGCCGACGCCGCGAGCCTGGCGGCGCAGACGGCACGGCGATTCCCGGCCGACGTCGAGATGCAGCTCTTCGCCGCCGAGTCGGTGCTGGTCGACCAGAAGAACCCGGCCGGCGCGCTCGAGGCGCTGGCGGCGGTGACGCCGCCCGAGGGCAACCGCATCCTCGCCGGGCGCAAGGCCACGCTGCAGGCCGACGCGTACGAAGCGGCCGGCCAGAAGGACCAGGCCATCGCGGTGCTCGAGAAGGCCGTCGCGCAGTTCCCGAATCCGCGGATGCAGCAGCGGCTCGACACGCTCAAGGGCGGCGCCCGCTGATGCCCGGCAGGCGGCCCGCCGCCGGCCATCTGCACGTCCGGGCCGCCGGTGCGCGGCGGCGCGCACAACGGCCCGGGACCCCTGTATCGTAAGGGCGGAGGTTTGAGATGACGTATCGAGGAACCCGCCGCGCGGCGTTCGTGGCGCTGGCGGTCGTGGCGGCCGCGGCGACCCTGGGGGCCGAGCAGACCGCCCCGCGCAAGTCGCTGATGAACCCGGCCGCCTTCAAGGAGACGGCGCCCGAGACCTACAACGTGAAGTTCGACACCACGGCCGGCGAGTTCGTGATCAAGGTCACGCGCGCCTGGGCGCCGAACGGCGCCGATCGCTTCTACAACCTGGTGAAGAACGGGTTCTACGACGAGGCACGGTTCTTCCGCGCGGTGCCGAACTTCATGGTGCAGTTCGGCATCAACGGCAATCCCACCGTCGCCAAGATCTGGCAGTCGGCGCGGATCCCGCCCGACAAGGTCACCCAGAGCAACAAGAAGGGCTTCATCACCTTCGCCATGGGGGCGACGCCCGACACGCGCACCACGCAGGTCTTCATCAACTTCCGCAACAACACCAACCTCGACGGCATGGGCTTCGCGCCGTTTGGCGAGGTGGTGAGCGGCATCGAGAACGTGGACAAGATCTACACGGGCTACGGCGAGGCGGCGCCGCGCGGCAGCGGTCCGCCGCAGGCGCGCGTGGTGGGCGAGGGCAACGCGTATCTCGCGAAGTCGTTCCCGAAGATGGACTACATCAAGAAGGCGACGATCGAACCCTAGAGGAGCCGTGTGCGGGCGGGTCCGGAGCACCGGTCCGCCCCGCAGCCGCGCTGTCGCAGCGCCGGCAGATACGCGCACAGGAAGACGCGTCCGGCGGCACGATCCGCACCCTCGGCGCGTCCCCGATTTTGGCCGCTCGCGGACCATGACACAGTGCCAGCAGGCCGCTCGAGCGGCGAGCAGGGGGTGGCGGTAAGGTCTGGACCACGCGTCGGAGTGTGGCCGTGCCGGCCTGGCAGACACGGTCGGTCGTGGGCGCCGGGGTGTGCGCGCTGGCCCTCGCGGCGCTGCTCGCGCCGGCGGCCTTCGCGCAACGCGCCGTCATCAGCATCGCCCCCGACAGCCCGTTTTCCCAGGCGTACACACCCAGTCGTGGCTGGCCGAGCCGTGGCGGCTCGAGTGGAGCGAGCCGTGGCGGCTCGACGGCAGCCCGGCGTCGAACCCCGTCTTCGCGGCGGACGGCCGCTCCCTGGTGGATCCGTGGCCGGGCGGCGCGCCCACGCGCCTGCGCATCCAGGACATCGTGACGCGAGGCGTCGTCGAACTGCCTGTGCCGTTCCTGCCGGTGCGCGCGCATCCACGCGTGCCGGCCGTGTTCGGGACGGGGCCACGGGGCAGAGCACGGTCGAGGTGCTCAGCTGGCTGTTCGGCATGGTCGTGGCGTTTCCCCCGCTGGCGCCCGCCCTGACGGCCGCGGTCACGGGCCAGCGCGTCGATCTGGCGTGGCAGGACCCCGCGGCATCGCCGGCGGCCACGTCCTACCCCCTGGAGATTGGCAGCGCGTCCGGGGCGGCCGACCTGGGCGTGGTTGCACTCGACGCTGGCCGGGCGCTCACCGTGCCGGCGGCGCCACCGGGCCGGTACTTCGTCCGCGTGCGGGGTGTCAACGCCGCCGGGGCTGGCGCGCCGTCACCCGACGTCCTCGTGCTCGTCCCCTGACCCCGGCGCGAGGCCATCGCGAGGAGCGGATCCGCGTTTGGTGGCACACTGAATGGCCGCCGGCCGGACGTCCCGTCCGGACGGGCCCGCCCGCTCGGGCGTTCGGGAGGCACTGCATGCGACGTGGAATCGTGCTCGGGTCGGTGATCGTGCTTGGAACGCTCGGCGTGCTCCGGGCCCAGCAGCCGGCCGACGCGCCGAAGGTCGTCGAGGTCGAAAAGGTGAAGGACAACCTCTTCGTCCTGCGCGGCGGCGGCGGCAACACGGCCGTCTTCGTCACTGCCGACGGCGTCACGGTGGTGGACGCCAAGAATCCCGGGTGGGGCACGCCCATCCTGCAGAAGATCAGGGAGCTCACGCCGAAGCCGGTGACGCGGCTCATCAACACGCATACGCACGGCGATCACGTGAGCGGCAACGTCGAGTTCCCCGCGTCGGTCGAGGTGGTCGCGCACGCGAACACGAAGACCAACATGGAGAAGATGCCCATCTTCAAGGAACACAACGGCCACGGGCTGGCCGACAAGACCTTCACCGACCGCATGACGATCGGGACGGGCGCCGACCGGATCGACCTGTACTACTTCGGCCCCGGCCACACCAACGGCGACGCCTGGGTGGTGTTCCCGGCGCATCGCATCGTACACGCCGGCGACATCTTCGCCGGCAAGTCGCTGCCGCTCATCGACGTGGCCAACGGCGGCAGCCAGCTCCGGATTCCCGACACGCTGCTCAAGGCGTACACCGGCATCAGGGACGTCGACACGATCATCAACGGGCACATGCCGCGCCAGACGTCGTGGGCGGAACTCAAGGAGTTCGCGGACTTCAACCGCGACGTCGTCTCCTGGATGCGGGCCCAGCTCGAGGCCGGCAAGACGCCCGAGCAGGTCGCGGCCGAGTGGAAGGTGCCCGAGCGCTACAAGGACTACTCGTCCACGGTGTCGCCGCTCTTCGGCGGCGTGGCGGGTCGCGTCAAGGCGCTCCAGGACGAGATGCGGAAGTAGCCGTGCCGGCGGGACTTCGCGCACCGGCCCGCCGCGCGGCGTGGCTGCTGGCGCTCGCGACCTGTAGCGGCGCGGCCTGCCGCACCGGCCCTGCGGCGCCGCCGGCCGACGCCGTGTACCTGAACGCCCGCGTCTGGACCGGCGAGGCGGCGCAGCCCGACGCCGAGGCGCTGGCCGTCCGCGACGGCCGTCTCGTGTTCGTCGGCGACACCGCGGGCGCGCGGGCGCTGGCCGGTCCGTCGACGACCATCGTCGACCTGGCGGGCCGCCGCGTGGTGCCGGGGTTCAACGACGCGCACTGGCACCTGCCGACGCGCCGGTCCGCGGATCTCGGCGACTCGCGCACCGTGACCGAGATCGCGCGCCGGCTCGTCGAGTTCGCGCGCCCGCTCGGCCCCGACCAGTGGGTGCTCGGGCGCAGCTGGGGCCCGTCGGACTTCCCCGCCAACCAGCCGCACCGGCGGTTCCTCGACGAGGCCCTGCCGGGGCGGAAGGTGCTGCTCACCGACCGCGACGGCCACCAGGTGCTCGTCAGCTCGGCCGTGCTGGTGCTGGCCGGCATCACGCGCGCCACGCCCGATCCGCCCAACGGCCGCATCGTGCGCGATGCTTCCGGCGAGCCCACGGGCGTGCTGCAGGAGGATGCGATGGGCCTGGCGCGCCGGCTGGTGCCGGAGCAGTCGGCCGACGAGGTCGGGCAGGCCCTGCGCGCCGAGCTCGCCACGGCCGCCTCCTACGGCCTGACCTCGGTGCAGGTGGCCAGCGGCAGCGTGTCGGCGGGCATCGAGTACGAGGCCTACACCGCCGCCGAGCGGCGCGGTGAGCTGCCGGTGCGGGTGCGTGGGGCGGTGCCCTTCGAGCGCGCCGTCACGCCCGAACGTCTGGCGGGTTTCGTGGCCCTGCGCGATCGGCACGCCGGCGGCGTGTTGCGCTTCGGCATCGCCAAGGGCATGCTCGACGGGACGGTCGACGCGCGTACGGCGGCCATGCTCGACCCGTACGTGGGCCACGACGACCGCGGCCTGCCGATGTGGACGGCCGAGGACCTCACGCGCGCCGTGGCGGCCTACGACCGGGCGGGGCTGCAGGTGGAACTGCACGCCATCGGCGACCGGGCCATCCGCCTGGCGCTCGATGCCTACGACCACGCCGCCCGCGAGAACGGCACGACGGGCCGGCGCCACCGCGTGGAGCACGTGGAAGTGCCGGATCCCGCCGACCTGCCGCGCTTTGCCGCCCTGGGCGTGCTGGCCTCCACGCAGGCCATGTTCGCCAGCCCCGACAGCATCACGCTCAACAACTACGCGCCCCTGCTCGGGCCGGCGCGCGCCGCCCGGGCCAACGCCTTCCGGCGCTTCGACGAGGCCGGCGCGGTGCAGGCGTTCGGCAGCGACTATCCCGTGTTCACGATGGAGGTGATGCGCGGCATCCACGCCGCCGTCACGCGCCAGCTGCCCGAGGGCACGCCGGCCGGCGGCTGGTATCCAGAGCACCGGATCACCGTCGAGGCCGCCGTGCGGCACTTCACGCGCGATGCGGCCTATGCGGAGTTCGCCGAGACCGAGAAGGGCACGCTCGCCCCGGGACGCCTGGCGGATTTCGTGGTGCTGTCGGCCGACATCTTCGCGATCGCGCCCGAGCGCCTGCCCGAGGTGAAGGCCGTGCTCACCGTGATGGGGGGACGCCAGACCTGGAGCGCCCCGGACGGTCCCGGTCGCTAAGATTAGGTTACGCGGCGAGACCCAGCGCTTCTTCGAGCGCCGGTCGCAGCCGCTGTACCGGCGCCTGCACGGCGCCGGCCCGCCATTCCGACCACGCCAGCACCAGCGCGTACCACGCCATCACGCTGGCGACGAGCATCTCGCCGCCGTCCTCCGCGACCGTGAGCACCGTGAGCAGCGCCGGCCCGGGATGCAGCGCCACCGAGGCCATGTCCATGCCCACGCCCACCGTGCCCAGCGCGCCGATGATCACCGCCAGGTCGTGGGTGGCGTGCCGGAACTCGTCGGACCCGCGCCGATACCCCACCGCGAAGAGCGCCGCGAAGACCAGGCCCACGGCCACCACGGTGACCAGTTCGCCCACGTCGTCGAGCCGCAGGCCGAACGGCGCGTCGAACGGATTCCACTCGCGCAGCGCGTCGCCCACGCGCTCGTGCAGCATCAGGGCGTCTTCGCCCAGCAGGTACACGGCCAGCACGGCCCACAGGGCGAAGCCGCGGCTGTGCCGCCGCCAGGCGACTCCCGCCGTGCAGACGGCGATGGCGAACCACTTGGCGTACTGATACAGCTCGGGAAGACCGCCGTCTTCGGTGATCGAAAACAGCGCCGAGCGGAGCCCTGGGACGACCGGCCGTACGAGGTGAAGTCCGATGAAGAGGGCGTCGAGGGCCAGCAGCGCCACGAGCCAGTGGCGCGTCGTCATGATGTGGCGGTACATCGATCCCTGTTTCGGCCGTTGTCCGCCTTACCCCCAGCGCGACGCCCCCCGAATGCCGGGATCCGGCGCCACCTCGACAGTGAAACCATACGGAACGTCCCACCCCTGCCCACGGCGTGTCTGCCAGTGAGACACCCGCGGCTCCTCGTTGGTCACTGACGGACCCGCCTCCGGCATTGCCTGGATCCCGCGGTGCAGCCCGCACCGGGAGAAATGGCAGGTGGTCGTGAGTTCTTCCCGGGCATAGCTCTCGGGCCACGCGCCGTGAAGCGCACCGGCGCTTGGGGGAGACCGGCCAATGCCGGCACCGGCCCAGGCACGTTTCTGGCTCCGTCATACTCGGCGGGCGGTGGAGGCTCCGATGTCGACGCTTGGCAAAGTCACACTCGGCTTGATGGGGAAGCTCAGGCCGGCGCCCGTGCTGGGCGACGCGCCCCGGGAACTGGTGCTGCCCGCGGCGCATCCCCAGGGCGGGCTGCCGCTCTACGAAGCGCTGGCGGCGCGACGCTCGGCGCGGGCGTTCGCGCCCGACGCGCTGCCGCTTCCGGTGCTGTCGCAACTGCCGTGGGCGGCGTACGGCGTGAACCGTCCCGACGGCGGGCGCACGGCCCCTTCGGCGCTCAACGCGCAGGAAGTGGAGCTGTACGTGGCCCTGCCGGTGGGAGCCTATCGCTACGACGCCGGGGGGCACGCCCTGAAGCTGGCGGCCGCGGCCGACATCCGCCGCGTCACCGGCTACCGGGACTTCGTCGACGACGCCCCGCTCGACCTGGTGTTCGTGGCCGACTACTCGCGGCTGCGGCTCGTGCCGGCGGCGCAGCGCGAGGCGTACGCCGCCCTCCCGCGCCGGTTTTCAGGCTTTCGCGGCCTTGGCGGCCTTTGCCTTGCCCGCCTTCGCGGCGGCGGCTCCCGCCGCGACCACGGCCGCACCGGCCACCACGCCAGCCGCGGCCAGCAGGGCCTTGGTGCGGCGGCGCTTCCGGGCGCGCGCCGTGGCGGCAGCCTTGGCCTTCGCGGCCACGACCGCCACGCCCTCCTTCGCCTGCGCCCCAGTCTTCCTGGCCACCGCGGCCGTCTTCTTCGCCACGGCCACCGCGGCCTTCTTCACGTCCTTGAGCTTGGCCATGCCAACACGCCTCCGGGGCCACCATGGCCCATGAGGCGCAAGGCTGCAAGAAGCATTCCCCAAGGCTTCGTATAATCAGCGGATGTCCGACCGTGACGATGACGTGATGAACGGGGCCGCGCCCGAGGACGATTTCGCGGCGCTGTTCGAGGCTTCGCTGAAGACGGCGAAGCAGTTCGAGAAAGGCCAGCTCGTGGAGGGCACGATCGTCGCGATCGGTCCCAAGGTGGCGCTCGTGAACCTCGGCGCCAAGAGCGAAGCCGAAATCGAGGTGGCCGAGCTGAAAGACGCCGAGGGCGACGTCGAGGTGCAGGTGGGCGACCGCATCCAGGCGCGCATCGTGGGCACGGCCGGCGGCCTCCAGCTCTCACGCAAGGGCGTGCGCAGCGCCGCCACGCAGCGGGAGCTCGAAGACGCCTTCGCGTCGGGGCTTGCCGTGGAAGGCCGCGTCGAGCGGACGGTGAAGGGCGGCTACGAGGTACGCATCGCACGCGAGCGTGCTTTCTGTCCCATCTCGCAGATCGACACCGCGCGCACCGTCGATCCCGAGGTGCACGTCGGGCACACCTACGCCTTCCGCATCATCGAGTTCAAGGACGGAGGGAAGGACCTCGTCGTCTCGCGACGTGCCGTGCTCGCCGAGGAGGAGAAGGCGGCCGCCGAGGCCGTGCGCGCCTCGATCGTGCCGGGCGCGGTGCTGCCGGGGCGCGTGACCTCCGTCCTCGACTTCGGCGCCTTCGTGGACCTGGGCGGCGGCATCCAGGGCCTGCTGCACGTGTCCGAGATGAGCTGGTCGCGCCTGCCGAGCGCGTCGGCCATGGTGGCCGTGGGCGATCGGCTCACGGTGAAGGTGCTCAAGGTGGACGAGGCCACCGGCAAGATCTCGCTGGGTCTCAAGCAGTTGCAGGACGACCCGTGGACGGCCGTGGCCACCCGTTACGCCGTGGGGCAGGTGCTGGCGGGCAGAATCTCGCGCATCGCCGACTTCGGCGCGTTCGTGGAGCTGGCGCCCGGCGTGGAAGCGCTCGCCCACGCCTCGACGTTCCCGCCCACGGGCCGCACGGGTGGCTGGGCGAAGGCGATTGCCGCCGGGCAGCAGGGGGCGTTCGAGATCCTGAGCATCGACCTGACGCAGAAGCGCATCGGCGTCGCCATGGTGGAGGAAGGGTCGGCGCGCGCCGCCTCGGCCCAGTCGGCGCAGGCGGCCATCGTGCCCGGGGCCCTCGTCACCGGCAAGGTCGAGCGCCACGAGAAGTTCGGCATCTTCGTGTACCTCGCTCCGGGCCGCACGGCGCTGCTGCCGTTTGCCGAAACCGGCGTCGACCGCGATGCCGACATGCTGAAGGCGTTTCCGCCGGGCAGCGACGTGCAGGTGGTGGTGCTCGAGGCCGACGCCGACGGCCGCCGCATCCGCGTGAGCAAGAAGGCCGTCGCCGAGCAGCAGGAAAAGGCGGAACTGCAGGAGTACACCCAGCGCCAGCAGGCCCAGGCGGCGCCGTCGCTCGGCACGCTGGCCGACAAGCTCCGCGGCGCCCTTTCCACGCGGAAGTCCTGACGCGGCGGGAGGGCCGCCCCGGGCGGCCCTTCCCTCGCCTCCCCTCACTCACCGTCGGACGAGTGTCGTCGCGACGGCGGTGTTGTTGCCGCTGTTCCCGTCGGGTGTCGTGGCCGTCAGCGCGCGATGGTCAGGCCGTGGGCGCCGTGCTTCTCGATGAGCGAGGCGAGGAACCCGGACGTACGAATCTCCCTGGCGAAGGCCTCGAGGTAGGCGGCCGCTTCGGTGCGCGCCCTGGGCACGGCCATCGACTGCTGCACCGCGGTGAAGCGGCCGTCGAGGAGCCGCGCCCCCGGCACCTTCTTCACGTCGTCGAGGAGCCGCGGCTTCAGACCGGCCAGCGCGTCCACCCCGCCCCTGGTGAAGGCCTCGAACGATCCGTCGATGCCCGTCGCCTCCACCACGGTGGCATGGCCGAGCGTGCGCTGCAGGAACAGCGTGTAGGCCGCCCGTGCCGCCGACACCACGCGCACGCCGTCGCGATCCACGTCGGCCATGGTGCGGATCGGCGAGTCGCCGCGTACCAGGTACGTGGCCTCGATCTCCACGTAGGCCGGCGTGAAGGTGATGTAGGCCGCGCGTTCGGGCTCGGCGCCGATGAAGGCCACGTCCCACGCCTGGTCCTTCGAGGCATCGGCGACGAGGCCGGCATTGGCGTAGCCCATGAACTCCACGGTGGCGCCGGCCCGGCGCGCCAGCTCCCGCGCCATGTCGGGCGCGACGCCTTCGGCCGCGGGGGCCGGCTTCGACACGAGCAGGAAGTTGCTGTGGTTCAGCGCGGCCCTCAGGCGGCCTCCGGGGGCGAGCTGCTCGCGGACGTTCGGCGGCATCGTGGGCATGGGCTGCCCGTCGTCCGCCCACGTGACCGCGCCACCGGTCAACGCCGCTGCCATTCCAACGAGAACAGGCACATGGCGCGACCATGTCATACGCGGCATGGTGTCTTCGCCCTCCTCACGCAACGACCTCGTAACCGAAACCCGGACGAATCGTCTCACACTGGTTGCACGCCCATTGTAGTACTCGGGGCATGGTGAGCGGCGGGGCGCTGATCGTTGCGGCGGTCGTGGCTCATGGCCTGGTTGGCAGTTACGCGCCGACCGTCTACATGCTGAGCTTCTGGCACTACCTGCTCTACTGGTGGGCCTATCGCCACGGCGCCGTCGCTCCGCACCGCTTTCAGCGCGACGCCGTGCTCATGAAGGCGATTTCCCTGGCGGCGTTCCTCTTCGCGTACGCCGGGGCGGCATGGTCGTGGCCGTCGGTGGCCGTGATGGCCGCCGGGTTCGTGCTGAACGCACTGGCCGCCGGTGTGCTGGGCATGGATCGCACCTACTACGGCTGGGAGCTCGGCGTGGTGCCACACCGTCGGTTCACGCGCTTTCCCTACTCGGTCGTGCCCCATCCAATGTTGCTGGGCAACGTCCTGGCGTACGCGGGCGCCCTCGTGAACGCGGACTTCCGCGCCGACTGGTGGCCCCTTGCGGGCGGCCACATCATGCTCAACCTCGGCCTCCTGGCCATGGAGACATCGGTCGTCCCCCGCCGGGGGGAGGCGTTTCCGGGCGCGGGGCGCCTGGGGGGGGCAGATGGGTGGTCGCGAGAGTCGATCGCGGCCCGACTCGCGTTGGCGGCAGCCGGCGGCGCCGTCGGCGCCTTACTCGCAGTGGCTGGTGGCGCACCGGCCCGTCTCGGTGCCTACGCCATGCTCGGTGCTGCAGCCGCCGTGCACCTGGCCGCCACGGCCGCCGCGTACACCCGTCCGCGCCACGGCCTGCTGCACTTCTGAAGCGTTCGGGAGGAGTCCGCTATGGGCCACGCCACGCCCGTTGTCGTGCCGACGAACACGGTTGACCACGGCACCGCGGGGTCGTCCCGCCGGGGCGCGTTCTCGGGCCAGCGGTTCGCCGCCACCGTCGGTCTGTTCGATGGCGATCGCGAACGCCGCACGATGGACGCGCTCGCGCGGTGGGTGGAGGACACCTACGGCGCCGACCTGGAGCGGCGCCCCTCGAAGCACGTCTACGTGCGGAGGCTGCCGGCGCCGGTGGTGATGCAGATCGACGAGCTGCGCGATCACCAGGTGATC
>Ga0073934_10010259_pt1 | contig 11694 bp, 11 predicted proteins | sample LarsenN4metaG_FD_76834 | JGI IMG/M metagenome (GOLD analysis project Ga0073934, IMG submission 76834) | Hot spring sediment bacterial and archeal communities from British Columbia, Canada, to study Microbial Dark Matter (Phase II) - Larsen... ... | reverse complement strand
TTTGAACTCCGCGCTGTGCTGTCTGCGTTTCTGCTTCATGGGTCTGTTCTCCGGGTTCTACACCCCTCAGACCCCGCCGAAAACTAACGATCTCCCTGGCAACGTTTGAACGAGCCACCTCTCATCTCACGGGCGAGATCCTCCATCGCGGAGACGAGCACGTCGAACATCGGCTTTGCGAGCTCGCCCGAGAGCTTCGACACCTGGCTCTGGAAGCTGCTGACTTTCGCGGCGACGGAATCGGACGCGGCTCCCAGCGCTCCAATCTTCTCGACCAGGAACTGGTAGAGCGTCCCGGCCGATTTCGCCTTATTGATGTCCTCGTTCGAGATTTCGAGGATCTTCGCGAGGGCAGCGTCCTGATTGATGTTGCCGCTCAGGATGGCTCGCATTTCCTGAGCGAGCTGATGGGCTGGCTGGCCCGTGTTCGAGAGAGCGTTCGCGAACCTCCCGAGCAGATCGATATTCTGTTCGATGCTCAACCCGGCCGCCGCCGATGATGCCAGGGTCGCGGAGAATCCCGCGAGCAGATCCTGCATCGTGCCAGCGACTTTTGGCTCCAGTTCGGCGATCTGCGCGAGCGCCTTGCCCGCCGCGCTCTTGGCGGCCTCTCCGTTGAGGCCTTGGAAGCGAGCGACAATGTTCGCGATCCCGGTCTCGGCATTGGCCATGACCGCGTTGAACTCCAGCCCCTGCCGCAACGCGCCGGCCAAGGCGGTCGGGATCGAGGCGAACGAGCTGACGATCCTCCCCGCGATATCCACGCCGAAGCCGGTCCGCAGCGCGTCTGCGGCTTGCTTCGCGGAGGACTTCAACCGGTCCAATTCGGCCTGGGACTGCTTGATCCCCCGCGTGTCGGCGGTCGATCCGATTCTGATCGTGACTTTGGGATCGGGCATCTCGGATCAGGGTTTGAGCTTCCGTCCGTGCAACAACGCTTGGAACTTGGCGTCCTGGAGGCGCTCGGCGCTGAGCGCAGCGGAGAGGCCCGCCGCATCAAGCTCGGGCATCGCATCGATCGTGGCAGGCGGCTCGCGAAGAGCGGCGGCCAGCCTCAGCGTGCTCTCGTCGATCGCCTTGAGGCAATCCTCCGGGCCTCGCGCATCCGCACGCTGGAGCTTCCCGAGAGCCATCTGCAGCTCGGCCGCCGTCTTCGGGTTGAACCCGTGGTGCTGCGCAATGATCGCGTGAAGCACGGCGATTTCCTCGGTGGCGGTCAACTGGTCGGCCACGTCGCCGGGACCGCCGCCAGAGATCCAGCGAGCATCCTCCAGTAGGACCTTCAGATGATCCGCGCGCCGCGCATCCTCGGAGGCGTGCGAGGCGTCCCCCTGGGCATCACCGTCGCGCAGATAGACGCGGCGAAGCTGGCCTCGGGTGATGGGAGGAATCTCAAAGACAGAACCGTCTTCGCGTTCGAAGCGGAGTGGAGTCCCGGACGAGATCGTCTTCTTTCGACGCATGCTCAGTGCACGGGACATCCTACGGAAATCGGCCGATTTTGCAGAGTCTGGGATGCTTTACTTTTTGACACCTGATAAGCTGATTATTTCGCTCAAATGCAATCCCGAGCTGATTCCGACGCCCCTCCCCGATTTGGTGAGTGTCGAGAAGCTGAGAAATGAACTAGAGCGGGGATCGGCTTCGAGCAACGGCGACCATTCCCAGCGGTTGGTGCTTTTTCGAAAGACACTGTGGGACCAACTCAGGACATACCCGCCTGGGGAGCGGTTTTGCGCTTTTCTCAGAAATTTCGAAACCATCTTCGAGAGCTACACCCGCAGCTATCAGCTCTGGGTCGGAGCGGAGTTCAACGCCATTGAGAAGGCCGTTGACGAAAAGCGAGTCAAGTTCGTGTCTGATTTGAACGGCATTTTGGGGAGCATCCAAGCTTCAATCCTGTCGCTGCCTCTGGCGGCCCTTATACTTTGCGACAAGTTCGACCCTGGAAACCCCCTGAGAAATCTGCTGCTCGGAACCATGGTCACGGTTCTGGGCGTGCTGGTGTGGCGACTACTGGCCCACCAATCCCACACCCTGAACGACACAGGGGAGGCGATCTCGGCCGCTCAGGCCGATTTTGAAGCCAAGCACCTTCTGAGGGCCATGGAACTACGTTCACGGTTCGAAACCCTTGTTCACTTGAAACAAAGAGTGTCGAACTCCCTGAGGTTCATGCGGAGGGCCTTGCTGGCCATCGTGTTGGGGACTTGGGGGCTTGTCCTTTCTCTTAACGTGCCAGTTTGGCTCGAAAGCAAGCCAATGCGGTGGCTAGCTCAATTCCTTCGCGCCGGACTCCCGTCCCCATCGCCGTCCCCATCGCCGTCCCCATCGCCGTTCGCTTTTTCATCTCCCAGCCCTCTACCCCCCCGTGACGCCCTGCCATCGTCAATCGAGAGCCCTCAACAATAGGCTCTGTGGGTTCGAAACATCAGGTGTCCAACATCGGTCGCGGCCATCGCCGAAACCATCGGGGCACCGTTCCAACCGGCGTCACACGTCACACCCCCCTTCCGCGCGACACTTTTCCCGTTTTGCGCGCCCTCCCAGAGAAGAGGGGGTGTGACACGATCGGGAAAACTCCTCTCAGGGCGGGAAAAGAGCCTGACTCCAACGCGGGTCCTGCAGCGTCTTTAAGTCATTGATTTTGCGTCTCTTCCCGCGTTTCCACGGGAAATCCCGCATCGGGAAAACTGGCCCGCAAACTCACAATTGACGCCGTGGTGTTTCCGAGTTAGTCTCGCCTAACAATGTTGCTTCCAACTATGCGCCGCCCGCTCACCTTGCTCCTCGCACCCGTGATCCTCCTGATCGCGTTGACTTCGTGTTCGCGCCGGAGTCCCGATCCCAACGCCTCCGGAGCTCCCGGCACGCCGACCGACCCTGTGCGTGTGGTCGCTACCACCGGAATGGTGGGCGACCTTGCACGCCAGATCGGCGGCGATCGCATCGCCCTCACCGCCCTGATGGGACCGGGTGTCGATCCCCATCTTTACAAGGCCACGGCCTCTGACGTGACCGCACTGCAACGGGCCGCCGTGGTGCTCTACTCGGGGCTCCATCTCGAAGGCCGCATGACGGAGCTGCTCGAGCAGATGAATAGCGCTTCCCGACGGGTGGTGGCTGTCACCTCCGCGCTTCCGCCCGAGCGCCTGCGCCCGACCGACGATGCCGGCAAATCGCACGACCCGCATGTCTGGTTCGATGTCGCCCTCTGGGCCGAGTGCACGGGGCCGGTGGCGGAGGCATTGGCGTCCGCGGACCCCGCCCACGCCGCCGCCTACCGCGAACGTGCCGCAGCAACACGGGCGCGCCTCCTGGAACTCCACGACTGGGTGCAGCAGACGCTGGCGCAGATCCCGGCCGAGCGGAGGATCCTGGTCACCAGCCACGATGCCTTCGGCTATTTCGGGGCGGCGTACGGCTTCGAGGTGATCGGGCTCCAGGGCATCTCCACCGTCACCGAAGCCGGGCTCGCCGACATGGCGAAACTCTCCGATTTCATCCGAGACCGGAAAGTCCCCGCTCTCTTCGTCGAATCGAGCGTTTCGCACGCCACCCTCGAGCGGATCAGCGCTGACACGGGCGTCCGGATCGGGGGCGAGCTCTTCTCCGACGCGATGGGATCGCCGGGCCAGATGGAGGAGGGGTATGACATCGGCACGTACGAAGGGATGATCCGGCACAACGTGAACGCCCTGCTCAAAGCGCTCCGATGAACCCGCTCGCACGGTTCGTATCGGGGCGGGAACGGCTGTGGCAGTGGGGTCTGCGCGCGTCGGTCTCGGTCCTACTGGCGCTCGGCCTGGCGACGCCCTCCCGGGCCGACGGCCCGGGCAAAGCGCAGCCTCCAGGGTTTGATCGCGAACTGAGCACCGATCGACCTGATGTGACGGAGAGCCCGCGGACGGTGCCACGAGGCCGGGTGCAGATCGAAGGTGCCCTGGCCGGAGCCGCATTCGACCGCTGGCGAGGTCCAGGCGAACCCCGCTCCGATCGCTATGAAGTCGGCGGCTTCAACGCGAAACTCGGGATCACGAACCACATCGATTTCCAGGCGGTGTTCGCGGGATGGACGGTGGTCCGCGAGGCATCGGGGACGGAGCGCCGCCGCGAAGAAGGAGCGGGCGACCTCTCCGTGCGTCTGAAATGGAACCTCTGGGGAAACGACGAGGGGGCCACCGCATTGGCGCTCCTCCCGTACGGCGTCATCCCCTCCGGCAAAGACGGCGTTGGCGCCGGCACGAGCACGCTTGGCCTGGCGATCCCGTTCGCATGGGATTTCGCGGAGGGTTGGAGCGCTGCCACCATGGCGGAATTCGCCTGGACCGACCCCGGCGGGGAAGGAACGGTGGGCTGGCTGCAATCGGCGAGCATCGGCCGCGACATCGGGCGCGATGTGGGGATCTATGTCGAGCTGGTATTCGAGTGCACCGACGGGACCGGCAGCGCTACCGCGAGCGCCGGCGCGGGTGGGACCTACGCAATTTCGGACGACGTCCAACTCGACGGCGGAATGAACTTCGGATTGACCCGCGATGCGGTTGATTGGAATCCCTTCCTGGGATTGACTGTGCGCTTCTGACCATGAACGACGCTTCAGCGCCCGCGGCGGTGCCGCTCGAAATCCACGATCTGACGGTCAGCTACCGCCAGAAGCCCGTTCTGTACGGGATCGATCTCGCGGTGCCGGCCGGAAAACTGGTCGGCATTGTCGGCCCGAACGGCGCGGGGAAATCGACGCTGATCAAGGCCTGCATGGGGCTCGTGCCCTCCCGCAGCGGGTGGGTGAAGTTTTTCGGCGAACCGCCCGCCAAAGCGCTCCGCCGGGTCGGCTATGTGCCGCAGCGCGAATCGGTCGATTGGGATTTCCCGGTAAACGTGATGGATGTGGTACTGATGGGGCGCTACGGGAAGCTCGGTCTGTTGCGCCGCCCGGGGCGGGCCGATCGCGAAGCGGCGCGCGAATGCCTGCATCGCGTCGGGATGCTGCCCTTCGCCGACCGCCAGATCGCGAACCTGAGCGGAGGCCAGCAACAGCGGGTCTTCCTCGCTCGGGCCCTCGCCCAGGAGAGCGACCTCTACTTCATGGACGAGCCGTTCTCCGGGGTCGATGCGGCCACCGAGGCGGCGATCATCACGCTCCTGCAAGATCTGCGGGCGCGGGGCTGCACCATTCTCGTGGTGCACCACGATCTGCCCACGGCGCGCGAGTACTTCGACATGCTCCTGCTTTTGAACATGCGTGTCACGGCCTTCGGGCCGACCGACGAGGTATTCACGCCCGAGTTGCTCCAGAAAACCTACGGCGGACGCCTGACGATCCTCTCGGAAGTCGCGCACGCTGCGGCCGCCGGCAACACCCGCCGGACACCATGACCCCCAGCTTCCGGAGGGCCGTGGGCCGGTCCGGCACGGCCCGCGCCACGCGGCGCGCGGCCTGCGGGGTCGCGCTCCTGTTCCCGGCGCTCGCGCACGCCGCGCGGATCGGCGACCTCTCGACCACCGATCTCCCGGCGCAGGCCGCACGCTTTTTCACCTTCGCCGATCCCGCAACCCGCTGGGCCTTGCTGGGCGCCCTGTTGCTCGGGATCGCGTGCGGGTTGCTCGGCGGATTTCTCGTCGTGCGGAAACTCTCGCTCGTGGGCGATGCCCTTTCCCACGCCGTGCTTCCCGGTGTGGCGGTCGGGTTCCTCTGGTCGCTCACGAAGAATCCGCTCGCGATCTTCGTCGGTGCGACGGTCGCGGCGTTGCTCGGCGCGCTCGCCGTGGAGGCCATCACCCGGGGCACCCGCCTACCCCAGGACACGGCGCTCGGCCTGGCCCTTTCCGGCTTCTTCGGACTCGGCATTTGCCTGGTCAGCATGATCCAGCGCCTGCCTACCGGGGCGAAGAGCGGGATCGACAAGTTCCTCTTCGGCCAGGCGGCGGCGCTCGGCCCCGGCGATCTCTTGCTCCTCGGCGCGGTCGCCACGGCGACCTTGCTTGCCGTCTGGCTCTTCCACAAAGAACTCGTCGCGACGAGTTTCGATCCGGCCTTCGCGGCCGCCTGCGGCATGCCCGCGGCATGGGTGCACCGCGGGCTGATGGTGTTGCTCGCCTGCGCGATCGTCGTTTCCTTGCAGGCGGTGGGCGTGGTCCTCGTATCGGCCATGCTCATCATCCCGGCCGCAACCGCGTACCTGCTGACCGACCGGATGCACCGCTTGCTCTGGATCTCTGCCGCTACCGGCATGGTTGCCGGGGCGATCGGCACGTTCCTCTCCTTTCTCGGGCCGAACCTCCCGACCGGCCCGTTCATGGTGCTCGCAGCCGGGGTGCTGTTCCTCGGCGCCTGGCTGTTCGGCCCCCGGCACGGCGTGGTTGCCCGCTGGTGGCTCCACCGCCGCAACCGCGAACGGACCGAGCGCGAGAACACCCTCAAGGCGATCTATCACGTCCTTGAGCAGCGCGGGTTCGAGGGCGGCGACGTCACGCTCGAAGAGCTCGCGCGGTTCCGGCGGGAGACGCTCGGCGAAACCACGCACAACACCGCTGCGCTCAAGCGGGCGGGGCTCGGCGCTCCCGATTCCGCCTCGGGCGTCATCCGCCTCACCGCCGAAGGCCGCCGCCGCGCCGGCGAGATCGTCCGCAACCACCGGCTCTGGGAGCTCTATCTCGCCAACGCCGCCCATTTCGCCGCCGATCACGTCCACGAAGACGCCGAGGAAATCGAGCACGTGCTCGGCGAAGAAACGGTACGGATACTCGAGCAACGGCTCCAGCACGCCCCGCGCGATCCGCACGGCAGCCCGATCCCACGTCCGGAGGACCCGCGGTGAAATCCGAAACGCTCATCCCCCCGTTCGACGCGACGCACGTCCTGGTCGATCCCTGGACGGTCGGCCTCCCGGTGTTCGGATGGATCGCGTTGATGGGGTTTCTGGTGACCGCGCTCTGCGGACTGGTCGGCAACTACCTCATCCTCCGGCGCATGGCCCTGATGGGGGACGCCGTAAGCCATAGCGTCCTGCCGGGACTCGCGGTCGCCTTCCTGATCTTCGGCACGCGCGGGACCGGGCCGATGCTCGCCGGGGCGTTGCTCGCTGCCGTGGCCACCACGGCGCTCATCGAACTGCTCCACCGGCCGACCCGCCTCAAACCGGACGCGGCCACGGGGATCGTGTTCACCTGCCTGTTCGCGTTCGGGGTGGTGCTCATCAGCCTGTTCGCCGACCGTGTCGATCTCGACCAGGACTGCGTGTTGCACGGCGAAATCGCGCTGGTCCCGTTCGAGTCGATGGCCCGCCTCGGCGGCCTGCTGCTCGGCCCGCCCTCGATCGTCCGGCTGGCCGTGGCCGGACTCGTGGTCATCGCGCTGATCATCGCCTTCTACAAAGAGCTCCTGGTCAGCTCGTTCGATCCCGCCCTCGCCCGCTGTATCGGGATCCGGCCGGGGATCGTCCATCACGCGCTCATGGCCGCGGTATCGGTGCTGGTGGTGTTCGCGTTCCAGTCGGTCGGCGCGATCCTGGTGATCGCGATGCTGATCCTTCCGGGGGCGACCGCCTCGTTCCTGAGCAACCGACTGCCGCACCGGATGCTGCTCGGCGTGGTCCATGCCGCGCTCAGCTCGGTGCTCGGGCTCCATCTCGCACTCTGGCTCGATTGCTCGATCGCCGGGGCGATGGTGGTTGCGGGCTGCGGGCTCTTCCTGCTCGCCTGGGGGGTGCACGCCTTGCGGCACGCCCGGCGCGTGCTAGGTTAGAGGCGGTGAGAGATCCCGAACCAGTCGCCGATCTGCGCGTCGGCACCTGCGGATGGTCGTCCGCAGCGTGGAAGGAACACTTTTACCCACCCCACCTTCCCCCGGCCGAACGCCTCGCGTTTTACGCCACCCGCTTCCGCTGCGTGGAAATCGATACCACTTTCCATCGGATGCCCGAGCCGCATGTGGTGCGGCACTGGGCGGAGGCCGTCCCGGACAGTTTCACCTTCTGCCCGAAAGCGCCGCAGCGCATCACCCACGAAGGGCCGCTCTGCGATCATCTCGACGGCCTCCGGTTCTTCTGTGATGCGGTCGATCTGCTCGGGCCGAAGCTCGGTCCGATCCTCCTCCAGCTCCCCCCGTCCTATTCTCCGCACGCGAACGAGCGCGATCTCTGGCGCTTCCTCGAGCAACTCCCGCGGGGATTCCGGTTCGCCATGGAGTTCCGCGACCCCCGCGCGCACCGACCCTCGGTGATCCGGTTGCTCGAACAGCATCGCGTCTGCTGGGTCTGGCATGATCAGACCGACCACGCGCACGGCGGGCGCGGACCGTTCACGTTCCAACCCGTTACCGCCCCCTTCCTGTATCTGCGTCTGCTCGGCGACCTGCACGATGCGGCCCCCGCCCCGCACCCGCGCCCCGACGCACTCGAGTCCTGGGCGGTCCGGGTCCGGCAACACCTCGCCTCGCTCGAATCCGTTTTCATCCTCGCCTGCGATTCTTACGAGGGATCCGCGCCGGACACCTGCGCGCGCATCCTCCACCTTCTCGGCAGCGATCTTCCTGCCGATCCGCCGGCGCTCTTCCCGGTCCCGGCTTGACCGGACGCCGAGCCCTCCCCCAGCGTAGCGCCCCACCTCCGGCGCTTTGAGAATCGCACTCCCCCTCCTCCTGTTCACCGCCATGGCCCTCCCCACCCTCGCAGCTTCGCCATCACGCCCTGCCGCATCGACCCCGCATCCCCGCCTCCTGGTCGATGAAGGATCGGTGGGACGCATCGAGCGTTTGAAGGGGGCCCATCCGGCTGTCGCCGCGCTGCATGCCGAGCTGGTCCGGGAAGGGGATCGCCTCCTGACCGCACCCTCCATCGCCTACGTAAAAGAGGGCCGCCGACTCCTGCACGATACCCGCGAGGCGCTGCGCCGCATCCTGCTCCTCAGCCATCTCGAACTTCTCACCGGCGATCGGAAGTACCTGGACGCAGCCACCGCGGAGATGCTGCGACTCGCTGCGCTGCCCGACTGGAATCCCTCCCATTTCCTCGATACCGCCGAGGCGGCGGCAGGTCTCGCGATCGGTTACGACTGGCTCCATCCGCGCCTCGCGCCCGAAACCCGAAGCGCGATCCGCGAAGCGCTTGTCTCCAAAGCGCTCCGACCCGCGCTCGACCCGGCACTCTCCGAGTTCACCTGGTTCTGGAAACGGGACAACAACTGGAACCAGGTCTGCATCGGTGGACTTGTGCTCGCCGCGCTCGCGATTGCGGAGGATGAGCCGGAACTCGCCCGCGAAATCCTCGATCGGGGCCGCGAAGGAATCGTGCACAGCCAGCCGCCGTACGCCCCCGACGGCGTCTATCCCGAAGGCCCGAGCTATTGGTCGTACGGCACCGCCTATCAGGTGCTCCTGATCGAGGCGCTCCGCACCGCGCTCGGAACCGACTGGGCTCTGCCCGCCTCACCGGGGTTCCTGGGCAGCAGCGATTTCATGGTCCACTCCACCGGCCCCGACGGACGGTCGTTCAACTTCGCCGATGGCGGCGAAGGCCGCGGCATCAGCCCCGCCTTGTTCTGGTTTGCGCGCGAACGGAATGCACCGGAACTGCTCCATGGCGAGTGGTCGCGCATGGCAGCGCTCGCGGAGCCGAAACCCGGAAAGCTCGGACGGGACGAAGGCAACCGGTTCCTGCCCCTGCTGTTTCATTGGGCGCCCGAACCGGGAACGGTACGCGCGGGGGCGGTCCCGTCCGCCACCGACTGGGTCGGGCACGGGGACAACCCGGTCGCGTTTCACCGGACCGGCTGGGGCTCAGAAGCTGCATGGCTCGGGGTCAAAGGCGGACGCGGATCGGTCAACCACGCCCATCTGGATGCGGGAAGTTTCGTGTTCTGCGCGCAGGGCATCCGCTGGGCGATCGACCTTGGGAAACAAGATTACTTCTCACTGGAATCGAAAGGGATCTCGCTCTGGGGCAAAGGGCAGGACGCGGAGCGCTGGAAAGTGTTCCGGCTCAACAACCACTCCCACAACACGCTCACCGTCGGCGACCGCCTGCATCGCGTCGATGCCGACGCCCCGATCCTCTCTCACTCCGCCAGCCCGGACGACCGGCACACAACCATCGACCTGACGGGCACCCTCGGCGACGAGGTACGGCGCGCGCACCGGACCTTTCGTATGGCGCCCGACGGCGTCGTCGAGATCGAGGACGCGATCGGGGGGATCTCCCGCGGAACCGGAGTCCGGTGGGCGCTGCACACACGCGCCGAGGTCCGCTGCGCAGGCACGGTCGCCACGCTCGCCCAGGCGGGCAAAACGCTCGAAGCCCGGATCCTCTCGCCCGAGGGAGCGCGGTTCGAAAGCGCCCCGCTGCCCGAACCCACCGACGGATTCAACGCCCCCAACCCGGGCGTCTCGCGGCTCTGGATTGATCTGCCCTCCCCAGCCTCGGGCGAGCTCCGCATCGTGGTCCGGCTCGAACCCGCCTCGAAGCGATAGCCGAGCGCCTCTCGGCACTTGGCATTCGTGACTCGCAAGCTGCGGAGCTTCCGTCCAACGTAAGTCCCGATGAAGGTGCTTCGCTTCCGATTCGGTCGGCTGATATCAGCCTGTCTCTCCGTCCTGTGGCTCGGCGGGTGTTCGGCAACACGCGTTTATTCTCCACCCGGCGGGACATGACCGAGCGCTGCGGCCGGACCGACAGCAACGTTGGAAGTGACTCGCGAACCCGGATTCATCGGATCCGGTATGCCTTTCGTGGCGGGGTTGATCCACGCCGGGGGGAAAGACGTGGTCTGCTTCCCCCGAGCCCACGCGAAAATCGATAAGGGCAAGCATAGGGATGACATCAGGATCAACACCGACAACGTCCTGGTGTTTTCCGGAGATCGGTGGCGTCAGCTCGATCGGATCCATGTCCGTGCCATCGATCCGGCCGTCCTCGAACGCATCAACCGTTCGTACGGCTATCCGGTCCCCTATCCCACTGCACCCGGGGCGACGGTCGGGGACTCGATCTCCGCCGGCCTTCAGGCGCAGGGGATGGCCGAATTCATCCGCATGGCCCAGCGGACCGGCGCGCGAGAGCGCATTGAGGTGAGCAAACAAACCTTCGAGAACCAACACTGCAACGCGGTGCTTCACCGCTGCGATGTCCTCGGCCATGTCGGCCCCGGCAAGACGCTGCGGGTGACAATCCCTGCCGTCGCCTCTTCCGCCGTTGTCTGGATGGGCATGGGAATGGCGGGCCTCGAGTACCATCCGACCGATCCCATCCGGGTGGAGGCGGCTCCCGGTGAAACCGTACGACTGCACGTGCGCTACCCATCCGGCGGCGAGCCTGCCGATCGCCCGGTCCTCACACGCGATCGAGCCCGGTAGGCGGTGGCCGACTGCATCGGATCGCACGGCCTGTAGCGGATTTCGCCGGAATTCCCTTCACCCACACGCTGGCCTCCCCCACTCGCGCGGAGGCCCGTTCCCCATCGCCCCCTCGCGACCCCGTCAACGAGCCAGCCGGAGCGGCGCCCCCATGGCGGACGCCTTCCGGATCGGCCCACAGGGCCAGCGCTGCGGGGGCAGTCCAGAACGACGCGTACGCGCGCTTCTTCGCGGATTTCTGTGGGAAATTTCATTGGGCCATATCGAGTCCGCCGAGATGGAACAGGATGCTGATCCGGTAGTTGGCGAAGCTGCGGAAGCCCCGTGCATTCGCTTTCAGGGCT
>Ga0073934_10010258_pt1 | contig 11694 bp, 7 predicted proteins | sample LarsenN4metaG_FD_76834 | JGI IMG/M metagenome (GOLD analysis project Ga0073934, IMG submission 76834) | Hot spring sediment bacterial and archeal communities from British Columbia, Canada, to study Microbial Dark Matter (Phase II) - Larsen... ... | reverse complement strand
CTGCCACCGCCAGGGCCTTTTCGCGCCCCATCCGCAAGGCATAGGCGCGCGGAGTCTCGCCGCGGTGCGGGGTCTCGTCGATACCGGCCGGCGTAACGGCATCGGGCGCCAGGCCGAGCCGCGCCAGCAGTTCGCGCCGGCGAGGCGAGGCTGAGGCCAATGTCAGATGGAGCGAGCCCATCGTGCGGGCCCGCGGCCCTATTGCGGACCGGGACCGCCGCGGCCCGGCATGAAGCGATAGGTGATGCGCGCCTTGGTCAGATCGTAGGGGGTCAGTTCGCACAGCACTTCGTCACCCACCAGCACGCGGATGCGGTTCTTGCGCATTTTGCCCGCAGTGTGCCCGAGCACTTCATGACCGTTTTCAAGCTCCACCCGGAACATCGCATTGGGCAGCAACTCAACCACGCGCCCGCGCATTTCGAGGAGTTCTTCCTTGGCCATGAAATTCCTTTGTGTATGGTGCGGCGCACAATGCACCTGTCGAGAAACTAGCGCGCTTTAGCGATGCGGGAACCAAAAGGGAAGGCTCGAGCGTTAGGAGCTCCGTCGGCCAGTTCAAGCCGCGTGCTCGCCCCCCGTCGATGCGTACGGCCCGGACAGGTTCACCATGGGGCAAGGCAAAAGCCTGCACCCGTCAACGAATTGTTCTGAAGGGACTCAATGAACCTCTCCCCGCTTTCTCGCGCCGTTCTGCGCGCCGGTACTTGTGCTGCCACGCTCGCCGCCGCAATCCCGGCTTTGGCTGGGGCCGATGCCGAGGCGGCAGCCCAGCCGCAGCCGGCCGCAACCGAACAAGCGGCGGAGGAGGAAGAGGAACCCGAGAGCGCCAGCGGAACCGCGGTATCCGCCGGTGAGATCGTCGTCAGCGGCAATCGCATCCGGGGGCAATTGCTGGTCGAACAGGCTCCGCTGCTTCAGCTCGACGAACAGGCGATCGCGGCCGAAGGGGTGACCTCGATCACCGACCTCATCGCCCAGATCAGCGCCCAAACCGGATCGGCCCGCGGGCGCGGCGGCGGCGGGCAGCCGGTGATCCTCGTCAATGGCATCCGGATCGGCTCCTTCCGCGAATTCGCGTCCTATCCGCCCGAGGCGCTTGCGCGGGTCGAGGTCTTCCCCGAGGAAGTCGCCCAGCGTTTCGGCTTTCCGCCCGATCGCCGGGTGATCAACCTGATCCTCAAGGAGAATTACTCCAACCGCGAGGTCGAATTCGAGTTCGAGACTCCCTCGCGCGGGGGATTTGTCCGGACCGAGCAGGATTTCGGGACACTCCGCATTGCCGATGGCGGGCGCTTCAATCTCGATTTCGAGGTCAACGACGCCTCGTTGCTGACCGAGGACCAACGCGACATCATCCAGACCCCGGGTTCGGTCTCCGAGGTGCCGGGCGATCCCGAGCAGGCGCAATTCCGCAGCCTTACAGCAGACACCTTCGGTTTCGAGGGCAATCTCAGCTGGGCCAAGGCCATCATCGACAGCGGCACCTCGCTCAGCGCCAACCTCAACTACCAGCGCAGCGAGAGCCGTAGCCTCGACGGGCTCAACACCGTGGTGCTGACCGACGATCCGGCGGTGCCGGGGATCGTGCGCACCTTCGGCGAGGACACCCCGCTCGCGCGGCGTTCCTCGACCGATCGGTTTTCGACCGCGGGCTCGCTGACGAAGCCGGTGGGGGCCTTTCGCCTGACCGCCACCTTCGACGCATCGCTCACCGAGACCGAGACCGAGATCGACCGCCGCTTTGATACCGCCGCGCTTGAGCAGGCTGCGCTCGACGGCACGCTCGCGCCCGATGGTCCGCTCCCGACCAGCGCCGATGCGGGCTTCGACGTGGCGCGCAGCCGCGCGCTTGCCGGTGTGACGCAGACCACGCTCGAAGGCCCGCTCGGCGAATTGCCGGCGGGCGAAGTGCTGGTTACCTTCAACTTCGCGCTTGACTGGCAGCGGATCGAAAGCAGCGACACGCGCAGCCTCACCGAGGTGTCGCTGACGCGCCGCCAGCTGGCGACGGGGGCCAATGTGGTGGTGCCGATCACCAGCCGCCGCGCCGGATTTGCCGATGCACTGGGCACGATCACGCTCAACCTCCAGGCCGGGGCGCAGGACCTGTCCGATTTCGGCGTGCTGGGGGACTGGAATGCGGGGCTCAACTGGTCACCGGTCGACTGGCTCGACCTGTCGGCAACCTATATCAGGCGCGAGGTCGCACCAGGGCTGACGACGCTCGGCAATCCGATCATCACCAATTTCAATGTGCCGGTGTTCGATTTCACCAATGGCGAGACAGTGCTGGCCGATGTCACCACCGGAGGCAATCCCGATCTTCCCGCCGAGACTCAGCGTGACTGGAAATTTGCCGCCAATTGGGAGCTGCCGTTCTGGGAGAATACCCGGCTGACGGTGGAATATGTCCGCAACCGTTCGGACAATGTGGTCAGCGGCTTCCCGCAGATCACCCCGGAGATCGAGGCGGCCTTCCCCGGTCGGGTGATCCGCGATGCCGACGGTCGCCTGATCGCGGTTGACCGTCGCGCGGTCAGCTTTGCCGAAACGCGGGCGAACCGGTTGCAGTTCATCTTCTCGACCAATGGCAGCATCGGCGCGCCCGCGGGCGGCCCCGGGGGTCCGGGCGGAGGCGGCGGTCGTGGCGGAGCGGGCGGACCGCCTGCCGCAGCGGCACCCGCGCCGCCGACGACCGCTCCGACTCCGGCTGCACCGGGCGGTGCGCCATCGGCGGGCGGGATGCGCTTCGGCGGCGGCGCGGCGCCGACCCCCGAACAGCGCGAGCAGTTCATGGCTTTTCGCGCGCGCCTGTGTGCCGATGACGGGCTGGAATTCCTCCAGAAGCTGGTCGCCGCGATCGAGAGCGGCGCGGATATCTCGGCCGAGTTCCCCGGGATCGATCCCGCGCGGCTGGCGCCGATGATGGCACGGCTGCGAGGGCCGGACGGCACGATCGATCCCGACCGGCTGGCTGGCTTCCGCACCCGAATCTGCAGCTTCGATCCGGCGATGATGGGTGCGCCTGCGGGCGGCGGCGCTCCGGGCGGCACGCCTGGCGCCAATCCGCAATTCACCGCCTTCCGCGAACGGGCCTGCGGCCCTGACGGCAATGCCGCGATCGCCGAGCTGATCGGCAAGATCGAGCGCGGCGAGGATGTCTCGGCCGAACTGCCCGGGGTCGATCCCGCCTTCATCAAGATGGCGATCGATCGTTCGCGCGCCCCCGATGGAACCATCCCCCCGGAGGCGCTTGAGCAATTCAAGCAGCGCTTTTGCGCCGCCGCCCCGCAGCAGGCAGGCGGGGGCGCGCCGGCCGGAGGCGCCGCGCCGGCCTTCAATCCGCTGGGTGGGCGCAACTTCCCCGGCTTCCGCTACTTCCTCAATCTCACCCACACGATCGAACTCGACAACGAGATCCTGATCGCCGACGGGCTCGACCCGCTCGACCAGCTTGACGGCCAGGCGACCGGCGCCTTCGGCCTGCCGCGCCATTCGAGCCGGCTTGAGGCGGGCCTGTTTGGCAAGGGCATGGGCTTCCGCCTCTCGGGCATCTACACCGGCGAGACACGCCTCGACGGTTCGGGCCTGCCGGGCAGCACCGATCTGTTTTTCGACGATATCGTCACCTTCAATCTGCGCATCTTCGCCAATCTCGGCGAAGTTACCGGAAAGAACGACGGGTTCCTCAAGGACACGCGGATCAGCTTGCGGGTCGACAACCTGTTCGATGCGCAGCGCCGGGTGCGGGATTCGAATGGCGACACCCCGATCAATTACCAGCCCTTCGTGATCGACCCGATCGGCCTGTATCTCGGTATTGACTTGCGAAAGCTGTTCTAGGCGCGAGCGGCTGCCAGAGCCTCGGCGCAGGCAAAACCGCTCGCCCACGCCCACTGGAAGTTGTAGCCGCCGAGCCAGCCGGTGACGTCGACCGCCTCGCCGATGGCATAGAGGCCGGGGACCTTGGCGGCCTCCATCGTGCGGCTGGAAAGTTCGGCGGTGGCGATGCCGCCGGCGGTGACCTCAGCCTTGGCATAGCCCTCGGTCCCGTTGGGGGCGAAGCGCCAGTCGGCGAGCTGCGCCTGGGCGCCGCGAAGGTCCTTGTCCGCGCAGTTGCCGAGCTCGCGCTCCAGACCCAGCCGGTCGGCGAGGGCATCGGCGAGGCGATCGGGCAGACGCTCGCGCAGCAGCGTGCGCAAGGATGCGCGGGGCCGGTCGCGCTTGGCTTCGAGCAGCCAGTCGCTGGTCACATCGGGGAGGAAGGTGATCCCGACCGGCTCGCCATGCCGCCAATAGCTGGAGACCTGCAGGATTGCCGGGCCAGAGAGGCCCTTGTGCGTAAACAGCGCGGCCTCGGCGAACTCCGCCGGTCCGGCACGCGCCCGCACCGGCGCGGCGACACCCGACAATTCGCGGAACAATGCTTCTTCGCCGCCCAAAGTCAGCGGGACGAGCGCCGGGCGGGGCTCGATCACCTTCAATCCGAACTGACGGGCAAGGCGATAGGCAAAGTCGCTCGCGCCCATCTTGGGGATGGAGGGCCCGCCGGTGGCGATTACCAGCGCAGGCGCCTGCCACGCCCGGCCATCGGCGGCGGTGACGGTGAAGCCGCCGTCCGCGCCGCGCACCACGCTGGAGATGTCGACCCCGCAGGTCAGCGTCACCTGCTCGTGCGGGCACTCGTCCAGCAGTATGGCGACAATCTGCTTGGCCGAACCGTCGCAAAACAATTGGCCCAGCGTCTTCTCGTGCCAGGCTATCCCGTGCCTCTCGACCAGCGCGATGAAATCCGCTGGCCTGTAGCGGGCAAGCGCGCTTTTCGAAAAATGCGGGTTGGCGGACAGGTAATTGCCCGGCCCCGCGCCGAGATTGGTGAAGTTGCACCGCCCCCCGCCCGAGATCAGGATCTTCTTTCCCGGTGCCTCGGCCTTTTCGAGCAAAGCCACCCGCAGCCCACGCTGCCCCGCTTGGCCCGCGCAGAACAGCCCGGCCGCGCCCGCGCCGAGGATGATGACGTCATGCTGATCCATCGCGGTCGCGGATAGGCGAAGGCGCGGGAATTGCCAATCGCCCCCTGCAGTCCCTATCTCACGCCCCATGGCCCGAACCCCCGCAGGCACCCCCCACGATCCCCGCGGTGCGGAACGCTTCAACGAGGAGCGCGCCGCCTACACCGTCGCCACCGCCCAGCCCGATCTTGAGGCGGGGGTGCAGGCGATCCGCGAGACGGTGAAGGTGCTGAAGCCGTTGCCGGGCGTCTACCGGATGCTCGATGCCCGCGGCGAGGTGCTCTATGTGGGCAAGGCACGGAGCCTCAAGGCGCGGGTCGCCAATTACACCCAGATCGCCCAGCTTTCCGGGCGGCTCCAGCGCATGGTCAGCCAGACCCGCAGCATGGAAATCGTCATCACCAATTCGGAAGCCGAGGCGCTGCTCTTGGAGGCGCAGCTGATCAAGCGCTTCCGCCCGCCCTTCAACGTGCTGCTGCGCGACGACAAGAGCTTCCCCTTCATCCTGTTGCGCGCCGATCACGCTTTCCCCCGCATCCAGAAGCACCGCGGCGCGCGGCGGGCCAAGGGCAATTACTACGGGCCGTTCGCGAGCGCGGGGAGCGTCAACACCACTTTGAACGCGCTGCAGAAGCTGTTCCTGCTGCGCAGCTGCACCGACAGTTTCTTCAACAACCGCGACCGGCCCTGTCTGCTCTACCAGATCAAGCGCTGCTCGGCGCCCTGCGTCGGCCGGATCGACGAGGCGGGTTATGACGCGCTGGTGCGGCAGGCGAAGGATTTCCTCTCGGGCAAGTCGGGCGCGGTGCAGGCCGATCTCGAGCGGCAGATGGCGGAGGCCGCCGCGAACCTTGATTTCGAGACCGCGGCGATGCTGCGCGACCGGCTGCGGGCCGCGACCTTCATCCAGGGCTCGCAGGCGATCAATGCGCAAGGGCTGGGCGATGCCGATGTCTTCGCGCTCGCGGCCAAGGGCGGGCAGATGAGCGTGCAGGCCTTCTTCGTGCGCGGCGGGCAGAATTGGGGCCACCGCGCCTTCTTCCCGCGCCACACGGCGGAGGTCGAGGAAGCGCAGGTCCTCGCCAATGTCATGCTGCAATTCTACGAGGAAGTGCCGCCACCGCCCACGATCCTCGTCGACCGAGAGGTGCCCGAAGCCGAGCTGATCGACGCGGCTTTGAGCGAGCTGGCGGGCCGCAAGGTGCGCCTCTCGGTCCCCGAACGCGGCGACCGACGCAAGCTGATGGCGCAGGCACAACGCAATGCGGTGGAAGCGCTCGAACGGCGGCTGGCCGAGACCGGCACCAAGGCAAGGCTCAACCGCGAGCTGGCAGAGTTTCTCGAGCTCGACGCGCCACCGCAGCGGATCGAAGTCTATGACAACAGCCATATCCAGGGCACCAAGGCGGTCGGCGCCATGGTGGTGGCGGGGCCGGAGGGCTTCGAGAAGTCGCAGTATCGCAAGTTCAACATCCGCGAGGCGCAATCGAATGACGACTTCGCGATGATGCGCGAGGTTATGGCGCGGCGGTTCCGGGCTTGGCGGGACGAGGACGAAAAAGGGCCCGCCCCCAGCCCCTCCCGCAAGCGGGAGGGGAGCGGGACTTGGCGAACCGAAGCTGAGCCTGGTCGCAGCGGGGTGGGCAAGGAGGGCCATGAGTCCCTGCTCCCCGATCTCATCCTGATCGACGGCGGCAAGGGCCAGCTTTCGAGCGTGATGGCGGTGCTCGAGGACATCGGCATCGCCGAGGACATTGCCGTCATCGGCATCGCCAAGGGGCCGCATCACGGCAGAGAAGGCCGCGAGGTGTTCCATTTCCCCGACGGGCGCGAGAAGATGTTGCCCGCGGGTTCGCCGCTGCTGTTCCACCTTCAGAACCTGCGCGACGAGGTACATCGCTATGTGATCGGCGCGCACCGGGCCAAGCGTTCCAAGGCGATCACCGCCAGCCCGCTCGATGAAATCCCCGGCATCGGCCCGGCGCGAAAGCGCGCGCTGCTGCTGCATTTCGGCACCGCATCGAAGGTGCGTGCAGCGGCGCTCGAAGACCTCCAGCGTGCGCCCGGGGTAAGCGCTGCGGTGGCGCGGAAAGTCTATGACTTCTATCACGCCGGCGGCTGATCGGCGGTTGTCATGCGCTGTCACGTGAGTCAGACTTTCCCCGGGACGCGCGGTGGCAAATCGCGGCGCGGGTGAAAAAGGGTGATGATTATGCACGGCAAGGGATGGGTGCTTGCGGCGGGCGTGGCCGCGCTGGCGGGGGTGACGGCAGTTGCCGCGCAGGATGACAAGATGCTGCCGCCCGAACCGCGGCCCGAAGCGATCATCTATCGCGATCCGGGTTATCAGGGCCCGGCTGTCAATGTCAGCGAAGCACAGCCCAACCTTGGCCTCGCTTGGCGCGTCGGATCGATCAGAGTGCGCGCCGGACGCTGGCAATTGTGCGAGCGGATCAACTTCCGTGGCAACTGCCGCACCATTGACAGCGACCGCCCGATCCTCGCCACCGCTTCGCGCGGGATGGTGGTGCAATCGATGCGTCCGCTGGGTTGGACTCCCCCGAGCGGCGAACCAGGCAATAATCCCTCGCTGCGGGGGATGGCAGCCCAGTTCTACAGTGCCCCTGCGCGCGGCGGCTACCGCGTGCTTGCCTGCCCCGGGGGCGGTTCGGCGACCGCCAACTGCGCCGAGCGCAGCGCCAATGATTTCTGCACCGCAATGGGCTGGCGCCGTTCCGCCCGGCAGGCGATGGAGACGGTGCGCGGGCGGGTCTATCTCGCCGACGTGTTGTGCTCCAACACCGGCTACTGACGTGAGGCGGGGGCGGGCCGGTCGCGGCTTGCCCCCGCCGTTCTCGTCTTACTGCCCGTCGAGCGCCTTGCTCACGAGGACGTTGACCGAGACGCGGCGGTTCTGCGCGCGTCCGGCCGCGGTGGTGTTGTCGGCGGCCGGATCGGCGGTGGCCATCCCGGTCGGGGTCAGCATCCGGTAGGGCTTCCACTTGCACACCTGCTGGAGGTGATTGACCACCGCGGCAGCGCGCTTTTCCGACAGCGCCTGATTCACTTCCTGCGAGCCGGTCGAATCGGTGTAGCCCAGCACCAGCATCAGCGAATTTTCGTTGGCGCTGGCTTCCTGCGCCGCCGTGCACAACTCGGCCTTGGCACCCGGGGTCAGCACCGCCTTGCCGGTATCGAAATAGACGTTGGTGGTGCTCTTCAGGTTGTACTTGTCGATGTCGCCGAGGCGGCCGCGCAGTGCTTCGGTGGCGGCGGCGTTCTGCTCGATCGCGGCGCCCTGTTCGGCGAATTTCTGCGCCGTGCCGCCGCGGATCATCGCCGCAATCACTCGGTCGTCGCTGGTGAAGCGCACCTCGCTGGCCACCAGCCCTTCGCCATACTGGCGGGTGCGCACGCGCACGGGCAGGCCATTGATCAGCGCGCTCTGATCGAAGGTCTTGTTGCCGATGCCGAGAAAGCCGCCGCGGGTGCGGATCTCGGTGTCGGGATGGAGCGTGAGGATGGTGCTGGTGCCGTCATCCGAGGTGATCTGCAGGCGCTGGCCCTGGCGCGCGGAGATGATCCCCTCGACGCGCGGACCTTCGGACATTTCGGTCATCGCAGGCAGATTGCCGTAGACCGTGGTGAGGACTTCGCCGTCCTGAGCGGTCTGGGCGGAAAGGCCATGCGCGGCGGGCAGGGCGAGCGCGGCGAGCAGCGCAAGCGAGGCGCGGGTGGTCATGGTGTCATTGCTCCTGTGGTTCGGACCGGCGTTCCTGATGGGTCGGCCCTTTGTTGGCATTATGCCCGCGCAGCGGTGTTCAGAATTACCTTGCTGGCAGATGAACGACGCCTACCCGGCTGCCCCAGGAGCGGGCAACCGGGGCATGGGATACGACGAGCCGATTCGCTACGGACGCCGCCCGGCCGCCCGCAGCGGACCGCCTACTTGGCCGACTGGCTGGCGATCCAGCGGTCGATCTTCTGCTCGAGGATCGTCAGCGGCAGGCCGCCGGTGTTCAGCACCTGCTCGTGGAACGCCTTGATGTCGAACTTCGCGCCAAGCTTCGCCTCGGCCCGCTTGCGCAGTTCCTGAATCTTGAGCGCGCCGATCTTGTAGGCCAGCGCCTGGCTCGGGATGGCGATGTAACGATCGACCTCGGCCACCACCTCGGTGCGCGTCATGCCGGAGCTTTCCATCATGAAGTCGATCGCCTGATCGCGGGTCCAGCCCTTGGCGTGGATGCCGGTGTCTACCACCAGCCGCATCGCCCGCAGCTGTTCGTCCTGCAGCGTGCCATAGCGGTTCCACGGGTCCTTGTAGAAGCCCATCTCGTAGCCCAGCGTCTCGGCGTAGAGCGCCCAGCCTTCGACGAAGGCGGTGGTGCCGCCGAAGCGCATGAAGGCGGGCAGGGCCTCGTTCTCCTGCGCAAGGCTGATCTGGAAGTGGTGCCCCGGTGCGCCCTCGTGCAGATAGAGCGTGACATTGCCCGGGGTCAGCCGGCTCGGCAGATCGTAGGCGTTGAAGTAGAACACCCCCGGCCGCTCACCATCGGGCGAACCCGACTGGTAGGAGCCGCCGGCCTCGAACTGTTCGGTCGAGGGATCATAGGGGCGGATTTCCAGCGGCGACTTGGGCAGCAGCGAGAAATAGTCGCCGATCTTGGCATCGACCTCGCGGCCGATGCGGTAATAGTCCTGGGTCAGCCCCTCGCGGGTCTTGGGCTGGAACTTGGGATCGGTGCGGACATAGTCGAAGAATTCGTTGAGCGTGCCCGCAAAGCCGACTTCGACCTTGAGCGCTTCGAGATCGGCCTTGATCCGCGCGACTTCCCTAAGGCCCAGTTGGTGGATCGTCTCGGGATCGAGCGGGAGCGTGGTCGATTCCTCGACCAGCTGCGCGTAGAGTTCGGCGCCGCCCTTCATCTGCGACAGGCCGATGCTATCGCGGGCCACCGGCAGATATTCGTCGCGCAGGAAGTCGCGCAAACGGGTGTTGGCGGCGTAGAGTTCGCGGGTCTTGGCCTCGTAGGCCGCGGCCAGCCGCGCCTTGTCGGCCTCGGAAAACTCCGCCGGGAATGCCTTGACCGGCCCCATGAACATCGAGTCCGCCAGCGGCGTGTTGATTTGAGTCTCGAGCTGGGTGACCATGATCTTGGTGGTGAGCTTGGTCTCCACCACGCCGCTTGCCATGCCTTCGCGGAAACGGCCGATCGCGCGGTCGATGAAATCGATGTAGTCGTCGTGGCGCTTCAGATTGTCCTCGTAATTGGCGAGGGTCTTGAACGGGGCCACGCCCTTGCCGCTGGCGAAGTTGGGATAGAAGGTGTGCAGCCCGAAGAAGTGGTTGAGCGGGCGCACCTCGGTCAAATCGCGGATGCGGTCGCTCGCGCCCTTGAGCGCCTGTTCCTCGGTGTACCTGAACACGTCATAGGCGAGCTGATCGGTGGGCGAGAGCTTGGAGCGATCAATCTGCGCGAGCAACGCAAGGTTGAGCTGGGTGTCGGTGCGCGCGGCGAGGAAGGCCGAGTCGGTGAGGAAATCACCGAGCCGATCGGCGTTTGCGTCATCGCCGCGGAACAGTCGGTTGAGCGGATTGAGGGCCAGTTCGCGCGCATCGGCATCGGCGAACAGCGCGAACAGCTTGTCGTGCTCGGTCTGCGGCGCTTCGGCGGCGCTCTGCGTCGCAGCATGATGGTCTGCCCAGGCAGGCGTTGCGGCGAACAGCAGCGCGCTCGAGGCGGCGAGTACAAGGCGAAGTTTCATTGGATAGCCCCCGGATCGGATCAATCGCGGGGCGCTACGCGCGGGAACGACCGTCCGCAAGCGCGCGGGCGACGAGCGACGCAGGCGCGTCGACCGGTGTCATGGCGTCGCGGCAAAGCGGCTCCGGTAAAACGCCGCGTCGGCGCGCAATTGATCGTGCTCGACCCACACCGAATGCGTGCCCGAGCAGATCTTGTGCGGTAGCGCCATGCGGCAGATCGGGCCTTTGGTGATGTCGCTCGCATCGAGGATCGCGCATTGCGAGGCGCTGGTGTTCTCGTCGATCAGGAAAGTGACGAGATAGCCGTCATCCTCGGATGTTCCGCCCTTGCGCGGGATCATCGGGCTTTCGCTGGCATAGACGCCCTCGGGAAGCTGGTAGACCTGTTCCCCGCCCGTCTGGGTGTCGTGACGGACATAACCGTTGAACAGGAACCAGCCGGGCCGGGTCGTGGTCGACCAGACATAGCGGCTTTTGTCCATGGCGAAGCGCGGGTTGATCATCCCGAATTCGACGATGCGCTCCGACAGGCGTTCCTCGCGGGTCGCGCCGGTCTTGAGGTTGAAGCGCCAGCGGTGGAGGCGGGACTGGAAGGAATGTTCGTCCACATAGGCCATCATGTGGCTGTAGCGGCCCATCTCCTCGAGCGGATCGGGCATGGGCTTGGCCTGGTGATAGCCTTCGAGGATCACCTCGTCGCCTTCCTCCCAGGCGTTGGTCCAGTGGAGCACATAGGTCGGTTCGGCCTCGAACCAGCGGATATCCTCGGGCCGCCCGCGGCGCGGGATCAGCGCGAAGCGGGTGGGAACGCCGGGATGCAGGCGGGCGGCGTGGATGTTTCGTCCCAGCAGTTCCTCGTCCCAGTAGAGCGGCATGTCGTTGAGGATCGACCAGTTCGGCGTGATCGCCATG
>Ga0073934_10010257_pt1 | contig 11694 bp, 9 predicted proteins | sample LarsenN4metaG_FD_76834 | JGI IMG/M metagenome (GOLD analysis project Ga0073934, IMG submission 76834) | Hot spring sediment bacterial and archeal communities from British Columbia, Canada, to study Microbial Dark Matter (Phase II) - Larsen... ... | reverse complement strand
CGAGACCTCGAACGACTCGGTCTGCCGGCTGCCCCGCCCCGACCACGAGCCGATCGCGCGCCACGTGATCGGCGTCGCGGCCGGCGGTTGCGGCGCCTGGGCCGACCGGTCGCCCCCGCACGCGGCGGCGCCCGTCGTGATGGCGAGCACGACCGCCGCGGCAACCGCCCGAGACACCGTCTGCATACCGTCCTGTTCGAGCGCCTGTGCGTGACGCGTCAGCCCTGCGGCCGACCGCGGCCCGTCCGCGTCGCCGATCGTGGCGTGGAAACCCTCGAAGTATAGCGACTCTGCCGTGGCGCGGCTGGTCAGGGGCTGGCGCCGGTCCGACATGTTTCCACGGCCGGCGTCACTCCAGAGCAGGCCGCCCGGGCGCGGCCGCTCACAAGGAGTGGCGAATGGTATCGAGGCTGTGTCTGGGAGCCCTGCTGTTCCTGTCGATCGTGATCGTCGCCCCCGCGCCGGAGGCGCAGTCGGCCTGCAATCCCCAGCAGCTCACCTGCAGTCCGTCGGGGCCGGGCTTCCTGATTGCCGCCTACAACGGCACTATCGTCAAGGACGGCGGCAAGTGCCTCGACTACACCTCGGAGACCGCCGGCGCCCCGGTGTTCCTGAGCGACTGCGCCGTGGCCCATCCGTTCCGGGTGGTGGAGGTGCGAAACGCCCAGAACGCCGTCATCCCGAACCAGGTCTACCTGGTGGCCGGGCAGCTCGTGCTCGGGGTGAAGGTGCCGCGGCCGGCGATGGCGCCTGACGCGCCGTCCGGGACGGGTGGCACGCTGGCGGCCGGCTACAGTGCCCTCGAACTGCAGCCGCTTTCCGCATCGCCGCGGCGGTTCAGCGACGTCGCCACGCCGCAGCAGGTGTTCGCACTCGACGGCGACAGCATCATGCTGGCCGCGAACCGATCGCGCGTGGTCCAGGTGCTCGGCGGCGCCGGCGCCGACGGCACGCCGGTGGTGGTGGGGCCGCGCGCGCTGGCGGACTGGGAGTTCTGGGACTTCCGGGCCACCGACGGGAGCGGCGCCGACCCGACGGTCAGCTTCGTCCGGGTGGCGAGCCTGGAGGAGCTGCGCTACCACCTCGCCGAGGCGCCCGTGCCGTCCGGCACCGTGATTCGCATCACCGACTCGTTCAACTTCACGCTCGATGAGCCGCTGGCCGTGCCGGCGGGCGTGACGATCCGGGGCGACCGGCGCGGCACGAGATTCGCGCCCGTGATTCACATGCCGCAGGACCGCACGGGCCGGACGATCTTCGTCATCGAGGAGCCCGACATCCGCGTCACCAACCTTCGGTTCCAAGGGCCGAACACCGAACGCGACCGGTCGTCCGACCGCGAGGCCTACCAGACGCGCGCCCTGCAGATCCTCACGCGCGTGGACACCGACTACGCGCCCGACCGCCGGATCTACATCGACAACAACGACATCTCGGACTTCGACATCCAGGCCATCATGGTGGACGGGCGCGACGAGGCGTCCAACGATCGCTGCGATCAGTTCGGTCCGCCGCCGAACTGGGCCGCGCGGACCCTGCACATGCGCATCGTCCGGAACTTCCTGCACCACAACCTCGTGCAGGGTAGCGGCTACGGCGTGAACACCCGGCGCGGGGGCTACGCGCTCATCCGGGGGAACACCTTCGTCAGCAACCGCCACGCCATTGCCGGCACCAGCTCCACGCCGCGCACCGGCTACCGCGCCTACGGCAACCTGGTGCTGCGGCACGTGCCCGTGCAGGAATGGGGGCCCTTCAACTACCTGACCCACGACTTCGACATGCACGGCACCGGCGACGACGGCAAGGGCGGCATTGCCGGAGGCCTCATCGAGGTCGCGTCGAACACGTTCCTTGGGCTCGATGATGTCGTCCTCGGTCCCCACCACAACTTCGAGATCCGGGGCCAGTCGTGCGACGCGGTGTGGATCCGCGACAACGTGTCGCTGCAGGCCCGGAACGACGCCATCAGCTTCGACGGCGAAGACCTTCCGCCGTTTGTCCACATCGCCGCGCAGCCCGCGCAGTTCGAGCACGACAACCCCACGCGGGGGCTCGCGACGGGCGATTTCGACGGCGACGGCTCCGAGGATCTGTTCCTGGCCACGGGCACCGCGTTCTACTATGCGCCCGGCGGCGCCGCCGACTGGCGCCTGCTCGCCATGGGGCGCACCGACCCGATCGGGACATTGCGCTTCGGCGACTTCGACGGTGACGGCCGCACCGACGTCATCGGCAAGAACGGCGGCACGATCGTGGTGTCGTGGGGCGGCAGCGCCGAGTGGCAGCCCCTCAACACGACGGCCGCGCCGATCCGGGATCTGGCCGTCGGGAACTTCCTGGGCGACGAGCGCGACGACATCCTCCATGCGGATGGCGCCACGTGGCGCGTCTCGTCAGGCGGAGGCGAGCCCTTCGTGCGGACGGCGACGTCGGCGCTCCGTGCGAGCCACCTGCGGTTCGGCGACTTCAACGCCGATGGCTACACCGACGTGATGGGCGTGGTCGGCCGCGCGTGGAGCGTCAGCTACGGCGCCTCCACCACCTGGACGCCGCTGCGCCCGGCCCTCACCTCCAGCGTGGAGCACCTGCTCGTGGGCAACTTCGACGGCCACGGCCCTGACGACATCGCCACCGTCACCCTGACGCCATACGCGCTCGTCTGGGCCTTTTCGGCCGGGGGCACCGGCGACTGGCAGCCGCTCTTCGTCGACACCACGGGCGGACTGGCGGGCGTCGGCCGGTTCCAGGGCGCGGCCACCACCGACCTGCTGTTCTGGGGCGCGGGAGACAACGACCACCTCTACCGCGGCACTCTCACGGGGCCGGAGCGCTACAGCCGGCAGGCGATGCGCTAGCGGTCGTGCGACGGCGGGCGCGCGGGCGTCCGCTCAAGGGGGCGTCGAATCCTCAGCGTCCTTGACGTGATGAACTCGACGCCTCCCGAGGGCCACGGCCGGTGCTAGGATTCAGCCTGAATGGCCGACATCACCGAGTTGCTCAGCCGCTGGCAGACCGGCGACCGTGCGGCCTTCGACGAGCTCGTGCCGAGGGTGTACGGCGAGATGCGGGCCATCGCCGCGCATCTGCTGCGCAGCGAACGGCCCGGCCACCTGCTCGAGACGAGCGCGCTCGTCCACGAGGCGTATCTGCGGCTGGTGGACCAGACCCGCATCAACTGGAGCGGGCGGGCGCACTTCTTCGGGGCGGCCGCCAACGCCATGCGGCGCATCCTGGTGGACCAGGCGCGGCGCCGCCTGGCGGGGAAACGCGGCGCCGGGGCCGTGCACGAGCCGCTGGATCTCGCCGTGCAGATCGCCATCGAGCCCGACCTCGACGTGCTGGCGCTCAACAGCGCCCTCGACGACCTGCAATCGGTGGACGCCGACCTGGCGCGCGTGGTGGAACTGCGGTACTTCGGCGGGCTCACCCTGGACGAAACGGCCGACGTGCTGGGCGTGTCGCCGCAGACCGTGAGCCGCGACTGGACGGTGGCCCGCGCCTGGCTCTCGCGCCGGCTCGGTGAGACGGGCAGCTCCGCGGGCTCCCAGGGCTCGCCCCACTGATGGACCAGGCGCGCTGGCCCACGGTGAAGCGCGAGTTCGCGCGCGTGCAGGAAGCCGCGCCGGACGAGCGTGCGTCGCTCCTGGACGCGCTCGACGCCGACGTGCGGGGCGAGGTGCAGTCGCTGCTGGCCGCGCTCGAGGCCGCGCCGCCCCTGCTCGGGGGCGATGCCGGCGACGTGTTCCGGCCCGGCGCCGTCGTCGGACCGTATCGCCTGCTCGGCGTGCTGGGTCGGGGCGGCATGGGCGCGGTGTACCGGGTCGAGCGGGCCGATGGCGAGATCCCGCGGCAGCTGGCGCTGAAAGTAGCCGGCGACCTGGTCTTCGCGCCCGAAGCGCAGCGCCGCTTCATCCACGAGCGCGAGATCCTCGCGGGCCTCGACCACCCCAACATCGTGCGGCTGGTCGACGGCGGCGTCGCCGCGGGCCGCCGCTACTTCGTCATGGAGCTGGCCGAGGGCACGCCCATCACCACCTACTGCAGGGAGCGGCAGCTCGCCATGCGCGAGCGCATCCGGCTGTTCCGGCAGGTGTGCGCCGCCATCCAGTACGCGCACCAGCGCCTGGTGCTGCACCGCGACATCAAGCCCGGCAACGTGATCGTGCGGCCCGACGGCCAGGTGCGCGTGCTCGACTTCGGCATCGCGCAGGTCGTCGGGCCGGAAACGCTCACGGCCGACACGCGCACGGTGATGCACCCGATGTCGCTCGCCTGCGCCAGTCCCGAGCAGCTGCGCGGCGAGCCGCTGGCCTTGACATCCGACATCTACTCGCTCGGGACGCTGCTCTACGAGGTGATCACGGGCGTGAATCCGCAGTCGCCGCCCGGCGCGTCGCTCGAGGCGGCGATGCGGCTGGTGCTGCACGAGGCGCCGCCCCGGCCCGGCACGGTGAGCCGCGCCGTGCCGCGGGATCTCGAAGCCGTGACGCTGAAGGCCCTGGCCAAGGCGCCGGCCGACCGCTACCAGTCGGTGGGCGAGCTGGATGCGGACCTCGAGCGCTGGCTCGACGGACGGCCGGTCACGGCCGTGCCACCGCGGCCGTGGTACGTGGTCTCGCGGTGGGTGACGCGCCACAAGGTGGCGGCCGCCACGGCGGCGCTGGCGCTCGCGGGCATCGTGGCCGCGCTCGGGGTGGCGCTGGTGCAGTACCGGCAGGCCGAGCGCGCGCGTGCGAGCGCCGAGGCGCGATTCGCCGAGGTGCGCCGGCTCGCCAACAGCCTGATCTTCCAGTTCGACGACGTCGTGCGCACCCGAAGCACCACGGACGCGCGCCAGCGCATCGTCACCGACGCACTGCAGTACCTCGATCGCCTGGCGGCGGAGGCCTCGGACGCGGCCCTGCGGCTGGAGCTGGCGCAGGGCTACCTGCGCGTGGCGCAGATCCAGGGAAACCCGAACGAAGCCAATCTCGGCAACACCGACGGCGCGAGGTCCAGCGCCCGGAAGGCGCTGACCCTCCTCGAGCCGCTCGCCGGCGGGCCTGCTGCCGCGGCAGAAACGGCGCCGGCGCTGGAATCCGTGGTCGCGGCGAATCGCCTGCTGTCGCTGCTGGTCCCCAGGGACGAAGGCCTCGCCTATGCCAGAGCGGCGCTGACGGCCGCCCAACGGCGCGTCGCCGTGAGTCGCACCGACGAGGCGCGCGTCGCGCTCGCCTCGGGCGAGTTCGCGCTCGCCGCGCAGCTGTCGGATCCGGCGGAGCGGCGGCAGCATTTCGAGGCCGCTGCCGTGAGTTCGAGTCGCTGCTGGCGGAACGGCCCGACGACCCTGCGCGCATGAGAAACGTGGCGCTGGTCGACAAGAACCTTGTCGACGCTCTCGCCATCACGGGAGCGCACGACGAGGCGCGGCGGCGCGCGGAGCGCGCGGTGGCGCTCGATGCGCGACGTGTGGCGCTGGCGCCGAACGACCGGCAGGCGCGGCTCGACGCCGCCATCTCGTACGCGCAGCTTGCCACCCGGCTGCCCGACGGAGCCGAGCAGCTCGAGAACTACGAGAGGAGTCTGCAGTTGCGCGAGCAGGTGGCGCGCGAGGACTCGTCGAACCGGTTCGCGCGGCTGCTGCTTCGGCGGTCTTTGGCGCAGGTGGCCCGCGCACGCCTGTTGGCGGGGAACGCGGACGGTGCCCGCGAGGCCGCCCTCCGCTTCCTTCGGGAGTTCGCCGACGACATCGAAGGGCCGGCCACGCAGGTGGAGCCTCAGTGGCGGGGATGGGCCCACCTGGTCGCCGCCACGACCGACGGGCGCATGGGACGGTACGCGCAGGGGTGCCAGCGGCTCGCGCTGGCGATCCAGGCCTTCGTCGCGGCGGAGAGCCCGATGTTCCGGACGCCGCGCGGGGACGTGATGGTGGCGCGCTCGGCGCTTCCGGGGTGTGCCGCTGGCGCCGACATCGCAAGCAGCCGGTTCCCGGAGGCGAGCCAAGCGCGGTGATCACGCCCTTGGCCGGCGTTGCGACCGTGCTGGTCGGGGCTCCGACCTTCGGCGCGTTCTGAGGCGCGGTGGCGCTTGCCGCCTCGAGAACCTGGCACTATACTCCCCCGAGCCTGGGTGGCGACGAAGACGGTGAGGCGCGTCGCTGACGGGTCTGATGGCCGCCGAAGGCAGGGAGAGGACAGAAGAACTTTCTTCGGCTGACCGAGCTGGAGCCCTTGAGCGCCGGTTGCTCCATGAACACCGCCATGACACGACTCGCCATCGCCTACGTCGTCGCCGGCCTGGCGACATTCGCCACGCCCGCGCTGTCGCAGACACCGCCGGTGCCCGCGCAGAAACCGCAGGCGCCGGCGCCCGCCCGGGCCGTGCGCCGCACGTTCGAGAAGTTCACCGTGGAAGGCGAGCCGGTGGACCGGAGGAAGCCCGAGCTCGACACCGATCACCCGGTGTTCCCCGGACAGACACGGGCGCCGTACCACAAGACGGTGGACGTGGAGGTCACGACCATCGCCACCGGCCTCGACGTGCCGTGGGCCGTGGAGCTCCTGCCGAGCGGCCGCTACCTCATCACCGAGAAGGCGGGGCGGCTGCGCATCCTCAACAAGGACGGGTCCACGCTGCACACGATCACGGCCGGCATGCCGCCGGTGTACTTCCGCGGCCAGGCAGGCCTGCTCGACGTGGCGCTCGACAAGGACTTCGCCAGGAACCACCGCATCTTCTTCGTCTACCTGCGGAACCTCGACGCCGAGAACTGCGCGCACGCCGTCGACAGCGCCATACTCGACGAAACCGCCGGCACGATCTCGAACGTCACCACCATCTTCCAGGCCGCGCCGTTCACCAACCGCGCGGTGTCGCAGTCGGGCTCGCGCATCGCCGTCGATCCGAAGGACGGCAACCTCTTCGTGGCCGTGGGCGATCGCTCCACGGGCGATCCGCTGCCGCTGCAGGCGCAGCACCTCGACACGTATCTCGGCAAGGTGATTCACATCACGCCCGAGGGCGAGCCGGCGCCAGGGAATCCGGCGCTCGGCCTGCCTGGCACGTGGAGCATGGGCCACCGCACGCCCCAGGGCCTCACCTTCGCGCCCGACGGCCGGTTGTGGGAAGTCGAGCACGGCCCCCGCGGTGGCGACGAGCTGAACCTCATCGAGAAGGGCAAGAACTACGGCTGGCCCGTGATCGTGCACGGCATCAACTATCCCGGCACCAAGATCGGCGACGCGATCGTCGAGAAGCCAGGGATGGAGCAGCCTCGGTACTACTGGGATCCCGTGATCGCGCCGGGCGCGCTCGCGTTCTACAAGGGCAAGCTGTTCCCGCAGTGGCAGGGACACGCGCTCGTCGGCGCGCTCGCCGGCCAGGCGCTCTTCCGCCTCGAGCTCGACAAGAGCGACAAGGTCGTGAACGAAGAGCCGCTGCTCATGGACCTCGGCGCCCGTATCCGCGACGTGCAGGTGTTCCCCGACGGCGCCGCCTACATCCTCACTGAAGGCCAGGACGGCAAGCTGCTGAAGGTGACGCCGAAGGGCGCCACGGGCAGCCGGTAGCCGGGGCTGATGGGCATCTCGACCCGGATCCGCGCCGCGTCCTCGCCGGCCTGCTGTCGTCCACGACCCTGGGTGCCGCCCACCAGTCGCGAACGTTCACCGGCGTCGTCGCCGACGGGCGTTGCGCCGTGGACGGGCACGCGGCGATGCGGATGGGTCCCACGGACGCGGAGTGTGCGCGGGCGTGTGCCGACGAACACGGCGATGCCATGGGTGCTGCTGGACGGCGAGCGCATCCACCGGTTGAGCGACCAGTCGCAGGCGCGGACGCGTGCCGAAGCGAGAGGGCGGGCGTCCAGGCGGCCATCGAGACCGTGATGCCGGAGCCAGGACTGTATGCGGACTCCGGACTGATCCGGATCGTGCTGGGTGCCCCTGCGCCAGATGAGGTAGACGGGCCGTCCCTCGCGGATTCCGCGACGGAAGAGGTGGCGCTTCACGCCGTGCGGTGTGACACCGGGCGCGCGCCTACGAGTCCACGACGCCGACCACCGCGTCCAGGTGCGGCCGCACCTTGAGGGAGTTGGTGACCAGGCAGGTCTCTTCGGCCTTGGCCAGCAGGCGCTGCGCCTGGCTCGCATCCGCCCCCGCCGGAATCCGGAGCCGCACGCGGAGTTCGAGGGCCGTGAACTGCGTGACGCGCTCCACGCGGTCGACGGTTCCAGACACGTGGCAGTCGAGCGACACCCACGACAGCCGCGACATGCCGGCAATGGCGCGGAACGTCAGGACGAAGCAGTCGGCCACGGCCGCCACGAACAGGGCCTCGGGCGACCAGCGGTCGCCGGGGCCGCCGAACTCGGTTGGCGGCGCCGACGGGATCGGCGCCAGCCGGTCGCCCTGCAGGCTGACGTCGCCGGCTGTCCCGGCCTTCGCGACGACCGAGTAGTGATGGGGAAACGGCTGCATGGCGGCCTCCGGCCCTGCGCGGGCTCTGGGATGGACTACGCGCCGACCCGGTCGGCCGCGAGCACGTCGGCATGCCACGGTTCGAGCGCGATCCGCGTTCCGTGGGCGGCCAGCTCGCGCAGGTGCCCGGCTTCATGGCTCCGTCGCGCGCGCAGCACGGGGTCGGTCACCGCGAGCGGCGTGAGGCTCTGGTTCACCACCCAGGCGAACGGCACGATGTCGGCGCGCGCCAGGTCGCGCTCGAGCTGCATCGCCTCGTGAATGGGCGTGGCCTCCGGGAGCGTCACCAGCAACACCATCGTGAACTGCCGGTCCCTGAGGCGTGGCAGGAGACGCAGCACCGCGTCGGGCGCGCCGCTGGCCTTCCGCAGCACCTCGCGGTGGTAGGCCTCGGCCGCGTCCAGGAGCAGCAGCGTGTGGCCGGTCGGCGCGGTGTCGATGACGACGAACTGGTCTTCGCCATGCGCGACGGTGTCGGCGAAGGCGCGAAAGACCGCGATCTCCTCCGTGCACGGCGAGCGCAGGTCTTCTTCGAGCAGCGCCCGGCCCTGCGCATCGAGGCCCTGACCCGCCGAGGCGAGCACTTCGGCGGTGTAGCGGCGCGTCTCCGCCGCCGGATCGATGCGCGTGACCTGCAGCGTCGCCGGCCGTTCCTGCGCCGCCGCTTCCACGTGCGCGGCCGGGTCGGTGGTGGTCAGCGTCACCCGATGGCCGGCGCGCGCCAGTTGCGTGGCGATGCGCACGGCCAGCGTCGTCTTGCCCACGCCGCCCTTGCCCATCGTCATCACCACGCCCCTGCCGCGCGCGGCGATCTCGTCCACCAGGTGACTCAGGCTCTCGCCGGGCGCAACGGCGTCTTCAGCGGCGTCCGTCCGAAGGCCCGGTGGACGGCCGGCCGTGCCCATTCGGCGCAGCGCCTCCACGCCGATCAGGGCGAAGGGCTGCAACGGCAGATCCGTGCGGGGAAGCCGGCGCAGGCCGTCCGGGATGTCTTCGAGCGCGGCCCGGCCGCGGGCGTCGAGGGCCACGGCCACCGGATCGTCAGCGTCCTGCGCGTGGAACACGCCGTTCAGCACGAGCCGCACGTTCCGGAGCCCGAGCTCGTGCAGCGCGCCCCGCGTGCGTTCGGCCTCGGCGAGCGACGGCGCGTCGGGACGCGCGACCAGGACGAGCGTCGTCTGCGTGCCGTCGCGCAGCGCGGCGTGCGAGGCGGCGTAGAGCGACTGCTGCGCCTTCAGGCCCGAGAGCGGACCGAGGCACGAGGTGCCGCCGACGTTGGTGTCGATGAAGGTCGACCACGCCGCCGGCAGCTCCAGGAGGCGCAGCGTGTGCCCCGTGGGCGCCGTGTCGAAGATCACGTGGTCGAAGGCGCGTGTGGCGTCGACGTCGCCGAGCAGCTTCGAGAACTCGTCGAAGGCGGCGATTTCGACCGTGCAGGCGCCCGAGAGCTGTTCTTCGATGCTGGCGACGGCCGCGGCCGGCAGCACGCCCCGATAGGGGCCGACGACGCGTTCGCGATAGGCGCGTGCGGCCGCTTCGGGATCGATGTTGAGCGCCGACAGGCCGGGCACCAAGGGGATGGGCGTCGGCGCCCTGCCGAGCCTCGTGCCGAGCACTTCGTCGAGATTCGAGGCCGGGTCGGTCGACACGAGCAGCACCCGCTTCCCCGAATCGGCCAGCGCAATCGCCGTCGCGCAGGCCAGGGAGGTCTTGCCCACCCCGCCCTTGCCCGTGAAGAACAGGATGCGCGTTGCGGCAAAGGGCGCGGCGTCCATCAGCAGCAACCAGACCCGGGCGTGCAGGTCCCCTGCACGGTCAGGCGAACCCGCGGTTTGGTCGACGAGGCGCCGGCGACGAGTCCGGCGGCGCGCGCCAGGGCCTCGCGTCGGGGATACGCGCCATGCCCCAGCTCCTCGCCGTTGACGAGCACGATCGGCAGGCAGTTCGTGCCCTCGCGCTGCATGAGGTCCAGGACGTGGGTGTTCGTCACGAAGGGCTGCGGATTCTGCGAGAGGTTGTGACGGGTGACCGTGACGCCCTGCGCCGTCAGCCACTCCACGTCGGCCGCGAATGCCGCCAGCAGGGGGTCCACGGATGGACCACACACGCCGGTCGAGCAGCACATCGGCGGATCGAAGATTTCGACATGGGTCATGGGGGTCCCCCGTTCTATACGGCCTCGAGCAGCGCCTTCAGCCGCTTCAGGGCCGACGGCACGATGCAGTAGCCCACCCGCGGACCCTGCTCGTTTGCCTGCACCAGCCCCGCGCTGCGAAGAATGCGCAGATGCTCCGAGACCGTCGACTGCGCCAGCGGCAGCTCGTCCACGATGTGGCTGCACGTCCGCGCTTCCTTCCGGGCGAGCATCCGCAGAATGCGCACCCGCGTCGGGTGGGCGATGGCCTTGGCAAAGGCCGCCAGTTCGTCGTCCGCGGCAGGCCCCTCCACCGGCACGTCGATCTGGGCCGCGGCCTCACCGTCTGGCGGACAGCACAGCGTCGCGTCGGAATCGCAGTGCACGGCAGAGGCGGTCTTGGCTGTCATCGTCAATCGTCGATTGACGATAGCACTGGGACTCCCACCAGTCAAACGGCCTCTAACTCACTGACCCAACGGCTTTTTGCCGCCGGCTCGACGGCGCGGGAGTAATCTGGGCCCATGACCAACGACGCAGTCGACCCTGGCGTCCGCGGACCCGACGCAATCCGCACCCGCAAGCGCGGCATCTGGCTCCTGAAGAACCCCTCGACCAACAAGGGCCTCGCCTTCACCGCCGACGAGCGCGAGCGCTTCGGGCTGCACGGTCTGCTGCCCCCGACCACACAGTCCATCGCGCAGCAGGTGGCGCTCGAACTCGAGCACGTGCGCGCCAAGTCCACGAACCTCGAGAAGTACATCGGCCTTGCCGGCCTGCTGCACCGAAACGAGGTGCTCTTCTACCGCGTGCTCGTCGAGAACCTGCAGGAGCTGATGCCCATCGTCTACACGCCAACGGTGGGCGAGGCCTGCCAGCGCTACAGCCACATCGTGCGCGACATGCGCGGCATCTGGCTCACACCCGACGACGTCCACCGCATCCCGGAACGGCTGCGCAACTACCCGTACCAGGACATCCGCCTGATCGTCGTCACCGACAACGAACGCATCCTCGGCCTCGGCGACCAGGGCGCAGGCGGCATGGGCATTCCCGTCGGCAAGCTCTCGCTCTACGTGGCGGGCGCCGGCATCCACCCGT
>Ga0073934_10010254_pt1 | contig 11699 bp, 1 predicted proteins | sample LarsenN4metaG_FD_76834 | JGI IMG/M metagenome (GOLD analysis project Ga0073934, IMG submission 76834) | Hot spring sediment bacterial and archeal communities from British Columbia, Canada, to study Microbial Dark Matter (Phase II) - Larsen... ... | reverse complement strand
GGGCAGCGACCGCACCGACGACGTGATGACCATCCGCGACCGCAGCACCGGCCGCATCGTGCCGTTCGGCGACAACGGCTCGCACGGTCGCGCCGTGACCCGCATCTTCGACCCGCCGTTCAGCTACCCGGCGTTCTCGGCGGATACCGACGTGGTGGCGTTCATCGAGCCCGAACCGCTGCAGTCCTTCGACGACCTCAACACCAACGGCGAGGTCTTCGACAACCTGCTGCGCGCCTACCGCCTGAGCGGCGGCATCGTCACCGCCCTGGGTGTCGGCACGCGGGCGGTCGAGGCCGATCCCATCATCAACGGCCAGAGCATCGTCGCATCCACCGAGCCGATGGCGCCGAACCAGTTCGTCTTCTTCCGTCAGTCCGAAACCCGCGGCGACGACCAGACCACGGTCCGGCTCAGCGTCGACGACGGCGGCACCGGCGGCAACGACTACTCCGACCAGCCCGACATCACCGCCGACGGCCGCCACGTGGCTTTCCGCAGCCGCGCCACCAACCTGGTGCCCGGCGACACCAACATGAACGAGGACATCTTCGTGCGCGATCGCGACGCCGATGCCGACGGCCTCTTCGACGAAGCCGGCATGGGCCAGCAGAAGACGATCCGCATCAGCGTCGCCGATGCCACACGCTGTCTGGGAGGCACCAACAATGGTCTCCCGTGCACGATGCCCGCCGACTGCCCGGGCGGCACGTGCACCGACGAACCGAACGGCTTTTCGTCTCATCCGTACATCTCCGCCACCGGCCGCTACGTCGCCTTCAAGAGCGAGGGCACCAACCTCGTCACCGGCGACACCAACGCGTTCGGCGACGTGTTCGTACGCGACCGCGACGCCGACGCCGACGGCGTCTTCGACGAAGCCGACGACGGCATGGGTGCGCCCGAGCAGACCACTGTCCGCATGAGCATCAAGAACACTCCGACCTGCATCGGCGGACCGGAGCACGGCATGGCGTGCAGCGTTCCGGCGGACTGTCCGACGTTCATGAACTGTTCGAACCAGGCGGACGTACCGCCGCTGAACGAGGTCCTCGGCATCTCCGCCGACGGCCGCCACGTGCTGTTCTACACCTTAGCTCCGATGTCGTTGGACGACACCAACATGAGTCTCGGAGACGTCTTCATACGCGACCGTGACGCCGACATGGACGGCATCTTCGACGAAGCCGACGACGGCATGGGCGTGCCCGAGCAGCGCACGGTGCTCATCACCAAGAAGACCGACGGGACCCAACCCGCAACGTACAGCTTCCCGTTCGAACGCTTCGCCGGCATGAGCTCCGACGGGCGCTTCGTCGTGTTTGCGTCGAACGGCGAATTCGACGGCCCGGTGGACTCGTGCGCCATGTTCAACTGCTACGACGTCTTCGTCCACGACCGCGACTTCGACGAGGACGGCATCCTCGACGAAGCGGGCGCCATCTCGGTCGTGCGCGTCAGCCCGCAACCGGTTGCGGGCAGCGACGACGACTGCTTCTACCCGAGCATCTCCGACGACGGGCGGTTCGTGGCGTTCGACACCGGCGCCATGCTCATTCCGGAGGACGCCAACAGCGCCGTGTTCGCCGGCAGCGACGTCTACGTCGTCGACCGCGACTTCAACGAAGACGGCGTGTTCGGCGACCTGTACCTCGCCATCGCCAGCAACGCCTCCGACGGCGACCCGCAACTGCCCTCCACTCTCGAGCAGCCTTGCGACCTTTCGGCCGACGGCCGCTTCGTCGCCTTCGAGAGCGCCCTCAACGACCTGGTCGAGGTCGACACGAACTCGGACGACGTGTTCGTGCACGACCGCCTGACGCGCCTCACGCACCGCGTTCACCTGACCGACGCGGGCGCCGAGGCCAGCGGTCCGGCCGACCACCCGCGCCTGACGGAGGACGCGCGCCACGTCGTCTTCGAGAGCTCGGCGGCCAACCTCGTATCGGGCGACACCAACTCGTCCATCGACGTCTTCGTGCGCACCACCGTGCAACTCGGCGACCTCACCGGCGACGGCGACGTGGACGACGACGTCTTCGCCGCCTTCGACACCGGCACCGGCATGACCACGTTGATGTGTCCGTCCGGCCAGGCCGCCGTCAGCAACGGCACCGCGGCCTTCCTGCGTCCCGAAGCGGGCGGCGACACCACCACTGCCTGCCCGATGGGCACCGCGCTCGGCGACGGCTCGACCGACTTGAACGGCGACGCCGACGGCAGCGACGACATCGTGCACTACTGGCCCGGCAGCCCGTTTACGCCGCCCGACAACCTGCGCTGCGCCGCAACCTACGTCGGCCTCTCGCCGACCTTCGTCGCCGCGCTGTTGTCCGAATCGCAGTCGGGCATGGACATGAACGGCGACATGGACATGAACGACGTCGTCGTCGCCGTGCGCGACACCACGTTCGCGGCACCGGGCTCCTGCGCCTTCGGCGCCTTCAACTGGCGCAAGGCGGGCAGCGGCGTGGCGGCGGTGGACCTGCAGATCGTCGGCAACACCGTCGCCTTCCGCGCCGACGAACAGGCGCAGGGTGCGGACCTGAACGGCGACGGCGACACGCTCGACAAGGTGCTGCACGTCTACGACGCCAGCGGCATGGGCACCCTGACCAACACCCTGTGGGCGGCGGAGGACTTCATCCTCGGCGCCAACCTGCTCGCCTTCCGCACGCGCGAGTCGAGCCAGGGCATGGGCGGCACCAACCTCAACCCGAGCACGGGCGACATGGACAAGAACGACGAGGTGATGCAGGTCTGGCACCTCGCCACCAACACACTGGTCGTCTACGACACGCAGGCCGCCACCACCTGCCGGCTCGAGACCTGCGATCCGCGCAAGCCGTATCGCGTGTATCCGACGGTGGTGAAGTTCCTCACCGAAGAGTGCGACCAGGGCGGCACCGAGACCGACGGCTGCGGGCTCGGCGGCACCGACCTGAACAACGACGGCGACGCCAACGACCTGGTGGTACAGAAGATCACCATCGACACCGAGATGGCGGGCGCCACCGGCATCGTGCGCCCGATCGCGCACGTCAACGTCGACGCCGGCGGCGGCAAGATCGACCCGCTGCGTGGCGACCCGATCGCGCCCGACGACGGCAAGACGCAGGTCATCCTGAGCAGCGGGCGCTGCATCGAGAACCAGCAGGTGAGCTGCGATCCGACCGGCTTCGACACCTGTACCGGCGGCTCGTACTGCGAGGAAGTCGGGCCGATGCCGACCGACGGTTCGTGCATGCTCGACCAGGGCCCCTGCGTGGCCGACGACGAGTGCCCGGCCGGCGTCACCTGCCGCACGACCGAGGAGTCGGTCGTCGCCGCCGGCGACCACGACGACGACAGCATCGACGACGCGGTCGACAACTGCCCCGGCGTCGACAACCCCGACCAGGAAGACGTGGACGGCGACGGCGTCGGCGATGCCTGCGACCTGGCCGAGTGCGGCAACATGGTGTGCGAGAACGGCGAGGCGTGCGGCAACTGCGGCGTCGACTGCGGCGGCACCTGCACGCCGACGCTCACCGAGACGCCGACCGAGACGCCGACGGTGACCCCGACGGTGACGCAGACACTGACGCCGTCGCAGACGCCGACGCTCGCTCCCGCCACCTGTCCGCCGATGCCGGTGAGCGGCTGCGACAGCGCCGGCAAGAGCAAGGTCGCCATCCAGCAGCTGGGCGGCGTGAGCCAGAAGATCCTCTTCAAGTTCGTCAACGGCGCCACCGCGCGCGTGCAGTCCGACTTCGGCAGCCCGGTCACCGTGACCAGCTACGCACTCTGCGTGTATGCCGGCGGCACGCTTGTCGCCGAGGCCAACGTCCCGCCGGTGCTCTGGTCGACCACCAACGGCGGCTACAAATACAAGGACACCAGCGGCGCCAACGACGGCATCCAGAAGATCATTCTGAAGGGCGGCGTCGCCGGCAAACCCAAGGTGATCGTCAAGGGCAAGGGAACCAACCTGCCCGACCCGACCCTGCCGCTCGCCGAGCCGGTCACCGTGCAGCTGATCAACAACGCCAACAGCAACTGCTGGGCGGACACGTACTCGGGACTGAACGTGACCAAGTCGGATTCGGAGAACTTCAAAGCGAAGAGGCCGTGATGAAGAACATCTCAGAGAGCGTTTCCGCCGCAGTTTCCCTCACCCCCCCGGCCCCCCTCTCCCAAAGAACGGGAGAGGGGGGAGGAAGTGAAGCGGGGCATTCCGTCCCGTGCGAGCGCAGCTCGCGCCCGTCTCCCCCCTCTCCCGTTCTTTGGGAGAGGGGGGCCGGGGGGGTGAGGGCTCTCTTACCCCTCCTCTGCATCACACTCTCCCTGGCTCCCGCCCCCTCCGATGCCGCGTGCAACGTCATCCCCTCGGCGGCACGCGTGTTCCGCGGCGTGCTGGGCAGCGCCGACCGGCCGTTTGCGGCGCCCGACGACGTGCTCGAGCTGCGCGTGCGTCCGGAGATCTGCGACGTCGAGTCGATGGCGTTCTCCAACGACATCGACGACGTGGTGGTGAGCTTCATCTTCAAGCCGCCCGCACCGGGCGTCACCAACGTGGTCGTGATGGCGACCGACTGCACGGACATCAACGCGAACCCCTGCACGGGCGTGACCACCACCTGCATCCAGGTCGATTCGATGGCGTCGCCCAAGAAGCTCGCCTTCAAGACCCGCGCCGGCGAACGGCGCCTGAAGGTGCGCTGGCCCGACACCGACACGCTGGTCGGCGCGGCCGACGACGACCGCACCCTGGCCGGTCCGGTGGTGGTGGCGGTGAAGGACCGTCGCACCACCCCCGCCGGCCAGCTCGCCGCCTGCGAGCTGGTGAGCGCCGACTGCAACGCCACCGTGCCGCTCACCGGCCTGACGGTGTGCATCGACCGGATCTTCCAGAACGACGGCACCTGCGACACGGTCGCGACCAAGCTCAACCCCACCTTCAAGAGCTTCACCGGCCTGCCACCGGCCAACGACTACTCCTCTGTGTGCGACACCCCGACGCCGCCGTGCACCGGCGCGGCCACCGAGTTCCGCTTCACCACCGACGCCGACGGCAACGTGCTGGCGCCGATGAACTGGAACGACGTGCTGATCCAGGACGCCAGCGGTTCGCCCGTGCCGCGCCTGCTGACCGGCCTTTCCAGCCTGCTGCAGCAGATCGCCAGCATGAACCGCATCCACATTCCCGGCCAGGGGTTCGTCGGCTCGTACACGCCGGAAGGCACGCTGCTGCCGCCCATCTTCGAGCCGCAGAACGACTCCACCGACGTCGACAAGGCGGCGTTCTTCGGTTCCGCCGACGCGCCGTACACCGTGCTGCGCGTCTGGCGCCGCAGCCCGACCTTCGAAGTGTGCGTCGGCGGCTCGCGCGCCGGCGAGGCCTGCACCGCCGACAGCGACTGCGGCGTGGGCACGTGCACCGGCACGCCCACCTGCGCCGTCGCCATGACGGCGTGCATGTCGGACAACGACTGCATGGGCGCCGGCGACGAGTGCGGTCCCGACCTGCACGACTTCCGCGACCGCTATTCCGACGCGCGCATCGGCCCGGTGGCGATCGGCCTCACCCACGACGGCGCCGGGATGTGCCTCGCCCCCGACCCGGTCACCATGGGCGACGAAGTCTGCTCGCACGAGTCGGGCGACCCGGTACCGCTCGAGGGCGTGGCGGTCACCAACGTCTTCTTCGCCTTCACTCACGACGAGTTCGTCGACAACACCGACTTCAACGGCGACGGCGGCGTCAACAACGACTACGTCACCATCCTGCGCGCGCGCAGCACCGGCGACGTGATCGACCTGGTGCCGGCGATCATGCCCGACAACGCCTACCCGTTCGGCACCGCGACGGTGTCGCTGAACACGCCGCCGTACCGCGAACCGGCGGTGGCGGCGGACGGCGACCTGCTCGCCTACCTGCTGCCGGAAGCGCAGGAGGCGTACTCCGAGCTGAACGGCAACGGCTCGCGCGTCGACACCATCCTGCGCGCCTATCAAGTGACGGCGACCACCGCGACCTGGCTCAACCCCGGCGTCAACCGCGCCGTCGACGCCGCGCCGCTGGTCAACGACGCGCCGTTCGCCATTTCCAACAACCTCATCTTCTGGCGCCAGCAGGAGTTCAACGACGCCAACCGTTCCACCGTGCGCATGAACGTCTCCGACGTCGGCGCGGAGGCGAACTCGTCCTCCAACAACGTCGCGATCTCCGCCGACGGCCGCCACGTCGTCTTTTCGAGCGACGCCACCAACCTGGTCATGGGCGACGGCAACGGCGCGCGCGACGTGTTCGTCCACGACCGCGACGTCGACGGAGACGGGATCTTCGACGAGGCGGCGCCCAGCCAGACCACGCAGCGCATGAGCGTCACCGACACCGGCGCCGAACCCGCCGCCGGCAGCGATTTCCCCGCCGTCTCGGCCGACGGACGCTTCGTGGCGTTCGTCAGCAACTCGAGCGACATCGTGGCGGGTGACACCAACATGAACGCCGACGTCTTCGTCCACGACCGCGACTTCGACGGCAACGGCACTTACGACGAGGCACCGCCGGCCGGCCAGACCACCTTCCGCGTCAGCCTCGACAGCGGCGGATTCCAGGGCACCGGCGGCGACTGCTACGGGCCGCTCTCCATCTCGGGCGACGGCCGCTACGTCGCCTTCGCCAGCGACAAGACCAACCTGGTGGCGATGGACACCAACCTCTCCAGCGACATCTTCGTGCGCGACACGCAGATGGGCACCACCGTGCGCGTCAGCGCCCGTCCCGATACCAGCTCGGCCAACGGCGGCAGCAATTTCCCCTCGATCTCCGAAACCGGCCGCTTCGTCGCCTTCCACAGCGACGCCTCCGATCTCATCACCGGCGACACGAACGGCTCGCGCGACGTGTTCGTACACGACCGCGACGTCAACGGCACCGGCATCTTCGACATCGTCGGCTTTACCGCGACGACGCGCGCCAGCGTCGCCAGCGGCGGCGCCGAGGTCGTCGGCCTGTCGCAGCTGCCGAACCTTTCGGCCGACGGACGCTACGTCACGTTCACCAGCAACGCGACCACGCTCGTCTTCGACGACACCAACGGGCGCGAGGACATCTTCCACCACGACCGGCAGACCGGCAGCACGCAGCGCGTCAATCTCGCCTCCGACGGCGGCCAGGCGCAGTGCAGCTCGTCGTGCGGCGGCTTCGTGATCACGCGCTCGGCGGTGTCGCGCGACGGCCGCTACGTGGCCTTCAACTACCCGGCCGCCAACCTCGCGGGCGGCGACATGGCGATGATGGACCCCGAGGACGTCTACGTGCGCGACACCGTCACCGGAGCGACCGAACGTGCGAGCGCCGACTCGGCCGGCACCATGGGAAACAACTTCGCGTTATCGGACCTCGCGATCTCGGGCGACGGGCGCTACGCCGCCTTCGTCAGCACCTCCACCAACCTGGTCCTCGGCGACGGCAACGGCTGGCCCGACATCTTCGTGCGCGGTCCGGACACCGCCGACGGCAGCGCCGACCTCTCCGCCGATTTCGTGCCCGACGACACGACCCTGGTCATGATGGACAACACCGGCTTCGTCACCGAGTACTGCCCGGCCGGGAAGACCGTCGTGACCAACGGCATGGCCGCCTTCCTGCGGCCGGAAACGGGCGGCTCGAACGGCATGTCGGTGGCGTGCTTCCCCATCCTGACCAATAACTTCAACTCCAGCGACGGCGACACCGACGCGATCGACGACGTGGTCTTCTTCTACGACGGCACGATGTTCGGAACGGCCAACAGCTACCGCTGTGCGGCAACCGACCTGGCGCTTTCACCCAACTACCTCGCGATCCTGGTCAGCGAGTCGCAGCAGAACAACACCGACCTGAACGCCGACGGCGACACCGACGACGCCGTGGTCAAGGTCATCTCGACCGCGGCGGCCACACCGGCGAACTGCGGCGTGTGGACCAGCACCGGATTGGCGGCGAAAGACCTCGACGTGAAGGGCGACCACGTCATCTTCACGGTCGTCGAGGCAAACCAGGGCGCCGGCGGCACCGACCTGAACATGGACGGCGACACGGGCGACGACGTGCTGCACGTCTTCAACGCCGCGACCATGACGATGACCAACACGCAGCTCGACGCCGAGGAGTTCGTCACCAGCAACGAGATCGTCGCCTTCCGCACCTGCGAGGCGGGACAGGGCAACACCAACCTGAATGCCGCCAGCGGCGACATGGACACCAACGACTGCGTGCTCAACGTGTACAGCCTGCTGGCCGAGGACCTGGTCAGCTACCCGCTGCAGGCGATGGTCAACTGCGTCTTCCCCGCCTGTGATCCGGAGCAGCCGTACAAGATCGTCGGCACCAACGGCGTGAAGTTCCTGACCAACGAAAGCGACCAGGCCGCCAGCGATCTCGACGGCGACGGCGACAGCACCGACACGGTCATCCAGCTGCTGACCATCGACACGGTCCCGGCCACGCCCACCGGCAAGGTGCGCGTCATCAGCAAGATCAGCCTCAACGACACCGACGTGACCGACCCGCTCTACACCGACCCGGTGGCGGAGTTGTCCGGCAACACCGCGACGACCATCTTCGTCGGCAGCGGCGTCTGCCTGGAGAACACCGGGCAGGCCTGCGAGTCAACCACCAGCCCCACCACCTGCGAGAACGGCGCCTACTGCGAGGACACCTCGATGACGCCGGGCGCCGACGCCTGCCGCAAGGCCCAGGGCACGTGCAAGAACGACGAGGACTGCCCGGTCAACGTCACCTGCGAGGCGGTTCCGGCGGTACTGGCGAGCACCGACACCGACGCCGATTCCATTCCCGACGTCGTCGACAACTGCCCGCTCGACAGCAACGAGGACCAGGCCGACGTCGACAACGACGAGGTCGGCAACGTCTGCGACCAGGCGACCTGCGGGATGAACGGCTGCGAGAGCGGCGAGACCTGTTTCAACTGCGCTGCCGACTGCGGCGCCTGCACGCCGACCAACAGCCCGACCGCCACGCAGACCCCCACCGAGACGGCGACAAGCACGCACACCAACACGCCGACCAGCACGCCGCTGCCGGCAACCTGCGCCCCGGCACCGGTGAGCGGCTGCGACGCGTCCGGCAAGAGCAAGATCACCGTCATCCACTCCGGCGCCGGCAGCACCGACAAGCTGCTGTACAAGTTCGTCAACGGCACGACTCCCCGAGTGCAGGGCGACTTCGGCACGCCGATGAGCGGCACCAGCTACGCGCTGTGCGTCTACGACAACGGCGCGCTCGCCGCCGAGGCGCGTATCCCGGCCGGCCCGCTGTGGACCACCACCAGCAGCGGCTACAAGTACAAGGACACCACCGGCGCTGCCGACGGCATCCAGAAGGTGATCCTCAAGGGCGGCAGCGCCGGCAAGGTGAAAGTGATCGTCAAAGGCAAGGGCGCCAACCTGCCCGACCCGACCCTGCCCTTCACCGGCCCGGTGACCGTCCAGCTGGTCAACAACGCCAACGCCAACTGCTGGGACGACGCCTATTCAGGAGCCAACGTAACCAAGACCGATTCGGAGAACTACAAAGCCAAGACCCCGTAAGCCGCCGAAAGCCGCAGGGGCAAACCCGACAGACACCGCGTGCGCCGCGAAAAGTGAAGGGGATCACTCTCGCTCAGAAGAACAGACCACTATGAAACCACACCTCGAAATCCGTGTGCAGCGTGCGTTGCGACTCGCTCTCGCGGCGCTCGGGGCCTTTGTCTTGCTGCCGGATGCGGCGCGCACCGCCTGCAACATCATCCCGAGCGCGGCGCGCACGTTCCGCGCCGACCTCGGGCTGACCGACAGGCCGTTTGCCATGCCGGGCGATTTCGTCACGATCTCGCTCGACCTCGACGCCTCGCCCTGCGACGGCGAGTCGGCCAGCTTCCCCTTCAGTCGCGCCGACGTGGTGACGACCTTGGTGTTCACGCCGCCCAACGGCGGGCCGGTGAACGTGGTGGTCCTCACCAACAACTGCTCCGACATCGGCGCCTGCGCCGGCGCCGCCAGCACCACTTGCATCGACGGCAGCCCCGACCTGTACGACCTGATCGAGCGCGACGGCAACCTGCAGCTCGCCTTCCGCTTTCCGGATACCGACAGCCTGGTCGGCGCGGCCGACGACGGGCGCACGCTGAGCGGCCCCGTACGCATCGGCGTGAAGAACAAGAACTTCCTCAAGGGCCTGCCGTCGGACTGGCCGGCCTGCGAGCTGGTCGTGCAGGACTGCACCACGACCGTGGGCAGCGCGGTCGGCTACACCGCCTGCATCGACAGCTATTACAACGTCGACGGCACCTGTCAGACCGGCCCGACGTTCGTGAACGGCGTCTTCCCGCACTTCACCGCGCTGCCGCCGCCGAACGACTTCGAGGACTGGTGCCAGACTGCCGGCGTCTGCAACAACACGGCGGGCATCGAGGGGCGTTTCACCATCGACGCCGCCGGCAACGTGCTGATTCCGATGAACTGGGCGGGCATCCTGCACGAGGACCAGACCGTGCCGGTGCCGCGCCTGCTGCGCTTCACCGGCAGCATCGCGGCGCTGGTCGACGGCTTCAGCTTCATCAAGGTCCCGAGCCAGAGCTTCCTCGCCTCCTACACGCCGGAGGGGGCGCTGCTGCCGCCCATCTTCGAGCCGCAGTTCGACCCGCAGGCCGACCCCATGAGCAGCAGCGACGCGGCGCTGTTCGGCTCGGCCGACGCGCCGACCACGGTGCTGCGCCTGCAGCGGCGCGGCACCATGTTCCGCGAGTGCATCGGCGGCACCAACGCCGAGCTCACCTGCCTGAGCGACGCCGACTGCAGCGGCGGCGGCACCTGCACGCCGAGCGACTGCCACGAGTGCGACGCCGGCACGCGCGCGGGCCTTGCCTGCCTGCGCGACGCCGACTGTCCGGGCGGTAGCTGCGGCGTGGCCGGCAGCATGGGTCCGACCTGCGGCAGCGATGCCGAGTGCAACCCGGGGATCGTGTGCGGCCCCGCTCTCTTCGACTTCAGCGACCGCTTCTCCGACGGCGGCGTCGGCCCGATCGTCATGGCGCGCGACGCCAACATGATGTGCACCGCGCCTCCCGACGAGATGTGCACCATCCAGGTGCAGGACTCGGTACCGCTCGAGGGCTTCGTCTCGACCTCGGTGCTCTACGGCCTGACGGTGAGCGAGCCGATCTCCGGCTCCGACTACAACGGCGACGGCGACGCGCGCGACTCCGTGCTCACCATCCGCGAGCGCTCTTCCGGCAACACGCTGGCGATCGGCGACCTCGGCTCGCCCGGGCGCGCCGCGGCGCGCATCAACCTGCCGCCGTTCAGCTTCCCGATGGTGGCCGCGGAAGATGATCTGATCGCGTTCATCGAACCCGAGCCGGCGCAGGGCTACAGCGACGGCAATGCCAACGGCCGCGTCTTCGAGAACCTGATGCGTGTCTACCGCGTGTCGGCCGGCAGCGCCCTGTCGATCGATCCCGACCCTCTGATCGGCCAGCCGGTAGCGGTCGACTCGCTGCCGGTCATCAACTTCCAGAGTGTCGCGATCTCCGGCGGCCGGGTGTTCTTCCGCGGCTCCGAGCAGCAAAGCGCGCTGCAGATCACCACCCGCGCCTCACTCGACACGATGGGCGGCGACCCGGACGCCGGATCCTCGATTCCGACGCTCTCCTACAGCGGCCGCTACG
>Ga0073934_10010252_pt1 | contig 11700 bp, 9 predicted proteins | sample LarsenN4metaG_FD_76834 | JGI IMG/M metagenome (GOLD analysis project Ga0073934, IMG submission 76834) | Hot spring sediment bacterial and archeal communities from British Columbia, Canada, to study Microbial Dark Matter (Phase II) - Larsen... ... | reverse complement strand
GCCGTGTTCCGGACGACCAGCCCTTCCAGTTTGATCCGGCGCGGATAGGGCGTCGTGGAGTGGCGGATCGTGCCGGCGAGGGCGTTGGAGATGAGGCTGGCCGTTCCCGGTGTTGGTGCACCGCTGGCGTCTACGGTCACCAGGCGTATGTCCCCGGGGGCTCCGGCCACGGCGCTGCCCATCAGGCTGAGGTCCACGCTTTCGTTGTACGTGCCAGGGAAAACAAAGACCTCGGCGAAGGCCCCGCCTGCTCCGTCCGGGTCGGAGGCGTTGCGGATCGCTTGCTGAATGGTCGTAAAGCAGGGGCTCTGGCCGTTGCATAGCCCCGCGGCGTCGGCAAAGACCTGAGTAGCGCCGCGAACCGGCCGCGGAGCCAGCAGCGCCGCGAACAGGACCATGCAGACCGCGCAGCGATATGGATGAAGTACGGACGCATTCGTGAGCATGTTGATTGCTCCTGATCAGACCCCCGGAGGAAAGACCTTCTTCACACGCGGCCCAAACCCCTCGCCGCGTGCCGGTCCTATGCGGTAGTTTACCCGGAGGAACGGTCTGACAAAAGCACAAACGCGGCGGGCTTGATGCCCGTCTTAAAACGTCCCGCCGCCCGGGCGGCAGGACCGAATCCTCCGTAAGAGGGTGAATCTCATCAGGCTCAGGCCGGCCAGCATGAGCGGCAGCATGCTCAGCGTGCTGGTCCCGCACAGGCCGATGCCGCAAATGTGCCTGTCGGACGGCTGCGTGGTGGGCTGGCTGGCGGGCGGCTCCTGCTCGCCCGGCGGCTCCTCTTCGCACACGTCGCCGGTGCCGTCGCCGTCCGTATCCTTCTGATCCCCGTTGGCCACCGTCGGGCAGTTGTCACAGACATCACCGACGCCGTCTTCATCGCCGTCATCCTGACCCTGGTTCGTTGCATCCGGACAATTATCGCAGGCGTCGCCGAAGCGGTCGCCATCGCCGTCGGCTTGGTCCGGGTTGGCCGCGTTCAGACAGTTGTCACAAGCGTCGGCGACCCCGTCGTCGTCACGGTCGGCGGAGTCCTGGCCGCGCGGACAGTTGTCGCAGGCGTCGCCGAAGCCGTCGCCGTCCCCATCGGCCTGGTCCGGATTCGACACCTGCGGGCAGTTGTCACAAGCGTTGCCCACGCCGTCCTCATCCTCGTCCAGTTGGCCGGGGTTGGCCGCCTCCGGGCAGTTGTCGCAGACGTCGCCGAGGTCGTCTTCGTCGCCGTCGGCCTGGTCATCGTTGGGAACCGTCGGGCAGTTGTCGTCGATGTCCGGGACGCCGTCGTCGTCGCTGTCAGCCAGCACCGTGCTCTGGGCGTCGTCGGTGTTATTGTCCGGCACCTGGTCGGTCTGGTTGCCGGTCACCTCGGCCGTGTTAACCAGCACACCCTCCGCCGCGGCCGATGGCGTGACCACGATGGTCACCGTGGCGCTGTCCCCGGCGGCCAGCGAACCCAGGTCGCAGGTGACCACGCCGCCCGCTTCGCTGCACGTTCCCTGGGACGAGCTGGCGGAAACAAAGCTCACCGCCGGCGGCAGGGTGTCGATGAGCGTCACCCCCGTGGCCGGGCTGGGGCCGTTGTTGGTCACCGTGATGGTGTAGGTCAGGTCCAGACCTTCGGTGACCGGCTCCGGTCCGGCTCTCTTGGTCACCGAAAGATCGGCGGCCAGAGCCTGCACGGCCACCTCCCCGCTCAGCCCGCAGGGACCGGTCAGCGTCACCTTGGCCACACCGGGAGCGGAGGACGTGAGCGACACCTTCAGTACGCCGTCGGGCTGGTTGATGAACTCCTGGACCGTCTCGGCCGTCTCCGTCGAGGCGGTGATCGGTCCGTTGTCGGACATCAGCGTGAACGGTGGCTCGCCGTTGGGGTCGCCGGGGCCTTGGCCCAGGAAGACCGTCCCCCCGCCGCCGGAGAACTGGAAGCTGATGTCTACCGGGTCACCGAGGTTGACCTCGGCGGCGGCGGCCGCGGGCGTAACCGTGTCGATCCAGGGGTCGAAGACGGCGATGCCGAACCCGCCGTTGTCCCGGTCCATGATGGGGTCGCCGGTGCCGGCGGGGTTGGACGGGTGGGTCGGCCCGGAGGCGTCGCCCCACCAGTTGCCGACGGCCTGCACGACCAGCGTGATGTTGTCCGCGAAGGGTCCTGCCAGGAGCAGACCGGAGACACCGTTTTCGCAGATGATGGAGCCGGAAACCTCGTGCGGGCCTTCCTTGGGGTCCAGGTGCTGCAGGTCTACACCGTCGTCGCGGTTGCCCGCGATCCACGAGGCGTGCAGGACAAAGGACTTCACCAGGCTGCCGCCGAGCTCCACCTCGATCCCGTCGCCGCCGAGGCCGAGCCGCCCATTGCGCAGAGCCGTGACGCGCTCAAACGTCAGGCTATCCAAGGACACAGGATTCATGGCGAACCCATCGCGGCCGTTCTCGTTGGCCGTGCAGTTGGTGTAGCTGACGGCGGATAGCCCTTCCCCCTCCAGATCGAAACCCCCGGCCTCGTTCAAGTTCGCCGTACAGTTGCTGACGCTGACGCCAGCCTGGCTGCGGGTGTCAACGCCATCCTCGCCATTTCCGTTGGCCACGCATCCGCTGACCTGGACTTGGCCGACGGCCTTAAGGAAGAACCCGCTGCCGCTGTTGTCATTGGCCGTAGAGATGCTCACGGCGATGTCGGCCGGGAAGTCGCCGATGTTGAACCCGTTGGCCCGGTTGTTGTTCGCCTGACACGCGTTGACGGTGACGCTTCCGGCCGAAGCAGTCAACTGGAAGCCGGCATCTTCATTGCCGTTGGCCTGACAGGCGTCTATGGAAACGAACCCGTTGGTGCTGAAGACGAAGCCAGAACCGCCGAGGCTGCCGTCGGCCGTGGTGTTGGAGAGAGCGACGTCGGCGATGGTGCTGAATTCGAAGCCACCCGTGGCGTTGCTGTTAGCCTGACAGGCGTCGATGCTGACCATCCCGGTGGTGCCGAACTCGAAGCCATCTCCGCCCAGGTTGCCGTCGGCCGTACTCCTGGTGATCGTCACGCCGCCGCTGGTGTCGAAGTCCAAGCCGCCCAAGGCGTTGCCGATGGCCTGGCCGGCGTCGATGCTGACGAACCCGTTCGCGCCGAACTCGAAGCCATCTCCGCCCAGGTTGCCGTCGGCCGCACTGCTGGTGATCGTCACGTCGCCGCTGGTGTCGAAGTCGATGCCCTGCCCCGCGTTGCCGTTGGCCTGGCTGGCGTCGATGGAGACAAACCCGTTGGTGCTGAAGGCGAAGCCATCGCCACCGAGATTGCCGTCGGCCGTGCTGTTGTTGATGTTCACGTCCCCGCTGGCGGTGAAGTTGAATCCGTCGCCGGCGTTGCCGTTGGCCTGAGACGTGCTGATTCTGGCGAGACCAAACGTCCCGAAAACGAAGCCGTCGCCGTTGAGATTGCCGTCGGCCGTGCTGTTGCTGATGTTCACGTCGCCGGTCGCGCTGAAGTTACCTCCGTCGACGGTGTTGCCGTTGGCCTGACACCCGTCGATGGTTACGCTCCCAAGGGAGTCGAAGTCGAAGCCGTAGTCGCCGAGGTTGCCGTCGGCCGTCGTGTTGCTGATGTTCACGTCGCCGCTGGTCGCGAAGGAGAAGCCGCCGCGCCCGCTGTTAGCGTTGGCCTGACAGGCGACGATGGTGACGGCCCCGGACGACGTCATGAAGTCGAAGCCGCTGTCGGCGAGGTTGCCGTTGGCCGTGCTGCCGGCGATGTTCACGTCGCCGTTGGCCAGGAAGGAGAAGCCGTTCTCGTCGTTGTTGTTGGCCTGACAGGCGTTGATGGTGACGGCCCCGGACGAGGTGTTGAAGCGGAAGCCATCTCCGCCGCTATTTCCGTTGGCCGTGCTGTTGCTGATGTTCACGTCGCCGACGGCCGCCAGGTCAACGCCGGTCTCGGCATTGCCGCTGGCGGTGAGGTTGGAGAGCGCGACGGTGCCGTTGAGTACGCCCAGCGAAACGCCGTGGCTGTCCGGCGAAAGGACGACGAAACCGTCCAGGGCCAGGTTGCCCGGAAACGGCCCAACGGAGTTACGGAACGCCGGGCCAGCGGCCGGGTTGACGGTGGCCGTACCGGGGGTGGGCGTGCCGGAAGCGTCCACGGTGACCAGGCGGAGGTCGCCGGGGGCGCCGGCCACGGCGCTGCCCATGAGGCTGAGGTTCACGCTCTCAGCGTAGGTGCCGGGGAAGACGAAGACCTCGGCGAAGGCCCCGCCCAGGGCCGCGTCCGGGTCGGTGGCGTTGTTGACGCCCGCCTGGATGGTGGTGAAGCAGGGCGTGCTGCCGTTGCAGGTGCCGCCGGGGTCGACGAACACCGGCGAGGCGGCCCCGGCCGGTGTGGCGAACAGCCCCAGGGCGGAAAGCTACAGGACGTTGGGAATCAGCTTCCTTGACATTGTGGCCGCGCGGTGATCGCTGCGCATGGTACGTGCTCCTTGAGAACGGTCTACATCAGTGGTCCGGGACGGAAGCTGACGGAGACTCTTCCTGACGCAAAGGAAAGCCAACTCCCGGTTACCGGAACGGCCCGACGGTCCCATATCGAAGACGATGCCTCCTGCGTAAGCCAGCTTAACAGATTCCCGCACCTGTCGCAAGGGGAAAGCCGCAGAAGGGACCGCTTTCAGTGTTGAAGTGGCGATCCGGTGTTCAGGTTCGTGCGGTTATGGGACCGCCCCGTGCCGACCTACCGGCCCGGCCTCAAGTACGGGCAAGGTCTCTCGACGCCCGGGGTGGATGGCTTGTCACCCGAGGCGGCGCCGGGGAAGATACTCGCCCCGGCGCGGGCAGATTTGGCCGCCCAGCCTCCTTGGCGGAAGCGCAAGGAACGGGTGGGAGAAACCGACGGAGGGTTGGGACCCTTGCGGGCCGCTCGATCGACTTACAGCAGTCTGCTTCACTGCTTCGGAGCCGTCCTGCTGCTCGTACTGGCCGGTGGCTGCGACGGCCAGAATCTGCCGGACACCGCGCCCATTCCCGGCGGCGGGCGGTGGCGGGCCTTCGCCAGAGCACCGGTGCCGCTGCACGAATCAGCGGCCGCGGTGATCGACGGCAAGCTCTATTACGTCGGCGGGCGCGTCCCTTCCGGGGCCATCGCTTCGCTGTATCGCTACGACCCGCCGCCGGCCGGCTCCTGGACGCAACTCGCCTCCCATCCGGGCACGCCGGTGGACCACATGGGGGCGGCCGTGGTGGACGGCCATCTCTACGCCGTCGGCGGGCTGGTTGAGTTTCCCGGCCCCTCGGTGAACGCCGTGTACGCCTACGACCCGTCGGAGAACAGTTGGTCGGCCAAGGCCCCGATGCCCGCAGCGGCAGGAGCCATGGGCATCGGCGTGGTGGAGGGGAAGGTCTACGTCATCGGCGGGCTGTCCGGCGGCCAGGCGACCAACATCGTCTGCGAGTACGACCCGGAGACGAACGAGTGGACGGACCTCACGAGTGTCAGCCCCATGCCCACGGCGCGGGATCACTTCGTCGCCGCCACGGTGAACGGCAAGATTCACTGCATCGGCGGGCGGCAGGTGTCCATCCACTCGATCACCGGCGTGCACGAGGTCTTCGATCCGGCCACGCGGACCTGGGAGACGCAGGCTCCGCTGCCCACGCCACGGGGCGGGTTCGCCGCCGCGGTGCTGGACGGAAAGATTCTCATCATGGGCGGCGAGGGGGCGGCCAACGCCGTCGGCGTCTTCAGCGAGAACGAAGAGTACGACCCGGCCACGGACACCTGGCGGAAGCTCTCGCCGATGACCGCCCCGCGGCACAGCATCGCCGCCGGGGTCATCGACGGCGTGGTCTACGTGGCCGCCGGCAGCCCGCGCATCGGCCGCAGCTTCACCGACGTGCACGAAGCCTTCAGCTTCGCGTTCGAATAGCCCGAAAAAAGCCCCCTCACCCGCCGCAATGCGCGGCGATCAGAGCCGAACCCACCGCCCCAAGCGGCGTATTCATCCGCAGGAGGAGACTCTGGCCGACGAGAGGAGTGCGTACCATGCGGGCCAGGTGGAAAGAGCGGTTCATCAACGGTTGGCGCGAGTGGGGCAGGCCGCTGCTGGTGGTGCTGCTGGTGCTGGGCTCGGTCCGCTCCGCACTGGCCGACTGGTATGTCGTACCCAGCGGATCCATGAAACCCACGATCCTGGAGGGCGACCGCATCTTGGTCGACAAACTGGCCTACGACCTGAAGGTGCCCTTCGCCGGGTGGCGCGTGGCGGACTGGGCCGAGCCGCGCCGGGGCGACGTGGTCGTGTTCAGCTCGCCGGCGGACGGCAAGCGGATGGTCAAAAGGATCGTCGGCCTGCCGGGCGATCGCCTGGAGATGCGTGAGAACCGCCTGCGGGTGAACGGCGAAGCGGTGGTCTACGGTCCGATCGACGAGGACTTCATCCGGCAGATCGAGGAGGGCGACCGTCCGCGCCACCGTTTCGCCGCCGAGAAGCTTGGCCACCGGGTTCATCCGGTGATGAGCACGCCGCAGCGGCCGGCGCGGCGGAGCTTCGGGCCGCTGGTCGTGCCCCTCGGGCAATACTTCGTCCTGGGCGACAACCGCGACGACAGCTTCGATTCTCGATGGTTCGGGTTCGTGCCGCGGGGGAGCATCGTCGGGCGGGCCTGCGGCATCGTCCTGTCCCTGGACCGGCAGCGCTGGTATTGGCCGCGCTGGCATCGCTTCCTTCGCGGCCTGCCGTGACCGCCGCCAAAGCGCGGAGGCCGGAAGGCGCACAGCGCTGGCCCCCCTCGCTGGCGGAACCCGCCGATTCAGAGGATCCCGGAATCGGCCGGGGCCGCGGAACTGCTCGCTTGTGGGCCGGGGCGCTGCCCGGAGCCCAGCCAGCCCTTGCGGCGGAAGAAGAGCAGCAGACCTCCGGCCACGGCGGCCATCACCGTCAGAGCGAAAGGATAGCCGAACGGCCAGTTCAGCTCCGGCATGTTCACGGGCGATTTGGCCGTGTTGAAGTTCATGCCGTACAGGCCGGCGATGAAGCCCAGGGGGATGAAGATGGTGGCGATGATGGTCAGGACCTTCATGATCTCGTTGGTGCGGTTGCTGAGGCTGGACAGGCACACCTCGGTCAGCCCGGAAGCGATGTCGCGGTAGCTTTCCAGCAGGTCGATGATCTGGATGGTGTGGTCGTGGCAGTCCCGCAGGTAAATGCTGGTATCAGGGGAGAAGAGCGGGTGGGCGTCGCGCAGCAGGGTGTTCAGGGCGTCGCGCAGCGGCCAGACCGCTCGCCGAAGAGTGACCAGATCGCGCTTGATCGCGTGCAGGCGGGCCATAGCCCCGTGATCCGGGCTGGTCAGCACGACGTCCTCCAGGGCTTCCAGGCGGTCGCCGCAGGCCTCCAAGAGCGGGAAGTAGTGGTCGATGATGGTGTCCAGCAGGGCGTAGGCCAGATGGTCCGGCCCGGCGGCGCGGATTCGGCCCACGCCGGTGCGGATGCGCAGTCGGACGGGGTCCAGACAGTCGCCGCCCGGCCGCTCCTGAAAGGTGACCACGAACTTCGGGCCGACAAACATGCTGAGCTGTTCGGTGCCCATGTCGGGATCGGGAGTGGGCATGCGGGCTACGATGAACAGGCACTCTCCGTACTGTTCCACCTTGGCTCGCTGATGCACGTGGACCACGTCCTCCAGAGCCAGACGGTGAAAGCCGAAGAGCTTGCCGATCTCGTGGATCATGGCCGTCTCCCCCAGCCCGTCGACGTTCACCCAGGTGATCGGCCACTTCTCCAGGTGGTCGCGAATGGCCCGCGGATCGCTGATCTGCTCTTCCACGCAGCCCTCCGGTCCGTAGGCCATGACCTGCACGATCGGGCGAGGCCCGGCCGGGTCGGGCACCAGGATGCCGGGCGGCGCGCCCGGCAGCGTGCGTCGCTGGAAACGAGCTTTCCGTTTGCGGTGCTTGTGGGCGTGGGTCACGAGAGTTTCCTCCTTGTTGGGCCACCGGCGCCGCAGGGCGTGCGGCGGCCTGTTTCTGATGGGCAGCGAGTAGCTGGTCGGCCCGTCGATTCCCTCCGCGGCTTGCCTGATCCGTCGTTCAGTAGCCCGCGGCCAGGCAACATTATGGTCGGCGGGGGCCAATTTGACCGGGTTGGGCTCCGGCCATAATGACAGGAGAGCCGGTCACCGCTCCTCCTATCGGCACATAAGCTATTGTCACGAAAGAACTTATGATCGACGCACGTTCCCGCTCGGGGTGGCACGAAGTATGCTTGTGGTCGGCCGGGAGATTAAAGTGATCGGCCCAGGATGGAGTTGACTTCGGAAAGGAGGTGTGCGGATGTTGGCGCGATGGAACTATCCCCTGGAGGCCTTTGAGGAGTTGCGCCGGGAGATGGACAACCTGTTCGGCTCGCTCGGCCGAGGTTTCGACCGCTTGCCGCTTTTCGGCCCGCGGGGCTTCCCCGCCCTGAATCTGTGGGAGGACGGGAACCACCTCTACGCCGAAGCGGAGGTGCCCGGTCTGAACATGCAGGACCTGGAGGTCCACGTCGTCGGCAACGAGCTGACCATCAAGGGACGCCGCCCGGGCCTGGACGGAAAGAACCTCACCTACCACCGCCGGGAACGCGGCGTCGGTGAATTCACCCGCTTCCTCACCCTGCCCGTGGAGGTGAATCAGGACCGGGTGGAGGCCGTGCTCAAGGACGGCGTGCTGACCATCACCATGCCCAAGGCCGAGTCGGCCAAGGCGCGCAAGATCACCGTCAGAAGTCAGTAGGCGCATGGGCGGAACCGGAATGTGGGTTTCGTGACCAAAGGAGGTGACGGCAATGGCGACGGAAACGGCAATTGAAAAACGGGAAGGCCAGGTCGTACAGCCGGAGAGGACCCGAGGCGGTCCGACCTATCGGCCCAACGTGGATATCATCGAGAAGGACGACGAGCTTCTGCTGCTGGCCGACCTGCCGGGGGCCAGGGCCGACAGCATCGACATCGACTACGAGCGAGGCGAGCTGTCCATCTACGCCCGGATCGAGCCGCGGCAGAGCCCCAAGGCCATCTATCTGCTGCGGGAGTACGGGGTGGGCGACTTCCACCGGACCTTCCGCGTGGGGGAGGCCATCGACGTGAACAGGATCGAGGCCGAGGTCAAGAACGGCGTGCTAACGCTCCACCTGCCGAAGGTGGAAGCGGCGCGGCCGAAGAAGATCAAGGTCTCAGGCTCGTAACGCACGGGGGACGTGTGGAGAGTTTTCAGACTCCTGGAGATTGCGCGAGGAGGTGACTGATCCATGAACCTGATACCCTGGAGACCCAAGGGGCTGGAACGGGCGGGCGAGTCCGTAGACAACGCTCTGGTTCGCTTCCGCGGCGAGGTGGAGAACCTGTTTGACCGCTTCTTCCGCGACGCCTGGGGCACCAGCGCCTTGGAATCGCTGCCGGCCCGCTTCGGCTGGGGACCGCGCATGGACCTGGCCGAGTCGGAGAACGACGTGGTGGTCAAGGTGGAGCTGCCGGGCATCGATCCCAAGAACGTGGAGATCGACGTGACCGGCACCGTGCTGACCATCCGCGGCGAGAAGAAGCAGGAGAAGGAGGAAAGGAAGCGCGATTACCACTATGTCGAGCGGGAGTACGGCAGCTTCTCTCGGAGCGTGCAGCTCCCTGCTTCCGTCGACCCCAACCAGGTCGACGCGGCGTACAAGGACGGCCTGCTGACGGTGACCCTGGGCAAGCGCCCGGAGGCCAAGCCCAAGCGGATCACCGTCCGACACGCCTGAGCGAGCCGACCGGGCAGAATGCGGCGGGAAGCGGGAATCCCGCCGCCCGGCCGCCGCCATTGCAGCCGCATCGCATCCTCCTGTCCGGGCCGACCAACGCGCCGATCTTGTGGCCCGTGACGGCGGCGGTATGCTGCCTCGCTCCGTGACCTTCGGGGTCCGGTGGAGCGCTGGCCATGACTGCCGTCTGGATCTGGGTTCTCTTCATCGCCTTCGTTCTGGTGATGCTGGCCCTGGACCTGGGTGTCTTGAACCGCAAGGTGCATGTCATCAGCACGCGGGAGGCGCTGGTCTGGACGGGCTTCTGCGTGCTGCTGGCCGCCGGCTTTACCGGCGTCGTTTACTACCTGTACGAATACAACTGGGCGGGTTTCGGAGAGGGCATTCGTCACGAGCTGAACGGCAGGGATGCCGCGGTGTTGTTCTTCACCGGCTGGCTGATCGAGCAGTCGCTGAGTCTGGACAACATCTTCGTCATCGCTCTGATCTTCGCCTACTTCCAGGTGCCGCGAATCTATCAGCACCGCACGCTGTTCTGGGGAATCCTGGGGGCCCTGATCATGCGCGGGGCCATGATCGCCGCCGGGGCGGCTCTGATCCACCGGTTTGAGTGGATCGTCTACCTCTTCGGTGGATTGCTCATCGTGACGGCGGTCAAGATGCTGCTGGCCCAGCACGACGAGGTGCACCCGGAGCGAAACCCGCTGGTGAAGCTGGCTCGGCGTCTGTATCCGGTCAGCAGCGGCTTCGAGCAAGAGCGGTTCTTCACCCGCCTCCATGGGCGGCGGGCGATCACGCCGCTGTTCCTGGTTCTCCTGATGGTGGAGAGCACCGATGTGCTCTTCGCCGTCGACTCCATCCCCGCCATCTTCGCCATCACCTCCGACCCCTTTCTGGTGTTTACCTCGAACGTGTTCGCCATCCTGAACCTGCGCTCCTTGTACTTCGCCCTGGCCGGTCTGATGGAGAAGTTCCGCTATCTGAAGACCAGCCTGGTGTTCATCCTCGCTTTCGTGGGGGCCAAGATGATGCTCTCCCTCCATTATAAAATCCCCGCGGAGGCGTCGCTGGCGGTGATCGGTGCCACCCTGGTGGTCAGCATCATCGCCTCGGTGGTCAGCCAGAAGCGGTTAGCACCGTCCGCGGCCGCTCGCCTGCCGGACGAGTAGCTCGAGTCGCTCATGCTGCTGAAGACGGCCAGACGGCTGGTGATCCTGGTGGTCGGCTCGACGGTGCTGCTGATCGGCGTGGCCCTCATCGTGTTGCCCGGACCGGCCATCCTGGTCATCCCCGCCGGACTGGCCATTCTGGGAACCGAGTTCCTCTGGGCCCGGCGGCTGCTTCGAAGGATGAAGCAGACCGCCCGCGACGCGGTGTCCGGTCTGGGCAGGCCGTTCCGTTCGACGGCGACGAAGGCCCCGGCCGCTGAGAGCGGAGGCGGTTGTCCACGGTGACCGTGTCGTCCGGCGTGCCTTTGCTTGACCTTGGCGGCGGGCGGTTATAGGGTCTCCCGTGAGGCGCGTGGCGGCGTAGCTCAGTTGGTGAGAGCGTGGGATTCATAACCCCAAGGGCGCCGGTTCGAGTCCGGCCGCCGCTAGGTGACGTAAGTGGCTCATACGCCGGAGGTTACGGCGCGTCGCGTGACGGAGCGGCCGCGCGGGGGCCGGGATATGGGCCCCCGGGGATGAAGCTCCTCGCCATGGGCATCTGGTTGACACGCAGTTTGCTGCCGACGGCGTCGCGGCGGCCGTCCCATCAAACAGGAGGGTGACTTCCCTGAGCTGGCCAGCGGGACGCGGGCTTCGCCGGTCCGGGTCATCATGCATCGGGCCGTGAACCTGCTGCCGCCGCGACACCGGCGCTGGCGGCCTTGTCCGTCGGCAGCAGTCATTCCCACGTCGTTATGGAGTTGCGGAGTTGCGTGCCGCACGGCCGCCCCCGGCACGGG
>Ga0073934_10010251_pt1 | contig 11702 bp, 9 predicted proteins | sample LarsenN4metaG_FD_76834 | JGI IMG/M metagenome (GOLD analysis project Ga0073934, IMG submission 76834) | Hot spring sediment bacterial and archeal communities from British Columbia, Canada, to study Microbial Dark Matter (Phase II) - Larsen... ... | reverse complement strand
ACGCGATTTGCTTCAAGCAGCTTTTTGCGACCTTCGGGATTCGTCGCCCAGTGTCTATTTGGGTTCGGCCAGTACTCCCGTCCTTCGAAGATGAAGGGTTGTTTGTCGCTCGGGCTCAACCCGGGGCTTTGCAGCGAGACAGTTTGGAATACTCTTGCGCCCGCAGGCAGGAGCCCCGGGCGCGACCACTCATCCGACGAGAGCCGCCTTACTTGGCCGTCAGGCAACTCAACGTACCGATAAAGCTCCGTACCAGGCAAGCCGAGGACACGGGGTCTGAATAGTTGACGATATTTCACCTGTTCCCGATTGCGGCCATACCACAGTAGGTAGTCGGCTATTGGCGAGAGCAATTTCGGCGCTGCGCCACCTGTCTTCTGGAACGTGATAATCCCGCAGCAGTTGCTAGCCCCGAAGACCTCATCCATCAGTTCTCGAACGCGGTGTTGATTTTCGTCACTAATTTGGACGAACACACTGCCGGAGTCGGCCAGTAGCTCGCGGCAGAGCAGCAGCCGGTCGCGCAAGTAGGTCAGATAAGAATGGATACCGAGAGTCCACGTGTCACGGTAGGCCTTAATCATTTCTGGCTCGCGGGTTAGGTCTTCGTCTGAGTCCTTCACGTCGCGGCGGTCGATGCGCGGCTGGAAATTGGAGCTGAACTTCACGCCGTAGGGCGGGTCCATGTAGATCATCTGGACTTTGCCCGCCATCAGCTCGCGCTCCAGGAGCGAGTTCATTACCAGGAGCGAATCGCCCAGGATTAAGCGGTTCGCCCAGTTCATCTCGTGCTGGTAGAACTCGATTTGCTGGGTCAGGGGCAACTGCGGGTCGGCAAACAAGTCGCGCTGGATGGGCTCCCTTTGCACCGCCCGCATGATGGCCGCTGTCGAGATGCGCTCGTGGATGTGCAAAGCGACGTTCTCAACCTCGAACGACGTGTGCTCTTTCTTCCTGGCCCAAACCAGTTGCGGGTCCAGGTGCGGGTCATAGTCATAGACCTTGCGCGAGGGCAGGGTCTTGTCATACGTCGCCAGCCCCGCCGGGGGATTATTCGGCCGCTTCTCCTCGTGCCGGTAGTCCTTGACCTTCTCCTCAGCTCCCGCACTTCCCGGATTGCCTTTCTTCTTTCCCCGTCCACCCGCCCGAGTCCTTTTTGCCATTTCCCTCAGTCCCCTTACCCAGAGTTGCAGCCGGATTATACCCCCGTGCGGCCGTTACCACAAAGGCAAACCCCCGGACACGCTCTATCCCTCATATCCGTGGGAGCCGAGCGGCCTCGCTGTCTGGTAAGCCGACACCTTGCGCGCGTAAGTGGACAGCACCAATCCTGGAAGCGCACCTCTCTCAAGCAGAAATCCCTGGAAACGCTGTAAACTGTCATGTGCGCGCAATGCTGGCTTATAAGAGGCTATGAAACCGATCCGTCCGCTATCGGGATTCGACGGGACTCACCAACAAGGTAGCGGCGATGAATGTCGAAGCAATCCGGCGCGCTGAGTTGGCAGAAGGCAGGGCGGGAATCGTTCGACGTGAAGCCTGCCCAACATTCGAGAACTTCGTGGATAACGACTTTCTCCCCTGGTCCGAAAAACAGCATGAAGCTCACCCGCGCACACACGCCTACTATCGGGTGAGCGGCAACGCCCTGAAGAAGTTCTTCGGGAAAGTCACTCTTGACCAGATCACAATGGCCCAAGTGGAAAAGTTCAAGCTGGCAAGAGCGGAGGGAGTCTCCGCCGCATCAACCAACCGTGACCTTGCCGCACTACGGTCCATGCTCAACTTTGCAATCCGGCAAGGATTCATTCCGCGAAACCCGGTTGTCGGGGTCAAGTTCCTTCCCGAAGGCCCCGGCATGATGCGGGTGGTATCACACGAAGAGCAAGAGCGGTATCTGAAGGCGGCACGACCTCTATTGCGTGACATTGCCACGTTAATTTTGGAAACCGGGATGCGCCCGGAAGAGGTGTTCACGATGTGCAAGGAGAACGTTCACCTTGACCGACGCTATCTATTTGTCCCCAAGGGGAAGACACCCTTCGCCCGGCGCAATATCCCACTCACAGACGAGGCAGCGAAAATCCTGAAACGCCGGATGCGAGAGGCGAAGACGTGTTACCTCTTCCCCCATCGTAGAGACCCGAGTAAGCCAATGGAGACGATTCAGAAGGCCCACGAGGAGGCCCTGGAAAGCTCAGAGATCAAGCCTCGATTTCGGCTCTATGACCTTCGGCACACGTTCGGCTCACGCTCCGCAATGGCGGGAGTAGACCTCGCAACTCTGAAAGAACTCATGGGGCACTCCAACATTTCGATCACGATGCGCTACGTTCACCCCACACCGGAGCACAAGCAGGAGGCCCTTCGGAAGTTGGAGCGGTTTAACGTGGAGCAAGTCTTCGCAATGCACGAAAAGAGGCAAGAGTCCCCACAAAAGTCCCCACAGTCAGAAACGCCCCAAAACGGGCAACTGGCGGAAGTTGTTGTGAATTAAAGGGTTGGGTGGTGAGCCGTGAGGGAATCGAACCCCCAACCTACTGATTAAGAGTCAGTTGCTCTACCAATTGAGCTAACGGCCCACCGTGAAACACCGACAGTGTATCACGAGCGGCGATGCTCCGGGAAGCACCGGGCCCGCGCACTCTAGAACAGTCCTTGCGCCCGTCCCTGCTGGTCGATATCGACTCGGATGGCCGCGGGCGACGAGCCCAGGCCAGGCATAGTCATCATCTCACCCGCGAGCGGATAGAGGAATCCCGCCCCGGCGGATAGCCGGACATCGCGAATGGGGAACTTGTAGCCCTTGGGGACACCCTTCCGCTCGGGGTCATGCGAGTACGAAAGGTGCGTCTTAGCCATGCAAATCGGCAAGTGGGCAAAGCCCAGATTCGTGTAGAGCTTGATTTTGCGTTCCGCCTCGGGCAGGTACTCGACATCATCCGCGCCGTAAACTCTCCTCGCGAGCACGAGGATCTTATCTTTGATGGGAAGGTCGTCGGGATAGAGAAACCTCATGATGCTCGGTCTCGCCGCGGCCTCGACGACTGCTTCCGCCAGTTCCGTCCCGCCCGCGCCACCGCGCGCGAAAACGTCGGAGACGACCGCCCAATCGGCGCCCATTTCTCGCGCTCGCTCGACCACGAACTGCAGTTCCCGATCCGAGTCCGTCTCGAAGCGATTGATGGCCGCGATGACTGGCAGGCCCATCAATTTCACGATGCACATCGCCGCGCCCAGCACGCCCAAGCCGCGCTCGACGGCGGGAATATTCTCCTGGACCAATTCCGGAGGGAGCGGTTTGCCGGCCACAATCTTCCCGACACCCCCGTGCATCTTCAGCGCCCGGGTTGTGCAAACCACCACGGCGGCTGCTACTTGCAGTCCGCTCTGACGGCACGTGATGTTGACCAGTTTCTCGAAGCCCATGTCCGCGCCGAAACCCGACTCAGTGACCACGTAGTCGGCCAGCTTGAGCGCCACTTTGTTGGCGAGCACCGAATTGTTCCCATGCGCCACGTTCCCGAACGGTCCGCAATGGACCAGCACGGGCGTGTTCTCCAGGGTCTGCATGAGATTTGGCCGGAGGGCGTCTTTCAAGAGGACGGTCATGGCCCCCGCAGCCTTCAGGTCTTCGGCGGTGACGGGTTTCCCGTCCTTGTTGAAGCCGACGACCGCGCGACCGAGTCTCTGCCGCAGGTCCGGCAAGGAAGTCGCGAGGGCGAGAATGGCCATAGTCTCGCACGCCGCCGTGATGTCGAATCCCGTCTCGCGCGGATAGCCATTGGCTTTCCCCCCTAAGCCGATCACGATGTCGCGCAGCACGCGGTCATTGACGTCCAAGGCGCGCCGCCAGGTAATGCTGAAGGGATCGAGGTTGAGAGGGTTGCCGTGCAAATAGCTGGCATCGGCCATCGCCGCACAGAGGTTTTGCGCGGCGGTCACGGCATGGAAATCGCCCGTCAAGTGCAGATTGAACTCGTCCATTGGCACGACCTGCGAATAGCCGCCGCCGGCTGCTCCTCCCTTGATTCCGAATGTCGGTCCTTGCGACGGCTGGCGGCAGGTATTGCAGACGCTCTTGCCAATCCTGGCCAAGGCTTGGCCGAGCCCAACGGCAGTCACGCTTTTGCCTTCTCCCAGGGGCGTTGGCGGAATGGCGGTAACGGCAATCAGCTTTCCCGAGGGGGCACCATTGAGACGATCGAGCAAATCCAGGCTGATTTTGGCCTTATAACGGCCGTAAGGTTCGAGTTCATCTTCTTGTATCCCGATCGCGGCAGCGAGGTCAGCGATAGGCTTGAGATTGGCTGCGCGGGCTATATCCAAATCGCATGGAAATGGGGGCATGAGTTCCTCCGTCAAGACACGGTTGGTGTCAGGTCGAATTGTTTTGCGAGGAACTGAAAGGACCTTGGGAAAGCCGTTGCGGTCGGAAGGTCATCTTCTCCGACATCGAATCGCAGAGCTGTTTATAGCACATTGGGAGCGGCTGCCGCATAGTTTTCTGGCCGATCTCGGGCCCGAGTTACGAGTATGGATGCGTCGCCACCAGCGCCTGGCCGAGGCTCAGGCCGCCATCGCCCGCCGGTACTTCCGAGTGTGTGAATACCTCGAAGCCTTCCGAGACCAGCCGAGCACTCAGATGCTCGAGCAAATAGACATTCTGGAATGTTCCTCCACTCAGGCACACGCGATTCAACGCGTGGTTCGTTCGAATTAATGCTGCGACACGTGTTAACGCATCCACCAGCCCGTTGTGGAATCGGCGGCTTACCATCCCCGTGGGCACGCCTGCACCGAGGTCACGCACCAAGGCCTCAAACAGCGGTCGAGAATCGATGATCCAGCCCGGGCCTTCCGAGACCAGGCGCAGCGGATAAGTCGCCGCATCATGGTCGTCACCGATCGCCATTTCCAGCTCGATGGCCGCCTGCGCTTCGTAGGTCACTCGCTGGCGAATCCCTACCAGCGCCGCCACCGCGTCAAAGAGCCGCCCGCAACTGGACGTGAGAGGTGAATTGACGCCACGTTCCATCATTTGCAGCAAGACTCCGGCCCGGTGGGGGTCGAGCTGCTGCACGAAGCGAATAGGTAGGTCGAAGAAGTCCCGACCGAAATGCTGTGCGAGGTAGCTAACCGCCATGCGCCATGGCTCGTGAATGGCCGCGTCACCGCCGGGCATGCGGACGTTGGCGAGATGTGCCACCCGCTCGAAACCAGCGTATTCCGCGATGAGCACCTCTCCGCCCCAGACGTTCCCATCCGTGCCGTAGCCGGTCCCGTCGAGCGCGATGCCGATCACCTTTCCCCCGAGATGATTCTCCGCCATGCAACTGGCAATGTGAGCGTGGTGATGCTGCACGCCGATTCGCTCGACACCGCCCCGCGCGAGCGCCCAGCGCGTCGAGAAGTAATCCGGATGAAGGTCATAGGCTACAACTCGCGGCTCGATCTCCAATATACGTTCAAGGTGCTGGACGGCTTCTTCGAAGAACTTGTGGGCCTCCAGGTTTTCGAGGTCCCCTACGTGCTGGCTGAGAAAAGCGTGGCGGCCCTTCGTGAGGCAGATAGTGTTTTTCAACTCCCCACCCACGGCGAGCACAGGAGGCACGTCTTCGCGCAGGAAAACCGGTACCGGCACATAACCTCGGGAGCGGCGCAATTGCCGGACCTGCCCAGCGCACAAGCGCACCACCGAATCGTCCGAGCGCCGGAGGATGTCGCGGTTGTGTATCAGGAAATAGTCCGCCAGCTCGCCCAAGCGGTCGAGCGCCTCCTGGTTGTCGATAGCAATCGGCTCTTCAATCAGGTTACCGCTGGTCATCACCAGAGCCAGAAAATCGCCGCTCGCGAAGAGCAGGTGATGGAGCGGCGTGTAGGGGAGAAAAACACCCAGTTCTCTTATGCACGGTGCCACGGCCTCCGCGACAGGGTTCGGATATTTCTTCGCCAGCAAGACGATGGGCCGCTCGGGCGTGAGCAGCAGCCCCCGCCCCACGTCGTCCAAGTGGCACATTTGTTCCACCGCAGCCAGGTCGCGCACCATGATGGCGAACGGCTTGCCCACGCGGTGCTTCCGCTCGCGGAGTTTCTCAACAGCCGCGGCGTTGGTCGCATCCGCCGCCAGGTGAAATCCTCCCAGGCCCTTCACGGCCACGATCTCTCCGCGCCCGAGCAAACGCGCGGCTGCGGCGATCGGATCGACGCACTCGATGCGACGCCCGCCCGCGTCGCGGAGTTCCGGGTGGGGCCCGCAATCCCAGCAGGCGTTGGGTTGAGCGTGGAAGCGCCGGTTAGTGGGATCGTCGTATTCGTGCTGGCAGGCCGCGCACATGGGAAAGACCGCCATCGAAGTCCGCGCGCGGTCGTAAGGAATGTCGCGCACAATCGTGAAGCGCGGGCCGCAGTTCGTGCAGTTGATGAAGGGATACCGATACCGGCGGTCGGCGGGATCAAACAGCTCCCGCAGGCAGTCGCCGCAGACCGCAACATCCGGCGAGATCAGCGCGCGATGCTCTGCTCCGGCCCGGCTGGCCAGGATGCGAAACTCACCGTCGTGATTGCACATCACATCGCGCGCGACGAGGCCTGTGATACGCGCGAGGGGTGGAAGTTCGTTCGGCAGGCGGACGAGAAACGAGTCAACGGCCTCACAGGGACCTTCGATTTCGATGCTCACTCCCGCAGCGGTGTTGACGATGAAACCCACCAAGTTGAGTCCGGTGGCCAAACGATAGACGTAAGGGCGGAAGCCCACCCCTTGAACGATCCCGGCGATGTCGACGGCCTTGCGAACGTGCATCGTCGTCCCTATCCTGTAACGATCGGAGCCGCCGGAACCGGAGCGGGTGCCCTACGGGCCGCGCGTCGGCGCGCCTCGAGCCAGCGGCGCCAGTCCTCCAGCCCGGCGCCGGAAAGCGCAGAGACTTCTAGGATTTCAATGTCCTGGTGAACCCGCCGGGCATTCTCCCGCGCCGCCGCGATGTTAAAAGGCACGTGAGGCAAGAGATCGATCTTGTTCAGGATCAGCAGGTCAGAGCGGAAAAAAACGGCAGGATACTTGAGCGGCTTGTCGTCGCCTTCGGCGACACTGAGCAGGACTACCTTCGCCGCCTCGCCCAGGTCATAGCTCGCGGGACAGACTAAGTTGCCGACATTCTCGATCAGCAGCAGATCGAGCTTATCTACACTCCAGGCGGCGAGCGCCCGCTCGACCATGCGCGCGTCGAGATGGCAGGCGCCCCCGGTCGTGATCTGCTTCACCGGGAAACCGAATCGCGCCAGGCGCCGCGCGTCGTTGTCCGTTTGGATATCTCCGGTCAGAACCGCGACGCGCTCCTCGCGCGCGAATCCCTCGAGCGTCCGCTCCAGCAAGGTGGTTTTTCCCGCGCCGGGTGAACTGAGGAAGTTCAGGCAAAAGACACCGTGCTCCTCGAAGCGCGCCCGCAACTCCGCCGCAATTCGCTCGTTCTCACTCAGAACTTTCTTTTCCAGTGGTATGCGGTTCATAGCCCTTCCAACTCCAGGTACACCATCTCCAATTCGTCGCCACTGATGCAGCGCGTCTCGGCCGCGCCGCAATCCGGGCAGGCGACTTCGTAGTCCACGACTCGAAAGACCCGCCCACATTCCGGGCAACACTGCCGCCGTGGGCAGGTCTCGATTTCGAGCGCCAGCGGCTCGAGGTCCGAGCCGCTCACCAGCGCCTCGAATGAGAAACTCAGCGCCTCGGGTTCAACACCGGAAAGTTCCCCGACGCGAACGCCCACGCGGAGTAGCCGCGCCCCGGGCCGGCGTACAGCCTCGGCTCGCGCGGCCTCGAGAATCGAGTTGGCGATGGCCAGTTCGTGCATTGAAGAGCAGGGGTCAGGTTCCAGGTTTCAGGAACAACTCAGTAGGCCGCGTTCTGACACCCAACGCCTGGAACCTAGCAAATCCGCGGCAACTGGTCGCCCGAGAGCATATCGACGATGCGCATCGTTCCCAGCAGGGTTCGCATCGCGACGATCTTCGGATGGGCCTCCGTCACGCTGCCGATGATCTCCGCGCCTCGGCCGAGTGGATGCGCCCGCATCGCTTTCAGCACGGCCGCCGCAGACGACGGGGCGACGATAGCGATCAGCTTGCCTTCATTCGCGACGTACAGAGGATCGAGGCCGAGCAATTCGCAAGCGCCTTTGACTTCTTCCCGCACGCGGACCTGTTGCTCATCAATCTCGATGCCTACTCGAGACTGGGCCGCGATCTCGTTGAGAGTGCTCGAAACGCCACCCCGCGTCGGATCGCGCAGGCAACGGATCGACCCGCCCGCAACTTCCAGCATCGCCGCCACCAGCGCATGCAGTGGCGCGCTGTCGCTCACCACGGGACTCTCGAATTCCAGTCCCTCGCGCTCGGCGAGAATCGCCACACCGTGTTCGCCGATCGAGCCGCTCAGGATCACCCGGTCACCCGGCCGCGCCTGGTTCGCCGAGAGCTGGACGCCTCCGGGAACAAGGCCGATTCCCGAGGTGTTGATAAACAACTCGTCGCCGCTCCCCTTCTCGACCACTTTCGTGTCGCCAGTCACGACCTCAACGCCGGCAGCCGCCGCAGCGCGTCGGAGCGAGTCGACAATGCGCCGCAGTGTCTCCATCGGCAAGCCTTCTTCAATGATGAAAGCCGCACTCAGGAAAAGCGGCTGCGCGCCGCCCATCGCGAGGTCATTGATGGTGCCGTGCACCGCCAGCGAGCCGATGTCGCCACCGCGGAAGAAGAGTGGACTGACGACGAACGAATCCGTCGTGAATGCCAGTCGCATTCCATTCACGGTGACGATGGCTTGATCGTCGAGCTTCGCCAGAATGGGATTCTGAAACGCGGGGAGGAAAACATCGCGGATCAGATCAGCACTGAGCTTGCCGCCACTGCCGTGACCGAGAAGGATCTTGTCGGTCGTGGTCAAAGGCAACGGGCATGAGAAATCAGGCGAGTTTTTGCGATCGTCGTTCATACCACAGCCGCAGGACAGAACTGGGAGCGCTGCTTTACAAGAGCGTTAAACCGGCACGCTATGTCGCCGGTAGTGGTAGTACGCGGCACAGGCGCCCTCAGCCGAGACCATCAGCGCGCCGAGCGGTGAATCCGGCGTACAGCGCACTCCAAACGCTGGACACTCCACCGGTTTCTTGAGTCCTTGTAGCACCAACGCGCTGATACATTCGGCGGGTTCTTCCGCGGTGCACTCCTCCACTCGGAAAACCTTCTCGGCATCAAACTCCGCGAACTCGCGGCGCAGCCGCAGGCCGCTTTCAGGAATCATTCCCACGCCGCGCCATTTTCGGTCTGTGATCTCAAAAACCTCTTCCATGATTCTCTGTGCCGGCTGGTTGCCCTCGCGAGTCACGGAACGAACGTATTGGTTCTCCACCACGGCCCGGCCCTCTTCCAGTTGCGCGACCAGCATGGTAATAGCTTCGAGCAGATCGATCGGTTCGAACCCCGCCACCACAAACGGAACGCGAGATTCCTGGCTCATTTGTTCATACTGGCGATATCCCATCACCGTGCACACGTGGCCGGGAGCAATGAAACCCTGCACGCGGTTGCCAGGCGAGGCGAGCAGCAGGCGAATCGCGGGTGGGACGAGGACGTGTGAAACCAGCATGGAAAAGTTCTTAAGTCCCTCCTGCCTAGCCTTCCACACGGCTGCGCCGTTCGCCGGCGCCGTGGTCTCGAAGCCGATGCCGAAAAAAACCACGGGACGGTGTGGATTCGCGCGGGCAATTCTCAACGCCTCCATAGGCGAATAGGCGATGCGAACATCGCCGCCGGCCGCCTTGACACGGAAGAGGTCCGAGCTCGAGCCCGGCACGCGCAGCATGTCGCCATAGGAAACGAAGGTCACCTCCGGCCGCGAGGCTATCCGTATGGCCTTATCGATGATTTCGAGCGGGGTGACGCAGACCGGGCAGCCGGGGCCGTGAACAAGCGTGATCTCCGGCGGCACCAGCTCGTCGATCCCGTAGCGCATCAAGGTGTGGGTGTGTCCTCCGCAGATTTCCATCAGCACCCACGGGCGAGTCACACGACGTCGCAGCTCTGCCACCAAGCTGCGGGCAAGCCGTTCGTCGCGATATTCGTCGATGTATTTCATCGTCGTGGCGACGAGGACGTCGCCGCTACAGCTCGCTTTCCAGCAGTCCCATGGCTTCGAGCATCTGATGGGTTCGCGCCGCTTCCTCTTCATCGACGCGGCTAATGGCGAAGCCCACGTGGGTCACAACGTAATCGCCCACCGTGGCCTCAGGAACAAAATCCAACTGCACCGGGCGGGTAATCCCGCCGAACTGCACGCGCGCGACTCGACCGCTGACGGTTTCGCTAATTTCCAGAATCTTGCCGGGGACGGCCAGGCACATTACAGACCCCCATCCGCGGAACAGGTCTTGCCGCGGCAGCCAGGAAACAAGGTGCCACCGGGCGGAAAGCGTTGTGGATTTCTCCACGCGTTATTCTCAGCCTCACAAAGCGTGGCCCGCAAGGCCGGAAAACCATCCACTACTACCTTCGCGGCCGATTCCAATGCCGCCCCACGCGACGCGCCGGGCCCAGTGGATTCGATCTCGATCCCCAGCAGCATGGCGCGCGGCACGCGCCGCCCCAGGGCGGCCGTCAATCGCAGCGCCTCCCCCAAACTCCATCCATGAGCCGAGAGCACGCTCAGCGCTCGAGGTTCAACAACCGGCGAAGGCAACGGAACCAGATGCAGCGTACCGGGCGGCGCGCCGCTCGATACGGCATCAATGAACAGAACCATCTCGGCTCCTTCCAGGACTTCCATCAACTCGATTCCGGCCTGCGGCGTCTCGATGAGCTCGCCCGGGGGCGCAGCCGTCGCCCGCAAACGGCGAAGGACCTCCAGGCCAACGCTGTCGTCACCCGCGAACGGATTTCCCAGTCCCACGACGCGCAGGCGCGCACGGGCACCTTCTGGTCCGCTTTCCTTCTCGAGCTGATGGAAAGAACTAATCACGGTCAAGCCTCAGCTTCAGGAAGTGAGTGGAGCAGGAGATGCACGGATCGTAATTGCGGATCAGGTTTTCAGAGGCGCGGGCGATCTCGGGCTCAGCGCGGTCGAGGATCCCCGGCAGGTATGCGCGCAGATCGTCTTCCATGCGCGCATAGTTCTGAGACGTAGGCGGAACGATCTTGGCAAACTCCACCAATCCCTGGTCATTGATTCGGTACCGATGATAAAGCACACCGCGCGGCGCTTCCGTAGCGGCGGAGCCCTCTCCGGCGCGCAGTTTGATCTCCTCGCGGCTGCGCGCGGGCTCCTGATAGTTCCTGATAATGGCGAGCGCCTCTTCGTAAGCGTGCACCAACTCCACGGCGCGCGCCACGATCCCCTGGAAGGGATTATGGCAGGGCCAGGAGATTCCGGAGTCCCGCGCCGCTTCCCGGGCGCGCGGCATCAGCTTCTTGAGGTTCAAATTGATGCGCGCCAGCGGTCCCACGAAGTAACTGGTCCGCGTGTCGGCGCGTCGCGAATGGAGCGCGGTCGAATGCTCAACGTGCTCCTCGAGGAATGTCCCCTCATAGTCCCCAGACTCGACCGAGATGCCACGCGACGAAGCGATCTGCCCCTCGTTCATGGGATACTCAGCAGGGTGCGAAACGGAAACCAACTCGTAATCCGGCGCGAAATCCGGAAAGGT
>Ga0073934_10010250_pt1 | contig 11702 bp, 8 predicted proteins | sample LarsenN4metaG_FD_76834 | JGI IMG/M metagenome (GOLD analysis project Ga0073934, IMG submission 76834) | Hot spring sediment bacterial and archeal communities from British Columbia, Canada, to study Microbial Dark Matter (Phase II) - Larsen... ... | reverse complement strand
CTGGCCGTTCGTTATCGCCACCTGGGGGCGCGTGCGAGCCGGCGTGATCGGCTGCGACCGGACCAGCCAGTGAAACCGGCCGTTCGCCGCACGGTAGCCGAGCGACACCGCATACGTCCGCAGGGGATCGGGCACCGGCTGAAACCACACGGGAGGACCGGGGGGCAGGTCGACGTCGGCGATGACCTGATTGGTCCGCTCATCGCTGGTGGTGACATCCACGAACCGCAGCACCGCGGTCGCGGTGTGCCAGTCCGCTCCCAGTGCGGCGGCCGCCCGGTCCACCGAGGCCCGCGCCACCTGCCAGGCAACGCGCAGCCAGTGCGATTCCACGGCGGTCACGTGCAGCGTGTCGTGTTCGACCGCCGGCTGGCTTGCCAGAGCGCGGTGCCTGCGCGGCAGCGCGGATTTCCGCGCCGTCCGGGTGGGCGAGGACTTCGGCGGTCGCTGGCCGTTGGTGGACTTTGCCGCCCGGTCGGAGAGCGCGTCGATCAGGTCGCGCTTCCGCAGGGCGCCGACATTGGCTACGCCGCGGCGGCGGGCCATGGTTTCGAGCTGCTTCCGGGAGCATTGACGAAGACGGTCGGGGCTCATGCCAGGGGACTCCAAACTCGTGGGGAAGTCACGTCGACTGCGACGGGGCTTCCGGTCCTCCTGACCGGCTATCGAGACCAAATGCCGATGGACAGAAAAAACGACGGCGGGGTTCGCCGCGAGGGAACGGGACAATGCCAGGCCGGCGGTCCGTGCCGAGTCACGGGTGCTCATCACCCGCAGAGTCGAGCCTTGGACAGCGGACAGGTCCAAGGTCTGCAACAACGGGCCCCCAGGGGCTCGTGGGACGAAGTATCACCGCTACCAAACCGGCGTCTGCGGTTCAAGAGCGAAATCGCCGGGCGGCGTCGCGGCAACGCGGCCTCGAAATCGCAACCCCAGTCGCTGATAGACTTTGAGGAGACCCTGCCGACCCGGAGCGAAGGCCGCCCCGGACCTCAGAGCTCCGTCATCAGCACGATCCCGACGATCATGTCGTACAGGGCGTGGCAACCCACCGCGATGCCGAACCCCCGCGCGCAGCAGATCGCCGCGAAATACCCCCCGGCGAGCAGTCGGAAGGTGAAGCCGAACCACAGTTCGCGCTGCGTCTGCACCCGTACGACGGCGTCGGAGAACAGGGACAGCAGCGTGGCGTCCCCCGACGGCGTGAGATAGTGCGCCAGCGCGAACACCAGGCTCGTGAACAGGACGGCCCCGACGGTCGCGGCCCGGGTCGGCAGCAGCAATCCGCGGAGCGCCGCATAACCGAGCGGCAGCAGACACAGTCGAAACAGGTACTCCTCGTACAACCCCGCGCCGAGGAAGTTCACGAACCGCAACGCCGTCTCGGGCAGCCCCGTTGTCATGAGCAGCGGCACATCGCCGCGAAAGCACGCATCGCCGGCCTGACCGATGAGGATCAAACCGCAGGCATACAGCACGCTCTCTCCGATCATTCCGCCGAGCGTGTCGGGAGCCACGCGACAGGATTCCTGTTTCCAGCGGTGCCAGACCCACAGCGTTCCCAGCACGAGCAGGGGCAACAACCACGCGAGGGGCCAGCCGGTGCGATCGAGGACCGTCCGCAGCCAGGCATCGGCCCCGTTCCGCGCGGGCTGCCCCATCTGCGCTGACAGCCACACGCCCCCCTCATAGAGGACAAGCCACGGCGCGATGAACACCAGATTGACCCACGGCCGACGGGTCTCGTGCCAGTAACTGGTCGGAGCGGACGCGCCGGTCATCGGACGGCTCCCGATTCGCGGGAGAGACCGGCGAGCAGACCGCCGCGGCGACCACGCGAGTGACGCAGAAACGCCGGTGGACCAACCGGTGACGCCTCGTCCGCTGCGGGGGCGGTCTTTGCCGGCAGCGGTCCACGGGGCGCGGGGACTTCATGCCCGCGGTCGACAATCCGCTGCACGCGCGCGGGATAGAGAAGCTCGATCTCATCCGCCAGCCGCGGAACGAGGCCGTCCAGAACCGTCCGCGACAGGCCCTCATCGAAGGCGCCGCGGCGAACGTCGCGCCACAGTCGCAGCCCGGCCGCGAGCGCCAGCGATTCCTGGTGCTCCTGTGCCAGCGTCCCCGTGATCGGATCGAGCAGCCACTCGGTCAACCGCACCACCAGCCCCAGGAACTGCTGCTCGCGCGACAACCTTCGCCCCGACAGCCGCTGGGGAAACCCCGACCCGTCGATCCGCTCGTGATGCGCCCCCACCATCAGCCCGAGGGCGACCGAGCACTCCTCCAGGCCGTTCAGCAACGCTGCTCCGGCGGCGGGATGATTGGGATCGGACCGGTGACGCCCCAGGCTCGGCCGATTGATCGTCCGCCACTGGCCGATGTCGCGAACCAGACTGGCAACCTGCAACCACGTCCCCGCGCCGGCGTCCAGTTCCATTCGAGGCAACACGGCAGCCGTTAGTCGCCAACTCAGGACCGCTTCCGCCAGCCACTCGGCCTGCGGGCAGCCATCTCGTTCGAGGATTGCCGCCAGCGAGATCCCCGGTTCCGGGATCACGGCGGGCTGCGTCTCGCCCTCGGACAGTCCGCAAACCAGTTCGGCGCTCAGATTCCGCAGCCGGCGGGCGGAAGACTCGGTCCCGGTCACCAACCCGACGGCGAGCGGTGCCAGCCGCGCGGCCGTCTCGCGGGTGAACTCGACCAGGGCGAGTTGTGTCTCGATGCGGTGCAGCAGTTGCTCAACCGAGATCAGCCGCGACGGGTTGTCGGGGCTCGCGACGTGCTGCTGTGCCAGTTCGAGCGCACGCCGCCACAGGGGATGCAGGGCGGTCAGGTTCTCGTCGGAGAGCCGCCCCGAACGATCCAGCCGTCGGATGCGCTGCGCAAGGGTTTCCAGCACACCCCGTGAGCCGTCGTTTGCCACACGATCCAAGTCGGAAGGAGGCATGTCACCCTCCGGCTGCCGAAGTCGCCGGTCCATCCTCCTGACTCCGACGAGGCCCCCGAGTCATGAAGGATCGGCCGGAAGGGGAGCGCCGTCTGACCGGATCACCGCCGCGGCTCAGAAGATGCGCAACCGGAAAAGCCAAGGTCCGAAATCCGAATTCAGACGTCCCCATTTCGAGGTCGCAGCTTCGCGGCCACAAATGGCAACCCCGGAGGGGTTTGACACCACAGCCCAGGGTCGCTCCGAAGGAGCGCACCCTGGGGAATCGGTTCCGACGGCTCGCATTCAACCCTGAAAGGGTTGGACATCCGCACCATGCCGCGTGTGGAACCCCTTCAGGGTTCACACGCCATGGCACATCCCCCCAGGGTGCGCTCGCTCCGCTCGCGACCCTGGGCTGTGGTGTCATGCCCTTTCAGGGCAGAGAATTGCGAGATGGGACCACATTGGAAGCGACTGGATTGTGAATCCGCAATGCGACATTTCCTGTCCCGTGGACCTTGCGGGTCCCGCCAAATCGGCTGCGGTCCTGAATGCGAAATCCTCACAACTTTGCCGGTCGTGACGCCGATTCCTCAGACAACGCAGGTGTCCGCGGAAGCGACGGCTCCTACAATGACGGAGCGCCCGCAAAGTTTGCCTGCCCGTCCAGCGTTGACACCCGCGGGCCCAGACGCGACCAAGGTGACCCCATGGCGACCGACATTCGGCTCAAAGAACGCCTGCCTGAACTCACCGACCGCATCGTCGACACCTATCACGAGATGGACACCATCCATCACCTGGGACACTGCCCGCTCCCCAGCGTCGACGCCGTCATCGAAATCGCCCAGGACCTCAAGGAAATCATCTATCCCGGCTACCGGAAGCGGCAGAACCTGCACTTCGGCAACGTCGTTTATCACGTCGGCGACCTGATCGACAGCCTGCACGACCGGCTGACCCAGCAACTGGCCCGCGCGCTGCGACACGACTTCCGCCGCAGGCACGGCAAGGAATGCGGCGACGAGATCCCCGACTTCGAGGCCCTCGGCCAGGAAAAGGCCGTGCAGTTCCTGGAAACCATCCCCAACATCCGCCGCACGCTGTCGCTGGACGTGCAGGCCGCCTACGACGGCGACCCGGCGGCGAGCAATCTCGACGAGATCATCTTCTGCTATCCGGGGCTGGAGGCGGTCACCACGCACCGCATCGCGCACGAACTGCACCGGCTGAACGTGCCCCTCATTCCGCGGATGCTCTCGGAATGGTCGCACTCCCGGACCGGAATCGACATCCATCCCGGCGCGAAGATCGGACCGTCGTTCTTCATTGACCACGGCACCGGCGTGGTGATCGGCGCGACCTGCGAGATCGCCGACCACGTCAAGCTGTATCAGGGCGTCACGCTCGGCGCCCGCAGCTTTGCGATGGACGAGGAGGGGAACCTCGTCCGCACGACCAAGCGGCATCCCACCATCGAAAGCCACGTGGTGATCTACGCCAACGCCACGATTCTCGGCGGCGACACCACCATCGGCCACCATTCGGTGATCGGCGCCAGCGTGTCGCTGTACGAAAGCGTGCCGCCCAACACCATCGTGATGCTCGAAAAGCCGTCGCTGCGGTACCGGCAGGCGTCGTGAGCCGCGGGTCCGTGCTCGGGACGGCGTTGTGGGCGAGGAATTCCCGGCGTAGACCCCCGCGGCCTGGCCGCCATTGATCCGCCAGACATCGGAGAGCGTGTCGCCTTTCGTTCGACACACGGGCGTCCTCTCGCGGAACCACAGACCATGTCGGTACATCTACCACCATCGGCCTGAACGAAACGGCTCGCGCACCCTGTATTCGCCCAACCGGGTGTGTTCTAATCCGCAATGTGTCTTGCGTCACCTCCCGATCCCGATGGAGCGGATGCCTTCCGGGTTTTCGGCACGCCGTTCGTTCGCCTCTCTTTTTCCCCTGGGGGATCCTTCCATGAACCTGCGCACTCCGCTCGGCTGGATGGCGCTGCTGGCCCTGGCGCTGGCGGCGCGGCAAACGCACGCCGAAGACTTGTCCGTCTGGTTGCCGGACGGCCTGAACACCGTGCTTTCGATCGACGTGGCGAAACTGTACGACACGCCGCTGGCGAAGAAGGAGAACTGGTCGCAGAAGTCCCGCGATGCGTTTGTGTCGCACGAGGCGGTGATTCCGCCGGGGCTCAAGCAACTGGTGGTGGGAGCCGAACTCGATCTGCACAACAACCTGTCCTCGTTGCGGTCGTTTGCCGTCGCGGCTCCGGCGCAGGGGATCACGCTGGCGGCGATTGCCGCGCTGGCGGGTGCGACGCCGACCGAACTGGAACACAAGACCGCCGTGGAGTCCGTGAACGGCGCCGTGCTCGTCGAGTCCTCTCCCGCGCTGTGGCTGGGAGTGGCCCAGGGGGGACGGCAAGCGGCGGCGCGGTGGTTGCGGGCCGGCCCCGGCTCCTCGACCACGGCGATCAACCGGGCGCTCGCGGCCCGCAATCCCGACGCCCAAGCCGTCCTCGCGTTCGACTTGACGGATTCGATCACCGTGGCCGCTGCGGACCAGTTTCTGTCCACGGTCCTCGAAGGCGTTCCGGAGTCCCAGCAGAAACGGATGAGCGAAACGCTGGCCTCGGCGAAGTTCGCCGCGCTGTCGGTGCTCGTCACGGACGAAATCACCGGCGAGCTGGTGGTTCACTTTGGTTCTTCGACCGCGTCCCTCAGCCCGCAACTGAAGACGTTGGTGCCCGAGTTTCTGCGCTCCCTGGGGGCCACCAGCGAAAACATCGAGTCGTGGACCTGGTCGGCACGGGACACCACGATCGTCGGCAAGGGGAGCCTGACCCCCACGGAGACGCGGCGGATTCTGAGCGTGGTCCGGCACTCGACGCCGGAGTTCGCCACGGCCGCGACCGCGAGCAGCGGCGCGTCGCCGGAGGATGCCAATCAGGCGACGATTGCCGCGTCGAAGAAGTATCTGAAGTCGATTCGCGCGATTCTCGACGATTTGCAGGGCACGCTGAAGAAGAGCCGCGACAACCATGCGTTGTGGCACGAACGCTCGGCCGACAAGATCGACGACCTGCCGCTGCGGAACGTGGACGCGGACCTGCTCGACTACGGGCAGCGGGTCAGCAGTTCGCTGCGGTATCAGGGGCAATGCCAGCGGATGGCCTACGTCAAGGGGGGCGTGGCGAAGGCGGGGTCCGCCGTCAGCCAGTCCAACTCCGGGTATGGATATGGCTACGGCTACGGCTACGGATACCGCGCCGTGGGGCCCTACCGCACCTACGCCCTGCAGCAGGAGACCGGCGTCACGTGGCGGGCCATCGACACCGCCGCCCACGCCACCGTGATGGACGTGCGGCTGTCGGAATGGAAGCAGATCGACGAAGGCTACGCCGCCGTCCGCCGCAAGCTCACCGAGAAGTACATGACCGATTTCTGAGCCGGCGTCTCAGATCCGCACGAGTTCCACACGAAGACGCCCGCAAAGCGTCTCGGGGTCAGGCTGTGAACCTGACCCCGAGGTGATGTGGGGCATCTGGCTTGTGCCTGCGCAGTCGAGTTAGAAACCACTCGGCGTATCGTTGCCCGCCTTGGTTCCCAGGGCTCCCCAGACGCCGTACGGACTCGGCCCGCCGGTCGGATTGGGCGACGCGAGATTGCCCGTGTCAATGCTGTTGGAGATGAACTTTACAGCGCCGTCGGCAAACAGCGCATGCACGCCGCCGACATGGCGGCTCCGCGGCGGCAACACGCCGTGAATTGAATCGCCGCAACACGCCGTGCCCATGTTCACACACGATGGCCCGTTGGGAGGCAGCACCGTGTTGAAGCCGTTGTACTCCATCTGGCCATCCCAGGTGTTCCCCCCAGCTCGGTTTTTCACGACGGCGGGATTGACGTACAGACCGTTGGAAACCGCGGTCAGGCATTGGCCCGGATTGTCGCCGATGGTGCCGAACCCTTCCGCGACGCCTTCCTCCTGACGAACCGAGGCCGCGGCGCCCAGGTTCAGATAGCGGCCGGTCGTGGCGCGAATGATCTCGCTCATGGCGATGGTGTTGCTGGCGCCGTCCGTGCAGTCCCGCACGCCGAAGCACGCGCGAAAGCCGAACAGCCCGCGTGGAGCCTGAGTGTCCCGATAATTCACACTGGGGGACGCGCGGCCGACGGTGTCACCCACGCAGAAGACGTAGTTGTTGACCTTCGTCAGTACATTCGAACCGGGGTCGGAAGCGCACAGCAGCGCGGGAATCGGCACGTCCCATTTGGCCCAGCCACACCATCCGCAGGGACCGCCAGGAGACACGGCCGCATCGCCCGCCTGAACAGCGTTGTACAGAGGCGCCTGGTCGATGTACGGCAGCAGGGCCATGAAGCCGCTCAGCCGCTGGCGGTTGCCGGTGTTGTTGTTGGAACCGGCCCAGTTCGAGCCCCCCTTGCGCGGCGGGAACTTGTTGAACACGTCGTGGTAGTTGTGCAGCGCCAGACCAAGCTGCTTCAGCGAATTGCGGCACTGCGTGCGACGGGCGGCTTCGCGCGCCTGTTGCACTGCCGGCAACAGCAGGGCGATCAAGATGGCGATGATCGCAATCACCACCAGCAGTTCGATCAGCGTGAAGCCCTGCCGCCGGGGCCGGCGATTCCGAGGACGAGAACCGGAACGTGCTGACATCGGATGACTCCTCGATGGGACTGAAAAGAGAACCACACGACAAGACCCGCGAAATGACCGGGGGAGCGTGGCTTCGACGGCCGTGCGGTGGAGAAAGGAGGGATCGACGGCCGTCGCACGTTCACCCGGCGAGTTGCATTCTACGGAACGCATCGACAAGTCGTCAATCGTGTGCATTGACTCCAATGCGATCTCTCGGCCCACATAAAGGCAGTTCGTCTGTATCTCGCAGCCGATTTGCATAGTCTCTGACATTTCGATCAGCTATGATTGGCCTGCACACTCTTCATGTCTTGGTGCGACACGCTGTCCATCCGGTGTCCTTTCTACGGAAATCGAGAGTTCTAACATGCATGATATGTACCTTCGCCTGATGGGACTGCTCCCGCTCCTGATGACCATCAGCCTCGGTTGTGGTTCCGGCAACAAAGTGGCCCACCGGGAAAAGACCGTCACCGTCTCTGGCGTCGTGACCCTCAACAACTCCCCCGTCGAAGGGGCCACGGTCACTTTTGACCCCGGCCCAGCCTCATCAGCCAAGGCGGCATTCGGCGTCACAGATGCTGCCGGGAAATACAGCCTGACGACCTACGAACTCAACGACGGCGCGATGCCGGGCGAGTACTTCGTGACCATCACCAAGCAAGCCGCGGCGCAGCGCACGCCCGACCCCGCCAACGAGGAGCAAGACTACCGTCCGCCAGAAGAAACCGAGGGGGAAAAGCCGGCCCAGGCCGTGCCGATGGTCCCACCCAAATACGCCAACTCGGCCACGTCGGGGCTGAAAGCCGACGTCAAAGACCAGAACGGGCAGACGTTCGACTTCAAGCTGACGTTCTGAGCCGCCGGCGTCACACCAGCTCCCGAATCACCTCCCCGTGCGGTAGCAGCGGCAGGGGGCGGTTGAACTGGTCGTGGTAGATGTGCGTCGGGTCGATGCCGAAGCGGTGGTACAGCGTCGCCAGCAGGCAGTTGCTGTCCATCGCGCGGTCGACCGGTTCCTCGGCCCGCGCGTTGGTGGCGCCGATCACCTGGCCCATCGTCAGGCCGCCGCCGGCGACCAGCACGCTCATCGCCTTCGACCAGTGATCGCGGCCGGGGCGGCCGCTGGGGTCCTGATTGCGGATCAGCGGCGTGCGGCCGAACTCGCCACAGAAAATGAACAGCACGTGGCGATCGAGACCGCGGTCGTACAGATCGCCGATGATCGCCGACATCGACTGGTCCAGCGACGGCAGCTTCTCTTCGTACGCCTGGAAGATGTGCGCGTTGACCGAGTGGTCGTCCCAGTTGCTGGTCCGGCCGGTTTCGGGACGCAGCCGGTACGTCGCCTGGCATTGCACGAACCGCACGCCCGCCTCGACCAGACGCCGGCAGGTGAGCAGACTGCGGCCCCAATGCGTGTCGCCATACCGGCGGCGGGTCGCTTCCGATTCGCGCGACAGGTCGAAGGCGTCGCGCGTCCGCGGACTGCACAGCATGGCGACGGCCTGCTGCTGATACTCGTGGAACGCCGTCGTGCCCCGCGCATTCACGTCGCGATGCAGCGCCTCCAGCCGCGCCAGCAGGTCGGCCCGCTGGCGGAGCGTGGCGACGCCGTCGGCCGTCAGACCCAGCACGTCCGAACCGCTGTTCGCGGTCTTGTAGATCGGCACGGGATCGTACGTGTTGTTGCCGGTCGAGGTGAGCGGATTGGGGTTCGGCATGTACGGGGCATACGCCTGCCCCAGATACGCCGGGCCGCTGCCGTACAACTTGGTGTTGGCGACGAACAGCGGGACTTCATCCCCCGGCCGCTGCAACCGCTCGGCGACGATCGAGCCGATCTCCGGCGACTCGGCATCCTGCAGATTCGCCTGCCGCGACGAATACCCGGTGAGGAACCGGTGCGTGCCGCCGGAGTGTTCGTTCCGCTCGTGATGCAGGCTGCGGATCAGCGTGAAGCGGTCGGCCATTGTGGCGAGAATCGGCAGCTTCTCGGTGATGTCGAGGCCGGGGACATTGGTGCGGATCGGTCGAAACGGCCCGCGAATCTCCGCCGGGGCCTCGGGCTTCAGGTCGAACAAGTCGATGTGGCTCGGCCCGCCGTTGGCCCAGAACAGGATCACCGAGAACTCGCGATCGGTGGCCGCGACGCGCTCCGCCGCACGGAGCACGTTCAGCGTCGGCTGCAGCCCGCTGGCCAGCGCTCCAAGACTGAGTCCGCCCAACCGCAACCACGTGCGGCGGTCCATCGGCCCCAGACAATCGCGTGCCGGCTGGTACACGGGGTCTCCAACGGAGCCATCTCAGCAGCCCTCTCGCTCCCCGCGAGAGGAACAGCCTCTGGCTTGCCTCGACGCTGTCGAGCGTCCCACCGCAGGAAAACGGAAGAGGCCCTCATCTCGCGGAGCGAGATGGCTACAATGCGCGAGGCCGCCCGATTATAACAGCGCCCGTTGATGTGTCACGTCCTGCCGCACATTCCCCGGAGTCTTCCCCCATGCAACTCGGATTCGTCAGCGCCATCCTGCCGGAGCTGTCCCTCAAGGACGTCGCCCAGACCGCGCGGGCCGACGGGTTCGACTGCGTCGAGTTGATGTGCTGGCCGGTCAGCAAGGCCGAGCGGCGATACGCGGGCGTCACGCACGTCGACGTCGTCGGCATGACAGAGGGCAAAGCCGACGATTACCGCAGCATCATGTTCGACGCCGGCGTGGCCATCAGCGCGCTGGGTTACTACCCGAATCCCCTCAGCCCCAATCGCGAAGAGGCCGAGCGGGCGACGAGCCATCTCCGCGAGGTGATCCTCGCCGCCGAACTGATGGGGCTGCCCCGCGTCAACACGTTCGTCGGCCGGGATTGGACCAAGTCCGTCGACGACAACTGGCCCCGCTTCCTCGACACCTGGAAACCGCAGATCGCCTTCGCCGAAGACCACGGCGTGAAGGTCGGCATCGAAAACTGCCCGATGCTGTTCAGCCGGGACGAATGGCCCGGCGGCAAGAACCTGGCCTGCACGCCCAAGATCTGGCGGCGGATGTTCGCCGACATCCCCAGCGACCACTTCGGCCTGAACTACGACCCGTCGCATCCCATCTGGCTGCACATGGACTACCTCAAGCCGCTGCGGGAGTTCAAGGACAAGCTGTTCCACATCCACGCCAAGGACGTCCGCATCGACCGGGACCGGCTCGACGACGCCGGCATCCTCGCGCATCCCAATGAATGGCACACCCCCAAGCTGCCCGGCATGGGAGATGTGGACTGGGGCCAATTCTTCTCCGTGCTCACCGACGTCGGCTACCACGGCCCGGTCTGTGTCGAGGTTGAAGACCGCGCGTACGAAGACTCGCTCGCCGCGCGCAAGGCCTCGCTGCGGCAGTCGGCGACATTCCTGCGGAACTATGTGCCCCGGCGGGAAACTGCGGTGTGATTGTCGACAACGCGACCGAAGCCCACGGGTTGCAACCCGTGGGCTTCTCCACGTGATCATCATTCTCATTGAGGCCCGCCCGAATGCCCGCAACATACGCCGACTACGCCAAAATGATCGACCATTCCCTGCTGAACCCCACGCTGACCGCCGCCGATCTCGAGGCCGGCTGCAAGCTGGCGGTGGCGTACGACGTGGCCAGCGTCTGCATCATGCCGTACGCCCTGGCCCGCTGCGTGGAACTGCTGTCCGAATCCACCGTGCAGCCCAGCACCACGATCGGCTTTCCGCACGGCGGGCATTGCACCTCCACCAAGGTCGCCGAGGCCGAACGGGCCATCGCCGACGGCGGCACGGAACTCGACATGGTGGTCAACATCAGCCAGGTCCTCAGCGGGAAGTGGGACGTCGTCACGGCGGACATCCGCGCGGTCATCGACGTGGCCCACGCCGCCGGCCGCAAGGTGAAGGTGATCTTCGAGAACTGCTACCTCAAGGACGACCACAAGATCCGGCTGTGCGAAATCTGTGGCGAGCTGAAGGCCGACTGGGTGAAGACCTCGACCGGCTACGGCACCGGCGGCGCGACGATGGACGACCTGAAGCTGATGCGGAAGCACGCCCCGCCGCACGTGCAGGTCAAGGCCGCCGGCGGCGTGCGCGACT
>Ga0073934_10010249_pt1 | contig 11705 bp, 11 predicted proteins | sample LarsenN4metaG_FD_76834 | JGI IMG/M metagenome (GOLD analysis project Ga0073934, IMG submission 76834) | Hot spring sediment bacterial and archeal communities from British Columbia, Canada, to study Microbial Dark Matter (Phase II) - Larsen... ... | reverse complement strand
TCGATCATGCGGCTCAGCAGTCGCGCGACCCAGGCCGGGCCAGGATCGGACTGCAACTGCAGGAAAACAGATTGATCGACCGCCGCGGCGCGCCCCGGCAAGCGGAAGGCGTCCAGCTCCTTTGGCAGTTCGTCGTAGATCCGCAACGAACCTTGCGCGAGCGCCGCCGTCAAGACGGCGAACGGGTTGTTGCCGAAGCGCGACAGGCAATCCGGCGCGACCACGAGGCACTGCGTGTAGACCTGCGCGCCGCGACGTCCGCTGTACTCGCCGCCGGCCGGTTCCGTCTTGGAGATGCAGTACGCACCGCTCGGCAGTTGCACGAAATTGACGCTCACGGCGTCGGCGCCTTCTTCGTAAAGCGAATCGTGCGATGGTCCCCAGACGCTGATCTCGCGCGCGTCGGCTTCCGTGATGCCGGGACTGCGAGCCACCAATTGGTAGCCCGCGGCGCGGTCCGTCCGCGCCGAGGTGAAGATGGCTTGCTCGATCAACATGCCCAATGTCTCAGGACTTAATGCGCCCAATCAACCACTCGAACGGTTCGATGATGCCGCGCGGTTCCACCCGCAACGGCACCCGCACCCGTCCGAGCTTGGGCACATTTCGATAGGCGCAGGAACCGGCCACACCGGAGGCAAAGAACTGTACCTCACGGAACCGCTCCTGGCAGAGCCGCCAAAGACCCGAGGCATGACTTGCGGCGAACGCGGCGGGATCAATAAAACAGTCCTCCCGCTCGTCCGCTTTGGAGAAAATCATCGCAATCGGCCGGCTAGGCCAACCCGTCTTGGGGTCCTCGTCCAGTTCGATCAGGTAGCTGAGCAGCTTCATCGCAAAGTAATCCTGCTCCAGCGTCCCGGAACCGAGCTGCGAGGCGTCCACGAGCATCAACACGCCGCTGCATTGGCTCAGCAGCGACCGGATCACCTGGTACGAGCGTGGATGCTCGATTTCCTCCAGGAGCGCCTCACCCGCCATGTCCGGCATGATCAGATCGACCGGATGGCGCTGTTTTTGCGCGCGCACCTGGGCGTGGACCCAGTTCCAGCGGTCCGGCTCGTTCGGCGTTTTATCGGGAAATTCGCCGCGCGAGAGCGCGGCAGTCGTGATTTGCTGCAACGTGATCGAAAACGCGCCGCGGGCCAACAATTGCAGCCGGTCGGGCATCCGCGAGAGCATGTCCATCAACATGCCGAGATAAACCGTTTTGCCGACGCCGCTCGTGCCAATGGCGGCGACCATGCGGGGACGCACTTTCTGCGTGTTGGCCTGGTGCGCGAGCGCCATCGGGGCGCAGCAATGCCGGCACAGCTCGGCGTCAAACGTATTGCCGCCGCCGCAGATGTAGCAGGGCACCTGGACGGCGTAACTCGCCAGGCGGTAGGAGTCGAGATGCAGAGTGCCTTCTTTGATCATGCTCCGGCCTCCTGGAGTTCGGCCACCGGTTCGGCCGCGTCGTTCGTCTCGCTGAACGACACGTCGCAGGCCCCCAGGGCGCAGCGAAAGCCGACGTTGTATCGACGGGCGACGGGATTCTCGCCGCTTTGGAACTGACTGGTCGCCTGGTTGTCGAAGTAGGTGTCGTAAGCGCCTCCGCGGACGCTCTTCATCGGGGTCGGCAACACCAACTCGGGGCGGGAGTAGCCGCCGGCGCCAAAATTGCTTGAGGTCCATTCCCAGACATTGCCGACGAGCTGATAGACGCCGCCCACGCTCACGCCGGAGCCGAACTCAGTGACAGGCACGATCCGCCCCGGGCCGGAACCCCAGATGTTGGCCCGTTCACGATCCATGTTGTCTCCCCAGGGGTAGCGGCGCTGCATCCGGCTTCCCGGCCCGAGCGGCACCGGCCAGCAAGCGGCCTTAACCCATTCGGCGTCGGTCGCCAGGCGTTTGCCGACCCAACGGGCGTAGGCCATCGCCTCGTACCAACTGATGCCGACCACGGGAAGCTCTTCGGTTCCTTCGTGATAGCGACCGTGCCGCCAATAACGTGGGCCAAGGCATCCGGTTTGATCGACGAAGTCGATCACGGCCGGCAGGATCTTGGCATCCCAAAGCGCCATCTGTTCGTAGCCGCCCGCCATCACGAACTCGAGGAACTGCCGGTTCGTGACCGGATAACGATCCAGGTAATAGGCGTCCACACGATACACGGCTGTGTGACGGTCTTCGTCCTGCTGGGCGCCATCCAGGGCATGCTCGTCCCAGGGCCCGAGTTCCACCTCGCCGGCCGGGACGAAGGCCATTTGTTCGGTCAGTTCGTCGCGCGTCCGTTCGCGATGCGCGGCGCTCAAGTTGCCCACCACTTGCGGTCGCAGCATGAGGGCATAGCGCCCTTGTGCCAGCATCTGCTCGACCAGCCCCTCGGTGTCTTCCGGGGCCACGGGTGCGCGCGGCTCTTGATGCGCGATAGGCGTCGGCGCGACCGCCGGCGCGGCAGGCGCCTTGGGTGGCATGGAAGCGCGGCTCGTGCGCCGGCCGAGAATGTACATCACGCCGAGCGCAAAGCTCGCCGCGCCGATGCCGAACAACGGCAGATTGTTCCACCAGCCGCCAAAAATCAAAAACGCGGCCCCCAGCCCGGACGCTAACCAGGCCCAGCGCTGTCGCGGCACGGCTTGCAGTTTTGTCGCGAAGTCGCGGAACTTGCCTTTCACGGCGCCACCCCTTGATGCCCGTTCTTGATGTTCTTTTGACGTCGTTTGATCATGTCCCTTTGCAGCGATTCGAATTGTTCCATCACCGAGTCGACCACCGGATCGGAGATCGTCTGCACCGATTCGCCGCGCACAGGCACGGTCTTGCGTGTCGAGGTCGCGGCGCCCGACTCTTGCGCTTCGAGCAGCAGCATCGACTGCTTCTCGAGCGCGCGGCGCAACTGCTTGAGCTCGCCCGACCACTCGGCCCGCTCTTCGACCTCGCGTTTCTTGTGTTCGGCGAGGGCGGTGTTCGCTTCGGCCGCCCGCTTACGGATGTGATCCAGCTCAGTCTCCAGCGCGGCGCGATCCTGCTCCAGTTCGCGAATCCGCCGTTCGTAATCGGCCGAGATCTGCGACTGGCTGGCCCCTTGCCGGCTCTTGAGCGCGGTCAACTCCGCGCGGGCGTCGGCGAGTTCGACCGCCATCCCCGCCATGCGCGAGGATTGCGCCGCGGCCTTTTCCAATTCTTGTCGGAGAATGTTGAGTTCCGACTCGGCGGCGTTGCCCTTGGAGGCGCTGCGCTCCAGTCGCTCGATGTGTTCCTTGGCCCGCGCGAGTTCCGCGGTGAGCCGCTCGACCTGGCGCGCCGACTCGGCTTGTTCGGCCTGGGTCGCCAGCACCGTACTTTCCGCGTCACTTTGCAGCAGTCGCTCGCGTTCGGCGAGTTTATGAAAGCGCTGCTCGAGCGCCTCGAGCTGCGACGTGAGGAACGTCTCGAATTCCTGGGCTTGCACACTGCATTCCGCCAGTGCGCCTCGCACGGAATCCCAACCCAAGCTCGTTAGTAAGTCGTGTTCGGCCACTGCGTGGTCCCGTCGCTGAAGTCCGAGCCTTGCTGTAGGCGATTTTTTCGGCCGCCGCCCACGATCGCGGGCGCCACGGCAAGGCGCCGGCGGAGGAGCAGCCGGCGCGGTTCTGTCCTAACGAAAAGTCTGGCGGCCAGCCGGCCTCCGCCCCCACGCACGGGGTGCGGCGCCGTCGGAACAGACACGCGGGGAGAGCGTTCCTTCCGCCAAACGAACTCTAGGTCACGACCGGCAGGGTGGCAAAGTATCCGTGCCCGCTGGTGGAAATCGGCGATAGATATCAGCGACCCTTGGTGCGCGATCGCTACAAGCGATAGATACGGAAAACGGCCCACTTACCCACGCTTTTCGCTCTGGGAGTTTTCCGATTGGGCGACTTGCCCTGGATTGGCATTTTGGGCAAGATAAGCCATGTTTTGGGTGGCCGGCCGTTTTGTCGGCGCGCGTCACTGGGGCTCCCGGTTCTTTTTTCAGGTGAAGGAAATGGTCTCGAAATACTCCCTCGTGCTGTTCGCTCTGTTGGCGGCCGTCGTGCCGGGCTTGGTTTCGCCCAGCCAAGCCGACGCCGCGATCTTCCGCCGCGCCGCGATGAGCGACGCCTGCTGCGATCCGTGCATCGACTACCGCGATCGCTCCTGCATCCCGGCCTGCGAACGGACCGTGAAGACGGCCCTCTGCGTGCATGACCCCTGCGCCTGCTGCGACATCCAGGTGCCGGTGTGCCTCCCCTGCTGCTGCACGGGCGAGCCGACCGTCTGCTGCCGGAACGGCCTCTTCGGCCGCTACATCGTCCGCTACGATTGGTGCTGCGGCTGCAGCGTCCAGGTGACCATCCTCCGCTGCGGCGACGTGGTCGTTACATATCTTTAAGATGAAATCAACGGCCGTCATGCCGTCCTCTGTGGACGGCATGACGCGCCGCATTTCTCCGCGCCCTGACTTCCACGCGCCGTCGCCGTGCATGACGCTCGTTCTTTTTCGCGTGGATCGTTGGCCGCCCGCATGCCCAAGCGCCGTTCTAAGCCAATTGTCGCGCCCCCCCAGGAATCGCGGAGCGCGGAGGCCGCCACCATCGGCTGGCTACTGTCGGTCTTTACCACGCTGGTCTGTTTGTGCGGGGCGATGATCGCCCGCTGGATCGGCGTCTCGCGGTTGCCCCTTCTGTCCGGCCTGTTGCTCTTCGCCGCGTTGGTGATTGGCTCCATCTCGCTGGGACTGGGCGTTGTCGTCCGCCGCGTGCGCCGGGCGCCGCCGCCGCACGGCGTCTACGTCTTCGCGGTGGTTGTGGGGGCGCTGCCGATTCTGGCGGTTGTGATTGAAATGCTTAGTGGCCTCTAGCGCCGGCGTCGGAGCGTGGGCCGGAGCAACTGAGGGTTCGATCCGCGATTGCGCGCGGCGTCAACTCCCCCTCGCTGGCGCTCTTTGAAATTGCGCTACCTGCAAGAATGAGGGTGGGTGCCTGGGGCAGGGGCGAAAAACACGCGGCAATCAACGTTCCGCGCGCTGGGGCTTCGGTTGGGTATGTTACCGACCGTCACGATGCCCCAGCGCGCAAGACGTGGCCACCTTTGTACCGCCGCCCCAGCCCCAGGCACCCATCTCAGCGTGTGAAAACTGCCGAATGCGCAACTCCAAAGCTGGCTCTATGGGTTAGTATGGTGGTCGCTTTGGCACCAAGGGAATCCGCATGGCGGCCACCGATTACGCGAGTCGCGAGCATCACGAGTTCCTCAACGCCTCGGCCGAGGCGTTGACCAATGCGAATTTACAGCTCGCGCTGGCGAATCTTGGCGATACGCTGGGTCAGCGCAACCGGGACGCCTTCGCCGCCTTGCCGGATTCAAGCGCGCTCCGCGAACGCGCCCGGGCGATCAAGGACGCCACGCTGGCTGAGCTAGACCGGCATTTGGAAAGCCTGGAGGCGAGCGTCCAGCGCCTCGGCGGCCAGGTTTATTTCGCGGGCGACGGCCACGAGGCTTGCCAGATCATCGAAGGCATCTTACGGGACTGCGGCGCGCGGCGCGTGGTGAAAAGCAAGTCGATGACCACGGAGGAGATTCATCTCAACCGGGCGCTGGAGGCGGCCGGCGTCGAGGTGGTGGAAACAGATTTCGGCGAGTTCATCGTCCAAATCGCCAAACATCGTCCCTCGCACTTGGTGGCCCCGGCGCTGCACTTGCGCACCCGTGAGGTGGCGGAGTTGCTTTCAGAACATGCGCGCCGACCGCTGCCCGCGGACGCCGAGTCCTTGGCTCAATATGCGCGCGAAACATTGCGAGAAAAGTTCGCCACCGCCGACGTCGGCATCACCGGCGCGAACTTCGCCGTGGCCGAGACCGGTACGATCGTGCTGATCTCCAACGAAGGCAACGCCCGGCTCACGGTCACGTTGCCGCGGGTACACATCGCCATTCTCGGCATTGAGAAGGTGATTCCCAAGTTGGCCGATCTGCCCGTGTTCCTCAAGGTGCTGGCCCGCGCCGCGACGGGGCAGACGCTTTCCGTGTACACGTCGCTCGTGACCGGTCCGCGCCGCGAGGGCGAACAGGACGGACCGGAGGAAGTTCATCTCGTCCTGCTCGACAATGGTCGCACGCGCATCCTCGGCGGCCCGCTGCGCGAGAGCCTGTTTTGCATCCGGTGCGGCGCTTGCCTCAATGCCTGCCCGATCTATCGCAACATTGGCGGGCACGCCTATGGCGGCGTTTATGCGGGGCCGATCGGCGCGGTGTTGACGCCCCTTTACGACGGACTGGCCGCGAATCGCCACTTGCCCCATGCGTCAAGTCTGTGTGGGGCTTGCCAGGCCGCCTGCCCGGTGAAGATCGCCATCCCCGAGCTGCTCGTGAAACTGCGCGGCGAGTTGCACCGCGCTTCCGGCGGCGAGTCGAAGATCGAACATTGGGCCTATCGCGTCTGGGCTCGCGCGATGCGGTCTCCCGCGCTCTATCGCCTGGGCACCTGGCTGGCGACGCGCACGATCGGACGCTGGGCGAGGCGCGAGCGTTGGCTACGGCGACTGCCCGGGGGCTTGCGCGGCTGGACTGATTCGCGCGATTTCCCCGCGCCATCGACGGAACGTTTTCGCGACTGGTGGTCGCGCGAGGGACAAGCATGAAGCGCGACGCATTCCTTGCCCAGGTGCGCGCCGCGGCCGCCGCCGGCCGACAGTATCGCGTCCACCCGCATCCGCACGCGCACGGACAATACTCGCCTGCGGACGACAAGGAAGCGCGAGTCCGCTTCGCGCGCGAAGTCCAAACCGCCGGCGGTCATTTCCACACGATCGAAACGAGCGACGCGTTGACTGCATTGCTCAAGTCAATCATTACGGAACATGCTTGCCAGCGAGCGATCGTCTGGCGTCACCCGGCGCTGGAAAGCCGCGGCGTTTATCAACACCTCGACGCGCTGGGCGTGTCATGGCTCGACGCCGAGCGCGTCGGACAACTGCCGGCTGCGGAACAGCGCGCCGCCTGGCTTGCCGCCGACCTGGGCATCACGGGGGCCGACTACGCGATCGCCGAGACCGGCTCCGTGGTCGTCACCGCGCGGCTAGGCCAGGAGCGCATGGTCAGCCTGCTACCCAAGGTGCATCTGGCGCTCGTCGAGCCGGCGAACATCGTTCCGGATTTGTTCGACCTCTTCGCGCGGCTTCAGCTCCAAGTGCCGGATCAACTGCCCAGCAACCTCACGCTGATCACCGGCCCCAGCAAGACCGGCGACCTGGAATTGCGCCTGGTCACGGGCGTGCATGGCCCGCAAGCCTGGCACGTGGCGGTCACCATGCTGTAGCCGAGGTCTGTGACCTCGGTGGCACGAGAAAGTCGCCAACTTGCCATGCACCGAGGTCGCAGACCTCGGCCACAGCGTTAATTCTTCTTCACCGCCACTTCCTTGAAGTAGACGGTTGAGTCCTCGTCGTGATTTTGCAGGCCGATGTAGCCGGCTTCTGGCCGGGGACCGGGTTCCGGGTCGCCCATGCCGCCGCGCGGGTTGAGCTTGGGGACCGGGTCCGCCGGGTTGAAATCGGCGACCGCTTCGCCATTCAACTTGGTGTGGACCAGGTTGCCGTCGAGCGTGATCTCGAGCGTGTTCCACTCGCCCGAGGGCTTCGAGGGCTTGGCCTTGGCCGGCGCGAAGGAGTAAATGCTGCCCGTCATCCGCAGCGGCTGGTCGCCGTCGATGATTTGCACTTCGTAGCCGTGATGCACCGCGTACCAGGGATCGTCCGGCTTGTCGGCGATGCGAATGTAAACGCCCGAGTTGTCGCGCCGCTTGGTCGTCTTGAACACGACGCGAATCGTGCAGTCGCCGAACTTTTCGCTGGCGAACCATAAAAGACCCATGCCCCCTTCGGTCTTCAGCGCGCCGTCTTCGATGACAAACTTCCCAGGGCCAACGTGTTCCCAGCCGTCCAGGTTCTCGCCGTTGAACAGTTGGCGCCATTCCCCCTCTTCGGCGAACAACGTCGCGGGAGCGAACAGCGTGGCGAAACAGACGAGCAGTGCGGCAAGCGATTTCATGGGCGGCCTCGACATGCGGGAATTGTGGATTGCGCCCTATGAGGTTAGGGCAGATGTGCGGCGGAAGCAACCATCGGCCAGCGAGCTGGATTGAGCTGGTCTATGCATCGCCACCCTTTCCGAAACGGCGCGTCCAACTGCCGTTGCCGGCCGCTGGCGATCGACATTAAGCTACTTCCCGCTGGGTGGATCCCCTGCCCATTCACCATGAGGTCAAGGATGACCCATAAGCCATCGACAAAGCCGTTGTTGGACAAGGCCGCCCGGCCATGCCAGCGCACGTTGCGATTCGACGCTGCTCAGCCGCGGCCTGCGATGCGCCCGTTCTTCTTGCGCTGGCTTTATCCCGATCGCCGCTGATCGCGGCACGCGACGGAACCGCGGACTTCTCCCAGCCTTCCCAGCTCCTCGATTCACTGGCGTCGCGGGAGGCGCCCCGGCGTCCTCCACGCGCCGAAAGTGCGCTACGACCGGAAAAACCTGCAAGTCACGCAGAGTTTGACTCGATAAATAGCAGGGCAGGAAGCGGCGTTCCGCTTTCCGGGCTGATGCAAATTACTGTCGAGGGGGTCCGAGGCATGTCTCTGCCAAACCTGTCGAAGTACACGCTATTGCTGCTGGCGCTGGGTGCGGTCGGCCTGACGGGCTGTGGCGGCGCTACCTTGTACGGCCCGAATATGGGTCCCTTCAATAGCATCATGGGCGTGCCGATTCCGGTGAGCCCCTATTTCCAAAAGAAACCAGAAGACCGGTTCCACATGGAGGAGCGGTACAACCGCGTGCCGATCCTGGGACCGCTCACCGAAGGCGGGCCGGTCACGGCCCTCGATCCGCCGAGCGACGACGAAGTGATGCGGGCGCTCGAGGAAATTCATCACGTGCAAGGAGGGTTCCCCTTCCTGCATGAAGTGCAGCGCAATAACGTGCGGATCGTCAAGGAGCCAATCGCCGACTACGTCGATCCGCCGCGGGTGTATCCGCTGATTGGCCCGGCTCAGTTGCACCACGCTCACTATAAGTGCACCGTGTATTACTCGGAGACGACGCGCGTCGGCTGGCCGCTGCCGCACACGCTCACCGATGAGGACTCGCGCGAAGTGATCTACATCGACCACAACCACTTCCATCGCTGCGGCGGCGACGACGGCTCGCTGCCGATGGGCACGCCGACCGAATAGTTGGACTGCGATCAACGCAGGGGGGCTGGCCGAACTGAGCGGCGGCGTGCGGACCGTGTAACACGGAGCCACACGACGACGCTCGGTTCGCCGCGTTTTGCGGACCAGCCGGCGGCGTTTGTTGCCGATCCTATACGTAAGAGTCTTTCCATCGCGGCGCGACAGCCAGGGCGGAACATGTCCGAGACGCGTGAAGCCAAGCCGAGTTCCGACGCCAAGCCGGCGAAGCCGCGCCCGACCGACGCCCAGCGCGCCGCGGCGGCGCACGCGATGCAGCGCCGGCGCAAGGTGCGTCTGCGAAAACTAGCCGGGGTGTTGCTCGTGCTCGCGAGCTTGGGTTGGAACTGCCTTCCCAGCCGCGCGCAGACGGCCGAAGCGCCTGCGATCGACGATGAGCGGACCGAAGGAGTCGACACGTCCGAGCTGCACGTGCCCACGAAAAGCCTCTGGGACATGGTCGTTGCTGGCGGGCCGACGATGATCCCGCTGGGCGGCTGCTCGGTCGTGCTCCTGATCTTCATCTTCGAGCGCGCCGTCAGCCTGCGTCGCGGTCGAATCGCGCCGCGGCCGTTCATCAAACGTTTCTTGCACCAGGTGCGCGAAGGACAACTCGATCGCGACGGAGCGCTCGCGCTGTGCGAGGAGAACGGCACGCCCGTCGCCGCGATCTTCGCGGTAGCGTCCAAGAAATGGGGCCGCCCCGCGGTGGAAATCGAGCAGGCGGTGATGGACGCGGGCGAGCGGATCGTCACCGGCTTGCGCCGCTACCTGCGCGTGTTGAGCGGACTGCACACGGTGTCGCCGTTGGTGGGACTGTTCGGCACGGTGATGGGCATCATCACTTCGTTCAACGCGCTGGCCACGAGCGACGCCCTCGGCAAGGCCGAAATGCTGGCCCAGGGCATCAGCGAAGCGCTGTTGGCCACGGCGGCCGGGCTGAGCGTGGCGATTCCCGCGCTGATCGCTTACCTGTACTTCGTCGGCAAGGTGGACCAGCTCACCATCGAACTCGACGCCGCCGGCCAAGAACTGATCGGCATCATCTCGGCGGAAGCCATTCAGGAAGCGAAGGGGTTGAGGATCAGGAAAGCGGCGTAAGGAAGTATGAACGACGAACGATGAAGTCTGAACGTCAAGCGACTCGCTTGTTCATCGTTCATCGTTGCTACTTCATCGTTTCACACCCATGCCCCTCAAGACCATCCAAGACGAACCGCCGGCATTAAACTTGACGCCGATGATCGACGTCGTGTTGATGCTGATTGTGTTTTTCCTGGTCGGCACGGAGTTCACCGATCTGGAGCGGCGGCTCAAGCTGGAAGTGCCCAAAGTGGCCGACCGCGGGGTGTTACCGGTCGCTCCCGCCGCCCGGATCGTCAATGTTTACCAGGACGGCCGGATCACGCTGGACCGCGAGGAGACGACGCTCGAAGAACTCACGCGGACCCTGGCCCGCGCTCGAAAACAATACGGGGCGCAAGGCGTGATTGTCCGCGGCGACGGCTCCGGCCGCGTCGACCGCATCGTCGCCGTACTCAACGCCTGCCGCCAGGCCGGCATCGACGACCTGGGGATCTCGGTGCGCGTCGGGGAGAGCTTAAGAAGGTGAGAATGTAAGCAGGTGAGAAGATGAGAAGGTTCGGAAACCAGGTAGAGAGCGTACTCAAGCTTCTTATCTTCTCATCTTCTTAACTTCTAACATTCTCTCCCCCCATGTCTCCCCCGCCGCTCATTGCCGCGTTTGCCTGGCCCCAGGTGGTCTGCGGCGTGATTTGGACGGGGTTGGTGGTGCTGACCGTCGCGCTGCCGCTCATTTTTCGCTCGCGCTGGGGTTCCGCGCAGCCGATGCGGCGCTGCGTCGTGCTTTCGATCTGGGCGCACGTGCTGTTGGCGGCCTTCGCAACGACCGTGCCCGTGGTGCGCTCGCTCGGACCGCCGGGACCAGGCCACGGCACGATGCGTGTCACGATGCTGAGCGACGCCGAAATGGCGCTCCTCGACGGGTCCGACGATGTCGCGGCCGAGCCATTGATCGAACCGCAGGCGCAAGTGCCGGCGTCGGAACCAGAGCCAATCGCCGAAGCGCCGATCGAGGAGCCACCCGCGCCGGTGGCGGTTGAGCAAGCACAAAAATCAGAGCCGTCGCCAATCGGCGAGTCCGCGGCGACCGCCGAGGCTGCTGCGCCGGTGCCGGCGGCGGAGCCGATCAAAGAGTCGATCTTCGAGCCGGTGCAAAACGCGCCGGACGCCGCGGAGATCTTCGGCGACGGCGACCTGGTGGAGGTTGCGCCGCCGCAAGCGAAGGAAGCGGAACCGCCAAGCGCGGCGACAGCGCACGCGTCGCTGCCGCAGGAATATCAGTGGCGGCACGCCGGCAACAAGCAGGCCATCGTGGCGGCGGGCGGCGGCTCGCCGGATACGGAAGCCGCGGTGCAAGCGGCGCTCGCCTGGCTGGCGGCCGTACAAGCGCGCGACGGGCGCTGGGACGCC
>Ga0073934_10010248_pt1 | contig 11705 bp, 14 predicted proteins | sample LarsenN4metaG_FD_76834 | JGI IMG/M metagenome (GOLD analysis project Ga0073934, IMG submission 76834) | Hot spring sediment bacterial and archeal communities from British Columbia, Canada, to study Microbial Dark Matter (Phase II) - Larsen... ... | reverse complement strand
GCGCTGTGGCGCCGGCGCTTACGACTGTTCTCCGTATCCATCGTGTCCAGCTATTCGTTAACTGGACAGGATCGTTATCGCCGCGCAGCCCCAGTTCAAGATGGGTTCGCTGGACGCTTACTTAGCACATCTTTGTTGCCCCAAAACATGAAGCCCAAAACTTGAATTGGCACATTTCAAGTCTCTGGAGCAGGGCCTCATAGGTGAGACGGGGCTTCAGAACCTCAACATTCAATTGGCGCAAACCACGATGGCCGCCTGGTCGCCGACGGCCAGCGCCGCCAGCACGCCGGCGGCGGCGCGGCGGGCGGCGTCGGCCGCATCGGCCGGGTCGACAAGGCGGCGCTCGATCGACTCGCGCACCGCCTGGCGCGCGCGCTCGACGGCGTGGCCGGCGTTCTCGGCGAGCTTGACGGCCGGCGCGTCGGCGCGCGCACGCACGTAGCCGCTGGCGTGCAGGCCGCGCTCGAACAGCCACAGCTCGAGGTCGAAGCCGTGCGGGTTGAAGTGGCCGTGCGGCTGGCGCAGCCGCACCGGCAGCCGCCAGCGCTGGCCGGCGCGCAGGCCCTCGGCGGGGCCGAGCAGCAGCGTGTCGGCGTCCGGGCCGCGGAACCAGGCCAGCGAGACGCGAGCCGGCGCGCGCACCGCCTGGCCGCGCAGCGTGGCGCCCTCCACCTCGAAGACGAAGCGCGTGCCGGTGAGGCCCGGGCGCGGCAGCTCGGCAACCACGCCGGTGAGCACGAGGTCCTGGCCTTCGAGCGCGGCCGGCAGCGCGTCGGCCAGGCGCAGCGCGGCGCGCGCCGCGGTGGCCGCGTGGCCGAGCAGGGCGCCGGCGACCAGCAGTGCGAGCGCGCCCGACCGGCGTTCGCGCCAGCGCCGCACCAGGAGCACCGGCGCGCCGAGCACCAGGCCGGCCGCCGCCAGCGCGGTGACCGCCGCATCCGGCGCCAGCTCGGCCTGCCGCAGCTGCAGCGCGGTGCCTGCCGTCCAGCCCAGCGCGAGGGCCACGAGCAGCACGATGGGCGGCATCGGCGCAGTGTAGGATGCCCCGCACTGCCTCCCTGCCCTCACGCCATGAGCATCCCGCAACGCCTCCAGTCGCTCGGCATCACGCTGCCGCCCCTGGCCACGCCGGCCGCCGCCTACGTGCCCTTCGTGCGCACCGGCGACCTCGTCTTCGTCTCCGGCCACATCGCGCGCAAGGACGGCAAGCCCTGGGTCGGCCAGCTCGGCGGCGCCATCGGCACCGAAGAAGGCAAGCTCGCCGCGCGCGCCATCGCCATCGACCTGCTCGGCACGCTGGCCGCCGCGGTGGGCGGCGACCTCGATCGCGTCAGGCGCATCGTCAAGGTGATGAGCCTCGTCAACAGCACGCCCACCTTCACCGAGCAGCACCTGGTGACCAACGGCTGCAGCGAGCTGCTGGTGCAGGTGTTCGGGCCCGAGATCGGATCCCACGCGCGCAGCGCCTTCGGGGTGGCGCAGATCCCGCTCGGGGCCTGCGTGGAGATCGAGCTGATCGCCGAAGTGCGGTGATGCGGCCGTCGGCTTCGGCGGCGCCGCGCTGGTTCGCGGTGCTGGCCCTCCTGTGTGCGCTGTCGGTGGCGTTCGCGCTCACCGCGCAGCATGGGTTCGGCATGCAGCCCTGCCCCTGGTGCATCCTGCAGCGGTTGATCATCGTGGTGATCGGTCTCGTGGCGCTGGGCGCGGCGCTGGTGCGCGCCGACGCGATGCGCCTCGCCGCCGGCTCGCTCATCGTGCTGCTCTCGCTCGGCGGGGCGGCGGCGGCGCTGTGGCAGCACTTCGTCGCGGCGTCGAGCGCGTCGTGCAACCTGACGCTGGCCGACCGCATCGTCGGCGCGACCGGGCTCGACATGCTGTGGCCGCAGGTCTTCGCCGCGTTCGCCACCTGTGCCGACGCCGCGGTGAAGGTGGCCGGGGTGCCGTTCGAGTTCTTCAGCCTGGCGCTGTTCGTGGCGGCGGGCACGCTGGCGGCGCTGTTGCTGCGGCCGCGCGGCTGAGACGGCCCGGCTACTCGAAGCGCCCGAGCCGCACCGCCGTGCCGCCGGGCTTGAGGTTGTTGGTGCCCGGCATGACCAGCACCGTGTCGTCGTAGGGCGTGACGAAGACCTCGTCGCCGTCCTGCGCGATCGGCGTGCCCTTCTTCGGGATCACCGACAGGCCCACCGCCGGCACGAGGAAGCGGAAGTCGCGGCTCTTGGCCACCACCGGCTCGGTGACCCGCACCAGCCGCTGACGGGACGGCAGCGGCAGCCGCGTGCGCTCAGCCACCCAGCCCGCGTCGGCCGCGCCCGTCAGGCCGAGGAAGCGCACCAGCGCGTCGATGGCCACCTCGGCCGCCGCCTTCTCCCAATGCTGGCCGCACTCGATGAGCAGCGCGCGCTCGGGCGCGGCCGGGTCGCCGAAGGCACCGCGCTCGATCATGCGCAGGCCGGCCGGGTGCCCGGTGTCGATCAGCAGCACCGCCGGCACGCCGAGCGCGCGCGCGTACTCGGCGTTCTTGTCCACCGTGCCGCATACCATCAGCGGCTCGCAGGCCTCGCTCATCGAGTGGATGTCGAGCAGGAACTCGCTGGCGTCGACGAAGGGGCGCAGCTGGCGCGCCCGGCGCAGCTCCAGCGAGTCGCGCGGGCCGAGCAGCGTCTCGTCGGCCCAGACGCGGTTGAGGTCCTCGTCGACGCAGCGCGAGGGGAACGGGTCGTCCGGGTCGAAGCGCGCGTAGGCGGCCACGTTGGCGAAGGCCAGCACGAGCCGGCCGCGCTGCGGGCGGAAGCCCTGCGCGAGCAGCCAGTCCAGCGCGATGGCGCCGCAGATCTCGTTGCCGTGGGTCAGCGCCTGCACCATCACGCGCGGGCCGGGGCGGCCGCTGTCCCAGGCGAAGACGAAGTCGACACCGGTGTTGCCGGCGCGCCAGCGTTCGATGTCGGGCGGCTGCAGTTCGACCCGGGGTTCGACCCTGGGCTCGACCTTGGGGTCGTGCATCGTGGGCTGCCTCCTCAGCGCGGCGTGAAGCGCTCGTCGATCGCGGCGAGCAGCTCCATCAGGTGCGCCTGCACGCGCACGAAGCCGTCGTGGCGCGCGATCGGCTTCTCGTTCATGTACAGCCGCTTGTTGATCTCGAGTTGCAGGCTGTGGCGGCCGCTCGCGGGGTTCGACCAGGCGCGCACCAGCTCCACGCCCTTGAACGGGTCGTTGACGCGCACGTCGTAGCCGCGCGCGGCGAGGAAGCCGCGCACGAAGGCGGTGAACGCCGGGTCGCAGGTGGTGCCGTCGCGGTCGCCGAGCACCATGTCGGGCCGCTCCTGCCCGTCCACGCCCTCGATCAGCACGCTGGTCTTGCTGCCCATCGAGTGGCAGTTGATGTGGTGCACGACGCCGAAGCGCGCGTGCGCCGCGTCGAGCAGCCGTTCGAGCGTGGCGTGGTACGGCCGGTGGCAGCGCTCGATGCGCGAGCGCACCTCGGCCGGCGTGAGCTTGCGCGCGTAGATCGGCCGGTCCTGGTCCATCGTGCGCCAGATCAGCGCCTTGCCGATGCCGCCCTTGCCGCTGGCGCGCAGCGGGCCCGGCCAGGGCTCGGCCAGCAGCTCGGGGTCGATGTCCTCGGCGTGCCGGTTGACGTCGAGGTAGGTGCGCGGGAACAGCGCCGCCAGCAGCGGCATGCCGAGCCCGGCCGCCGGGGCGTACAGCTCGTCGATGAACGAGTCCTCGCCTTCGCGCAGCTCGTCGACGCCGATCGCGGCGCCGAAATCGGCCGGCATCACGCTGCCGGAGTGCGGGGAATCCAGCACCACGCTCGAGCGCGGCGGCGGCCCCGGCGGGCAGGGGCCGTGCACGCGGATCATCTCGGTCTGCATGCGCGCGAGTATGGACAGGGCGCGGCCCCGGGCCTACCCGGATAAGTCCGGCGCTGCCCGCGAGATAGCATCGGCGCCACATCTGGCCGGGGTCTTGCTTGAGGCCTGGCGTTCTGAACGGAGTGTGGACATGAACGAGCGTGATCTGCGGGCGATGATCGAGAAGGTGCGCGAGGGCAAGCTGCCACGCCGCCGCTTCATCCAGCGCATGGTGGGCCTAGGCCTCACCGCGCCTTTTGCCAACATGATGCTGATGCACGAGGGCATCGCGCAGCAGCCGGCGCCCATTCCGTACAAGCCCACCAAGCGCGGCGGCGGCGGCTCGCTCAAGCTGATCTGGTGGCAGGGCGCGGTGCACCTGAATCCGCACTTCGCCGGAGGCACCAAGGAGCAGGACGCCACGCGCATCTTCTACGAGCCGCTGGCCGGCTGGGACACCGAGGGCAACCTGATCCCCGCGCTGGCCGCCGAGATCCCCTCGCGCGCCAACGGCGGCGTGGCGGCCGACGGCCGCACCGTGACCTGGAAGCTCAAGCGCGGCGTGAAGTGGCACGACGGCAAGGACTTCACCGCCGACGACGTGGTCTTCACCGCCGCCTACGCCGGCGACCCGGCCACCGCCACCGTGACGGTGGCCACCTACAAGGACCTGAAGGTCGAGAAGGTCGACTCGCACACCGTCAAGGTGACCTACGCGCGCCCGACGCCGTTCTGGGCCGAGGCGCTCACCGGCAGCCAGGGCATGATCCTGCCCAAGCACGTGTTCGAGCCCTTCATCGGCGCCAAGAGCCGCGAGAACCCGGCCAACGTCAAGCCGGTGGGCACCGGGCCCTACACCTTCGTGGATTTCAAGCCGGGCGACATGCTGCGCGCCAAGGCCAACCCGAACTACCACGTCGCCAACCAGCCCTTCTTCGACGAGCTGGAACTCAAGGGCGGCGGCGATGCGCTCGGCGCCGCGCGTTCCGTGCTGCAGACCACCGAGTTCGACTTCGCCTGGAACCTGGCGGTCGAGGACGAGATCCTCAAGCGCCTGGAGGCCGGCGGCAAGGGCCGCCTGGTGTTCCTCGAGGGCAGCGACATCGAGTTCGTGTCGCTGAACTGCGCCGACCCGTGGAACGAGGTCGAGGGCGAGCGCGCGCACGTCAAGAGCAAGCACCCGGCCTTCAGCGACAAGGCGGTGCGCACCGCGATGGCGCTGCTGGTCGACCGCAAGGGCATCCAGGACTTCATCTACGGCCGCGGCGGCATCGCCACCGCCAACTTCCTGAACAACCCGCCGCGCTTCCGCAGCCCCAACATGAAGTGGGAGTTCAACATCGAGAAGGCCAACCAGGTCCTCGAGGCGGCGGGCTGGAAGAAGGGCCCCGACGGCATCCGCGCCAAGGGCAACGTGAAGCTGAAGTTCGTCTACCAGACCTCGGTCAGCCAGCCGCGCCAGAAGACGCAGGCCATCATCAAGGACGCCTGCACCAAGGCCGGCATCGAGCTCGAGCTGAAGAGCGTGACGGCGGCGGTGTTCTTCGGCAGCGACGTGGCCAACCCGGACACCTACCAGAAGTTCTGGTCGGACATCCAGATGTACACGACCACGATGACCCAGCCCGACCCGCAGATCTTCATGGAGCAGTTCACCACCGACCAGATCGCGCAGAAGGCCAACAAGTGGGCCAGCCGCAACCTCGTGCGCTGGAGCAACAAGGAGTACGACGACACCTTCAAGGCCGCGCAGGCCGAGTTCGACCCGGTCAAGCGCGCCGCCATGTTCATCAAGATGAACGACCTGGTGGTGAGCGACGGGCACATCATCCCGCTGTTCGCGCGGCCGCGCCCGCGTGGCATCGTCAACCGGCTGAACCCGGCGCTGTCGGCCTGGGACAACGACACCTGGGCACTCGGCTTCTGGTGGCGCGACCAGGCCTGAGCCCCGCCTCCCGGCCACCGCGCGCGCGCCCTTGCTCAACTACATCCTGCGCCGGCTGTTGATCGCGGTGCCGAGCGTGCTCGGCATCAGCGTCATCCTGTTCACGGTGCTGGCGCTCGCCCCCGGCGACCCGTTCGAGGAACTGGCCACCAACCCGAACGTGCCGCCGGAGGTGCGCATGGCGCTGCGCGCCCAGTTCGGCCTCGACGACCCGATCTGGCAGCGCTACTTCCACTGGCTCGTCAACATGCTCAAGGGGGACTGGGGCTTCTCCTTCGTGAGCCGCATCGACGTCGACCAGCTCATCGTGCAGCGCCTGCCGGTCACCATCGTCGTGATCGGCCTGAGCCAGCTGCTGGCGCTGCTGATCGCGCTGCCGGTGGGCGTGCTGGCCGCGGTCAAGCCGTACTCGTGGTTCGACCGCATCGCCAGCACGCTGGCCTTCATCGGCTTCTCGCTGCCGACCTTCTTCACCGGCGTGCTGTTCATCCTGTTCTTCAGCATCTACCTCGGCTGGCTGCCCTTCGTGTACCGCGCCGACATCAGCGCCACCGGCTGGCAGTGGTGGTGGGAGCACTTCAGGCAGAGCATCATGCCGATCACCGTGCTCGGCCTGTTCCAGGCCGCCAGCTGGATGCGCTACGTGCGCAGCTCGGTGCTCGACGTGATCCGGCTCGACTACGTGACCACCGCGCGCAGCAAGGGGCTGAAGGAGTCGGTCGTCATCAACAAGCACGTGGTGCGCAACGCGCTGATCCCGGTGGTCACGCTGGTGGCGCTGCAGATGCCGGCGGTGTTCGGCGGCGCCATCGTCACCGAGCAGATCTTCCGCATCCCGGGCATCGGCAGCCTGCTCATCGACGCCATCCTGCGCAACGACACGCCGGTGATCATGGCGGTGACCTTCGTCTTCGCCTGCCTGGTGATCGTGTTCAACCTGCTGGCCGACGTGATCTACGGCTGGCTCGATCCGCGCATCTCGTACCGCTGATCGCCCGCCCGCCGCGCGCCATGCTCGCCCCCGCCACCCTGAGCAAGCCGATCACCAGCGTCTCGCCCTGGGCCGAGGCCTGGCGGCGCTTCAAGCGCCACCGCCTGGCCTACCTGAGCCTGTGGATCCTCGGCGCGCTGGTGCTGGCGGTGCTGGTCGGGCCGCTGTTCTACAAGGTCGGCATCAACGACATCGACTTCCAGGCGCGCCTGGCGGGTCCGAGCCTCAAGCACCCGATGGGCACCGACGACCTCGGGCGCGACATCCTGGCGCGCGTGCTCTACGGCGGGCGCATCTCGCTCGCCGTGGGCCTGGCGGCGATGCTGATGGCGATCACGGTGGGCGTGATCATCGGCGCCATCGCCGGCATCTCGCGCGGCTGGCTCGACGCCGCGCTGATGTGGGTGACCGACCTGTTCCTCTCGCTGCCGCAGCTGCCGCTGCTGCTGCTGCTGATCTTCCTGTTCCGCGAGCCGCTCAAGCAGATGTTCGGGCTCGAGGTCGGCATCTTCATCCTCATCGTCGTGGTCATCGGCGGCTTCCGCTGGATGCCGGTGGCGCGGCTCGTTCGGGCGCAGTTCTTCAGCCTGCGCGAGAAGGAATTCGTCGAGGCGGCGCGCGCGCTCGGCGCCTCCACCTCGCGCCAGGTGGTGCGCCACATCCTGCCCAACGCGCTGGGCCCGGTGATCGTGGCCGCCACCATCGACGTGGCGGCAGCCATCATCGCCGAGAGCACGCTGTCCTTCCTCGGCCTGGGCTTCCCGCCCGACATCCCCACCTGGGGCCGCATCCTCTACGACGGGCGCGACTACATGGACGTGGCCGTGCACTGGGCGCTGTTCCCCGGGCTGATGATCTTCATCACCGTGCTGACGATCAACTTCATCGGCGACGGGCTGCGCGACGCGCTGGATCCGCGGAGGGTCCTGTAGGTGGCGCTGCTGGAGATCCAGGGCCTCAAGACCCATTTCAAGACCGACGACGGCTGGCTGCACGCCGTGGACGGCGTGGACATCGCCATCGAGGCCGGCGAGACCGTGTGCGTGGTCGGCGAGTCGGGCTGCGGCAAGAGCGTCACCGCCAAGACGGTGATGAAGCTGATCGACATGCCGCCCGGCCGCATCGTCGCCGGCAAGGTGCTCTGGCGGGGCCGCGACCTCGTGCCCACCACGCCCGAGGAGATGCAGAAGATCCGGGCCAAGGAGATCGCCATGATCTTCCAGGAGCCCATGACCAGCCTCAACCCGGTGTACACGGTGGGCGAGCAGATCGCCGAGAGCGTGCGCCTGCACGAGGGCCTGTCCAAGAAGGCGGCGATGGACCGCGCCGTGGAGATGCTGCGCCTGGTGAAGATCCCCACCGCCGAGCGGCGCGTGAACGACTATCCGCACCAGTTCTCGGGCGGCATGCGCCAGCGCGTGATGATCGCCATCGCGCTGGCCTGCAACCCCAAGCTGCTGATCGCCGACGAGCCGACCACGGCGCTCGACGTCACCATCCAGGCCCAGATCCTCGACCTCATCGCCGAGCTCAAGGGCAAGGTCGGCATGGCGGTGATGCTGATCACGCACGCCATGGGCGTGGTGGCCGAGGTGGCGCAGAAGGTGGTGGTGATGTACGCCGGCAAGGTGGTCGAGGAGGCGCCGGTCAAGGAGCTGTTCGGCAACCCGCGGCATCCGTACACGCAGGGGCTCATCCGCAGCATCCCGCGCATCGACACCGCCGCCACGCACAAGGTGCGGCTCGAGCAGATCCCGGGCACCGTGCCCAAGCTGATCGAGCCGGCCGAGGGCTGCCGCTTCGCCGGCCGCTGCAAGCACGTGACGCCGGCCTGCAGCACGGCCACGCCGCCGCTCGTGCGGGTGGCGCCGGGGCACAAGGTGGCCTGCATCCTTCATCCCGCTGCGGCATGAACCAGCGCGCCAACCCGCCCCTGCTGCAGGTGAAGAACCTGGTCAAGCACTTCCCGGTGCGCGGCGGCATCCTGCAGCGCGAGGTGGAGCGCGTGCACGCGGTCGACGGCGTGAGCTTCGACCTCACCGCCGGCGAGACGCTCGGCGTGGTCGGCGAGTCGGGCTGCGGCAAGAGCACCACCGGGCGCTGCATCCTGCGCCTGATCGAGCCCACCTCGGGCGAGGTGTGGTTCGAGGGCCGGAACGTCACCGCCGCCGGCAAGGACGAACTGCGCGCGCTGGCGCGCGACATGCAGATCATCTTCCAGGATCCCTACGCCAGCCTCAACCCGCGCATGACGGTGGGCGCCATCATCGGCGAGGCGCTGACCATCCACAAGCTCGCCCGCAGCAAGCAGGAGTACGAGGCGCGCATCGTCGACCTGCTCGAGACGGTGGGCCTGTCGGCCGATCACATGCGGCGTTATCCGCACGAGTTCTCGGGCGGCCAGCGCCAGCGCATCGGCATCGCGCGGGCGCTCGCGGTGAGCCCGAAGATGATCGTCTGCGACGAGGCGGTGAGCGCGCTCGACGTATCGATCCAGGCCCAGGTCATCAACCTGCTCGAGGACCTGCAGGCCAAGTTCAGCCTGACCTACATCTTCATCGCGCACGACCTGTCGGTGGTCGAGCACATCAGCGAGCGCGTGGCCGTGATGTACCTCGGCCGCATCGTCGAGATCGCCTCCAGCCGCGACCTCTACACCTCGCCACGCCACCCCTACACCGAGGCGCTGCTGTCGGCGGTGCCGATCCCCGACCCGACCGTCGCGCGCAAGCGCATCATGCTGCAGGGCGACGTGCCGAGCCCGCTGCGCCCGCCCGGCGGCTGCCACTTCCACACGCGCTGCCCGATCGCCAGCAAGCCGCTGTGCAACACCGAGCGGCCCGAGCTGAAGCAGGTGGGCGACGGGCACTGGGTGGCCTGCCACCTGCGCAGCTGAGCGGCAGGGGCCCGCGCATGCGCGCCGCCTACGCGCTGCTCGCCCTGCTGGCGCTGCACTTCCTGCCGGCACAACCGGCACTCGCGCAGAACGAACGCACCACCGCCGAAGCGCTGATGCGCGAGTCCGGCCTGTGGACCCAGCTCGGCCCGGGCCTGGCCGCGCAGGTCCGGAGCGGCTTCGCGGCGGCGATGGCCGAAAGCGGCGCCCGCCCCTCGGCGGCCGAACGTCAGCGCCTCGACGCCGCGGTCGACCAGGCCTTCGCGCCCGATCGCCTGCGGCGCAGTGCGCTCGAGTCGCTCGCCGCGCGGCTGGACGCGCGCCACGTGCCGGCGCTGCGCGCCTGGTACGGCGGCAAGACCGGTGCCGCGATCACGCGCCTGGAGGAAACCACCGCGGCCCCCGGCTTCGACCTCAACGGCGCCCTGGCCGACGGCGTGCGCCAGCTCGGCGTGATGCAGGCGGCGCGGCGCGAGCTGCTGCAGGACGTGGTGCGCGTGGCGCGCATGGCCGAGTCGATGACCGAGGCGACGCTGAACATCGCGCTGGCGGTGCAGTCCGGCGTGGCTTCGATGTCGCCCGGCCAGCCCGGCCCGTCGGCGGCCCAGCTGCGCGCCGAGATCGACAAGCAGCGGCCGCAGCTGATGCAGAGCTTCGGTGGCGTGGCGCTCGCGCTGCTGGCCGCCACCTACCGCGGCGTGCCCGAGGCCGATCTGCAGCAGTACCGCGATTTCCTCGCTTCGCCGGCCGGTCGCCACTTCAACGACATCGGCACCGAGGCGATGCAGGCGGCCATGCTGCAGGCCGCGCACGAGTTCGGACGCGCCCTGCCGGGAACGCGCGATGCCGCCCGCTCCTGAGCTGCCCTGGCTGGTGGTCACGACCGTCGGCACGCGCGAAGACGCCGTGGCGCTCGCGCACGCGCTGGTCGAGGCGCGTCTGGCGGCCTGCGCGCAGATCGAGGCCATCGACAGCGTCTACCGCTGGCAGGGCGCGGTGCACGCCGAGCCCGAGTTCCGCGTGCTGTTCAAGACCGTCGCGCAGCGCTACGCCGAGGTCGAGGCCGCGATCCGCGCGCGCCATCCCTACGAGCTGCCGGCGATCCACGCCCTGCCCACCGCGGCGGCCGAGCCGGCCTACGCGGCGTGGCTGAACGAGAACGCGTCGGGCGCCGAGCGCTGAAGAGCCTCAGGGCCGCGCGCCGAGCAGTCGCGCCGGCAGGAACAGGATCGCGCGCAGCAGCGCGAAGACGCCGCCCACCGCGATGCCGAGCAGCACGAAGGGCAGCGACAGCAGCCAGACGATCGGCGCCAGCACCAGGGCCAGCAGGGCCAGCAGGGCCAGCGGCCAGCTCAGCACGAAGAGCAGGCACCAGCCGACGAAGAGCAGCAGCACTTTCATCGCGCTGCGCCTTCAGCCGCGCGGCGCCATCACCGCAGCGGCCCACAGCGGCGACGCGGCCTCCTGGCCGGCCAGCAGGTCGATGCTGCCGAGCATGCCGAAGGTGACCAGCGCGGCCAGGCCCAGCGACACGGCACGTTGGATCAGCAGGCTCTTCATGATGCACTCCGGGTGGCGACGACGACTCGATGCATGCATCTTCGTCCACGCCCCCGCGCCGCGCGAGCGGCGTGCGACGAAGCGCGGCAATCGCGGGCCGAACGGCAGCCGGGGCCCGATCAGCCGCCCGCGCGCGGCGCGCCGGCCCAGGCCGCGAACAGCCGGTGCAGCTGCTCGACGCCGTCGCCGAGCGCGGCGGGCCCCGGTTGCAGGATGTCGCAGCTCTTGATCTCGTGCAGCGCGCCATCGCGCACCGCCGGCACGTCGGCCCAGCCGGCGCGCGAGGCCACGTGCTCGGGCCTGAACTTCTTGCCGCACCACGAACCGACGATCACGTCGGGCGCGCGGCGCGCCGGCTCGAGCGGATCGGCGATCACGCGGTCGCGGCCCATCGCCTGCAGCGCCAGCTCGGGGAACACGTCGTCGCCGCCGGCGATGGCGATCAGCTCCGAGACCCAG
>Ga0073934_10010247_pt1 | contig 11705 bp, 8 predicted proteins | sample LarsenN4metaG_FD_76834 | JGI IMG/M metagenome (GOLD analysis project Ga0073934, IMG submission 76834) | Hot spring sediment bacterial and archeal communities from British Columbia, Canada, to study Microbial Dark Matter (Phase II) - Larsen... ... | reverse complement strand
CCGGTCGAGGCGCTCCAGCAGCTCCATCAACAACTGCGTGATCCGCCTCATGCCCGGAATGTTCAATCGCTCGGCGTCGTCTTCGGGTCGGTGGTATTCCGGATGAAACCCGGTGAAGAAGTGCAGGACGGGGATGCCGCGCTCATAGAACGGAGCATGATCGCTCGGTCCAAACCCGCTGGGTTCGGGGACGATTCGCAAGGCCGATGCCGAAGCCGCCTGAGCCAGCCACAGTGGCCACTCCTGGGCGGTTCCCGTGCCGTACACCGTCAATCGGTCCTCCCGCAACCGGCCGACCATGTCGAGATTGAGCATGGCCACAGTCTGATCCAAAGGAATCAGGGGGTCCTGGACATAGCGCTTGCTGCCATACAATCCCAGCTCCTCCGCCGCAAAGGCGATGAACAGGATCCTCCGTCGGCGTTCGCGCCGCGCCAGGGATCGTGCCAGCTCCAGCAGCACGGCGGTGCCAGACGCATTGTCGTCGGCGCCGTTGTGGATCTCGTCCTTGTCGCTGAGTGCCAGCGAGCCCCACCCTCCGCGACCGAGGTGGTCGTAGTGGGCGCCGATGATGATGGTTTCGTCCGCGGTGGCTCCCTGACCCTCCAGAACGCCGACAACATTGCGCACGATCCGTCCGGGGCGGACGACGGCCACTTCGCCGGCGACCTTCGCACCAGGCAACTCCGACGACGCCGGTCCTTGGGTTGCGTCGATCCGCTGCTCAAGCTCTTCCAGGTTTTTCCCGAGGACCTGCTGAATCCAGCGCGATATCCACGACCGCCGACAGTGCACGACCGGCAGCGGTTTGAGCCCCAGCTCGGCAGACAGTTCGACTTCGAGCAGGGGATCAACGGCGGCCCCCTGGGCTGACGTCGCTCCGGTCAGATGTCGCTGGTCCGTGCAAAGAAGGACCGCAGCGGCGCCGTGCGCCTGGGCGTTCCGCAGCTTGGTGTGGATGTAGGCGTGGTGACCGGCCTCCCTCGCGGAGTGGTTGCGACCGGCCGGACCCTGGAACGGAGCGTGTCGCAACACGATCACGGCCTTGCCGCGGACGTCAACCCCGGCGTAATCGTCATAACCGCTTTCCGGATCGGTGATGCCATAACCGGCAAAGACAACCGGTAGGCGAAAAGCCTTGCCCGTTGTGACCATCAGTGACGTGAAGTCGTCGCCCGGAGCGAGGGTCTGCGCTTCTGAGCCCTCAATCTCCATCCGCAGAGATTGAACGGCTCCCGATCTGGCCGCAGAGTACAGCCGAAATTCGTGATAGGGCGTTCCCTGATAGAGATCGCTCCTGAGTCCTGCCGCCTGGAATTTCCGAGCAATGAATTCGGCCGCCAGGTCGAGCCCCTTCGTCTTCAGGCCGCGCCCCTCAAGCTCATCCGAAGACAAATACTCGACATCTCGCTTGAGACGCTCCTCAGTCGCGGAGTTCGAGTCGTCCCGAGGAGGGGCTGCTGGAAGTTCGGCAGCGACCGCCGCGGCAGCCGTTGCGGCCAGGAGTCCGAGCGCAAACCAGGTGCGGCAGGCCCGGCGTCCGGGGAGGAACGCCAACGGCCTGAGTCCGGCGGCGTCTGCAGCTTGAGGATCCCGGCAGTCCACAGAGCGCTCTTTGAATGCGACTTGAGACACGTCAGCTTCCCTGCCCGTGCGGGAGCAATCAGCGCGCCGCTGAAGGAACGCGATTCCGGCCGACGGGCTCCGACCGGCACTTTGGCGGCAGACTCCGCGGTCTGGCCCGACTGCTCGCCGGATGGGAGTGTTTCCCAAGGGCTGCGGATGCGCTCGGTGGAGACGTTTTTCTGAACCGGATGCTAACGAATGTAAACGGGAGATGTTTCTGCGCAGCTGCGGGGATTCATGGCGGGCAGTGGTTTTCGTTCTCGACCGGAAATCACGCGTCGACGGAGCAGGATTTGCGATTAGCGCCACCTGACGCGCGGACTGCTAACGCCGCGATACGTGGGATCAGGCCGTCTCTCATCAAAAAGACCGCGGGCCATGACAGACGATGCAGTCGCCTTCATTCGCGACGTCACTTTGTACGAACCGCTTGAGCGGCAACTTGAGGCCCGGCATCGGGTTCGGTTGCGGTTTGCCGGGTCCGTGGATTCCGCCTTGGCCCTGCTGTCGGAACGCCCCACGGCGACGCTGATGGTGGACAGCCGCCCGGGATACGCCGATCAGGCGACTTGCGAACTGGTTGACCGATTGCTGGACGGCGCCCTGCCGCGGGTCAACGTGGTCACCGTGGGGGGGGAATTGTATCCCCGCCCCGCGGCTGCCGCATTCTCCCTCCTGGCGTCGGTACATCTTCCGGTGGATGAGGCGTCCATCCATTGGGACCAGATCGGAGATCAACTCGACGCACTCCTTCAGGAGTTCCCCGCCGCGCCCATTCCACCCCGCAAGCAGGTCGAAGCGGGCGGAATCGGCCTGATCACGTACTGCCAGGAGTTTTTCCCCACCATTGAAGATCTGCTCAGGGTTGCGCACCGGGATGTGACGATCCTGCTCATCGGCGAGACCGGAACAGGCAAGACGACGCTCGCCCGCTTCATTCACAACCGCTCACCACGCCGCGACCGGGGATTCCAGCACCTCGCCTGCGGCGGATTGCCCGGCGATCTGATCGAGAGCGAGCTGTTCGGTCACACCCGCGGCGCTTTCACCGGCGCCGAACGCAACAAGATTGGCCGCTTTCAGGCCGCTGGACGAGGCACGCTGCTGCTCGACGAGATCGATGTGCTCGACCTCAAACAACAGGTCAAGCTGCTGCGGGTGATCGAGACCGGCGAGTACGAACTGGTCGGGTCGACCGAAACGCGCCAATCCGAGGCGCGGCTGATTGTGGCGTCCAATGTCGAGCTGGAGGAATTGACGGCCCGCGCCGAGTTTCGCAGCGACCTGTATTATCGCCTCAATACGCTGGAGTTCCGACTGCCGGCGCTGCGCGAGCGGTCGCTCGACATCATTCCGCTCGCGATGCAGTTCATTGACGAAAGTTGCGCCGAACACGGGATTGTCATCGAGGCGGTCAGTCGGGAGTTTCTGAGCCGGCTGAAACGCTACCACTGGCCGGGAAACCTGCGCGAGTTGCGTAATCACATTCGACGGGCTGTTCTGTTCGCCGAGTCTCGGGAACTCACCGTTCGCGATTTGTCGCCAAGGCTGCTGGAGGCGGTTTCCGATTCGGAGCCGTCGGCGCGGCAGCGCATCGATGGCGCTTCCATTGCCGAACAGGTGGCTCGCAGCGAGCGCGAGATCCTCGAGCATGCGCTGGAGGCCAACGGTCAGAATCGAACTCGGACGGCGCGGGCGCTGGGACTGAGCCGCGTCGGCCTCTACAAGAAGTTGAAGCGTCTGGGGCTGTTGCCGGCCGCCAAAGCCGACTGCTGATGAGCTGGACCGCTGGCAGTGTTGGCGCTGGAACCGTTCCTGCGCCCGTGGTTGATGCTGGTCGTGGAAAAGCCTGACCATGTCCGCGATTGTGGAAACGACGGAAACCGAGCCGCCGCGGACGTCGGGGCAGGACGTGCCGGCGGGCACGGGCTCGCCGGCCGTGTGTCTCTCCCGGGGAGCGTTGTCCATCGGGCAATTGCTCGCAGTGTTCGGCTTCTGCCTGCTGTTTCTGTATCACAATTACCTGCCGTTGTTTCATTCCGATTTGTGGGGGCACGTCGCGTACGGGGACTGGATTCTGACGCACGGCCGCCTGCCGGACGAAGACCCGTTTGCGGAACTGGCTGCCGGCGTGCCGGTCATCGACACGGCATGGCTGAGTCAGGTGCTGTTGGCCCTGGCGGGGCGGGGGCCGGATGCAGAGTGGTTGGCACATCTGTTCGCCCTCACGGTGCTGGTCGCGTCCGTGGTGCTGGCAAGAGCGGCCTGCGAACGATCGGGGCAGTGGGGTGTGGGCGTCGCCTGCAGCGCGCTGGCCTTCGGCATCGCCTGGAGCCGCCATGCCGTGCAGCGGCCCGAAATGTTCGGGCAGTTGTGCTTTGCGGCGCTGCTGTGGCTGGTCGTTCGCAGTGGTTTGATGGACGGCCGCGTACGCGGCAACCAACCCGTCTCTGGTGGGGAGGGCGGGTGGTTGTGGCATGCCGCGGTGTTCCTGCTGTTCATGGCCTGGGCGAACCTGCACGGCTCGTTCATTGTGGGGCTGGCGGTGCTGGCGGTCCTGGCGTTGGGGCGGGCGATTGATCGACTGATCGCGTGTCGCAGCCTCAGCGCCACTGTCTGTCATGCCGAGGTGCAGCGAGGGCTGACGGCATTGGAACTGGCGGTACTGGGAGCCTGCTGCAACCCTTATGGCTTCGACCTGGTTCTGCGGACGCTGGTCTTTCCCGTTCATCCAAATCTGGCAGCGGTCATGGAGTGGTTTCCGCTGGAAATGGCGTCCCTGGAGGGGATTCCCATGGCGTTGTCGTGGATTCTGACGACGGGGGTGTTCCGGCACAGCCGCCGCAGGGTGAGCCCCAGCGAAGTCGGGTTGCTGTTGCTGTTCAATGCGGCGGTTTGCCTGCGCGTGCGCATGATCGCCTGGTACGCCCCGGTCCTGGCGATTGTGCTTGCGCCGCATCTGGCCGAGATCGCCGCTCGCTTCGGGCTGTGGGAACGCTGCCAATGGGCCTGGCTGGTGCGAAAGTCCCATCGCCTGACGCTGATGGCCGTGTTGCTCGTGTGGATGACGTTTGTTTTCTCGCCAATCAGCCGGCCCGTGCTGGGAGGCGATCCGCGGCCAGCGACGCAGGTCTTCAGTCATCAGACGCCGCTGGGGGCGACCAACTGGCTGCTGCAACATCCGCCGGAGGGGCTGGTCTATGCTCCGCAGTGGTGGGGAGATTGGCTGGTCTGGCGCGGTCCGCAGGGGTTGCGCGTGATGGCGACCACCAATGTGATTCATCTGTTGCCATCGCAGGTGTGGCAGGATTACCTGGCCATTGCCACAGCCGACCGCGGATGGGAGGACCGTCTGGACCGCTACCGGATCAACACCGTCGTAGTCAGTCGCGAACTGCAATCCTGTCTGGTGCGGGCCGTGGAGCAGGCGACGGGTTGGACCGTCGTCTATGAGGACTCGGTGAGCGTCATTGCGGTGCGATCGACCCGCCCCCAAACGGAATCGGGAAACGTGACGGCGCCGCTGGCGGCCAGTGGAACGACAGCCCCGGAGGGAAACCGACCATGAGTCGTCCGAGACCGGGACATTTCCTGGCCTTATGCCATGTCGCGATCGTCGTTACAGGACTGGCCTATGGCGCCTGGCGGCTGGAGGAACTGCAAGCATCCCAGAGGCTGCCAACCCCGCAGCGGGAACCGCGACCCATCGTGGCGCGTCACCACGATCCCTCGTTGATCGCACGGGAGCGGTTGCGGCGGATTCTGGCCAGGCTTCAGCCCCGGTTTGCAGGACGTCGGCCGAAGATCAATCACATTGACCACGCCCTGCGGATGTGGGGAGCGGAAGCGACCTTCGACGAACCGGACTGTCTTTCCGGGGCGGAATTGCGAGCGCTGCTGCTTGACCATCGGGCCTTTGCCGAGGCCTGGGGGCCGACGACGAAGCCGTTTCTCATTCCGGACACGACGGGGCGCGGCGATCTGGATTTCCGAACACGCGGCGGACCGGCAACCGCCAGCCATGTCGATCATACGTTGGCGTGTCTTGCGGAGGTTGGCACGCCGACCGACTTTCCCGTGCAAACACCCCGGGGGGAATTGCCGCTGCAGGCAGCCATCGAGCATGCGCTAACCGGATTCAGTCTGAACCAGGAGGAATACGAGTGGTCCACGCTGGTCTGGCTGCACTACCTCCCACACGTCCGGGAGTGGGTCTCGCACGAAGGCCAGCGGATCACCTGGGACCGGTTGGCCGACCGTCTGATGCGGCAACGATTGTCGCAGGGGGTGTGCTTTGGTCAGCACCGCCTGATGTCCCTGGCCGCACTCCTGCAGAGGGATGACGATGTCCGCTATCTCTCGCCGGGCATGAGAGCCAGGATCGTCGACCATCTGCGCGATGCGACCGCCCGGTTGGAGGCGACGCAGCACGCGGAGGGCTACTGGGACGGGGGCTGGCCGGGCGTCGAATGGGACGGCTCGCCCCTGCAGTCGACGGGGCCGCTGGGCGTCCGAGCGGATCGCATCCTGTCGACGGGCCACGTGCTGGAGTGGTGGTTGTACGCGCCGGCGGAAGCGCTGCCGTCCGAAACCGTGCTCCGTCGGGCGACCGACTGGCTGGCTGACGAGCTGGAGCAGCTCACCGAGGACGAGACGCGTCGCTATTATCCGTTTCTGACGCACGCGGGCCGTGCGCTGGCGCTTTGGCATGGCCAGGAGCCGCATCGCGCCCTTCGTGCGGAGGTCAGCGCTAACGGCGCTAACCATCGGGAACCGGGCGCCCCATCGACGACCGCCGACAGCGCGGATGGCGGCGCCCCGGTATCGTCGACGTCAGAGATGGACCCGGAGTTCGACAGGGGGGCTGACATCCTCGGCAAAAACAGAACCAACCGGCGTTGACAACTCGCTGCCGTCATGGAATTCCAGGCATGTGGCGCGGATTGTGCTTCTGAGGGGGGCAGCCTGCAGATGGCTTCATGCTCGGTTTGGCAATCTGCAGCAGCGGGCCGAGCGGTATCCCCTTGTGGAACAGGAGTGTGGTGAATGAACCTGCTGTGTCAACGTCTCTGGCGCGATGAAGCCGGATTTGTCGTCTCGACGGAGCTCGTCCTGATCTCGACGATTACCGTGATTGGCCTGATCGTGGGCCTGACGACGGTTCGGGATGTCGTGGTGATCGAACTGGCCGACGTGGCGGATGCCATTTCGGAGATTGATCAGAGTTACTCCTATGGCCAGATTCGCGGCCATTGCGGCAGCACGGCCGGCGTGACGTTCCAGGATCGCGCCGACTTCTGCGAGGAGCGCCGGTCGCAGGATGACCAGGATCCGCGCGGCGGTCCGCAGTGCATCACGCTGTGCGACGACGGTCGGTCGGACGAGAACTCCTAGGCCGCGATCGGTTGACTGCCGCGTCGACAACGTACCCGCTGCAATTCGGCGTCACGAACGCTCTGGGCTGACGATTTTGGGAAAGAGTCGCGAATGGGGCGCATCAATTCCGGGACCATGACGGTCGTGATCTTTGCGATCCTCGTCGGATTGGGGGGCGCCCTCGTGGTCCGGCAGCAACTGCGGCAACGGCCGGAGCCTGTGCTGCTCGAACCCGAGCCGCAGTCAGCGCCGATCCTTGTGCCCACGGCAGCCGTGGACCTGGTGCCCGGCCAGGCGTTGACGATCAATGAGGTCGCGTTGTTGTCGTTGGCTCAGGAGCGGTTTCAGTCCAGTCCCTATGCCAAGATGGCCTACATGCGGAGTCCGGAGCAGGTGACCGGGCGGACGGTCCGGCGGGCGATCAAGAAGGGGGATGCCTTTCTGCCCGACGATTTCTATCCGGCAGGTCGCGGACCAGGCCTGGCCGACCGGTTGGAGCCGGGCTTCCGGGCCGTGACCGTTTCGATCGAGAACGTGGGCGCGGTTCAGGGGTTTGCCGGACCGGGATCGCTGGTCGACGTGCTGTTTCGCTCGCGGCCGGAGGGGGATCGCCCCGAGGTCACATTGACGCTGCTGGAACGGGTTCAGGTGCTGGCCGTTGACACGCAGGTCGTGCCCGGCCAGCAGGTCGACCTGCAATCCGGGGGCACCGTCACGCTGTCTGTTACCCCGCAGCAGGCCAAGATCCTCAAGGTGGTGGAAGGCCGGGGCGAACTGTCGTTGACCTTGCGAAGCGACGCCGATGTCGACGTGCTGCCTTTCGACCTCGGAACCGTCGATCCGTTTCTCGGTCGATTGGACGGGCCGGTCACGGCCTCGGCGGTGGGCATGTCCACCAATCGGGACGCAGGAGCGGTCCATGCGACGGCTGACGGCTCGGCGGAGCGCGTGACCCTGGATGATCTGCTCGGCTTGCCGGCGACGCTGCCTCCCCGACAGATGGAGATCTATCTCGGCCCGGAGAAGACGGTGGTGCAGTTCCCTCGGCCGGCAGAGCTGAACTACCAACTGCTCCAGAACGGCGGGCGGATCCGTACGCCCATTGCGCAGGATCCGCAGTCCACGACGCCGCGCCTTGGGGACGCCGCTCCCGCGCGTCCGGCGTCGGCGCCGGCGCTGGTGTCCCGCGATCGTTGATCCGGCCATCGAGGGGCCGAACGCCGAGAATGCAGGGCGTCACCCCTGTCCTTGCGGCGGGCGTCGTCCTGCAGGCTGATTGTCGCTGAGTTGCTTTGGGAAACGCGCCGCAATGCCACCGCTTCAAGCCCACTCCCTGCGATGTTCACCGGCACGCCTTGGAGACGGCCTGGACGAGGAGGAGCTGACGTATCAGCGGCTCAAGGTTCGCATCCATGAACGGCTGGTCGACTCCCTCGATTTGTCGATGCTCGCGCATGTCGCCAGGGACGAGCTGACGCGGGAGGTCCGGGCGTTGACGCAGGATGTGCTCGTCGAGGAGGCTCCCCATCTCGACGGAGAGCCGCGGGCGCGGATGCTGGACGACGTTTACGACGAAATCTTCGGGCTGGGACCGCTCGAACCGCTGATGCAGGATGATGCCGTCAGCGACATTCTGGTCAACCACCCCCATGAGGTGTACGTCGAGCGCTCGGGGCGGCTGGAGCCGGCCGGGGTGCTGTTTGCCGACGAGCAGCACCTGATGCGCATCATCCAGCGCATCGTGTCGCGCGTGGGGCGGCGGATTGACGAGGTCAGCCCGATGGTCGATGCGCGCCTGCCGGACGGTTCGCGCATCAACGCCGTGATCCCCCCCTTGGCGCTGGACGGCCCCACGTTGTCCATCCGCCGGTTTGGCCGGCGCCCGCTGCAGATTGAAGATCTCGTGGACGCGGGTTCGATCCGCCAGGACATGGTCGACTTTCTGGCCGCGGCCGTGGATGCCCGGGTGAGTTTTCTGATATCGGGCGGCACCGGGGCCGGCAAGACGACGCTGCTGAACGCCATGACCCGCTTCATCCCCCGCGATGAGCGGCTGGTCACCGTCGAGGATTCCGCGGAGCTGCAGCTTCAGCACCGACATGTCGTCCGAATGGAGACGCGCCCGCCGAACAATGAAGGGGTCGGCGAGATCACGCCGCGAGCGCTGGTCCGCAACAGTCTGCGCATGCGCCCCGACCGGATCATCATCGGCGAGGTCCGCGGCCCCGAGGCGCTGGATATGCTGCAGGCGATGAACACGGGGCACGAGGGGTCGCTGACGACGATCCACGCCAACGACGCCCGAGATGCCCTGTTCCGTCTGGAGCTGATGATCGCCCTGAGCGGATTCGAGCTGCCGATTGCCGTCGTCCGGCAATACATCGCCTCGGGAATTGCGCTGATCGTGCATCTGGCCCGGCTGAAGGGGGGCGTGCGGCGCGTGATGCAGGTGTCGGAGATCGTTGGAGTTCGCGAGGGGGGCTTCCAACTGGAGGACGTCTGCGGGTTTGAGCAGACGGGGATCGATGAGCTCGGCGTGGCCCAGGGAGAGTTTTACTTTACCGGCTATCGCCCCCAATGCCTCAGCCGGCTCCGGGCGTCGGGCATTCGTTTGCCCGACGAACTGTTCGACCGTCGACGGATTCCGGTGAGGGGGTGATCGGTCTGATGGGCGCCGCTGAAATCACTCTGACCGCGTTCGTCGCCATCGCGTCCCTCGCCTTTGCCGTGGGACTGGTGGTTCGCGAGGTGTTGATCGCCGCACGCGGCACGGCCGCGGCATCGCCGGGACGATCCCTGCGGCGGCCCCTCGACCCCTTTGACATCCCGAATGCCGGCAGTTTGTCCGGTCGCATCGATCGGGCGTTCGATCGACTGGTGCTTGAAACCGGTTGGAGCCTGTCACCCTCGGCGGCGTTTCTGGCGATGGTGACGACCGGCCTGCTTCTGGGCGGCGTGATGTGGCTGTACCACGATCAGCCCTTGGCGGGGATTGCCGGGGCCATGTGCGGCTTGGGGCTCCCCCTGCTGGCCTTGTCCGTGGTGCGGTCCCGGAGGCTGCGGGCGGTGCGGGATGAGCTGCCGCACGTCATCGAAATGCTGGCCCGGGCGACGCGGGCGGGCCGCAGCGTGGAGCAGGCGCTGGCGCTCGTGGCGCACGAGTCCGGGGGACTGCTGGGGCAGGAATTTCGCCGCTGCGAGCAGCAACTGGCGCTGGGCGGCCGGTTTGACAAGGCGATGAAGTCATTGGCCGGTCGGGTGCGTCTGATGGAGATGCAGATCCTCGCGACAACGCTGATCGTGCAGCGTCAATCGGGGGGCCCGCTGTCCGAGACGCTCGACCGGATGTCGGCGGTCATTCGTGATCGGCTCAATGCGCAGCGGCAGGTGCGGGCCTCGACTGCCGCGGGGCGAATGTCGACCGTCGTGGTGGCGTCGATCGCCCCGTTGGCCGTCGTGTTTCTGTTTTCCTTCCAGCGGGACCACTTGAACACGCTGTTTGCAGAGCCGCTCGGGCGCTCCATGCTGCTCGTTGCGCTCGTGCTGGAGAGCATCGGGCTGACGTGGGTGCTCTGGCTGATGCGGACCGAACGGTGATGTCCGGCCTCTGACTGCGAGCCGATGATCATGTGGATCGACCTGATCACCCTGACTGCGTTCCTGGCGACGTTCTTGACGGCGCTGCTGTTCGGCATGGCGGCGCTGAGGGCGCGGCGACGGTTGCGGAACATCGCCGATGTCGGGGACCGGATGAGGCTGGAGCGGCCCAGCCCCATGCGGCGGGCGCTGGCGGGGGCGATCCCGGTGTTCCAGGGCGAGTGGGAAGCCCTCAGCCAGGATCTGCGTCGGGCAGGCTACTATGGGGCCGACGCCGCGGTCGAGTACCTGGCAGCCCGCAATTTCATTTCCCTGGGAACGCTGATCGCCGGAGGCGTGGCGGCCGTGATTGCCGATCCGAACACGCCGCTGCCGCGGACGCTGCTGTTGGCCGCCGCGGCGGTCTCGGTCCTGACCTACGTGGTGCCGCGGGCGATTCTGCATCGTCAGGCGTGCAGTCGGCTGCATCGAATTCAGCAGGGCCTGCCCGACGCGCTGGACATCATCCGGATGTGTCTGGCGGGGGGGTTGCCGTTGCGGGAGGCACTGGAGCGAGTGTCGCGGGACATCGAGTTCTTCCACCGCGATATTGCAGTCGAGCTGGAAGTCGTGCGGCGCCACGCCGAGGCGGACACGATGCAGAAGGCGCTGAAGGAGTTCTCGCGCCGGATGAACGCGCCCGACGTCAATGCGCTGTCCTCGCTGGTGAGTCAGACGGAGCTCAACGGCACGCACGTGGCGACTGCAGTCACGGAGTTTGCCGACACCATGCGGAGACAGTACCGCCAGCGGGTCGAGGAACGGGCCAACAAGACCAGCATCGCGATGTTGTTTCCGGTGATCCTGTGCCTGGCCCCGCCGGTGTTTATCCTGCTGGTGGGACCGCCCGTGCTGCAGTTGCGGAGTTTTATCCACGATGCGCACCAGACCGGCGGCGTGCTCGATACGGGATCGTACGCCGAGCGGGCGCTGCCCGTGACGGATCTCGACGACCTGCGCTGAGCCGGTCCGATCGGTCGTTGTCGCTACTCGTAGTCTGTGTCGACTGGCTGCGGCAAACGCCCCTCGTCCTCGATCTCGCCGATCAGTCCGACCGGCGCCTCCGG
>Ga0073934_10010246_pt1 | contig 11706 bp, 9 predicted proteins | sample LarsenN4metaG_FD_76834 | JGI IMG/M metagenome (GOLD analysis project Ga0073934, IMG submission 76834) | Hot spring sediment bacterial and archeal communities from British Columbia, Canada, to study Microbial Dark Matter (Phase II) - Larsen... ... | reverse complement strand
CACGACGCCGCGCTCGCGGCCCTCCGCGCGCCCTGATCCGGGGCCACCCCGCGCCTCCTCCCGGTTTCAGCGTAGCGGGACGATCTGCGCAGGTGTGTCACGGGCGTGCGCCGACATCGTCGCAATCCCTCCCCACGGGAGCACCCCCTGACGCGGGTCGCCTCGCGCTTTCAGCGACCGCGCCCCAGCTTCTCGACCTGCGCCCAGGTGCGCGTGTTCAGCACCTGCGCCCTCGTCAGCCACGCGCGCCGGGCCTGACCGATCCCGAGCTCGACGTAGCCGAGCGCCTCCGTCCGGTGGGCGTCGCTGTTGACCGCGACCGGCACACCCGCCTCACCGGCGAGTCGTGCGAGCGGATCGGGCAGGTCGAGCCGGTCCGGCTGCGAGTTGATCTCGAGCGCCGTCCCCGTCTCGAGCGCCGCCGCGACCAGTCGCTCGGCGTCGATGGCGGAGCCCGTGCGCCGGCCGATCCGCCTGCCCGTCGGGTGTCCGATCGCGTCGACGTTCGGGTTCTCCATCGCCGCGACGAGCCGCTCGGTCGGGCTGCGGTCGAAGGCGGCGTGGATCGACGCGACGACCCAGTCGAGCGCGGCGAGCTGCTCGTCCGCCAGGTCCAGCCTGCCGTCGGCCCGCACGTTCACCTCGACGCCGTGCAGCAGCCTGACCAGATCCGACCGGGCGTTCAGCGCCGCGATCTCCTCCGCCTGCTGCTCCAGCCGGCCGTCGCGCAGGTAGTGGGAGTGGTCGGTGACCGCGAGGTAGCCGTAGCCACGCCCGCGAGCGGCGAGCGCCATCTCCTCGATCGTCGCCTTGCCGTCCGCCGACCACGTCGAGTGCGCGTGCAGATCGCCCTTCAGGTCGCGCAGCTCCACGAGCTTCGGCAGCCGGCCTTCCCGCGCCGCCTCCAGCTCCCCCGCGTTCTCCCGCAGCTCCGGTGGGACGTACTGGTAGCCGAGCAGCTCGTACAGCGCCCGCTCGTCGCGATGGGTGAGCACCTCGCCCGACTCGACCTCCGTCACGCCGTACTCCGAGATCGACAGCCCGCGCCTGACCGCGTCCTCCCGCATGGCGACGTTGTGCTCCTTCGAGCCGGTGAAGTGCTGGAGCAGGTTGCCGTAGCACTCCGGCGGGACGACTCGCAGGTCGAAGCGGAGCCCGTCGCCGGACAGCACGGTCGCCTTCGTCCCGCCCCTGGCGACGACCTCGACGACCGACGGAAGAGTGACGAAGTGCCCGATCAGCGCGGCGGCGTCGCGGGCGGTGGCGATGATGTCGAGGTCGCGTACCGTCTCCTTGCGACGCCGGACGCTGCCGGCCTCCGACACCTCGACCGCCGCAGGGTGCTCCCGGAGGGACTCGACCGCGGCGACCACGGCCGGGAGAGCCACCCCGAGCAGCGTCCGGGTCGGCCCCGCTGGCTCCGGCCGCTCCGCGAGCGCCTTCAGCACGTTCTCCTCGGTCTTCGCGCCGAGCCCGGTCAGCGCGCGCAGGCGCTGCTCCTTGGCAGCGTGCTCGAGCTCGTCGAGCGTCGTCACGCCGAGCTCGAGCCAGATCCGCCGTGCGGTCTTCGGCCCGAGCCCCGGGAGGCGCATGAACGAGACGACCCCCTGCGGGATCGTTTGCTTCCGCTTTGCGAGCGCCTCGATCTCGCCGGTCTCGACGAGCTGCACGATCTTCCCCTCGATCGTCTTGCCGATGCCGGGCAGCGCCTTCGCCTTGCCGTCGAGCGCGAGCTGGGCGATCGAGCCGCCGGTCTCGCGGATCCGGGCGGCCGCGCGACGGTAGGCGAGCACGCGGAACGCATCCTGCCCTTCCAGCTCGAGCAGGTCGGCCAGCAGCTCGAACTGCTCGGCGACGTCGGCGTTGCGGGGAAGGGCGGCCGCCACCGAGGCGATGATACGGAGCCGACGATGCGACCCGTCGTGTGCCTGCCCACCTACAACGAGCGCGACAACCTCGAGCCGCTGGTGCGCGCCCTGGGTTCCGCTCTCGGCCCGGACGGCAGGGTGCTCGTGATCGACGACGCGTCACCCGACGGAACCGGCGAGATCGCCGACCGGCTCGCGGCCGAGCTCGACTGGGTCGACGTCCTGCACCGGCCGCGCAAGGAGGGCCTCGGCCCGGCGTACCTCGCCGCGTTCCGGCACGCGCTCGCCGGCGACGCCGACCTGATCGTCGAGATGGACTGCGACTTCTCGCACGACCCGGCGGACGTCCCGCGCCTGATCGCCGCTGCGGCGGACGCCGACCTCGTGCTCGGCTCCCGCTACGTCGAGGGAGGCCGGATCGAGAACTGGAACCCGCTCCGGCGCCTCGTGTCGTGGGTAGGCTCGCTCTACGCCCGCGTCGTCCTCGGGATCGGGGTCCGCGACCTGACGGGCGGCTTCAAGTGCTTCCGGCGGGCCGTGCTGGAGACGATCGACCTCGACGCAGTCTCGTCGCGCGGCTACGCCTTCCAGATCGAGACCACGTATCGCGCGATGCGAGCCGGCTTCCGCGTCACCGAGGTCCCGATCGTCTTCCTCGATCGTCAGGCGGGGCGCTCGAAGATGAGCAAGCAGATCGTCCTCGAGGCGGTGTGGAAGGTGCCGATGCTGCGCGCGGCAGCGTGGCGCGGGCGGCTATAAGTCGGTGCGTGACCCGGTTGATCGACGTGACGGACGACACGTTCGCCGCGGTCGTGCTCGACTCCGAGCGGCCGGTGGTCGTCGACTTCTGGGCTCCCTGGTGCGGGCCGTGCAGAGCGGTCGAGCCGGTCCTCGAGAGCCTGGCGTCGGACCACGGAGACGTCGTCTTCGCCCGCGTCGACATCGATCGGAACCCGCTCGCGGCTGCCCGCTACGGGGTGCTCTCGATCCCGACGGCCATTCTCTTCGAGGAGGGCGAGCCACGCGAGACCGTCGTCGGAGCGCGAGGCCGCTCGCACTACGAGCACGTCTGGAGACGCTGGCTCAGCTCGTGAAGTGCGTGAAGCCCGGGAGCTCCCGCGGCTCTCCGGCCAGACGGAGCTCGAGGCCCTCCCCCTCCTCGCAGCGACCGATCGCCGCGAAGCCTGCCGGCTCCACGACCGCCGCCAGCAGCTCGTAGTCCTCGCCGAAGGCGAGATCCTCGATCGTCGCCTCGGCCGCCAGCGGCACGCGCTCCAGCTCGACGACGACCCGGCACCCCGAACGGTCGGCCAGCCGTCGCGCGTCGACGCCGATGCCGTCGGAGAGATCCAGCATCGCGTGTGCGTGCACGGCAAGCGCCCGTCCCTCCTCGACCCGGATCGGCGGCCGCAGATAGCGTCCGGCACGGAAGGCCGCACCGGCCCCGCCCAGCGGCCCGGTCACCACGAGCACGTCGCCCGGGCGTGCACCGCCCCGCCCCGGCACTCGGATCGAGCGGCCGATCGCCGTCACCGAGACGAGAACGGCGGCGGCCGAGCTCGTGTCGCCGCCGATCACGGGCACACCGGTCTCGGCGATCCCCTCGTACAGCCCGAGCACCGCCTCGACGTCCGTGTCGCTCGGCACGCCGAGCGAGACGAGGAGCCCCTCCGGCTCGGCGCCGGAGGCCGCGAGGTCGCTGATGTTGACGGCCGCCGCTCGAAAGCCGAGGTCCCGCCACGAGATCCGGTCGAGCCGGAAATGGACGCCCTCGACGAGCGCGTCCTGCGTGACGACGACACCGTCGGCCAGCGCGGCAGCGTCGTCGCCGATGTCACGCGCCAGACCGCGCCGCTCCAGCTCGGCCAGTAGGCCGAGCTCTCCGAGGTCAGCGACGCGCACGGAGGTCGAGGACGTCGACAGGGCCCTCGCCGGCACCGAGGCCGGCGAGGCCGTTCGCGACCGCGCAGGCGGCGACCGCGGCCGCGCCGCGCGCCGCATCCGCGAGCGGGAAGCCGCGGGCGAGGAGCGCCGCCAGCGTGGCGGAGTGCGTGCACCCCGCGCCGTGCGTCGCCCGCACGTCGTGCCGCGGGACGGGAATCTCCATGTGCTCGGAGCCCGTGAACAGGTGGTCGACGGCTCGCTCGCCGTGGCCGCCGGTGACGATCGCCGCCGGCGCGCCCAGCCGGTGCAGCGCCGCCGACAGCGCGCGGCGGTCCTCCGTCGCGAGCCCTGTCAGCGCCTGCGCCTCGGGCAGGTTCGGCGTGATCACGGTCGCGAGCGGGAACAGCTGCGAGACGAGCGCGCCGGCCGCGTCCTCGAGCAGGAGCCTCGCGCCCGAGCTCGCGACCATCACCGGGTCGACGACGAGCGGCACCGGGTGCTCCGCGAGAAACGCCGCCACCGTTTCGATGATGGCGCGCGAGAAGAGCATGCCCGTCTTGGCGGCGTCGACGCCGATGTCGGAGAAGACCGCCTCGAGCTGGGCGTGGACGTGCTCCGGCGGCGTCTCGTGGACCGCCGTGACGCCCACCGTGTTCTGGGCGGTCAGCGCCACGATCGCGCTCATGCCGTGACAGCCGGCTGCCGCGAACGCCTTCAGGTCGGCCTGGATGCCGGCGCCGCCGCCCGAGTCGGAGCCGGCGATCGTCAGGCAGCGGGGAACGCTCACGGTCCTGCGCGACGCTAGCATCGGTCGCACCGGAAGGAGGCGCGATGAGCACGACCTACACGCACACGACGTGGCGAGTGCGAGCTGGGATGGAGGACGAGTTCGTCGAGCGCTGGGGCGAGTGGGCCGAGTGGAGCCACCGGCAAGGGCTCGGAGCGCACGCACGGCTGCTGCGCGACGTCGAGAGCCCGGACACGTTCGTCAGCTTCGGCCCCTGGGTGAGCATCGGAGCCGTCCGCAACTGGCGCGGGCTCGCCGGCTACCACGAGCGCGTCGCGCGACTCCAGGAGGTCGTCGAGAGCTTCGAGCCGCGGACGCTCGAGCTGGTCGCCGACCGCTAGCCGCCTGCGACACTGGGTCGATGGCCGTCGGCGTCGGACTCTGGGACGACCTGCTCACGGGCGAGGAGGTCGCGCACGTCGTCACCGAGCCGGCCCGCGAGGCCCGCACGGCGCCCTTCCCCGACGACCTCGACCCACGCGTCCAGAGTGCCCTCGCCGGGCTCGGGATCACCTCGCTCTACGAGCACCAGGCGAAGGTGTTCGCGGCCGCGCGGCGCGGAGAGCACGTCGTCGTCACCACCGGAACGGCCAGCGGGAAGACGCTCGCGTTCAACCTGCCCGTCCTCGACGCGCTCGCGGCGGACCCGAAGCACCGCGTCCTCTACCTGTACCCGACGAAGGCGCTCGCCCAGGACCAGGCTCGCTCGCTCGCGGCGTTCCGCATCCCGAGACTGCGCGCGGCGATCTACGACGGGGACACGGACACGCAGAGCCGCTGGCAGATCCGGAAGTGGGCGAACGCGATCCTCACCAACCCGGACATGCTGCACGTCGGCGTCCTCCCTCACCACGACCGCTGGGGTGACGTGCTCGCGAACCTGCGCTACGTCGTCGTCGACGAGGCGCACGTGTACCGCGGCGTCTTCGGCTCGCACGTCGGTAACGTCCTCCGGCGGCTGCGGCGGCTCGCCCGGATCTACGGCGCCGACCCGCAGTTCCTGCTCGCCTCGGCGACGATCGCCAACCCCGCCGAGCTCTGCCGTTCGCTGGTCGGGATCGACGCGACGGTCGTGACGGACGACGCTGCTCCCCGGGCCGAGCGCACCGTCCTGCTCCGGAACCCGCCGATCGTCGACCAGGAGCTCGGTCTGCGCGGCAGCGCGCTCGGCGACGCAGCGCGGCTCCTGGCCGACCTCGCCTCGCGCGAGCTCCGGACGCTCGTCTTCGCGAAGAGCCGCCGGGCGGCCGAGCTGATCCATCGCTTCGCGCTCGAGCGGCTCGGTCCGGGCTACAAGGACCGCCTCTCCCCCTACCGTGCTGGCTACACGCCCGCGCAGCGGCGGGACATCGAGCGCCGTCTGTTCGAGGGCGAGCTGCTCGGCGTCGCGGCCACCGACGCGCTCGAGCTCGGCATCGACGTCGGCCTGCTCGACTGTGTGATCTCGGTCGGCTTCCCCGGCACGGTGGCGTCCCTGCGGCAGCAGTGGGGACGGGCGGGACGGCGGGGTCACGGCCTCGCCGTGCTCGTCGCGAGCGAGGACGCGCTCGACCAGTACTTCATGCGCGAGCCGGAGGCTCTGCTCGGCAGACGCGTGGAGGCGGCCATCCTCGACCACACGAACCCGCGAGTCCTCGACGGCCACGTCCTGGCCGCTGCGTTCGAGGCACCGCTGGACGACGTCGACCGCGACGTCCTCGGCGACGAGGCGCTCGAGCGTGCGGCGCAGCTCCCCGAGCTGAAGCGCACTGCGACCGGCTACGTGTGGGCCGGGCGCGACTACCCCGCCGCGCGTGTCGGGCTCCGGTCGGCGAGCGCCGGCGCGATGACCGTCGTCGAGGCCGACACGGGATCGGTGCTCGGCCTCGTCGAGCAGGAGCGCGCACCGTGGACGGTCCACGAGGGAGCCGTCTACCTGCACCGGGGCGAGCAGTACCTCGTCTCCTCCCTCGACCTCGAGACCCGGGTGGCGCTCGTCTCGCCCTTCTCGGGCGACTGGTACACGCAGGTGAAGAAGGAGACGACGACCTCGATCGAGGAGACCTCGCGGAGCGAGCGGAGACTCGGCGTCGAGCTGTCGTTCGGCCGGATTCTCGTCACCGAGCAGGTCGTCGCCTACCAGCGCAAGGCAATCGCCGATGGGTCGATGCTCGACCTCGTCCTGCTCGACCTCCCTCCTGCCACGTTCGACACGGAGGCGATCTGGTTCCTGCCGGGAGACCTCCTGACCGGGCCGCTCGAGCGGATGCCGAAGCTGCTCTCTGCCCTCCACGCCGCCGAGCACTCGCTGATCGCGCTGCTCCCGCTCTTCGCGATGTGCGACCGCTGGGACATCGGCGGCCTGTCGACCAACGTCCACTTCCAGACCGCCGCGCCGACGGTCTTCGTCTACGACGGCCACCCCGGCGGCGTCGGCATCGCCGAGCGCGGCTTCGGGGTGTTCGAGGACTGGGTCGCGGACACGGCGCGGATGATCGCCGGCTGCCCGTGCGCCGACGGCTGCCCGTCCTGCGTGCAGTCGCCGAAGTGCGGCAACCTGAACGAGATGCTCGACAAGGAGGGAGCAAGCACGCTCCTGGGTCGAATGCTCGCCGCGCGCTGACGGCGTCGCCGCGCCGCCCCCAGACCCCTGTTCGCAGGGGGAGCCCCGGCCTCCTCCCTACCGCGATCGTATCGCCGAAACGCGCACACATGGGTGACAGACCCGTGCCGAGATCGTCACGAGGCGCGTCGACTTGGTCTTCCTCCCGGACCTCAACTTTTCGCAGCCGCGATCCGATGAATGTGCGGTGCGTATCGAGCTGAGAGAGCGGATGCTCCCTACGCTCGCCGCAGGCGCCGTCCTCGCGGCGCTGCCGCTCGCGCTCGTCCATCGCGTCTGGAGTCAGAAGGTCTACTTCGACGGTTGGATCCACCTCGTCGGGGTCGGCGTCACCGCCGGGCTGGCGACGGCTGCAGCCGTCGCCCTGACGATCGCCGGCGCCCGGCGCGGCGACCCCCGCACCGTCCTCGTCGGCACGGCGTTCTCGATCATGGCGGCGCTCTTGGCCCTGCACGGTCTCGCCACCCCGTCCGTGCTGCTCGGCAGCAACGGGGTCGTCGCCTTCTCGGGCGCCGCCACGCTGCCGGTCGGAGGCGCCATCCTCGCGCTCACCGCGCTCCCGGCGCTCCGGAGACCGGAAGGGGTCAGGCCGCTCCTCGTCGTCCAGGCCGTGGGGTTGCTGATCATCGTCGGCCTCGGGATCTCCGCGTTCCTCGTGCCGAGCATGGTCCCGTCGGTGCCAAGACCCGGCAGTACGGTCGCGCTGGTCGCGCTCGCCGCCGGCCTCGCGTTCTACGTGCTCCTCGCGACGCGGGCGCTGCGGACGTTCATGCTCACGCACCGCTGGTCGGATCTCCTCGTCGGCGTCGGCGTCGTCTGGCTCGGCGTCGCGATCGTGCCGACCTTGACCCAGAACTACTGGATGCTGACGTGGTGGCTGGGCCACCTGTTCGAGCTGGTCGGGATCGTCATGGTCGCCACGCCCGTGGCCCTGGACTTCACGCGAACAGCTCAGTCGCGGCCGCTGATGGGCGACCTGAAGGCCGCGGAGCTGGTCGCGTCGGAGGAGGCGTTCCTCGGCTCGCACGTCCGGGCGCTCACGGTCCGGCTCGCGGAGAAGGACGAGTACACCGAAGAGCACACACGCCGTGTCGCGCTTCGCGCCGTCCAGGTCGGCGAGGAGCTCGGGCTGCCGCGGGCGCGCCTGCGGGTGCTGGCGATCGGCGGCCTCGTCCACGACATCGGCAAGCTCGCCGTCCCGGACTCGATCCTGAAGAAGCCGACGCAGCTCGACGACGACGAGTACAAGGTGATCAAGCGCCATCCGGAGCACGGGTACCGCCTCCTCTACGAGCTCGGCGGTTTCTCGGACGCCGTCCGCCGGCTCGTCCTCGACCACCACGAACGCCTCGACGGAACCGGGTACCCGCGAGGCCTCGGCGACGACGACCTCGACCTGGACACTCGCATCCTCACCGTCTGCGACGTCTACGACGCGCTCCGCTCGAACCGCGTCTACCGTTCCGCGTGGACGTACGAGGACGCGATCGGGCTCCTCCGCCGCGAGTCGGGCATCGCATTCGACCCGCGCTGCGTCGACGCCCTCGAACGGGTCCTCGCGCGGGAGCACGAGACGGCTGCAGAGCCCGCGGCGAGGACGGCCACCTTCTCGCCGGTCCCGGCGTTCTGACCTCAGGCGAGCGCGCGCAGCGCGCGGGCGAGCGACTGCCGCTGCTGGAGAACGCCCGCGAACAGGTCGCCCAGGGTCGCCACGCGCTCGAGGACGGCGTCCATCCTGAACGCAGCTGGATCGAGGTCCTCCCGGACCTCGTCCCAGCGCAGCGGCGTCGAGACGGGCGCACCGGCGTGCGGGCGCACCGAGTACACGGACGCGATTGTCTTCCCCTCTCCGTTCTGGTTGGCGTCGATCAGGACTCCTCGCCGCTTCGACCTGGTCCACTCGGTGGTGACGAGGCCGCGGTACGCGCCGGCGAGCGCGCGGGCCACGATCTCGGCGAACCGGCGCGTGTCGTCGTAGGAGTAGCGCCGCTCGATCGGCACGAGGACGTGCATCCCGTCGGCGCCGCTCGTCTTGGGAAACCCGTCGAGACCGGCCGCCGTCAGCGCGTCGCGGACGAGCAGAGCGACCCGAACGACCTCGGCGAAGCCCGCGTCGGGCGACGGATCGAGGTCGAAGAGCACCCAGTCGGGACGGTCGGGACGGTCCGCGCGCGAGTACCAGGTGTTCAGGTCGATGCAGCCCATGTCGACCATCCACAGCAACGCCAGCTCGTCATTGACGAGCGGGTAGCGGATCGTGCGCTTCTCGCGCGTCTCCCGTGACGTAGAGCGGTACGCGCGCGTCGGGATCCAGCTCGGCATGTGGGAGGGCGCGTTCTTCTGGAAGAAGTGCCCGCCCTCGATCCCGTCGGGGTAGCGCTTCATCGTGAACGGGCGATTCCGCAGGTGCGGAACGACGGCGGGTGCGATCTCGCGGTAGTAGGCCAGGAGGTCGCCCTTGGTGATCCCGTCGTCGGGCCAGAACACCTTGTCCAGGTTCCCGAGCCGGAGAGACCGGCGGCCGCGCCTGATCTCCGACGGAAGCGGCAGCTCGCGGCGAACGTCCTTCTCCGGGACGTCGTCGCGCAGCCCGAGGAAGACCGGCGCACGCAGCCGCCCCTCATGGGTCCACTCGGAGAACGCGACCTGCACCACCAGCGCGGGCTCGACCCAGACCACGTCGGCCGCGCGCACCCTCGGCATCCGCGGTGTCACGGCCAGCGGCGAGTCCGGCCGTCGGAGCGGCTCCAGCCGATCGAGCAGATCGTCGAGGGCCGCCTCCGTGAACCCGCTGCCGACGTTGCCCGCCCACCGCAGGCCGCCGTCGTCGTGGACTGCGAGGACGAGCGCGCCGAGCCTCGACCGCGCCCCCTGGCCGCGCGTGTAGCCGACGACGACGAGCTCCTGCTCTGGCCTCGTCTTGATCTTCAGCCACTGCCGGCTGCGCCGCCCCGGCTCGTAGCGCGAGTCGTCTCGCTTCGCGACGACTCCCTCCAGGTTCTCGCTGCGGACCACCGCGAGCAGCGCCCGCCCGTCCTCGAACACCTCGGCGGGACGGATCGTCCGGGACCGACGGTCGAGCAATCCCTCGAGACGGCGACGGCGCTCGGCGAGCGGCACGTCGACGAGAGGAACGCCGTCCACCTCCAGGACATCGAACACGTAGTAGACGTGCCGTCCACGCCCCTGCTGCATCGCGGAGAAGCTGACCGCGCCGGTCTCGTCGAGCGCGCACACCTCCCCGTCGAGGACGCAGTCGGGCGAGCGCACCGCGCGCGGCAGCGCCCGTGCGACCTCCGGGAAGCGCTCCGTCAGGTCGTTGTCGGTGCGGCTCCGCAGCTCCGCCGTGCCACTGCGAACGTACGCGAGCGCGCGGTACCCGTCGAGCTTGGCCTCGTACGACCACCCGCTCCCGCCGGGGAGGTCGTCGACCAGCGTCGCCAGCATCGGGCTGTACCGGGCCCGGACCGTCCCCTCGCCGCCCCGCTTCCGAACGATCAGCCAGTTCCTGGGATCGCCCGAGAGCGCCGCGGGCACGAGCGCCCACGTTCCGTCCAGCCGGCGGCCACGCAGACGTACGGTGAGCCCACCGTCGGGCTTCTCCTCGACGACCTCGTACGTTCCCCGGTCCCAGAGCTCGACCGTGCCCGCGCCGTACTCGCCCTTGGGGATCTCGCCCTCGAAGTCGGCGTAGTCGAGCGGATGGTCCTCGACGTGCACGGCCAGGTGCTGCTGCCCCGGCTCGAGCGGGACGCCCTTCGGGACGGCCCAGCTCCGGAGGACGCCGTCCCGCTCCAGTCGGAGGTCGTAGTGGAGGCGCCGGGCCGCATGCCGTTGGACGACGAAGATCGGCGCGTCGGTCGATCGCAGCCGAGCTCCGAACGGCTCAGGCGTCTTGTCCGGACGCCGCCTTCTGCGATAGGCACTGAGATCTTCTTCTACCGATGGCATAGATCGCTGTCCCACGCACGGTTTGCGGCGGTGGATCGCCGTGTCGAAAACCGGGGATAAGCCTGTGGAGACTGTGGATTCCGCACGGATCAGGCGAAGACGCCGATCCCGCGGAAGCGGCTCCTGCGTCGCCGTCTGAGCTCGTCCCCGTCGGAGTCCGACAGCTCGGCCAGCGCCTCCTGCACGGCCTCGCCGAGCAGGCGGGCGGCCTCGTCCGGGTCCAGATGCGCCCCGCCGGGCGGTTCCTGGACGATCCGGTCGACGACGCCCAGCTCGAGACAGTGCGCGGCGTCCGGCTTGAACGCAGCCGCGGCTTTTCTCTTCTCGCCCGCGTCGCGCCAGAGGATCGCCGCGCAGCCCTCCGGCGAGATGACCGAGTAGATCGCGTTCTCCTGCATCAGCACCCGGTCGGCGAGCGCGATGGCGATCGCGCCGCCGGAGCCGCCCTCGCCGATGATGCACGACACGATCGGGATCGAAAGCCGCGCCATCAGAGCCTGTGAGCGAGCGATCGTCCCGCCCTGCCCGTGCTGTTCGGCAGCGACGCCCGGATACGCACCGGGCGTGTCGACGAGCGTGACCAGCGGCAGGCGGTGCCGCTCGGCCAGCTCCAT
>Ga0073934_10010245_pt1 | contig 11707 bp, 12 predicted proteins | sample LarsenN4metaG_FD_76834 | JGI IMG/M metagenome (GOLD analysis project Ga0073934, IMG submission 76834) | Hot spring sediment bacterial and archeal communities from British Columbia, Canada, to study Microbial Dark Matter (Phase II) - Larsen... ... | reverse complement strand
TTGCCGTGATCGAAGCCGAATGGCACTTGACTGCTCAGGCTCTCACCCAGATCACTGGTGAAAAACAGCTTCTGGCCCAAAATGCTGCGCTCCAACGCTCCATGCGCCACCGCTTCCCCTACATCGACCCGCTGCACCACCTACAGGTCGAGTTGATCCGCCGCTACCGCGCTGGGCAGGGCGACGAGCGCGTCAAGCGCGGCATCCACCTCACTATTAATGGAATCGCCGCTGGGTTGCGTAACACAGGTTGATCAATCCGAAACCAGCATCCAACTCTCCACGCATGGAGGGCAAGTGAAAATCTGGGCGTGGTCATAGGTGGTCGAAATGCGTCTGTGCCATCAACTGTGTGCCAGCAGGGCGGGCGGGTGATCAGCAAAATTTCCTAGCTGCAATGCAAGGTCATCTGCTGTGATCGCGCTTGTCCGGTCGCGGGTCTGTAGCCGTGCAGAAGGTCTGCTTTAACGCTAACAACGTGCGTAGGCTTGCCCGAACCGATCGACTCCTCACGCTGCAAATCCGCCTCGACCTGCTCCTCACCACCATCAACCCCTCCCCGTGCGTGATGTACTTTGATGTCCGCCACCCCAATGCGTTGGATGTCAGAGAACGGCACTCGTGGCACACTGAAGCGCATGTGGTGCATTGTTCCATCCGAAGTCGAGTTCACCGCGATCCGCGCCCAGGGCGCGGGTGGGCAAAACGTCAACAAGGTGTCTAACGCGGTGCACCTGCGCTTTAACGTGGCCGCCTCCTCGCTGCCCGATTTGGTCAAGCAGCGCCTGCTTGCGCATGCAGACCAGCGCATCACCGAGCAGGGTGTGATTGTCATCAAGGCGCAAAGTAGCCGAAGCCTGGAACAGAACAAGGCCGACGCCCTGGCGCGGCTGCAGGCGCTGGTAACCGCCGCTGCCTATGTGCCCAGGGCGCGCAAGGCTACGCGGCCCACGGTGGCCTCAAAGCAGCGGCGCCTGAGCAGTAAAGCTAGCAGGGCGCAGATCAAGCAGGGCCGAGGACGGGTGTCGGCCGGGGACTGACCCGCGTGTCAAGGAGATGGCAGCGTGAATCCTGCGGATTCAACGCTTTGCCCCCACTGCCTCACCTCGCAGCATGCGAAACAGCGGTGCGCAATCCAATCCTGTAACTGTCCAGCCCGAAGCCGCTGATCTGCCCTTGCACGATGTCTGCAAACACCGAGTGGTGCCTGAACGACTCACGCGCATGGATGTTGGACATGTGCAGCTCCACCACCGGGCAGGTCAGGATGGCCAGGGCATCCCTAATGCCGTAGCTGTAGTGGGTCCAGGCTCCCGCGTTGATCAGTACCGCATCCACGCCATCAATGTAGGCTTGGTGTATGCGTTCCACCATTTCGCCTTCGTGGTTGGTCTGAAAGTGTTGGACTTCAACGCCCAGTTCCTGGCTCAGCGTTTGCAGTTCGGCGTTGATCTGGTCAAGCGTGATCGTGCCGTACTGCTTGGGGTCGCGCTTGCCGAACATGTTGTGGTTGATGCCGTGCAGCATGAGGATCTTCATCGTTCTCTTTCGGCAAGGGGCAGCTCTTGCTACCCCAGGATTTGCACAGCGGTTTACTTGCGCAGCTTGGCCAGTTCCAGCATCACTTCCTTGACCGTCTCTTCACCCACGCTGGACACGTACTTGGCGATCACCGGGGCCATCTTCTCGCGCAGCTTGGCCACTTCGGCAGGCGGGAACTGCGTCACCGTCATGCCGTTTTTCTTGAGCAGTTCCAGGTTGGTTGCCACGGCGGCGCGAGCGGCTTCGCGTTGTGCCTTGGTGGCATCGTCAGCGGCGTCATCCAAGATCTTGCGGTCGGCTGGGGAGAGGGAGTCCCACACCTTCTTGCTGAAGATGACCGATTGCGGGTTGTACTGGTGGTTGGTCAGCGCCACATGCTTCTGGACTTCCCAGAACTTGTTGGCGGCGATCACAGAGATGGGGTTCTCCTGCCCGTCAATGGCCTTTTGTTCCAGGCCTGCGTACACCTCGGGGAAGGGCATGGGCGTGGGGTTGGCGCCTAGCGCCTTGACCCAATCCACGTTGATGGGGTTGGGGATCACACGCAGCTTCAACCCCTCAATGTCTTCAACCTTGTTCAGCGGGCGTCGGCCGTTGGTGATTTGGCGGTAGCCCAGTTCCCAGTAAGACAAACCGATGATGCCTTTGCTTTCAAGCAGGGCGTGCATTTTCTTGCCGACCGGGCCGTCAACGATGGCGTCGGACTCTTTTTCGTTCGCGAACAAGAAGGGAAAGTCGAATATCGCCAGCTCTTTCGCTTCGCTGGCCAAGATGCCGCTGTTCATCACGGCCATCTCAATGGTGCCCGCCTTGACGGAGCTGACCACGGCCTGGTCGCCGCCCAGCGATCCGTTGAGGAACAGGGTGACTTTCATCCGGCCGCCGGACCTGGCGGCAACGTTTTCTGCGAACCTTTTCATGCCAGCGACGGCAGGGTGACCTTCCGGGCCGTTGAGCGAGAACTTGAAAGTCCGCTCCTGCGCGTGTGCCAGGCCAAGGGCCGCGATGGCCACAGTTGCCAGCACGGTCTTGATGAAGATGCGTTTCATGGTTTTGTCTCCTGACGAAAGTGGGACGCCTGAATCAGGAGCCGCAACGAGGGCGTGCCCAGATCACCGCTGCGGCTTAGAGGCTTGGTGCCAGTTGCTCAGGTCAACGGGACGACCAGCTTGTCAATCACTGCAGCTGTGGCCGGGCGCACACCCCGCCACCACGCGAATGCCTCGGCAGCCTGCTCGGCCAGCATGCCCACACCGTCGGCCAGGCCTTGCACTCCTGCGCTTTGTGCGAGTCGCAGAAACGGCGTCAACCCTTTGCCGTATGCCAGTTCGTAGGCCATGGTGGCTTGCTCGAACACAGTGGCTGGAACGGGTGGGAGTTCACCCCGCAAGCTGGCGGACGTTGCGTTGAACACCATGTCGAAGTGCTGTCCTTGCAAGTCTTCATACCCACAGCCAATGACGTTGCCGTACTCCGCGCCGATGCGTGCAAGTTCCAGGGCTTTGTCAACGGTGCGGTTGGCAATCACCAGCTTGGCCGGTTGCTCTGCCAGAAAGGGGAGAAGCGCTCCTCTTGCCGCGCCGCCAGCCCCCAGCATCAGGATGCGCTTGTCACGCATGGGCTCATGAAGGTTGTGCACCACATCACGCACCAAGCCCACCCCGTCGAAGTTGTCGGCCCACACACGGCCATTCTCGAACTTGAGCGCATTGGCAGCGCCCGCCAGTTCCGCTCGTTTTGAGCGTTCGTTGGCGTAGGCATAGGCGTCGATCTTGAACGGTGCCGTGACGTTCATGCCTTTGCCGCCAATCGATTGGAAGGCCTGCGCTGCATCCACAAACCTGCCCAAAGGGCCTTCGATGGCGGTGTATTCGATGTCCTGCCCGGTTTCCTTGGCGAAGGTGGTGTGGATCAACGGGGATTTGCTGTGCCCAATCGGGTTGCCGATGACGGCGTAACGGTCGGTCATGAAGGTGTCTCCGGGTTATTTTGAAAACAGCACGCCTTCGGCCTGCAGGGTGGCGATGTCCTGGTCGCTGTACCCCAGGCTGTGCGCTACCTGGGCGTTGTGTTGGCCCAGATCGGGGGCAACCTGGTGCATGGGTGCCGTGGTGTCGCAGTCTGAAAAGCGAAACGGCAGGTTGGGCAAACGTAGCGTTCCGTAGCGCGGGTGCTGCTGCTCCAGAATCATGCCCCGGGCCTGTATTTGCGGGTCGTTGATGACCTCATCAATGCGCTGCACCTTGGCGCAGGGCACGTCCACGCTGTCGAGCAGGGCCAGGATGCTGGCCACCGGGCGCGCGGCAACCCAGGCCTTGACGGCCGCCAGAATCTCCACCCGGTGGGCGTTGCGGCCGTTCGGCGAATGGAATCGCACATCGGCACCAAAACCAGCAGGGCCGCCGTGCTGTTCCAGCAGCGTGGCAAAGCGTTGCCAGGCATCGTCCACCTGCGCCGCAATCACCAAGTCGCCGTCTTGCGCGCGGAACACACCGTACAGCGTGGAGGTGGGCATGTCGTGCCCGGTTTGCTGGGGCAGCACGGTGCCGCCGGAAAGGGTGTAGCACTGCACCGCGTACTCGTGCATGGACACCAGCGTGTCGTACAGCGCCATGTCGATGTGCTGGCCCTTGCCGGAGTTGACGCGGCCCAGCAAGGCGGCGTTGATGGCTGCCACCGCGTGGATGCCGGTGTACATGTCGCCCAGCGAAATGCGCAGCAGCGGCGGTGCCTCACCCGGTGTGCCCACCATCTGCATGATGCCGCTTTTGGCTTCAGCGATGAGGCCGAAGCCTGCGCGGTGCGAGTCCGGCCCGGTGTGGCCGTAGGCCGAGATGGAGCAATAGACCAGCTTGGGGTTGCGTGCCGACAGTTCGGCATAGCCCAGGCCCAACTTGTCCAGGGCACCGGGGCGGTAGTTTTCAATGAACACGTCGGCGCTGTCGCACAGCTGCTGCATGAAGGCTTTGCCGCGCGGGTCCTTCATGTTCACGCTCACGCCCTGCTTGCCCATGTTGAGCTGCAGGAAGTAGCCGCTTTGCTGGTCGTCGATGATGTGGGCGTGCTGGCGCCCAGCATCGCCGCCGCCCGGGCGCTCCACCTTGATGACTTCGGCCCCCAGGGCGGCCAGGCAACGGCCTACGTAAGGGCCAGCCAGGAAGTGGCTGTAGTCGATAACGCGAATGCCGGTCAGGGGCAGGGATTGGGTCATGGTGTCCTCGTTCAGTAAGTGCCGGGCCGGCGGGGAACCATCAAACGGTGTTCGCCGCGCTGCACCACCTCGCCGTGCTGGTTGATCAGCTCGGACGGCAGGATCACGATGCCCCAGCCCGGGCGGCTTTTGCTGGCACGCAGGCCGGTGACGCTGAACCTGACGTGCAGAACGTCGTTGACCTTGATGGGCAGCAGGAAGTCCCAGGTCCAGCCGAGCGACATGCCGGGCAGGAAGCGGTAGTCGCTCTGGGTTTTGAGGCCATCGGCAATCGACAAACCGAACAGGCCGTGCGCCACGATGCAGCCAAAGTGGCTGGCGTTGGCGTAGGCCTCGTCCACGTGCACGGGCGTGTGGTCGCCGGTGAGGTCGGCGTAGGCCAGGATGCGTTCTTTGGTGACCGTGTAGCTGGGGCTGGTGCAGGTGTCGCCTTCGCGGGCGTCATCCCAGTATTTTTCGGGGGTGTGGTGTGGCATGGCAGAACGAGTCAGCTAAAGGGTTGCACTCGCGGTGGATCAGGCGCGGGGTTTGACGGCCAGCGCTTGAGCCACGCTGCCGGGTGCTGCCTGGATGAGTTCCACGGCCAAGCCATCAGGCAGTTGCAGCCAGTTGCGGCCTTGGGGCAGGGTGGTCACTCCCCATGGTTCGGCTGCCTTCAGGGCGGCCTCCAGGTCATCCACCATCACGCCCAGGTGTGCCAGCCAGCCTGCGTCGTTGCTGGGGGGCGCCTCAAAGTCCGGGCACGCCATCAACTGCATGCCGCCCAGCGTCCAGTACTGGCGCGGGTCGTCCGTGGGTCCATCGATTTCGCGCACGTCCATGCCCAGCACTTCGTAAAAAAACCGGATGTGCCAATGGATGTCTTTGACGCGCACGGCCACATGTTCGACATAGGCCTTGGTGGGCGGCGTGAAGGGTTTGGATGCAGAGGTGTTCATGGTGGATCTTTCAGCGAAGGGGGTGTTCAGCGAGCGTTCGATACCCTTGATGCAGGCCACCAAGGTCGCGTTCACGGGGGTGGGCACGCCGCAGCGTTGGCCCCAGCGCACCACCGCGCCGTTGATGAAGTCGATTTCCGTTACCGAGCCTTTTTCCAGGCTTTGCAACATCGAAGTCTTGAAGTCGTATGGCAGGCCAGCACTGGCTTTCAGCCAGGCAGCGCGGGGGTCGGTGAAGCTCAACTTCACGCCGCTGGCTGCTGCAACGTCCATTGCTTCCTGTACGGCAGCCAGAGCCGTGGCTTCTATCTCGGGAATTTGGTAGAGCGGGCCATACGGCAGGCGGGTAATGCTGCTGACGGCGCCCGTGGCCACGTTGATGAGCAGCTTGTCCCACATGGTGCCCAGGATGTTGTCGCTCACGGTTGTGGCCAGGCCCGCCGCATTGAAGGTGGCTGCTATGGCCTTGGCCCGGTTGCTCAGCGAACCGTCGAGTTCGCCGATCAAGGTTTCTTTGCCAACCACCCCGCTGATGATGCGGCCCGGGCCCAGCATGACGCCCCCAACATAGGTTTTGCCCGCCAGCACATGTTCCCGGCCCACCATGTCGGCCAGAATGTCTTCGTGCCCCAGGCCGTTCTGCAGGGACAGCACCACGGTTTGCTGCCCCACCAGCGACAGCGAGGTTTCCATGGCTTGCCGGGTGTGAAACGACTTGACCAGCACGATCACCAAGTCCACCGGGCCCAGCCCCTGGGCGCTGGTAACCGCACGGGTGCGCACCCACCGCTCGCCTTCGGGCGTGCGCATGGCCAGCCCGTGTTGGTTGATCGCATCCACATGGGCCTGGTTGCGGTTGATTAACAGCACCTCGTTGCCAGCTTCTGCCAGCGTGCCGCCGATGGCACAACCCAAGGCGCCCGCGCCTACCACTGCAATCTTCAAGATCAGTCTCCTGCTTCTGTGAAGGCGGATTTTGGGCAGGCAGTGGTATTACGTCTATGCAATCCAAAAAATACAATACATTGCAAAAATCAATATTGGTGGCGAATCCATGGACCTGTACAACGTTGACGTCAAGGCGTTGCGCCTGTTCGAGTTGCTCTACACCACGGGCAGCGTGACGCGCACCGCAGACATGCTGGGCTGCAGCCAACCCACGGTGAGCATTGGTTTGGCACGGCTGCGCAAGCAGTTCAACGACCCCTTGTTTGTGCGCACGGCGCTGGCCATGCAGCCCACGCCCAAGGCCGATGCCATGGTGGCCACGGTTCGTGAGGTGCTGGATGGTTTGCGGCGCTTGTCCGAGGCCGAGCAACGGTTCGAGCCCGCAGAGGCCGACCGAACCTTTCGCATCTTCATGACCGATGCGAGCCACATCACGCTGTTGCCGCAGTTGTTCACCCATGTTCGGGCGCTGGCGCCGAAAGTCAGGCTGGAGGCAGCCTCCATAGGCCCGCACATGGTGAGCGAGCTGCAGTCAGGTGAAGGTGACTTGGCGCTGGGCTTGATTCCTGGCCTGGAAGCGGGCTTTTACCAGCAGGTGCTGTTTGAACAGACTTGGGTTTGCTTGACCAACCCACGGCATTCGCGCTTGAGGCGAGGTTTGACGCTGGAAGCCTATGTTCAAGCGGACCATGTGGGCATCATTGCGGGTACGGGCCAGTTGCTGCTGGAGGCAGCGCTGAAGCAGCACGGCATTGACCGCAACGTGGCGCTCAAACTGCCAGGGTTTCTGGGCTTGTCGGCCATTTTGCAGAGCACCGACATGGTGGCCACGCTGCCGCAGCACATTGGCGAGACTTTGGCCAGGTCTGCCGGGTTGAAGGTGTGGCCTTGCCCCATTCCCATACCGTCATTCACCGTCAAGCAGCACTGGCATGCCCGTTACCACCATGACCCTGCTAACCGGTGGCTGCGTAGTATGTGCTCGGAGTTGTTTTTGCGGTTGAAGCCTTAGGGGGCGGCCTTCCGAATCCTTTCCCAATCCCTCAGCGTCTGCTGCAAGCGGTTCTTCTGGTTCGGGTGGCCGTTGCTGAACGTCTTCACCAACCGCTCCTTGAGTTCGGCATTGGGCAGCGGCGCCGCCAGGGCCTTGAACTGGTCTATCAGCAGCATCACTGTCTGAAAACTCCCCGACTGCACCGCCAGGGCCAGCATGCCCTGCCCCTCGGGCGTCTCGCTCAGCACGTTGGCGCCCTGGGCGATCATGTATTTCACCAGGCCGTCTTTGCCGTGCGCGCAGGCCCAGTGCAGGGGCACCAGGCCGTTGCCTGCCGGGGCGCAAAAGTCGTTGCCGGGGTACAAAAGCTCTGGGGCCAAGGGCCAGCCCGACGCCTTGACCATCTGCTGCAGCTTCCAGTCTGCCGCCGCCGTCACAGGCGCCTCGCTTTCACGGTTTTGCCTTTCACCTTGCCCGCGTTCAGCCCGCGCAGGGCCTGGTCGGCCACGCTGCGTTCAACGGCCACGTAGGTAGAAAACTCGTTCACGTTGATCTTGCCGATCTGCTCGCCTTTGAGGCCCAGGTCTTTGGTCAGGGCGCCCAGCACGTCGCCTGCGCGGATCTTTTCCTTGCGGCCACCCACGATCTGCAGCGTGACCATGGGCGGGTGCAGCGGTTCGGCGTCGGCGGGTTCGGTCAGCTCGCTCAAGGGGTGCCAGACGCTTTCGCTGCCTTGCATCTGCTCGATGCGGCCCACGCTGCCCATTTCGTCCATGGTGGCCAGGCTGAAGGCCCAGCCGTCGCCATCGGCACGGCCGGTACGGCCTATGCGGTGGGTGTGCACTTCGGGGTCGGGGGTGATGTCCACGTTGATGACGGCTTCGAGCTGGGCAATGTCCAGCCCGCGCGCGGCCACGTCGGTGGCCACCAGCACGCTGCAGCTGCGGTTGGCGAATTGCACCAGCACCTGGTCACGTTCGCGCTGGTCCAGGTCGCCGTGCAGTTCCAGCGCCACTATGCCTTGCGCCTGCAGCACGGCCACCAGGTCGCGGCAGCGTTGCTTGGTGTTGCAAAACGCCAGGGTGCTGGCCGGGCGGAAGTGGTTGAGCAGCAGGCCCACGGCGTGCAGGCGGGTGGTTTCGTCCACCTTGTAAAAGCGCTGGCGTATCTTGTTGGCGGCGTGGCCTTCGGTCAGCTTCACTTCCTTGGGCTCGCGCATGAAGCGCCCTGCCAGCTTGGCCACGCCGTCGGGGTAGGTGGCCGAGAACAACAGCGTCTGCCGCTCTTTGGGGCACGCCTGAATGACCTTGGCCATGTCTTCGGCAAAGCCCATGTCCAGCATGCGGTCGGCTTCGTCCAGCACCAGGGTGTTCAGCGCGTCCAGCGTCAGGTTCTGGCGCGCAAGGTGGTCTAGCACGCGCCCGGGCGTGCCCACCACAATGTGCGCGCCGTGGCCCAGGCTGGCCACCTGGTTGCGCAGCGGCACGCCGCCGCACAGGGTCAGGGTCTTGATGTTGTCTTCGGCACGGGCCAGGCGGCGTATCTCTTGCGTGACCTGTTCGGCCAGTTCGCGGGTGGGGCACAGCACCAGGGCCTGCACGGCAAAGCGGCGCGGGTTGAGGTTTTGCAGCAGGGGCAGGGTGAAGGCGGCGGTCTTGCCGCTGCCGGTCTTGGCCTGGGCAATCAGGTCTTGCCCGGCCAGCGAAAGCGGCAGGCTGGCGGCCTGAATGGGCGTCATGGACACATAGCCCAGCTGCTGCAGGTTGGCCTGCATGGCGGGGGGCAATGGCAGGCGGGTAAAGGGTTGGGCGTGGGCGGCGTTGGTGGCGGATGTGCCACCGGGGGCAGTTTGGGTCATGCGTGATTGTCCGCTGTTGCGGCGGTTTCGGCACGCGCTGCTGTTACGCCCCCAATGCTTTGTGCACCAAAGCGGCCATGGCTTGGGCTTGTGTGTCGGGTATTTGCTGCAAGCCTTGCACGGTGCCATGCCGGTCGGCGGTGTCTTCGTCCTGGCTCACTTTCAGGCGGCCCTCCAGCCGGTCAATGGTGATTTCTATGCCCACGATGGCGCGCAGCATGCGTTGCACATAGTCGCTTGGCGCGTCGGAAACTTTCCAAGGCGCGGGGTTGGGGGCTTCTTGCGCATCCGTCAGGCGCGTGAGCATGTCCAGCATCCAGTCCGCGTCTTCCACAGCGCGGGCTGTGCCGTGCACGTGCACGGTCACGTAGTTCCAAGTGGGCACTACCTTGCCATGCTCGCTTTTGCCGGGGTACCAGGCCGGGGTGATGTAAGCCTGCGGCCCCATGAAGGTCACCACCGACGGTGCGCCGCCGCTCAACTGCCGCCAAACCGGGTTGGCGCGCGACACATGGCCAATCAGCCGCCCATGGGGGCCATGCGCGCCGTCCAGCAGCAGCGGTATGTGGTTGGCCACCAGGTTGCCATCGGCCAGGCAGACCCACGTGCCCAGGGGGTGGTTGGCAATGTGTGTGAGCAGGGCAGGCTCGTCGGTAAACGCGTGGTATTTGGGGATGTACATGTGCGGCGATTGAAAAGTGATGCCTTAGAACCCCGCCAGCACGTGGCGCGCCAGCAGCGCGGCCAGCACCCACATGGTCAGGCCAATGAGGCCGTCCAGCACCTGCCAGGCCCGGGGCCGGGCGAACCAGGGGGCCAGCCACCGTGCGCCAAAGCCCAGCAGGCTGAACCACAGCATGCTGGCTGAACTGGCCCCGGCCACAAACCAGCCTTGCAGCGGCGTGGGCTGTTGCGCGCCTATGCTGCCCACCAGCAGCACCGTGTCCAGGTACACGTGCGGGTTGAGCAGGGTGAACGCGGCAGCCTGGGCCAGTGCCGCGCCCCGGCGCAAGCCTTCGCCCCCTTCGGCGGCCTGCAACTGGCCTGCGTGCCTTACCCGCAGCAGGGCCTTCCAGCCGTACCACGCCAGGAACACGGCCCCAGCCAGCGCCAGTGCGCGGGCCATGTTCGGGCGGTCGCCCAGGGCCTGGGCCATGCCAAACACACCTGCGGTAATCAGCACTGCGTCGGCCACGCCGCAGAACAGCACCACGCTGCCCACGTGTTCGCGGCGCAGGCCCTGGCGCAGCACAAAGGCGTTTTGCGCCCCAATGGCCACGATGAGGCCGAAGCTCAGGGCCAGGCCCTGCATGTAAACGGGCCATGCGGCCCCGGTAGTGGAAACAACTTCATTCATGCCGACAGCTTGCGGGTTGGCCTGAATGAAGGCAAGCTATATTTGCTTGTGTAAATTAAGAGTTTCTAATTTGATGCTGGACTACGCTTCGCTCCAAGCCCTGGCCGCCGTGGTGCGCGAAGGCAGTTTTGAACGCGCGGCGCGCACGCTGAATGTGACGCCATCGGCCGTGTCGCAGCGCATACGCCTGCTGGAAGAGCGCATGGGCTGCGCCCTGGTGGTGCGGGGCCAGCCCTGCGAGGCTACGGACACTGGCCGCAGGCTGTGCCAGCACGTGGACAGGGTGCGCCTGCTGGAGCACGAGCTGCGTGGCGACTTGCCCGCGCTGGCACCAGACGAACAAGCCTGGGTGAGCGTGCCGGTGGCGGTGAATGCCGACAGCCTGGCCACCTGGTTCACCGGCGCCATGACCGCCTTTGCCGCCCAGGCGCCCGTGCTGCTGCAACTGGCCGTGGACGACGAGGGTCACACCGCCGAGTGGCTGCGCAGTGGTGCGGTGTTGGCGGCGGTTACATCTGTAGAGCAACCGGCGGCGGGCTGCAACAGCCGCCCCCTGGGGGCCATGCGTTACGTGGCGGCCGCCAGCCCGGCCTTTGTGGCCCGCCATTTTGCGCAAGGGGTGAGTGCCAGCAGCCTGGCCGCCGCCCCCAGCCTGCTGTTCAGCGCCAAGGACGAACTGCAGCACCGCTGGGTGAGTCGCCTGTGCGGCCACCATGTGGAATTGCCCCGGCATACGCTGCCTTCGTCACAGGGGTTTGTGGTGGCGGGGCTGGCGGGCATGGGCTGGGGCCTGCACCCGCTGGGCTTGGTGGCAGGGCACCTGGCCAGCGGTGCCCTGGTGGAGCTGGTGCCCAACGCC
>Ga0073934_10010244_pt1 | contig 11708 bp, 5 predicted proteins | sample LarsenN4metaG_FD_76834 | JGI IMG/M metagenome (GOLD analysis project Ga0073934, IMG submission 76834) | Hot spring sediment bacterial and archeal communities from British Columbia, Canada, to study Microbial Dark Matter (Phase II) - Larsen... ... | reverse complement strand
TAATAGGAGCCTTTGAGGGTCTTTTCTTCGAGGACCAGGGTGTTAGCTGGGATGGGAGCTGGATCTCCTGGGGCCGCGACGCCGATGACGACGGTGGTCCCGCCGCGGCGGGTAGATTGATAGGCCTGGAGGATGATCTTTCCGTGTCCGATGGCTTCAAAGGCATAATCAACGCCTCCCTTGGTAAGTTCTTTAATTTTATCTACAGGGTCTTCCTCTGAAGCATTGATGAGATGGGTGGCACCGAACCGCCTGGCAAATTCCAATTTACGATCCAAGAGATCCACGGCAATGATGGCCTCGGCGCGGGCCAGGACGGCTCCCTGGATGGCGTTGAGGCCGACCCCCCCGGCTCCGAACACGGCCACCTGGCTTCCAGGCTCAACTTTAGCGGTGTTGATGACGGCCCCCACGCCGGTCATAACCCCACAACCGATCAACGCGGCCTCCCTCAGGGGAATATCGGGATCTATGGAAACCACGCTAATTTCTGGGACGACCGTATACTGGCTCATGGTAGAGACGCCCAGCATGTGGTTATATTCCTGCGTCCCTTTGCGAATCCGGCGGGTTCCGTCCAGCATGGTCCCTCCTCGGGTTAAGTTCCTGGCCATACAGAGATAGGGCCTTCCTACGGTACAAAAGGAGCAACGACCGCAATTGGGCACCCAGGAGAGGACCACGTGATCCCCCGGCTTCACCGAGGTCACCCCCGGCCCCACTTCTTCGACGATCCCGGCCCCTTCGTGGCCCAGTACAATGGGTAAGGGCAGAGGAATCGTCCCATTGGTCACGGAGAGATCGCTATGGCAGACCCCGCTGGCGGCCATTTTAACCAACACCTCCTGTTCTTTAGGTTTCTCAAGCTCTAATTCTTCGATGACTACAGGCTGGTTCAGCTCATACAAAACGGCTGCTTTCATAGTTTAAAAAGCGAAAGGAGCGAGGCCAAGGCAAAAGGAGGATATTTATCTTTGCCTTTCGCCTTTCGCCTTTCGCCCTCTTTAGGACCCATAATAAGCTCTGAAAAAGATATGACCCTCCACCTTCCAGCCCCTTTCGTAGCGCTGGGAGGGAAGGCAGCGAAACTGCTGGGGTAGGGCCTCTTCAATGCACCAGACGGAAACTGCATCCTCCTTGGTTGAGTCCGGGGATTCTAAATAGAAATAGTAGGAGGTCCCCTGGGAGTCGATCTGTTGGGGAAAAATAAAGGAATAGAAGGCGTTATCTCGGAGCTGAGAAGTATTCACCTTCAGGCACACAAGGTCTTTCCTGGCCTGGGGATTTCGTTTGAGATGGAAGATGAGGTCGTGATGAACCTGGCGCATGTAGGTCGCAAATTTGACATCGATACGATACAGGTTCGCTTGTTCTGCGATGAAGCTCTGTCCGACGGTATCCAGGCCCCGAATCTCGCAGGAAGGGTACTGGGTCAAACGCAAACGCTTGCGCCGACGCGCAGCTCGGAGATTTTTCATCAATCCCAGGAAACGGTTCCCGCTTTTCATGGCCCGGGTCAGGAGAGGCGAAGCCAGCCGGGCCCCTACCGACGCCGATGAAGTCGTCTGTAAGGTCTCGAGATGGGCGATCTGACTTAACAAGATCTCCTTCTCCGATTTTTGCAGGCGGATCTGGGCCAGGACCTGGTCATAAAGCTCATCCAGATGGGCCTTGGAAGTTAACGCGGTTTCCTTTAGAGAAGATAGGCCAAGGGCTTGCCCCGATTTCCAGCGCCACCTATCCGCGGCCTTCTGAGGACGTTGACAAAAGGCCACCAAAGGCTGGGCGACAACCTCCCAGGTAAACCTCGGCGCGATGGCCTTCACGTTTTCAGAACAACGACGTCGGAAGGCCGCATCTCCGGCCAGCCCCAGAATGGCCGTAGCTAAGCCCTCTACATCTTCCGCTTCGACGGTGAGGCCTAACTGATGGGCCTGAATCAGCTCGCTGAAGTAGTCCCCCTGGGTGGCAATGATGGGAAGACCGGTCCAGAGATAATCCAGCATCCGGGTTCGAAAGGAGAACCGGGTCTCCAGGTGAGAAAAATGGGTGCTAACCCCTATATCCGCCTCTAAAAAATAATTCTGTCGCTCCCGGTAAGGGACCCAGGTATGGAAGAAGACCGTCCGATCCGTAAGGCCGAGGCTCTTGCTCAGGCTGAGGGTATCCGCCAGCATCTTATCTCGAATTTGATCCGGATGCTCGGTCCCCATAAAGAAGAGTTTTACATCCTTTCGCACCTGAGCCACCCGATCCATCGCTTTGATCAACGTCAGGCTATCCAACCAGTTCAGGATGCTGCCCCCCCAGATCAAGATAATATCCCGCTCCGAAATGCCCTTATAAATTCCCCGTAAGACCGGCTGAGTATGGGTCGGCTTTTCAGAAGATATACCGAAGGGGACGATATCTAAAAGGCGATTCACGGAGGGGTCCTGGTCGTACGTATAGGGATTAACGCGGTTCAGGGCCGCCAACATCCCTAACCAGAAATCCCGCTGCCGCTCGTTGGCACAAAGGAAATAATCTCCTACCAAAAGCTGATCCCGTACGATTCTCAAGATAACCTCGTGGATCCGTTGCCGTTCCTCCGGATCGTTCAAATGTCTTTTCTGCTTCTCCAGATCCTCTAAAATAAAAGGGCAATAGAGATCCACAATCAAAACCTTTTCGGTATCTTTGAGAAAGGGAAAAAATTCGAGGACCTGACCCTGGATCAGGATGATATCCTGGAGTGCCACCATTTTCCGCATTTTATCTTCCTCGTGACGCTCGCAGGTAAAAATCTGGAACCGCTCGGCAGATAAGTGACTCTCCATGGGAGTGACCAGGCTTACCTCAAAGAATCTGCTTAGCGTGTTGGCAAACTCAAAGCACCGAACGGCGGGTCCGGACATCTGATTGCCGATAATAGCGTTGGATATGATCAGGATCCTAGGTTTATCCATCTGCCGATGTAAATCCCCACACGGAGCCCCCAGAAGTGGGCTAAAGAGGGCAAACGACTCGAGCAGTTAGCCAGAGTGACTAAGGTTGATTTTACACTTTAGCGCACTTCCCGGTGATCCTTAAGGGGGATAGTTTTTTTATCTGGGTCTACCTGCGTCCCATGTGAAAAAGGTCTTTGCCGAAGATTCCGGCCAGTATCAGGACGCCCATGAGGGTCAACCAGGCTCCTACTTTGTAAGATGTAGGCTGATACTGAAACCTCACCGTATGGCTGCCTTCATCCAGGAATACAGAGCGGAACAGGTAGTTTGTAGGATATATCTTTTTTTCCGCTCCGTCAACAAAAACCCGCCATCCCGGAAAATAAGGATCGCTTAAAACCAGAAATCCAGGGGTGGTCAGTTGGGCCTTAAGGATAACACGGTTGTATCCGTGCTCTACCATCTCGACGCTATCTTCCGCCCTCGAGCGCTCCCCCCCTCCCCGCCTCCCCTTCTCCCATTCTTCCACCCTGCCATCCGGCTCTTCCAGCACGATTTGAGTTCGCAGGTCAAACTGTTCGTCTTTCAGCCTCCTAAGAGCCTCCCCTTCCTCCTGAACGACTTCGGCGCGGTGAACGACAAAGGCCCTCGGAAAGTAATCAGGATTCCGGTAGAGCTTGACCTCCCCTTCGTAAATTTTTTCAAAGGGGGGCGGAGCTCCGGGACCGGCTGGGTCGTCCAGGGTGTATTTCAGATTCAGCAGATTAAAGAACCTGTTATCTACATTCCGGATACCCCCGACGGGGTTCTGGGCCGTAAAGTGACAATAGAAGAACTTAGGGCTGATCAGGGTGTAAGAAAAGGCGGCGTAGCGCCGGAGACAAAGCCCATTGACGCTCCCTACATCGTCGAGGCCATAAGCGCTGGCAGTATTCGGATAAAGGGCGGTACCGATACTGTAAACCCGGAAAGTATCCGGGTCTTTTTGAAGGAGTTGAACGTAAGGGGCCGGCGTGAAGGACGGATAACGCTGGAAATGGTCGTGGGGCATCAAAATAAATAGCTCGATGATGAGGGCAAGGCTCAGTAGCCTTGAAAATCTTCCGGGAGAGAGGGCCTTCCGGTGAGCCAGGTATCCCCCAGCTCCTATGAGGAGGCAGAACAGGAGGGGGGGGATCAATTGCTTGAGAAAATAGGATCGGGTTACGGATCGCGTGACGCTGACCGTCCAACTGGGCACGGTATAAGGCCGGTCAATGTGTTTTACAACTTCCGGATAATTGAGCCAGACTAAGAGTCCGAGGGATCCTAGCCCCAACGAAGCCGAAAAAATCAGGGGTTTGAGGGAGCCGGATCTGCCCTCGATCTGATGGATCTGAAATCCAACCAGGACGGCCACGGAAAACATGAACTCCGGGCCGAAATACTTCATAAAATAGCTGACCTCAAAGAGGGGAAGGCTCCCCACGAAGTCGTTAAAAAACTTGGGAACGCCGTAACCTTTTAGAATGAAGAGCACGATCATCCCTATAAAAAAAGGGATCATCCTGTCAGAACGGCCCGCTCCTCGGAGCGCAGATCGGCTGAAAAAGACGGACAAAGCCAGTACGGCGGCGACCATGCCGATATATCCCGGCTGGAAGCTCCAATCCGTGCCGTCCCAGGACTGACGGACAGGTCCCCAGAAGTAGGGAACCCAGAGCATAAAAATCCGGGAGAGGGGAAGATGCCAGGTACCTCCTTTAACCCCGGCTTCGTGAGGGCCCAGCACCGAATATGCGATGAACTCTAAGAAGGGGAGGATGAGCAACCCGGAGAGGAGCCCTCCCAGAAGCATAGAACCGATAAAAAGACCCAGCCGCTTCCCCCACGCTCCCACTTTTTCCATCCGTACCAGATAGTACACCGTGACATAAAAAAGGGCGAACAGCGTCGTCTCAGGATGGCCGCCCAGGACAGAGCAGGCGACCAGCATGCTCAGGAAACCCAGGCTCCTCGGACGTGGGCGCTGCACCCACTGCTCCGTCGCATAAACCAGCCAGGGCACCAGGATGGCCACGTTAATGAAGACAATGTTAATGTAAAGGAGGATAAATCCGCAGAACATGTAGCTGGCCGCCCCCGTCAAAGAAGCCGGCTGCCCAAGCCCCAAGAAGCGGTAGAGGAAAAGGTACGTCCCAAAGCCCGCGATGAAAACCCGCAGGATCAAGAAAAAGTCCCACATGGCCGGGCTGGGGTCTGCGTAGAGCAGAAAGCTCAGGGGAAAAAACGCGGAAGAAATCATATCCGCTGCCAACGGAGTTCCCAGGGCCTCATGAGGGTTCCAAAGGGGAATATACCCGCTCTTATAAATCCTGGACGTGAGGGAAGTCGTGGGCTCATGATTCCAGATGGGAACTCCCCGGTCTATCACATGATCTAACACCGGGCGATAACCCTTATAACCATAAGCCCCCGTGGAAAGGGTGCCGGACTCGGCGTTGGTGGAAAGAAGGGTGTGCCCTAGAAAGATCACATCGTAGAAAAAGATCAGGATCAGAACGGCCAACAGGCCGGCCCCAGCCATGGAGGTTTGGAGGAAGTTTTTAGGGTCCCCAAGAATCATGAGAGTCTCCACTCAAAGGATGTAGAATGCTTTATAATTGATGCGATTTATTAAGCAAGGTTGCTCCGGCAGGGATATGCTCAGCCCCCGTGAAACCACATCATTTTTATAGTTTAATGGGCATTTCCCGGCCTGTCAACCAACTAATACATATCCAGTTCATGCGGATCAACCGCTCCCTCACGGTCGCGGCTCTGAGGACTTGCGTCACCTACGCCTCTGAGCCATGACCGTCAGGGAGGGATTCCATGAATCAAAATGAAAGGGACGATGTACTAATACCTTGTTTACTTAGTTTTGACTTCATGGTTCTCCCCTCACCCCCGGCCCCTCTCCCACGCTGTGGGAGAGGGGAGGGGGGTGGGAAAGTGGAACTATTGGTCAAAATGAAGTAAACGGGGTACTAATACCTTGTAAAGTTAATCTTGATGAATCCTTCAAAGCTCCGTAAGGAGCGACCTGTTTGTAGCCAAGGTGACCCCCAACAAGCCCCCAAGCTCCAATAGGAGCGACCTGTTTGTAGCCAAGGTGACCCCCAACAAGCCCCCAAGCTCCAATAGGAGCGACCTGTTTCATTGGTTACAAACAGGTCGCTCCTTACGGAGCTTCTAAGACGGGATCCCTGTTTGGCTACAAACAGATCCCCCCTCACGGGGTTTTTAAGGGGTATTAAAACTAACTTTACGAAGTACTACTATCTTGTAAAGTTAGGTTTGTGTCATTTTCGGCCCTCACCCCCGGCCCCTCTCCCACGCTGTGGGAGAGGGGTGGGGAGGGAAAGTGGAACTATTGGTCAAAACTAAGTAAACAGGATTCTAATACCCCCTCTCTTTAGAAATAAGCGTTGTAGGGGCGACCCTGCCGGCGAAGGGGACGAAACCGGTTGTTTCTTCACGCGGCGACCCGGGTGAAGGGGCATTAAAGGGTGGAAATATCCGGGGTAAAGACGGGAATTCTTAAAGCGAAGGGGATGAACGGGCAACCCGGACAGGGAGGTAACTCCCCCTTTCAAGGGTATTTTTTGGACTACCCCCTCCGACTCCCCTTCCCTGCGAGGGAAGGGGAGGGTTAAGGCCCAGGCCCTCCCCACGTCGGGAAGGGGGGAGGGGGTAGGCCGGTAAAAAAGAGATCCCTGGCAGGGTAACTCCCCTCCCGGTGCGGGGAGGGGGAGGACAGGGGGTCAGGATCGGCTACCGAATCTGGAGGCGAGCGGTCTCCGTGTCTGACGCACCATCTGCACTGATTCTGGCTTGCAGGGTATAGGTGCCCGGTCTGGCATCGGCAGGAAGGATGATGGGCACCGTCGTTACGTAGGTTCCATCGTCACGTCGTTGGGTAACGCTGGTATTTCCGATGGATTCATTGCCCTGGTTGATCCGCCATTCCTCGGTGACCGGGGTCGGGGGATTATTGCTTAATACCGCATAACGCATCTGGAGGTTTACACGATCTCCAGGTCTGGCGGTGGCCGGAACGACGGTAACCTCTTCCAGCCTAAGCGTGGTGCCGGTCGGGCTACCGTACTTCTCGATCGTCGCCTCCCGGGTCGATTCCTGCCGCTCGATGTAATTCCCCAAGACGGCGCCGGCTAAACCTCCCAACAGGGCGCCTACGAGTTCGTTTCCGCCGGCAACCCCGGCAATAACGGCTCCGGCCCCGGCGCCGGCAGCGCCGCCGATGACCGTGCCTTTATGCCTTTCAACAGTGCCGCATCCGACTGTAACCGCTAAAAATAATAAGCATATACTTAATGCTAAGGCTTTCTTTTTCATCCTCATTTCCTCCTTAGAGCATAGAATGGACCGTGCCCACCAATTTGTTGATCTTCACTCGTGGCAGGCGCAGCCTACCCTAGCTATCACTTTATGAGTTTTCATATAAATTCTCTCATTACAACAAACAGTCAAGACCTAATTAAACTTCAAAGAGTTCTGGCCAGGCGACCCAGGTTAAAAGACATAAGGGCCGTAATCCCTGCGAGACCCATCAGCAGCGACCAGGCTCCTATTTTATAAGATGCGGGTTCGTATCTAAATTCCACTTCATGAACGCCCCGCTCCAAAAAAACGGATCGGATGAAGTAATCGGTCAGGTAAATCTTTCTGCTATCTCCGTTAACGTAAGCCTTCCAGCCGGGGTAGTACGGATCTCCCAAAACCAGAAAGCCCGGATTTTCCATCTGAGCCCTCAGATGAACCCGTGTGGCCTCGTGGCTCAGGATTTCCACCCTGGACCCGTCTACCTCCGGAGCCCCATAACCGTCCAGCATGCCAGGGTCCTCCACCTCTTCTAAGAGGATCTGGCGCTGCAAATTAAAATCTTCAGCTTTGAGCCTTGTGAAAATTTTTTCCTCCCCGGAGAGGAGCTCCGCCCGGTGCACTATGAAAGCTCTGGGTAAGGCGTTGCGGTTTCTATAAATTTTAGCCTCCCCCTTGTACACGCGGTCGAAGGAAGGCGCCGGAGGCGCTCCGTCGGGGCGAGTTACGACGTATTTCAAATTGAACAGGTTGAAAAAAGGGTTATCCAGGTTTCGAATATCCCCCAAGGGTCCCCCTGCGGTCAAATTCCAATTGAGCAAGGTAAGCTGCGGACTGATCATGGTAGAGGCAAACTTCCAGAACCGTTGGATAGCCAGGCCGTTAACAAACCCCACATCATCCAACCCATAAGCGCTCGCTACGTTAGGATATAAAAAGCCATCCAAGCCATAGACCCGGAAAACTCCTGGATCCTTTTTAAGGAACTGAATATAGGGGGGCTCTACAAACGGGGGGTATCTGTGGGGATGATCTTTGGGCAGCAGGAGCCATAGCTCCAGGGTCAGTGCGGCGCCGATCAGCCCCACCAGCCGAGGGTTTGACAAAATCTGCCGGTTCTTTAACCAGATCCCAAGGGTAAGGAGCAAACAGAGGAGGAGGGGATAGAAGATGGAGGCTACGGGATTGAGGAGAAGATGGACCCCTCCGAAGTTTTGAAGACCCTTGAGGTCTACGGAGCCGGACAGAAAGGCAAGGGTTATGAATCCCAGGACCATAGCGCCGAGAAGCCCCCTCAGGGAAGACTTTCCCTGCCAGATTTTGTCGACCTGCCCTCCGGCCAGAACGGCCATGGAAAAAAGGAACTCCGGGGCGAAATACTTGGGAAAAATGCTCACGTTGAAGACCGGGAGGTTGCCCACCCATCGGTTAAAGAAATCAGAAATCCCATAGCCCTTGAGGATAAAAAAGGCCACCATCAAGGTAAAGAAAAGATACCGCCCTTCAAAGGCCGTTTTTTCCATGAGGGCCGCGAGGACCAGGAGGGTTACTATAAAGCCCGCATATCCCGGCTGAAAATCCCAGTCCAGGGTAATAGGCCCCCAAACATAAGGAACCCCCAGCATAAAAATTTTGCCCACCGGCAGGTGGGCCTGGCCGATGTGAAACTGGGGGTCGTGGCGAAAGATGGGGGAATTCTCCACAAATTCCAAAAAGGGGAGGATCAGGATGGCCGACAGGGAGAGGCCAAGGATCAGGGAACCGATGAGGGAGCTTAGCTGTTGGAACTGTTGGGCGTTCGTAGCAGGAGGGGCGCATCGCCGGACGCCCTTATAAGGGACCACGGAGGATAAAAAACGTGCTAAATAGTAGCTGATTCCGTAAAACAGGGCAAAAAAGGCCGGCTCTGGGTGTCCGCTCAGGAGGACAAGCCCTACTGTGAGTCCGGCCCAGACGATGCGTAGCCGGCTGGGGTTTTGGAATAAGGCGTCCATGGCATAAAGCAGGGCCGGAAGGAGCAGGGCGGCGTTGATAAAGACGATGTTGATATGGAGCATCAGATGACCACAGAACATATAAGCGATGGCGCCCAGGCAAGCGCCGGGGAGCTCTAATTTCATAGCCCCCCGGAGAAATCCATAGGTGAACATCCCGGCCAGAAAAATTCGCAGGAGAAAAAAGAAATCCCACATCGCGGGGCTGGGGTTCAGGTAGAGAAGAAAACTTAGGGGAAAAAATACGGTGGAAATCATATCGGCATTCAGGGGCATACCCAGCCCAGAATGGGGGTTCCAGAGGGGGACGATGCCTTTTTTATAAAGCCGGGAGGTCAACTGGGTCGTCGGCTCGTGGTTCCAGGCGGAGGCGGCTGCGTCCATAACATAGCTCAGCGGAGGCCGATGCCCGGTATACCCGTAGGCTCCGCCAGGTAAGGTTCCTGCCGGGACGATATGGGTGGTCAGGAGGGTCCGGTTCCAAAAAACCACGTCATAAAAAAAGAGACCGATCCATACGACCAGAAGAGCCGCGACGCCCACGGTCGAGGAAAGAAACCGCCCATGCGCGGCGAGGAACGCCGATTTGAAAAAGGTTTTGACGGTCAAATTCTTATCAAAGCCGGGGCGCCGGACCACTTCGAGTAGCTCCAAACGCCTACGGAGACGGCCAGGCCAAGTAGGGTTAACCAGGCCCCGATCTTGTAAGAAACCGGCTCGTATTTGAAGACCACCTCATAATCTCCCCCCTCCAGGAACACAGACCGGAGACAATAATCGGTCAGGAAGATTTTCGACGCTTTGGGAGCTTGTGCCAGATTTGTCGAGGGGCGGACGTAAGCCCGCCAGCCGGGATAATAGGAATCGCTCAATACCAGGAAACCCGGGCGCTCCATCCGGACTCGGATCTTTACTCGGGTGGCTTCATATTGTAAGATCTCAGCCTGGGAACGGTCCGGGTTCGGTGGGGGAGGTTCTGTAAGCACGGCCGGGTCCGGCGGGCGCTCTTCAAGGACAATCTGACGGCGCGGGTCGAAGTCCCCGGCTTTTAACCGTTCTAAAATTTTAGCTTCGTCGGGGATAACCTCGGCTTTGTAGACTATAAAAGCCCGAGGAAACATGTTATGATTTCGATACACTTTTACCTCTCCGTCGTAAACTTCCTCAAAAGAAGCCTGGGAGGCGAGGCTATAAGTTTTAAAACCTAAATCCCCGGGGACCGGCTGACCCTTCAAGTAGAGCTGCCCCCCCGGATAGGCATCCTGTTGGGTAGCCCACAAAGTCACGGTATTTTCTGCCGTCGCCTTAGGCGCGGTCAATTCGAAGTAGAGCGTCCGGCCCTCAAACCCTCTTAAGGGCGGAAACGAAACGATGTAATACGTATTATCCTGGATCCGGGCCATATCGATCCAGGTGGTGTATAGGCTGGCCTCACCAGCGGGAGAATCTTTCAGCGTGAACAAAACCTTCCCGGTGTTGAGCCTCTGGTAAGTACCAAAAAAAAGACCAACGCCACAAAGATCGGCGGTGGAGGTAAACGATTGGCCGACAGAGGTTCCGGGAAGCAAAGGGAGCGTTGGGGTAGCGCCGGCTCCTACGGGATATACGCTGCTCTCCATATGAAAATAGGGGGGAGCTCCTTGTTTATCCGTGATAACGTACTTGAGGTTAAAAAGGTTAAAAACCGGATTATCCACGTTCCGAATCTCTCCCACCGGAAAACCTCCTGTAAAAAACCAGTTCCAGATTAATTGCCGATCGATCAAGGTCGCCGAAAGGGTCCAGAAGCGTTTATTGACCAGCCCATTGATAAAGCCAATGTCGTCCAACCCATGCCCACTCGCCGTGTTGGGATACAAATACCCGTCCAACCCATACACCCGATAAACCCCCCCCTCCGACCTCAAAAACCGAATATACGGCGCCTCCACAAACGGCTCATAACGATCCAAATGCTCATGGGGCATTAACATAAACAACTCCCCCAACACCCCTACCCCGATCACCCCTACCAACCCCCTCCCCGAAAGCACCCTCCAGGCCACTAACCCCACCCCTACCAGGATCATCCCCCCTAAAACCACCGCCGGCACCATCTGCCACAACGCCTCTGACACCTTCCCAACAGAAAGCAAGGTCGGATATTGGGCCTTCCACAACCCCCCCATCAGCCCCCAACTCCCCAACACCACCCCTACCAGTGCCCAACCCCGGTACTTCCCCTGGCCGATGCGGTGCAGTTGGTGGGCGCTCAACACCCCCACCGCCATCATCAACTCGGGGGGAAAGTAGCGGGTGAAGTGGCTGACTTCGAAGAAGGGGAGGTGGCCGATGAAGGCATTGAAGGTTTGGGAGAGGCCGTAGCCTTTGACGAGGAAGAAGGCGATGATGAGGGAGAAGAAGAGGTAGCGTCGGGTGAAGC
>Ga0073934_10010243_pt1 | contig 11708 bp, 4 predicted proteins | sample LarsenN4metaG_FD_76834 | JGI IMG/M metagenome (GOLD analysis project Ga0073934, IMG submission 76834) | Hot spring sediment bacterial and archeal communities from British Columbia, Canada, to study Microbial Dark Matter (Phase II) - Larsen... ... | reverse complement strand
TGTCAAACGCGGGAAGGAGAGGTTAATGGCGGTTCGAGCAAAGCCGGCCGATGGCCCGAAAGAAGACGACCAGGCGGAACGCCTTCTTCCGATCTCGGACACGGTGAACGGAAGCCACGCGCGGGAGCGCCCCGCCGACGTGCTCGCGCACTACGAGCGCCTGTCTGGCCGGCTCTGGCTGCCTCCTCAACTGGACGCCTTCGGCAAGGCCATTTTCGACGGCATCGACGGGGGCCGAACGAAATGGGCCAGCCTCACCGGACCCTACGGTTTCGGCAAAACGGCGGCCGGAATTCTCCTGTGGCAGCAAGCGCGCGAGGCGGGGTTTCTCGCAATTCCGCCGCTTTCCTGCACGAACTACGACGAATTCGCAGCGGGTGTGGCGGCGCTCGCAGCCGCACAACTGCCGGAAGAGAAGAACCGAATCGAGAAGTTGTACAGGGAGATATGGGCGGACGGCATAGAGCGGATCGCCAAGCGGGAGGCGGAGCGACACGACATTCCAGTGCGGAAACTACGGAAGGTCCTGGAGGCGCAGCTTGAGCACGGCCGGTGGGCTCCCGATGGGCACTCCCACCGCCTGGTCGAGTTCCTGGCCCGCCTGGGCCATTTCTCCGGCCGCTCGTCGCGTGGCCTGGTCGTGATCGTCGATGAACTTCAGCAACTCCTCGGCCCACTTGACGTGAGTTCGTTAAGCCGCCTGCGAGAGCTTGTGTGGGGCATGCGGACCGAACAATCCCCCTGCGCGGTGATTCTTACGTTGGATACGCAGCTCGAGGCTCGCCTCGCCCATTGGGCAGCCGACCTGCTCCATCGCGTTCGGGAGGACAGCCCAGCGCTTCAGATGACTACGGTGTTCAACCGGGATTTCCCGGTCTGGCTGTGGGAGCGCCTTTCCACGCCCAACGGCAGGCCCAGCGAGACGTTTCCGGCGTCAGCTGTCAGGTGGGAGGTGCTGGAGTCGCTGGGGCAGTTCGTCGAGCGGCCGGACCTCGCCAATGGGCCGCGCACGGTGGTTGACGTGTTCAACCGTGCCGTGGATCACTTCCGCGGAACCGGAAAGAGCTACGGCGTTCTCGACTTGGTGGATGACATTCACCAGGGCCGGTTCAGGTTCTTTGGGGACGGGTCGCCGGTTCAACGAGTATTGACGCAACTGCTTTCCGACCCCTGGATCGACGAAGACGCAGTGCGGCGCTCGTTTGTGCGGACGCTGGCCGCCTACCCGCGAGGCTGTCCGGCAGAGATCGTCCATGCCCATGTCGGCAATGGCCGGAAACTCAAGGTTGCTCGCGACCAGTTGTTCGGGCCACTGTTGGTCGAGCTTCCTGGTGGGCTAGCCCTGGAGCAGCTCCAGCAAGTCTCGCGCGGCGGCAGTTTCTGGGAGAACGCGCTCGCTCGATGCTGGGACTCCATGCCTGCGGCCTCCGCGCTCGCCGAGATGGTGCCGGAGCTGGTCACGCGGGTTCTATTGCCCAGGCTGTTTACGGGGCTCAGCCGTCCTGCCGGCGAGTGGGCAGTGCTTGAAAGCGATCCCCGGGCGGCGGTCTCTGGCTTTCAGATTCTCCGGGGCAGTTTCGACCCGGCATTTCCAGGCCGCGAGGTTGCGGTGTGGGTTGGTCAGCGGGAGCCGGCGCAGTGGCTCGAGGATGTTGACCTGTGCATCGGCTTCGTCTGTGGGCCGGAAACCGATCCGAGCGCGCAACCTGCGGCGGAAGTCGCGAACCTGGTAGGCACCCCGCGCATCGTATTTAAGATGCCCGTGCTTGTCCCAATGGACTCGGCAGTACCGGATGAGATCGCGCGCTATCAGAAGTACATCCAGCCGGAACCCTTGCGGCCCGCTTATGTGCTCCTGGGGCTGCGAGAGCTTCAGGGATTCGACGAGGCGCCGGGCGGCTCGGCATCGTGTAATGGGCGGGCGCGCCAGCACCCGCACGCGGCGGATACTCTCTCTACCGCTGAGCGGCGGAAGCTGGCGGGATTCCAGGAGCTTTGCGTTGACCACCTGATGCGGTTTCTCCTTCAAGGCGAGATCGACGTAGGCATTGGTCGGCCTGTACGCCAACGCGGCCCCGAACTCCTTCGCGCCCTTTTTTCCGTCGCATGCCGAAAGCGGTTCCCGTCCTATCAGACGTTGATGACCGTTCGCCACTGGAAGGCATTGGTGGATGTCTATCGCACCGCGCTCACCAGCGAGCGCCTGAGTCCGGCTCAGCGTCGCGGCCAGGAGGACGTGACCATGCCCAAGGCGGACGCCTACCGCCTGCTCTTCAACCAGTCGAGCACCGCAGCTGGCGACAGCTTCGTCCGATCTCTGGGCCATCTCGTCAAAGTGACGGCCAAAGGCGATGCCTGGTCGCTCCGTTTTCCGCTTCATCCGGGCGAGTCGTCGCTCTTGGAGTATCTTCGCGGCTGTGCGCGTTCCCGGCCCGTGCCTTTGTCTGCGACGAGGGAATGCCTGCGGCATAAGGGATACGTTGAGGAGGAAGCGACCCAGATCGTATCCCTGCTGGAAGCGCGCGGGCTTCTCACGATTGACCGGAGCCACGGCGTTCGGCTGGTGGCCGGACGCGCAGGTATGGAGGAGAAATCCAGGAAGCGGGTCTTCGCGGTCCGTGACCAGCTTGCGCGCCTCCTAATTGCGCGACCCCTGCCTGAACCGCTACCCACACAGCCAAGCGAACTGGCTCGCCTGGCGGACGAGTTGGAGAGCCAGGTTCGAGAAAAGATCGAATCTTGCCGGACTATTCGGAAAGGCCACCTCGACAGCGTGCGTGCCGCCATCGGCAGCGTCCGAGCCATCGTGCTCCCCGTGAAGTGGCTGAACACGGGATTGAGCACGCATCTTGCGGGCATCGGAGACACGCTTAGGCGGACGCAAACAACGCTCGTCGATTCGCTTCGCAAGGAGGCGGAGAACATCCAAGCAGATTTGGCCGCGTCGGACGATGATCGCTTCGGCTGGGCGGTGCGGTGGGTACGCAGATGCGATTCGGTGAACGCTCAGTTGAAGAAACTGCAAGGCCGTGTTACCGAATTCGAGGCTCGGTCTGCGGCGTTGTCAAGTTGGATACCGGTCAACCAGGAGCTATACGCCGTCGCGACGCTCTGTACTAAGATCGGCCATACCGATCCTGCCCCGGTTCACGAACTGGCTCAACTCCTGGCTCGAACGCGGGAGCGGTTTTCCAGAGAATCCTGGGAACCGCTTGGTGCGGTGGCAGAGTTCAGGGGCGAGCTGCGGTCAATCAGCCAGGCACTCCAGGGGCTTATGTACAGCCAAGCCCGCGCCTACTTCGCCGAAGTCGAGCTTTTGCGGCAGCGGTTCGCCCCTCTTCTCCCGAATACGCCTGTGCCGACGTTCGAGGCAGAGCATGGAGAGCGGAGGAAGGCTCGCAGCGGCTACGATGCGTTCGCGGCGCTTTACCGCTGGGCCTTGAGCGGTTTCAACGATGCGTTCGCGCGGGCCAAGGATCTCAAGACCCGAGGGCAGCCGTGGGCAGACCCGCGAAGAAAGAAACGAAGCTGGAATGAACTCTCCGGCAGGCTTGAGCGCCTGCTTGGGATGGAACCATCAACCCTGGGCATCGATCGTGTGATGAAGGCAGGTGAACAATTGAATGAACTACTGCGGGGTTTCACCGGGGCCAGCATAGGGGTGTTCGATGCCCCGGAAGCCGCACCGGATTTCGATTTGTTGCGAGAACGGTTTCTCCGCGGTGAAGTAGTGATCCGTATTGAGCCGAAGCAATAGCCCGGCCAGTCAAGGGAGTGAAGGACGCTGGCATGATCCGTGTGAGTGGTACGACCGAAGGACCAGAAGCGAATGCAGCGCGTGACTTGTGCCGCATTGTGCTAGCTTCTTGGCCCTGGGTAGAGCACGACCCTCAGGCGGCCATCGAGATTGTGGCTGGAGTCCAGTGCCACGGGCAATCCACCCGTGACCTCGACATCGTTCTGCTTGCGACCTTTCCCTCCCGCGCTCGATATGTTCCATTCCTCAGTTTCCAGCGCCGCGGCGATCATCAGTGGATGAAGCCTGCCGAAGTGCAGGTCGCGAGCCTCTGCATCATTTTCGAGGTCAAGGACAATGACCCGGTGGATGTGCGCTTCGAGGGCACGCGGCTGGAAGTCTGTTACCGCCACGATGGCGTCGAGCACTGGCACGGTGCATCGGAGCAGAGTTTCAAGCAAGTGTTTGCCCTGCGGAATTATCTCGCTGCACATTATTTGGACCCCCCTTATATCACGAACCTCATCTGGCTGCGCCAGGTTCCCAACGCGCAGCTGCCGCGCCGGCCGCACAACCTACTGGGCAACAATCTTACATGGGAATTGGTGCTGAATACTGTCGCACAACTCGATCCACCGCACGAGCATGACGGCGAATGGACCCTGGAAGCCTGGCGGGGAGGGGGCCAGCCGAACTTCCAGTCTGTCGTCCGGCTCCTGACGCTGCGCCTTCAGCCCACGCGGCTAGACAACGTACGCATGGCGCGGCTCGTCCGCTCGGCACTCGATGCCGATTGGTTGCGCGATCTCGGGGTCAGGCAACTCATCTTCCGTGGACGCGGCGGCACCGGGAAAACGATGATCCTCCTTCAACTCGCCTGGAGGCTCTACGAGGAGCAGGGCGCTCGCGTTTTGGTGCTGACCTACAACAAGGCTCTCATGGCCGACCTGCGGCGGCTGCTGACCCTCGTGGGCGTTGGAGATGTGGCGGACGCGCGCAGCATTCAGGTGCAGACGGTCCACTCCTTCCTCGGTTCGGTCTTGCGCGGACTCGGCCTGCTTGGGCTGGAGGAAGACCTGCTTGCGCACTACGACGCGCTGAAGAGCGAAGCGCTCGCGCTCATCCGCGGAGGCGGGCTGACGACTGAGGACGTGGAACAGTTGCTCCGCGAGCGCACGGAGGCGTTCGGCTGGGACTTCCTGCTGATCGACGAGGGGCAGGATTGGCCGGAGGACGAGCGCGATTTGCTACGGTGCTTGTACCCGGCGGGTCAGTTCGTGATCGCGGACGGCATGGACCAGTTCGTCCGGTCGGAGTCCGCCTGCGACTGGAAAGCAGGGCTCGCGAAGAACCAAGTACGGGTGATCGCGCTCGCGCGGTGCCTGCGGATGAAGGCTGCTCTCGCAGACTTTGCCAATGCACTGGCAGAGGAGGTGGGGCTGGGAGGGTGGCACGTAGAGGCAAATCGTGACGCGTCCGGTGGCCGCGTGATTGTCGTCGAGGGCGATTACTTCGCATCCCGCGAGCTGCACGACCGACTGATGCGGGCGAACGAGGCGGACGGTAACCAGCCGGTAGACACGCTGGTCTGCGTCCCGCCGGCGCTCGTCATTCGGGAAGAAGGGCGGGCAATACGCTCAGTTGCTGCGGAAAAGTTTGCGGCTTGGGGGCATGCCGTCTGGGATGGTGTCTCGACTGAGGTGCGCGACAGCTACGCCACGTCCACGCAGCAGATACGGGTTGTTCAGTATGACTCCTGTCGCGGTTTGGAGGGCTGGATTGTTATCGCGCTCGGGATTGATGAATTCTTCCGCTACAAGGAGCAATCGTGGCACCCTTCGAGCGGCCACGACACGCCGTACAGCGACGACCCGGCGACCAGGCTTCGGTTCGCCGCCCGTTGGCTAATGATCCCACTGTCACGCGCCGTCGATACGTTGGTATTGCAGGTGAGAAATGACCAGTCGCGACTGAAAGAAGCGCTTCAGCGTGTCGCGGATCGGCATCCCGACTTTGTAGAATGGTACAAGACTGCTGGGCCGTGATACCCGGGTAGCTCGCGCAGCGGTCAAGGAGGATGCAGGCGAACCGGGCGGCCCGTGAGGGTTCGCCAATGCAGACACAACATTCGGCACAGGGCTGCGGTAACGACTATGATCGCTGGAATCGCGCGCTGGCGCAGTGGGCGGTTCACGGCTCCTCAGAGGGCACGCCGATCTATCTTTCGGTGGATGAGCCAGCGCTGCTGACTGTGGCACGTGGCTTTGCCGATCTTTCCTGCGCGACCATTGATGAAGCATGCAATGCGTTCCGGCAAGCGCTCATTTCTCGGTGCGTGACGGGCGAAGAAGCTCGCGTTGACCTGAGCACGTTGGGTGGGACGGACAGCGATGGCATTCCTCGGTCGGTCGCTTTCCTCGCTGGAATGGTCTTTGCTGCGTACCAGATGGCCGACGACGAGGTAGCCGATGACGGGGCCTATTTCGTCCGCCTCCGGCAATTGTTTGGCGTTGATCCTGCCGGTCGGAACTTCAGGCCTCGCGGACTCGAATTGCGCCCCAATCGGCCCGCCCCCGAAGAATCCCTTTGGCAAGCGTGGAATCAGTGGTTGGCTCGCAACGGTTTCCAACCCACGGCTATGCAGGGTGACGGCCGGAAGTACAAGTATTCCAACTACCCGATCTGCCAAGCCCTCCTCCGGAAGGGCGATAGGGTGCGGCTTGCACGATGGTTCAGGGAGCAGGAGAAAACCGGGGCGCTGGACCACCACTCCTGCGACCGCGACATTCTTGCCGTTCGCCTTCCAGAGTTAGGGCGGACCATCAGTTCGGCGCGCCTGCGCAAACTTCTCCAGGATATGGAGGACTACCGCCATTTCGAGGCAATCATTGACGCGGCTGCGGAAGTGTATGATTCCATTGACTGGGATCAACCTGCGGATGTCTCCGATACAGACCTCATCGGATCCCGCCGGTTACGGGCGGGACTGTATCGAACGGAAAACTTCATCACGGGAGCCATTGAATACTGGCTGTATCCGAAGAGGCCGCGTCGTTGGCAGGGCGGAGCCTTGGCCGTCGAGCATGCCGGGTGTACCTACACGCTGCGCGAGCAGCGATCGGGATGGTTCATGCCCCTCTGGCCGGTCACGCTAAACGGTGAACTGCGATACCGGATCATTGGAGCCGAGAACATCACCGAACTAGTCCTGCCGAACCGGGATTTCTGGATTCTCGTCCATGATCCTGACGACGATGCCTCCGGCGTCCTCGCCAGCTGGGCAGTGCCGGCGCCGGGTCAAACTTTCCTCCTGCTGTGCCAGGAGAAGCATGTGCGGCAGCTGCAAGTGCTCCGTGAGGAACAGCTCCTTGCTTGGGACGAGGTTGTCCGGGTCCAGCAGGGCGAGCGGGTATGGCTGGAATACCGCGAGTGCCAGGTGGAGTCTTCCCGGTGGTCGCGGATGCTCCCGCAACCGGGATGCGAAGACTTGCTCGACGCCTTGCGTCCAGTGACGCGCGTGAACGTCGGGCTGGAAGGTGGTTTGCGCGTTCCCGGACAGCCGGTATGGATCGAGGGGCACCAGCCCGATCTGAAGCTCTACCAATTCGGAGGGGCCGTGGAGTTGCGGATTTCGGAAGCGAACGCTCCAGAGCAGCTCGTCTTCGAGGGGCCGGCGGTGGTGAACGACCGAGTTCCCCTCCCGCCGCTTGCTCCGGGAGAGTACGTCATCGAAGCTCGTGGAGCAGGCGGCGTCGCGGTCCGCAGGCTGCGGATAGCGTCTTGGAGTCAACTGGAGGCCAGACCGCCTACCCGCGACTATTCGGTGCCGGTCAACGGCTTCTGCCTGCGAGGTGCATCATTGCTTCCGGCCAGCGGGGAAAGGAGGTAAGCGATGGCCCGGCACTTCTTCAGCATCCAGGCCGTGGGGACACCGAATGACGTGCTCCACTCCATCCGGTCGAAGGTGCGCGCGCTGGGGTGCGGGCATATCGTGCCGGTCGTGTATTTCGAGAAAAAGGCACGGGGCGGACAGTTCTACGTCTTCCTTGGGGTCGAAGGAAGCTCCAGCGGAAATGCGCCGGACGAAGTGAACGTGCTCTGCGAACGCGTCCGGTATGTGAAAGGCGTTACGTCGGGAGGATTCGTCGGGCAACTCCTCGGCCCGTGCTCCTTCGAGCAATTCAGAAGCTCGCTTGATCCGCAGGAATTCGACACTTCCGGCAGCGACCGCATTCCCTACTGTTCCCGCTGGGTGCATGATCCGGGCGACCTCATCGATCTGCTCGACGTGGGCGGGGCGGCAACCCCCGATTCCGATCGTACGGCACGGTTCGACCATCTGTTGACGTGGCTCTCCAGCGTGGGCGAAGGGCGCTGGGAAACCTTTTTGCGCGCTTGTCAGACTCTAGGTGTTGCCGACGATTCCTCATCTGCCCGGAGTGTCTTCCGCCGCTTATCGCTCCTCGGGCACATCGAAGCCTCAACCGACGCCCGTGAGTGGATAATCTGCCCGCCAGTGTTCGTCCGTCCTCCGAACCGCCCGACTCGCTGCTTCTGGTGCGGTCAGCGCACCGACAAGTGGCTGGGACGCCTCCGTGAGGTCAGCACAGTCCTCCCCGAGGATCAGCCGGGCAGCTTGGCTCCTTCCCGTGTCACTATTGAAGCCAGCGACTCCTTCAGGGCAGCGATTGCGGCTGATTCCGAAGCCTCACGGTTCGAGTGGCAGGAGCAGCCTCTCTCTGACGTACTCACCGCCCATCTGCCTGATCTCGATGGCTGGCAACAGTCGCTCCAGCCGATTGTTGGCCTTACCAATCCCCGCACGGTTCAGCGGTGGGAGGAGCAAGCATACGTGGATGATACGTCATTCTACATCCGTGACGGTCGCTACCACGGTCAGTCGGGGCTTTATTGCATCACCCGCGGCGAAGGACGGAACCAGTCAAAGTTGATGTTTTACTTCGATGAAAAGGGACAGCGGCTGCTGCGAGGGGACGACTGGTACGGCTTGCGCTTTCTCGCCCTCCGGAGGGCAGGCCATCGTTGCGAGGCGGTCTGGCAGCGGCACAATGGAAACGGAAGTACGCTTGTTCTTCGGGCCAGTGAGCGCTGGCCCATGATCTACGAACGGACGCTGGTGCTCGCCTCCGGATTGCTGCCGGAGCATTCGTCGGGTAGCAATCTGCTCCGCTACCGGGACGTTCCTCTTTCGACGGCAAAGGCCCTCGCCGGAAAACTCGGGGTCGAACTGGAGGTCCAGTTCGATGCATGATCTCATCGGGACTGCCGAGCGCATTCGGCGCGTGTACCGTCTCTATGTGGAGAGTGCATTTCCGCTCCGCTCGGACGCGCTCAGCCAGGAACGCGACCAGCTCCTCGCCCGCAGCGGAATGCCGGGAGACCCGGGGACGCTGGCCCAGCCGCCCGTTCTCGAAACTGTCCCCGTGTACCAGCGCACTCAAATGAATCTTCAGCAGGCCAGCCAGCTCCTTGTAGCCCAGCATGGGTTGCCGGCCACTTACGGGGATCTTCAGTTCCTGGGCCAGCAACTCTTTCAGCCTGACGACCGACTTTACGATCACCAGTGGCAGAGCCTGGAGGCGGTCCTTGGGCGCGGCAAGGACTTGGTTGTTACGACTGGAACCGGGTCGGGCAAGACCGAATGCTTTCTGCTGCCTCTCCTTGCCGAACTCGCACGCGATTCAGCTTCCTGGCCGGCCTGCCCGCCGCCAGCCGATCCCATCGCGCGCCGCTGGTGGCAGCAGGGCGGGCCGCGGGTTGGGCAATGGGCGCACAGCCAGCGCCCCCACGCGATGCGAGCGATGATCCTGTATCCCCTCAACGCGCTGGTGGAAGACCAGCTTCGCCGCCTGCGGAAAACGCTCGATTCAGCTACAGTCCACAACTGGCTCGACATCCACCGCCGCCGGAACCGCATTCTCTTCGGCCGCTATACGGGACACACTCCAGTATCCGGCGACCCAAGCCGGGCAGCGGCCGTTCGTAGGCTTCGCGACCGGCTTCGGGACATGGCCCAGGAGCATGCAGATATACTTCAGCAGCTTAACGATCCGGCGCTGCCGGCGGATGAGCGTGAGCTGTTGGAGCGAGAGGTCCGCTACTACTTCCCCAATATGGACGGCGGAGAAATGTGGTCCCGTTGGGACATGCAAGAGACGCCTCCCGATATTCTCATCACGAACTACTGCATGCTGAACATCATGTTGATGCGGAGTCTTGAGGCCCCGATTTTCGACCTCACTCGGGACTGGCTCGCTGGGGATCCTTCGCGGCGTTTCTTTTTGATCGTAGACGAACTACACGCCTACCGCGGAACACCGGGAACCGAAGTCGCGTACATCTTGCGTCTTCTGGTCGAACGGTTGGGACTCGATATCGACTCTCGTCAACTCGTCATTCTTTCTACCTCGGCCAGTATTGATGAAAACGACCCGCGCTCGCGTGACTTCCTGCGACAGTTTTTCGGGCGGGATCGATTCGAGATCGTGAGCCGCCCCCAGGTTCCTCCTCCTGCCGGTGCCCGCTCGCTCCTTGTCTCCTTTGCCGTTCCTTTCGCGGCGTTCGCCAATGCGGTCCAGGCCGACCCATTCACGCCGATGACGGGGCCTGACCCCAATACCCCGGCCAACCAGCAGGCCATGACTACCCTGTGTGCGGCACTCATGTACGCAGGGACGGAGACGCAACCGCAGCGCATGCTGGGTGAGGCGCTGGTACAGCAGCAAGCTCACGAAGCGCTTCGGGATGCCTGCGCGGCATGCCACGGCGGCCAGGTGCGGCCGACAGAAGTGCCGCGGCTGGACGCTCTCCTGTTCCCAGGGGCGGCGCCGGCTGGGGAGACGTCACCCTCCATGCGGGGGCTGCTGCTTGCCCTTGCGATGTCGGAGCTGCCCGCCACGCGATCCGCACCACAACCGGTCCGGGGCCATCTATTCTTGCACAACCTGCAGAATCTGTGGATTTGTGCGAATCCTCACTGTGCCGATCCACGGTGCGCCACGTCGCTGCGCCAGCAAGAGGAAGCAGCACGGCGGCCGGTGCCTGTGGGTGCCCTACACGCCAGGCACCAGTTGGCGTGTTCATGTGGTGGCCGCGTTCTTGACCTCATCGTCTGCGAGGTGTGTGGAGAAGTGTACCTCGGCGGGTTCCGGGCCAGACAACAACTGCATGGTCGCGGCACTATCGAAATCCTGACGGCAGACCAGCCGAATCTCGAAGACATCCCGGATCGCATTCCGCCGGGCAAAACTTACGAGCAGTATGCGGTGTTCTGGCCATTGCCGGAGCAGCCGGCCTGGGCGACGCAGCCACAAGACCTTCAGTACGACATGAACCGTATTACACGGCGCTGGGTCCAGGCTAAGCTCAATGTCTATTCGGGCGTCCTTCTCCGCGAGACGACGCCGACGACGCAGGATGAGGTGCCGGGGTGGCTCTACGTGATTGCCGGCAACAATCCGAATGAGTCGCCCATGCCGGGGAAATGTCCGCGATGCGATGCGGACTACCGCCAGAAGAATATCCCGACTCCTCTGCGCAATCACCGCACGGGTTTCCAGAAGGCTTGCCAGGTGATTGCCAGCGCCTTGTGCCGGGAAATGCCGGTCACGCGAAGCCGGAAGCCGGCCCGGAAGCTCGTCATCTTCTCTGACAGCCGGCAAGATGCCGCGAAGCTCGCCGCAGGCATGGAGCGAGACCACTTCCGGGATATGGTGCGGCTCGCGCTCCTGGGGGCGCTCAATGCATATTGGCGATCTTTCGAGGCGTTTCTGCGGACGCGACTCCCGCTGTTTCCGGCGGCCATTCTGGCACTTCAAGCGTCCCACCCCGCTGTTGCCGCGGTTGGAATGCAGCCGCCTCAGCCTGACGACCCGCGTCTGGCGGCGGATTTCCAGGCTGCTTACCCTAGGGTGGTGCTTGAGTTCATGAACCGAATCATGAATGTCCCGCC
>Ga0073934_10010242_pt1 | contig 11708 bp, 11 predicted proteins | sample LarsenN4metaG_FD_76834 | JGI IMG/M metagenome (GOLD analysis project Ga0073934, IMG submission 76834) | Hot spring sediment bacterial and archeal communities from British Columbia, Canada, to study Microbial Dark Matter (Phase II) - Larsen... ... | reverse complement strand
GGGCTTGGTCAGGAATTCGCGCAGCCCGGCGCGCATGGCGGACAGCACCAGCGGTCCGTCCGCCGCGGAGGCCAGGGCGAAGACGGCCAGCTCAGGACGCTGGCGGCAGGCCAGTCCGGCCACCTGCAGCAGGCCCTCGGGGTCGGGGTCCAGATGAACGAACACCACTTCCGCGGGGAACTGCTCGAGGGCCGTGGTCAGCAGGGCAGGCTCCTCCACCTCGGCCACGATCTTCACGCTGTCGATGGACAGCAGGTGGGCGCGCACCGGTGTGGCGAAGCTCTCGTCGGTGTTCAGGACGATCACCCGGACCGGTCGCGACATGAAGCCATCTCTGGATACGGGCGCGTGCTCGAACGCTCCCCACGAGGCCTTTGCGGGCCAGAATCAATTCCCGGCCTCGATTCGCCGGAACGATCAGCCGGCGCGGGAGCTGAGCAGCCCGCAATCGGCCGTCCCTTCCTTATCGGCCTGCGTGCCCTAGCGATGCAGTGGATAATCCCCCGCGGACGCTGGCCCCGGATGCTGATCTACCGCGTTTCCTCCGACCGCTCGGACATCCCCCACGGCCCATGCAGACCCAGATAGGACCGCTGCGATGAGGCCGAGCTGCGCTGGACGGGAATCTCGGTCTTCAGCGCCTTGAGCGGGTCGGGCGGATGTGGGGCCGGATCACCTTCCAGCAGGCCCAGACCGTACAACTGCCAGTCGTTGGGGGCGGTCATGTCCTCTCCGGGCACGGGGGTCACCTGGTCGGGGTTCATGGGGGCCACGATCTCCGGGGTCACCAGGACGATCAGCTCGGTGATGCCCCGCTCGAAGCGGACCGAGCGGAACAAAGCCCCCAAGACGGGGATCTCGCCCACCCCCGGCAGCTTCCGCGAGATGCCCCGCACCTGCTCGCTGAGCAACCCGGCGATGGCCAGGGTCTGACCGTTGCCGATCTCCACCGTGGTCTCGGCCCGCCGCTCGCTCAGCCCGGGGATGACGAATCCCTGAAACTGAACCGCGGTGGTGAAGTCCAGCTCGCTCACCTCGGGGGCCACCCGCAGTCGGACGATCTGGTCGCTCAGCACCGTCGGCTGGAAGACCAGCCGCACACCGAACTCCCTGAACTCGATGGTGATCGTGTTCTGATCCTGCGGGGTGGGCACGGGAAACTCCCCGCCGGCCAGGAAGGAGGCCATCTGACCGCTGATGGCCACCAGGTTGGGCTCGGCCAGGACCCGCAGCAGGCTGTCCTCGCGCAGGGCCTGGAAGAAGACCTGCATCTGCACGCGGGGGAACCCGATGGAGAAGTCCACCGCGTTGCCCACCGGGATGCCGAGCCGCGGCACGAAAAAGGGAATGGTTCCCGTGGCTGGGAAGGGGTTCGGGCCGGTCAGGTTGGCACTGATCGCTGAGGGATTGATCTGCCCGATGTTGCTGAAGATGAAGGCGTCCTGGAAGTCGTCGCCGGCCAGGAAGCCGTTGACCCCCAGGGCCCGCAGGGCGCGCTTGTTCACCTCGGCCACGGTCACCCGCAGCAGCACCTGCTGCTCGCCGACCACCCGGAGGTGGTTCAAGACGTTGGAGGAGAAAAGCTGGGCGATCGACTCCAGCCGGGCAGCCGTATCCGCGTCGCGCACCTGACCGCTGAGAACGATGCTGTTGCCCACGGTGTGGGCGTCGACCTGGGCCTGGGGGGCGGACTGCCGCAGCGAGGCCATCAGCATCGCGTCATCGATGCGCACGGCGATGTCGAAGACCTTCCGCTGGTTATCGGCGGTCCAGATGATCAGTTGCGTGGCCCCGAAGCTCTTGCCCGTCACCATGAGCTGCCGGGGGGTGAGGACGGCCACGTCGGCCACTTCCTGAGAGGCCACCGACGCCTGCTGAATAGGCAGGTTCAGGTCGATCAGGGCGCTCTTGCCCACGGCGATGATGATCTGCTCGCCCGTGGCCTCCACGGTCCGGACGCTTGCGGTGAGGGTTACTTGATCCTGGGCCCGTGCCTCCCTGCAGGCCGGCCAGGTCAAACCGGCGATCATCAGCACTCCGATTGACCCGGCCCGCCTGATACCATCCCTGGTTCGGTTCATCCGACAACCTCCGTATTAGCCTCCCGGCGAAGTTGACACCTCCGGTTCGGCGGTACCGTTCACCGAGTTCGACTGCGGACTCGCGGCCGCCGGCCGATTACCCTGGAGCGGAAACGGATGCGATCCGCCGTCCCCATCGTTCGGTGCCGCTGACCCGGAATGGGTCCCGTCGCCAGCACCGTAAGAACCAAGAGACATCGGCATCTGTGGCCCAGTTCGTCCAATCGTCCCGCCCGATCCGTCCACGCGGACAAAGGAATTACTGGACGCAAACACCAGTTGCTCGGTGGAACCGCCGCGGATCACCGTCACCGGCCAGGCCGGGGACCAAGCCGGCCGGTCGCCGGAGGGAGCGAGGGGAGGACTCATATCGGCCGGCCGAGTGGCCTTGCCCTGTTGGAGCCCGGCCAGGACCTGGCCCAGAAAACTCATCCCCTTCTGTCCGCCCGCAGGGGCCATGCCCCACAACTCGCTCTCCTGAGCCCCCCTCCCCTTGGCCGCCACCTGGTCCTCCTGGTTCCTCATGGCCAGCCTGATCTGGCCCTTGGTGGAGGCCAAATGGAGCTGGGCGGCCTCATCAGGCTTGACAATCAGCGTCACCGACCGGGTCAGGGCGTTGGTGCTCTCCGCGCTTTCATCCAGTTGCTGGCCGACAGCGGCCACCTCGACGTTCTGCAGGATGGTGCGGCTGATGGTTTCGGTGCTTTTCTCCTTTTTGACCGTCAGCACGGCGATCACGTCCACCCGGCTTCCCGGCTTCAGGAAGCCCGCCACACTGGAGAACTCGTCCACCTTGACGGCGACGGCCCGGTGGCCGGCCGGGATTTTGACACTGAGACCCGGGGTGGTGCCTTCGGGGGCCAGCATGACCGGCTGAATGACCACGCCCGGCAGTATTGAAAAGCGGGCCACGCGCCCCGCGACCTTGTCGGGGGCGTCGAAGAACTTGCTCGGCAGCAGACCCTTGGGGCATTTGCCCAGCTTGATGGTCTTGGGGGTGATTTCCCCGCCCACGGGGATTTCCGCGTCCGCCATGACCACCGAGGCCACGCCCCCCGCGCCGCCCGCCCCCTTGGCCCGTTGGACCACATCGACCACCAGTTTGATGGCGATCAGGCCGACTCCCAAACCGACTGCCAGCGGAATGACTGCCTTGGCTTTCATTGCACTTCACCTCTCTCGTTGGACTTAAACCTGCCTGACCGCTGGCCCGGCACAGGTCGGCGGCGGCACGTGCTCCCCATCGGATCCCGGCGCCGCAACTGGCGGCCGGATCCGCTCAACGCATAGCGGCGGCGGCAACCCGCCCCTGGCGGATCGATCCCACCACCACAACTTGATACGGCGACCTGGTTTTCCTGAGGCCGGGGTCAGGCGCCTTCCTTGCGCATAGAACTCGTGGCCGTGATGTTGAAGTTCGTCGGCCCGAAGAACTCTCCCAGCAGCGTAATCTGCGAGTAGGGAATGGTTATCTGCACCGTCTCCGTCGGATCCTGCTGGGTGGCCCGGGTCACGCTCAGCGTATAGCTGGTCAGACCCGCGGGCTGCATGTAGTCGGACACCCGCGTGCTGATGTCTCCCTCGCTGGTGCCCTGCAGGGCGGCCACCCGGGCCCCCTCGCGGGCCGCCGTGACCATTGTCTGTCTAACCATGAACACCCAGCCGAACTCGATGATGCCGAAGACGATCATCAGCAACAGCGGGGCGACGACGGCCATCTCCACCACGGCCGCCCCTCGGGCCGGCCGCACGACAGCGCCTAGCGTTGGCCTTCTTCCCGTCCGTTTCATCACAACACCCACCACGAAAAGGTTTCACCCATCAGGATGATGATCGATCCGATGGTCAGCGGCACGCCGTACGGCAGCAGCATCGACGTGCTCCCGAAACTCTTGGCCGACCCGAAATCCCCAAACAGCGTGTCCAACCGCCTGGCCTTCACCACGATGGTCTGAAGGTTGGTCAGCGCCTGCCAGAACTTGCCCGCCGACACGATCATCGCCATGGCCAGGACCCCGCCGATCAGGGCTCCCAGGCAGAAGGCGGCGAAGGTCATCATCGGGCCGAACCAGGCCCCGATGGCGGCCATGAGTTTCACGTCACCGGCGCCCATAGCGTGCATGAGCCAGAAGCCGATCAGCGTACCGAATCCCACCAGCATGCCCAGGGCGGCGGCGCTCAGGCCGGCCCAGCCGAAGTACGTTCCCTGGAAGGCCAGGCCGACGGCGGCGATGGCGGCGTTCAGCCAGTTGGGCACCCGCCGCTCCTTCCAGTCCATCCAGCAGGCGTAGAGCACCGCCGGAATCAGAACCAACCAGGTTGCCTGCCAGTAGGTCAGGCTCATGTGTCGTCTCCCTCTCGCCGGCCCGGGCATGCCCCCCTGGCGCCGGTTCCGGGCCTGCCGGTGCGGTGATCCCGGAGCAGGCCTGGTCCCCACCCGCGTGGGGCGGGGACCAAGCCCGCGATTCCGGAATACCGGTTCGACGGCGCCTTCGGTCTGAACGCGCCGTCGTCGTCTGGAGCTTGCCGCTTACGGCAACTGGCTCTCGACGTTGGTGAAGATCGTGTTGACCTTCTGACCCAGCAGGGTAATGGCTCCCAGCGCCACGATGATGATCAGCGCCAGCATGACCGCGTATTCCGTCGCGGTCGGGCCATCCTCACTGCGAATGAACTCTTTGGCTCTGCGAATCAGACTCATACTTCTCTCCTTTCTGACGTCCCGGGCCACAAGGGCCGCGATGACAGCTTGAACTTCACGCACCCGGCGCCTTGCCTCCTGGCCCGGTGCGACTCTCCACCGGACGTGCTCCGGTGCCGACCTCCACCCGGCCCGCGCCGCGGGCCGGCCTGGACTTCGTTGGGTAGCAGGTGATCAAACCCCCGGTGGGCCCTCTTCACTCATGCCGCGTCGCGGCGCTGGGCCTGCGTCCATGCTGGGCATCGACCGGGCCTGCGCTCGACACGTCCCCCCAAGACGAAGTTGTCCGCCGTCTCGGCCTACTGGCATCGACCGGCTGACACGCCAAGCATAGGAAATAACCTGTCTCTAGGCAAGCGCGTTCTTCAGAATCGTCGGCCAATGGAAGTGGGTCTGAATGTGCGGCTAACAGGAAAGGCCAATTGCCTATTGATCGGACGGTCCGTGGAGACGCTGCGCCCGGGGCGGAGATCACCGGCCACCATACGTCCCAGTCAGTCGTCCAGATAAACGATGGCCACTGCCGCCGGAGAGTAAGACTGGGCGCGCAGTATCTGCGGCCGCCCTTCTGTGAAACGATATTTCCGCTCCGGCGTGGCGTGGACCAGGCGTCCGTCCTCGGCCAGAAACTCGACGCGGACCTTGGCCTTGACGTCCCGATCCGGGGCCATCAGATGGACGTGCACCGAGATTCTCCCGTCCGCCAGGCGGTTCGTGTGGTCGGCGAGCAAGCGCAGGCGTTCGGCCAGCTTGCGTGTCTTGAAGCGAATCTCCCCTCCGTTTATCGGGAGCCTGTGGGCGTATTCGCCCGCGACCGGGTCCGTCGCGGCTCCTGACGCCGGTTTTCCGGACTGGCTTTCCAAGCGAGGCTGGGGTTCCAGCACGTATTCGGCCACGCGCTTCGCCTCGCGTGTTTCAGGGAACTGGACGTACAGGGCGATCCCCATCCGTTCACCCTTGTCCTCCATCGTCACCACCAGGCGCGACCGCACCGCGGACCGGCCGTCGGAGGAGGGCCTCGCCTGGACCGCCGGCGGTTCATCCAGGAAACTCACCCGGCAACCGGTGCGCAAGGCCATCAGCCGGGTCAGCGCCCGAGGCAGTGCTTCCGGCACGGACGACGGCAGTCCCGTGCGGTCTTCGAGGGCCGGTGTGGCCAGCAGGAGCGGGGCATCCTGTTGCCGGACCAGTTCGGACGCCCGCAGTCCGTCCGCCAGAACCGTCGCGCACTCCATGAGTTGGTCTTCGCTCAGCCACGGCGGCCTCGCGGAGAGGTCTTCGGAGGCGGTTTTGTCCCCGGCGACCGGACCGGCCATCAGAGCCGCCGGAACCAGCAGACCTATTGCCCACGCGCCCACCGACATCGGCCACATGATAAGGGGCCGTCCCGTCTCTCGACAGGTCGGCCCCGGTCCGGTCAGCAGGCCTCTGTGGGCGGCTATTCGCTTTCCCGAACGTCTTTGAATTTCTCGTGCAGCTCGGGGGCCCGCTCCTTCAGGTCGTCCGCGTTCCTGAACTCACGTACCACTTCCGCGTCGGCCTTGCGCGTGGTCACCACGATCCGTCCGTCTTCCTTGACCACGAAGCTGGTCTGGGGCTTGTGGGCTTGGAAGAAGAACGCCTGCGGGTCCGGCCAACCTTTTCCGCTCCAGGCCGGGGGGGCCCAGCGCCAGGTAAACATGTGCTTGCCCGCGTCTTCATGGGCCTGGCGGGCCTGCTCCTGGGCCTGCTGGGCGTGCCGCCTGGCCTCCTCCAGGTGTTTGCGGATCTCCTCATGCAGCCGCAACCTCAGGCCAGGAGCGGCGAAGGCCTTGGGCGTCAGCACCATCACCTCGCCTTTGCCCTTGGTCAGTTGCTTGTAGATTTCGTAGGCCTCCTCGTCGGCTTCCTTCAGTTCGTCGCCGGAGGCGTAGGTCTTTTCGCTGGACTGCTCCGAATCACCCTCGCGGCGGGTCTTGCGCACGGTGATCTTGCCCTCTTTGTCCACCTGGACCTCACAGGTCTTGCCCTCGCGGGTGACGCGGGCCTCCCGGTGCTCTCCGTCGGACTCGATGCGCAGCTCGATGGCCCCTTCGAAGTCCGGGAGCACCAGCACGTCTTCGAGTTCCTTGAGTTCTTCCAGCTCCTTGAAGCTGTCACGCAGCTTCTCCAGCCCTTTCAGCTCGCCCAGATCGCGGATGGTCCACTTGCCTCCCGGGCCCCGCTCCAGAATCTTGCCGGTGACCTCGTCCTCCAGCTCCGTGACCACGTCCGGCTCGCCCTCGAACTCGTACTTGATCTCCCCTTCCTCAGGCATCTCCGCCAGCTTGACCGCTAGCTTGGTCTTTTCTCCCCCGCGGATGACCACCAGCGCGGCCTCATGGCCCGGGCCCACGGCCCGGATCCGCTCGGCGAACTCCGCGTAGTCGCCCGACACCTCCTGGCCGTTGAGCTCCACGATGATGTCATACTGCTTGATTCCCGCTTCGGCCGCGGGGCTGCCCGAGGCCACGTTGGTCACCATGATGCCCGCGTCACCCAGGTCGAGCTGCCTGGCCACCGCCTGGGGGACGGGGCTGAGCATCACCCCCAGCCAGGCCCGGTTCTCCGAGCCGCTCTCGCCGGCGGCCCCCAGGCCCAGCAGCACCGTGCCGATCAATCTGCCTGCCAACAGCAACATGTCTTGAACTCCTTCCTTTGGACTGAACGTGGAAACATTCACCTTCTACAGTAAACCGCTTACCGGTACCGTGCGCACCCTCTGCGTGCGGCGCTCCAGGATGTAGTACTGGCCCGTCTCCGGGTCCCGGATGCCCAGGACGCTCCGGTTGCGGAGCTTGAGCTGGCGCTGGGGGTAGGCCGGCGTCGGGTCCCACACCGGCGGCGAAGTCCCCCGCTGCCAGGCGTTCCGCAGCCAGTCGCCGTTCACCGGTTCGGCCCGCCGGGCGCCCGGCGGACCGGCCGGCGTGGACGGCGACCACGGACCCGGCCACATCAGGACCATGGCCATGCAGGCCGCGATCGCCGCCACCAGCGCCGCGTTGAGCCACGCGTACCGCCGGCCGATCCGCCGGACTGGAACCGGCGGGCACGCCGGCTCGGCCGCCAGGCTCCGGCGCAGCACGACACCCGCCAGATGGTCGTTCCGGGCGTACTCATCCATCAGCCGCCTGGCCGCCGGCCGGTCCCGGAGCAGTCGTTCCAACTCCAGGGCCTGGCGGGTGTTCAGCTCTCCGTCGAGTCGGCGACTGATCAGCCGTTCCAGATTCTCGTCGGCTTCCCGCATCTTGGCCTCAGCCTCGCTACAGCTTGCCGTCCAGCGCCTCACGCAACAGTCGGCGGGCGCGGACCAGCCGCGTTTCCAGCGTGTCCACCGGCAGGCCCAGCGTCTCGGCGATCTCCCGGTAGCTCCAGCCTTCCAGGTGCCGCAGGACGAAAGGCTCACGGTACCGGGCCGGCAGGCCGCGAATCGCCTCCATCACCATGCGGTGTTGCTCGGCCTCCAACAGCGACTCATCCGGCGGCCTCTGGGGAGCGGAGCGGAAGTTGAAGGTCGCCAGCCCCTGGGGGCTTTCACGGTCGCGCCTCCGCTCCCGACCGGCGTCGATGGCCGCGTTGCGGGCCAGCCGGTACACCCACGCCCGCCAGCACCGGGGGTCGCGCAGCGAACCGGCCCGCTCCCACACGCTCCACCAGGCCTGCTGGGCCACGTCGTCCACGCGGCTGGGGTCGCCCAGGACGGCGAAGATGACGCCCCGGACCCACCGCTGGTGGCGGCGCCACAGTTCGGCGAAAGCCCGCTCGTCCCCGGCCTTGAGGGCCTCGACGACCGGCACGTCCGGGTCCAACTCCGCGGTCACCGCCATGGCCATGGTCACCAGACTAGACGCCCCGGCGCGCCCCCTCCTGTCAAAAAGCGGGGCTGCGGTCGGGGCGAGATTCATCCTACGGTCTTATACGATGACTCGCCGCCCGCAGACGAACTCCCCGGGCGCCTCAAGCCCCCGGGACGTGGACACCCCCGCCGCAGATGTGTAGGCTAGCAGATCGCGGGGATGGGGCCGGGCGAGCCCGGGTGGCCGCGCCGGCCGGTCCCCCCAGGGCGGGCCGGAGAGGCGAACGAGGCGCTGGGGCTTCTCGGAGCCATGCGTTTGGTCATCAGGAGACGCGAGTATGCCAACCATCTCGAAACGGAAACTGGAGGGTATCAACCGGGTAGCGGACGGCCGCGGCGTGATCCGGGCGGCGGCCATGGACCAGCGGGGGTCGCTGAGAAAGGAGCTGGCCAAGCACAAGGGATGCCACCCGTCGGGGATTACCCACGCGCAGATGGCCGAGTTCAAGACGGCGGTCACCCGGGCCCTGACGCCCCACGCCTCGGCCATTCTCCTGGACCCGGAGTTCGGGCTGGAGGCGGCCAAGGCCCGCTCCAAGAACGCCGGCCTGCTGCTGGCCTACGAGCTGAGCGGCTACGACAACAACTTCCCCGGCCGCGTGCCCACCCTGGTACCGTACTGGAGCGTGCGCCAGAGCATCGAGGCCGGCGCCGACTGCATCAAGATCCTGATGTACTACACGCACGAGGAAGAAGCGAAGATTAACGACATTAAGAAGGCCTGGGTGGAGCGGATCGGCGCCGAGTGCGCCCTGTACGAAAAGGCCTTCTTTCTGGAGTGCGTGACCTACGACCCCAAGGGCGGCGACGAGAAGGGGCTGGACTTCGCCCGGCGAAAACCGGCGGCCGTCGCCGACTACATGAAGGAGTTCTCCAAACCCCAGTACTACGTGGACGTGCTCAAAGTGGAGATTCCGGTCAACATGGCCTACGTGGAGGGGGCCAAGGCCAACAAGACCGGGCAGGTGGCCTACTCCCGGGCCGAGGCCAAAAACCACTACCTGCGGGCGGCGGAGGGCAGCCGGTTGCCCTTCATCTACCTGTCGGCCGGCGTGGACGACGACGTGTTCCGCGAGTCTCTGGAGCTGGCCGGCGAGGCGGGCGCCAACTTCGCCGGCGTCCTGTGCGGTCGGGCGACCTGGAAGGAAGGCATGCCCATCTACGCCAAACAGGGCATCAAGGCCCTGGAGGATTGGCTCAACGACCGCGCGGTCAAGAACATCAAAGCTCTTAACCAGGTGCTCGAACGGACGGCCCATCCCTGGTTTGACAAATTCGGCGGCAAGGACAAGATTCAGAGCGTCGATCGGACGGTGAGTTGCTGCTAGGAAGGGGACCGGCGGAGAGACCGCTCCCCCCGCGCGGGGGCGCGTGCCCCCCGGACGTGGCCAGAAAAGGATTGCCCCGGATGCCTGACGAAGACGCGTTGGACGTGGAAGAAACGACGGAGGTGGCGGCCGAGGAGAAGAAGGACCTCGCCGCCCGGCTCAAGGAGGCGGTGCAGGTGGAGGTCGCCGATACGGGCCCCCTCCGCAAGCGGCTGACCATCCGCGTGCCCCGCGACACCATCGACGAGCAGCAGGCCGAGCAGTTCGAAGAACTCTCCCGCGACGCCTTCGTCCCCGGCTTCCGCAAGGGCCGGGCCCCCCGGGCCCTGATCGTCAGACGCTTCGGGCGGGACGTGAACGAGCAGCTCAAGACCGAACTGCTCAGCCGCGGTTACCTGGCGGCCGTGGAGAAGGCCAATCTCAAGGTGCTCGGTGATCCGCGCATCAGCGTCACCGGCGACGACGGCACGGAGCGGCTGCTCAGCATCGAAGAGGCGTTCGACCAGATTGAGCTGCCGGCCAGTGAGCCGATGACCTTCGTTTGCGAAGTGGAGGTCCGCCCGGAGTTCGATCTGCCGGCACTGGAAGGCGTCGAGCTGAAAAAGCCCAGGGTGGAGATCACTGAGGAAGACGTGGACAAGCACATCGACCGCCTCCGCGGCCTCCAGGGGACCTTTGAGCCGGTCATCGACAAAGTGACCGAAGACGACCTGGTGGTGGCCGACGTGCAGCTCAGCCTGGACGCCAAGCTGGTCAAGAAGGAGGAGAACGTCCAGTTGGCCGCCCGTCCGCAGCAGATCGACCACATTCCGGTCCCCGGTCTGGGCGAGACCCTGGTGGGCCGGCGGGCCGGCGATCAGACCTTCGTCGAGGTGGACGTTCCCGAAGACCATCCGACGGCCGACTGGCGGGGCAAGAGCGCCCGATTCGACATCCTGGTGCATGATGTCAAGCGTCTGTCCCTGCCGGAGATCGACGAGAACTTCCTGTCGGGCCTGGGCTTCGACACCGGGGAGCAGCTCCGCGACTGGGTCCGCGAGGACATGAACGTACGCCTGGGAGACGCCATCCGTGACGGCCTGCGCAACCAGGTGTACGAGTACCTGCTGGACAACACGCGGATCGAACTGCCCGAGGGTCTGTCCCACCGGCAGGCGGAACGGGTCGCTGACCGGCGGATGATCAGTCTCCGCCGCCGGGGCGTTCCCGAGGCCGAGATCGCCAAGCAACTGGACGAACTGCGCGTGCAGGCCAAGGAGGAGGCGGTCCGCGACCTGAAGCTCTTCTTCATCATGGAGAAGCTCAGCGAGGAGCTGGACCTCCACGTGGGCGAGGACGAGATCAACGGACAGATCGCCCTGATGGCCCAGCGCTACGGCCGGCGGTTCGACCGCATGCGCGACGAGCTGGCCAGGGGCGAGGGGCTGGCCAACCTCTACCTGCACCTGCGGGACGAGAAGATCGTGGACTGGCTGATCACCAAGGCTAAGATCACGGAGACGGAAGGTCCGAGAAAGAGGCCGCCCGAGAAAAGTTCCGAGGCCGATGGCTCCACGTCGCCTTCCACGCCCGACGAGGGCAAGAAGGGCGATTGAACTACCGATGAGTCCCTCGCGTCCAGCCTGCCGGAGGGCGAAGGAGCCCCCCCCGGCCGAGGACACCGCGACCCGAACCTAGCAGGAGGCCACACCCGCATGCCTGAGATGGAACCCTGCGGCCCGCTC
>Ga0073934_10010241_pt1 | contig 11714 bp, 8 predicted proteins | sample LarsenN4metaG_FD_76834 | JGI IMG/M metagenome (GOLD analysis project Ga0073934, IMG submission 76834) | Hot spring sediment bacterial and archeal communities from British Columbia, Canada, to study Microbial Dark Matter (Phase II) - Larsen... ... | reverse complement strand
TGCAGACAGACCGTCGAAGGTGAGCCAGTAGAGCCAGCTCATTTCCGCCATCCCGTTCTTCCACGCCGGTACAGCGCCGCGGTCGGCACGGGCGTAATAGTCCACCGGGAAGAACATGCCCGCGCGGTCATTGCCATCCTCATAAGCTGGCACCATCGTGACTTCGCCGGTGCTGGCGAAACGTTCCGCCAACTCGCGCGCCCGCTCCAGGCGCAAGGAGACGCCCTCGGTACCACCGTAGAAGGGCGCGACTGACTGTGGGCCAAGAGCCGGTGACCACAACCGCAGGCTGGCGGACGGTCAGGTCGTTCGTATGACGCAGAAAGCAGCCGACGAGCGGCACGCCTTGCGAATGAAAAATGATCGGCAACTCGAACACCGCGTGGCCTCCCTCTGGGATACTGAGACATACCCCGAACAAGATTCTGAAGAATTGTAACAGTCCGGTGCACGTTTTCGATTCTAAAGCCTCAGAACCAGCGAGCCGGGGGGTAGGGTAGAGACGCTGCAACCAGAGGTCGCGGGGTATTTCTATACTCAATCCCAACCTCTGGAATGCAAGACTGGAGAGTATTCTGGGATCTAGCGCTTGAGAATCGAAATCGTACTCATCTCAGCAAATCCCCAAGAAATTCCTGGGTATTGCACATCTTGCCCATGTGCCTCTGTATTGAAGGAAAACATCTGAAACATCGACGTTGTTGGGACACGGGTTTTTGCTCCTGTGTTTAGTGGAGCCTCACTGGCTATCTCAGATTTGGGGTCCAGTCCATCTTGAGAGCGACCGACGTTGGTAGCCAGCTCATTTCACCGAGGAAAACGTGGTCGGTGCCAGCAGTTCGTTGCTGATATTCTGCACGAGTGGGCCGTCCTTCTCTGTTTCGGCTTGAACTGCAAGCCATTCGGGATCTGCGAGGAATGCACTCCAGCGCTTCTCGCGTTCAGCCATGCTGTCCCAGGCGAGCAGGTAGGTGAGCTGCTGGTTGCTCTCGCCGACGAGCGTCGTCCAGAACCCCGCCTGGCGGATGCCATGCTTCTCCCAGATCCCCAATGTATGGTTCTGGAAGCGCGAGAGCAGCGCTGGCAGTCGACCGGGCACGGTGCGATAAACGCGTAATTCGTAAATCATGACTTCCTCCAGTGAGGGTACGGTGGTTTTGCTGTGCGAGAAGATGGAGTGCACTCCGATTGCTTCGCAGCCCCTGGGCTCGACAGGCAATCTCGCTGTTCCCGTGTTGGAACCCGAGGTAAGGACACTCCACCTTCAGTGTGGGGCGATGCGTCAGTGCCCGGCGCTCTGGCCGCCGTCGACGTGCAGGATTTCGCCCGTCACGAAGCTGGCAGATTCAAGGTAGAGGAGCGCATCGACGGCCTCGGGGATCTCGCCCATGCGACCCACTGGGTGGAGGGCGTCGAGCTGTGCATGGGTCTCGACGGGGTGCATCGGCGACTTGATAGTACCCAGGGCAACCGCATTCACCCGGATGCCGCGCTTCGCGTACTCGATGGCAAGCGACCTGGTCGCGGCATTCAGTCCGCCCTTCGTCAGCGACGCGAGTACGGACGGTACACCGGCGATCGGGTTGTCCACCAGGCTCGTCGTGATCTGTACGATATGGCCGCTGCCTTGCTTCTCCATCTCGGCGATGGCAAGTTGCGTGATGTGAAAGAAGCCGGTGACGTTCGTACCCAGGTACGCTGCGTAGTCGGCCTCGGTGTACTCGGTGAACGGTTTGGTGATGAAGATCCCGGCGTTGTTGATTAGCGTGTCGATGCGTCCGAAGTGGGACATGCCTTCGCCAACCACGCGCTCAGCGGTTTGGCGCTCGGCAATGTCGCCGGGCACCGCGAGGACTCCAGGATCGTTCGACGGCTTGATCGAGCGCGAGGTCGCGATCACCCGGTAGTTGCGCTCACGATATGCCTCGACAAGGGCTGCACCGATACCCTGGGACGCGCCGGTGATGACAGCGACTTTCTGTTCGACGCCCATGATAAAACTCCTTTATGCTTTCAGAGATTGGTGAATTAAGGGGCAGAGATCCTGATCGGAACAGTGCCAGTGCAGTCTGTTTTCAGTCAGGAAACTGGGCCAACCCAGTTTCCTGACTCTCTCGTTTGCAGGGCGAACATGGTGGCTGGTCAGGCGATGTTCCCAGCAGCGATACGGTGGTCATGGTCGGTGCTGGTAGCGACCGGCAGCCATGCGTCGATTTCCTCTGCCATCTTTGCGGCGTTACCCCGGTAGAAGCCTACAGCGTCCTTCCCGACGGGAAGATGCAGCGGCGGACGTTCTGTGTTGGCTAACTGGAGAATCACCTGGGCCAGTTTCTGCGGGTCACCGGGTTGGCGCCTGTGGAGTGCATCGGCCCCGCTGCGCATTGGCCCTACCGTCTCCTGGTAGTCGGCAATCACGATTTTGGCGGCAACGTAGGATTCAGCGCTCAGGAAGTCGGTCGAGAAAAGACCGGGAGCCACTGCCGTGACGCGGATACCCAGCGGAGCCAGTTCCGCCGCAAGCCCCTTCGAGAGTCCTTCGACCGCAAATTTAGTGGACCCGTACAGGCCCCACCCCGGAATCGCGTCGTAGCCGAAGAGCGACGTGATATTGATGATGTGACCGGACTGTTGCGCTCGCAGGTACGGCAACACGGCACGGGTGACGTTCAGCAGACCAAACACATTGGTGTCGTACTGTCTACGCACCTCGGTATCGGTGACTTCTTCGATAGCACCCACCATGCCGAACCCGGCATTGTTGACCAGGATATCGATTCGACCGAAACGGGCAACGCCCTGCCTGACAGCTTCTTGCACCTGGTCTTCCCGGGTGACATCCATCTGCACGATGAACAGCTCTGGATTGTTGTGCAGGGCGGAGATCAGTTGTTCGGGTCTGCTGCGGACCGTCGCCACTACCTGGTCACCGGCTGAGAGGGCAGCCCTGGCAATTTCCAGGCCAAAGCCTCGGGAAGCTCCAGTAATGAACCAAACTTTCGGTGTTTTCATCGGAGTGCCTGTTGGTAAATGTTTCTGTCGAGCCAATCTTCTGTGAGTGTCCAGGGATACGAGTTTTTATTTCCTGGAATTCATGTTGTTGTGAGCTACATCGATGCTGTTCATATCCATCTCCTTTCGGTGGATGTGTTTGATATCCATCGCTTACTTGTATTCTTCAGCGCAGGCTCGCTCTGGACCACTCAAGTTCTTTGAGTCAGCATGCAACTTACGACGCAACTTAAGTGGGGGTACTTGAGTTGTGCAGGTGAACGTGTGCCAGGAAGGTCGCCCAGTAGAACTGTCCCTGTCCGGGACGCGGGGCCTATTGCGTTCACCTGGCCTGGCAGGCCAACCACCGGGCGGAACGGCAGGACCCTGCGCGCCCGCCCCACACCGGAGATTGCCAGGGCCGCTTTCGGGCCAATGCCTCAGCAGCCACACTTTCCAGGGTGCTGCCGTCAGGGCTGTGACATGGCCTGAACGGCAGCACCCTGTAGGATGTTGGCAATCAGGTGAGTAACCACTTTCGCAGCGCCGCGCGATCGGGACCGAGACACCATGGATTCCAACCCACCGAAGTCTGGACAGAGTCGCTCCCCGGCTGGGCGAGTGCGCGGGGTGATCCTGACTCCGCAGGGGTGGCAGAGGTTTCAGACAGCCAAACAGCAGGCGGAAGCGAACGAGACCTGGGGCAACCACTTTACCCAGGAGGATCTCAGCGGTCGCACGGGCCTTTCTCTGAATACCCTTGCCCGCATCTTCAAGCGCGAACTGGGGGTGGATCGTCAATCCCTGGAGTATCTCTTCCGGGCCTTCGGGCTGGAACTGACGAAGTCGGACGTGACATCCCCCGCCTCGTCCGAGCAGACGCAGACCCAGCAGAACCAGAGGACGAATTCCCTGCAGGACTGGGACACGGCGGTTGATGCCTCGGTGTTTTATGGGCGCGAGGCGGAACTGGCGCAACTATGGCAGTGGGTGGTGGCCGATCGCTGTCGCCTGGTCGGCTTACTGGGCATCGGGGGCATCGGCAAAAGCACGATCGCAGTCAGGGCCGCGCTTCAGATGCAAGCGGAGTTCGAGGTGGTCGTGTGGCGCTCCCTGGCAAACGCTCCGCCCCTGGAGGAACTCCTGTCGAGCCTGCTGAGGTTTCTCATGCCGCTCCACGGGGAGGACCCCCTCGTTCCTACCACGCTCGACGCGCAGCTCTCCAAGCTGATGCAGTCTCTGCGGTCGCGTCGGTGTTTGTTGCTACTCGACAACGTCGAGACCATTTTGCAGCGTGGGCAGGTGGGATACTGCCAGGCAGGCTACGAAGGCTATGGACAGTTGTTGAGGGCAATTGGCGAAGTACCCCACCTGAGTTGTGTGCTGCTCACCAGTCGAGAAAAGCCGCGGGAAATCGCCCTGATGGAAGGGGCACAGGCCCTGGTGCGATCGCTGACCCTGGGCGGACTGACCCCTGCCGATGGACGCGCGATCTTTGGGCACAAAGGAGCGTTCGCCGGTTCGGAAGCGGAATGGCAGACCCTGGTCCGTCACTACGGTGGCAATCCCCTGGCACTCAAACTGGTGGCTGCTGCAACCCAGGATCTCTTCAACGGCAGCATTACGGAGGTGTTGATCAATATCCACCAGGGCGTTTCCATTTTCGAGGACATCCGCACCCTGCTCGATCACCAGTTCGAACGCCTGGGCGACCACGAGCAGCACGTAATGTTCTGGCAGGCGATTCATCGGGAGCCGGTTTCGATTGCAGATTTGCGCGAGAGTATCGTCGATCCTATCGTTCAGAAGAATGTCCTCAATATCGTCAATACGCTGCTTCGGCGGTCGCTGCTCGAAAAGACGGACGGGTTATTCCTCCTGCAACCCGTATTGATGGAATATGTCACAGAACGCTTCGTGCAGCAGGTCTGTATCGAATTCGAGACACAGCAGATGAGGTTGCTGCACACCCACACCTTGATGCGGGTGCAGGCCAAAGATTACGTTCGCGAGAGCCAGATGCGCTTGATCGTGCAACCTGTGATCGAACAGTTGCTTTCTCGCTTTGGCAGGGTGGCAGCAATCGAGGCACAAGCAAGGTATATCTTGTGCCAACAAGGGCAGAAGCCAGGGTACGTGGCAGGGAACCTGATCAATCTGCTGGTGCAGCTTCAAGTGGATTTGCGCGGCTCAGATTTTTCTGGCCTGGTGGTGCAGCAAGCCGACTTCCGGCAGGTCGATTTGGCCGGGGTCAATTTTCAGAACGCCGATCTAGCAAAATCCATCTTTTCAGAGACCCACAATCTTGCAAGGTCGATCGACCTGAGCCCGGACGGACAGACCGTCGCTGTTGGCGATTCCAGTGGCAACGTTTATCTGTGGAACTTGAGCACAACCCAACTTCTCGCCACCTTTTCGGGGCACAGAGGCTGGGTCTGGTCGGTTGCCTTCAGTCCAGACGGTAGAACGCTCGCAAGCAGCAGCAGTGATAGTTCGGTGCGCCTGTGGGACATCCAGAGTGGAACCTGCATTCAGGTGCTCACAGAACATACAGGTTGTGTCTGGCAGGTGAGTTTCAGTGCCGATAGCCAGCAACTGGCAAGTTGCAGCGACGACACAACGGTGCGTTTGTGGAATTTGCAGGGGCAGTGCCTGCGAATCCTGACAGGGCACACCCGGAGTGTTTATTCTGTTCACTTCGCTCCCGACCAGCAAACCCTGGTCAGTAGCAGCAACGATGCAACCGTTCGGATCTGGGATGCGCGCGATGGTTGCTGCCTGCATGTCCTGGAAGGGCACACCGGCGGGGTGCAGTGCGTGCGCTACAGCCCGGATGGTCAACTGCTTGCGAGCGGCTGTCGCGATGGCTCGATTCGACTGTGGAGCGGTCATCGCTCTGACAGTCGAGCGTCGAAACCCACTTTCACAGTGCTGCAAGGACATACCGGTTGGGTCTGGAAAATGGTGTTCAGCCCGGATGGTCGTTGGCTGATCAGCGCCAGTCTCGACAGTACGCTGCGCGTCTGGAGTGTTCCAGATGGGAAACTCATCCGTGTCCTTGAAGGCCATACCCACGATGTGTATGGGCTTGCCATCGGTGCCGACGGTCAACAGCTCGTCAGCACGGGAAAAGATCATACGGTGCGGTTATGGGAGCTACAGAGCGGACGGAACCTCAAAACGTTGCGTGGATATACCGGTGGGATTCACTCCCTGAGCCTCAGTGCGGATGACCAGATACTCGCCAGTAGTGGTCAGAACGAAATGATTCAGCTGTGGCGTCGACAACCAGGTGAGGTTCTGTCATCGTTCCAGCCCTACAAAGCCTTTCCTGGCCACTTGCGGCGGATTTCATCTTTGAGTAGCGTCAGCTTCAGTCCCGATCACCAGACTCTCGCGATCAACCGACACGATGAGTCGATTGCCCTGTGGAATATTCAGACTGGGCACGTCGAGCGCTGGTCAGCACACGACGCATCCGTGTGGACAGTGCTGTTCAGTCCAGGGGGGCAGATCCTGGCAAGCAGTAGTTACGATGGCACCGTACGGCTGTGGGATGTGCACTCGCATCACTGTCTGCATGTGTTGCGCGGACACCAGAGCGGTATACCTGCGCTCGCGTTTGACCCCAGCGGTCAATGGTTGGTGAGCGGCAGTTTCGATTTCACCATCCGCTTCTGGAATGTGCAAACTGGAGTGTGTTCGAGGGTATTGCAGGGGCACACGGACGCTATTTTCGCCCTGGTATTTGATTCCGGTGGTCAAAAGCTGGCAAGCAGCAGTCTCGACCAGACGATTCGATTATGGGACATGCAGACTGGAGGCTGTCTGAAGGTTTTGCGGGGACATGCAGGAGCCGTCTGGACAGTTGCCGTCAGTCCCGACGGTCGATTCCTGGCCAGTGGCGGCGATGATCAGACCGTGCGACTCTGGGATCTCGGCACGGGGCAATGCCTTCACATCCTGGATGCCCATCGCGGTTGGGTCAGGTCGGTTGTCTTCGACTCTCGTGGCCAAATTCTTTTCAGTGGTAGTGACGATCGCACCATCAAGCTCTGGGACGTGCAAACAGGACAATGTCTCGACACGCTGATGGTCAATCGCCTCTACGAAGGCATGAATATCCGTGGCACGACCGGGCTGACGGATGCTCAGAAAGCGACCCTCAAGGCGTTAGGGGCGATCGAGGATTAGGCCTCAGTGCCATGGAGAGGGACTCTCCGGGTGAATTCAGCTTCGTGCAATTGCACGAAATCGTACACGCTGGTCGGCGTCCTGCCGGTGAGCTTGAACAGGTCATCCGTCATGCGGTCGTACCGACCCTGCAGGTGAAGGTCGGCCATCACCGCGAGGTGGTGGAGGAGGTGCGCTGGCACCCCAAGCGCACGCAGCCTGTCAGTCCACTCGGCAAGCGGCACGTCGCGATAGCGGATCGTTCGGCCCAGTGCTTCGGAGAAGACGCGGGCATAGTGGTCCAGATTGGCCGACTCCAGTCCAGTCAGATTGTAAACCTGGCCAATGTGTGAGGCAGGGTCGTCGAGGATCACAGCAACGGCGTGCGCCACGTCCATAGCCGAGATAGGCGAAGTCTTACTGTTCCCCAGCGGCAGCGCCAGTTCGTTGCGATCACGGACGTCAGAAGCGACAAGACGCAGGAAGAAGCTCTCGAGGAAGACCGTCGGCCGCACCGTGACAACCGGCAGCCCCGACCACGCCAGTGCCTGTTCCGCAAGCCAGTGCAGCTTGTGCTGCGGGCTCGCGGTGGTCTCGGTGATGCTCATCTGCGTCACCGTCATCTGCGACATGTTCACAAAGGTCTCGACGCCGTGATGGCGCGCCACCGCAGTGACGTTGACCGTGGCTTCGAGATAAGCCGCGGAGACCGACATTCCAAAATAGAGGCGCGCACAACCTTCGATCGCACGGTGCACCGAGGCAAGATCGGTCAGATCGCCCTGGACAACCTCGGCCCCCAGCTGGCGCAGGTCCTCAGCCCGTTGATCCTCTCGCCGGACCAGGGCGCGCACCTGATGCCCTTTGGCGAGCAGCATTGCGGTGAGGTGGCGGCCGATAGCACCAATATCGCCTGCCGCTCCGGTCACGAGGATCGGGCTGCTGTGTGTGGATTTCATTGGCATGTCCTTCACCTTGATGGGCGTTGAGATGGATTGGGAGGCATTCGAAGTTTCAAAGACCATGCCTTGCTCCTCGCTGTCTGGGGCGGCAGGTGCTTGCTGGACCAGGGGGGGAGCACGGGAGTACAACGATCCTCCCCTCTTCGGGCGTAGCCCGGTCAACTAGCGCAGTGCTCGAAACGCTGCGCGCATCTCTTCCGCAAAAAGTTGCGGCTCTTCCCACGCGGCGAAGTGGCCGCCCCTGTCGACTTCGCGGAAGTAGCGCAAGTTGCGATAGGCGCGCCGCGCCCACGTCTCGGGAGCCTGGTGTTGCTCTCCCGGAAAAACCGTGATGGCCACCGGCAGCGAGATTTCGGCGGTCTTCTGCGCGGCTGCGTTCAGGAGGCTGACGTTGTCGTTCTCCCAGTACAACCGAGCCGCCGAGACCGCGCTGTTCGTGAGCCAGTAGAGCGTGATGTCGTCCAGCACCTCGTCTTTCGTCGGGGATCTCGCAGCGTCGCCGCCGCTGGAGGTCCATTGCGCGAAGCCCGGATGCCCGAGCAGCCACGTCGCGAGGCCGACCGGCGAATCCGTCAGGCCGTACCCGACCGTCTGCGGTCGCGTGCCCATGATCGCGGCGTAGGCCCGTTTCTTTTTGTACAACGCGTCGAGTGCGTCGAATGCCGCCTGTTCCTTCTTGGTGAGTCCCGCGGGCGCGGGTCCGCCACTGGCGAGCACCGCAGCCACCTCGGGCGGCACTGTCGCTGGCAGGTTGATGTGGATGCCGAGCAATCCCGCCGGGGCCTGGCGCGCCATCGCGCTCGAGATAGGCGAGCCCCAGTCGCCACCCTGGGCGACGTAGCGGGTATACCCAAGGCGTTTCATCAGTTCGGCCCAGGCCCGGGCGGTGCGGTCGACACCCCACCCGGTGCCCGTCGGTTTGCCAGAAAAGCCGAAGCCGGGAATGGACGGGATGACCAGGTCGAAGGCGTCCTCCGCTCGTCCCCCGTGGGCCGTCGGGTCGGTGAGTGGACCGATAATCTTGAGCTGTTCGATGACCGAGCCGGGCCAGCCATGGGTGACGACGAGCGGCAGAGCGTTGGGATGTCGGGAACGGACGTGAATGAAGTGGATATCCAGTCCATCGATACCGGTGACGAACTGCGGTAGGGCATTCAGCTTCGCTTCGGCTTTGCGCCAGTCGTACTTCGTTCCCCAGTAACGGACGAGTTCCTGCACCGTCGCAAGCTGCAGGCCCTGCGACTGGTCGGCGACGGTCTCCTTCTCAGGCCAGCGAGTCGCTGCAATACGTCGGCGGAGGTCGTCGAGAGCCGCCTGCGGCATGTGAGCCTGAAAGGGGTGAATTGCGGTTGTGCCGATGAACGGCGCGGCTTCGGGTTGAGTCGTCGCAGTCTGCTCTAGTTCTTTGCTCGGTTGTGCGTCCGCAGAACCCAAGAGGCCCGTTGGTGTGGCCGCAGTCATCGCCAGGATGCCCAGAAAGGAGCGGCGGCCGTGGTGTCTGTTTTCAAACATAGAGCTTTTCTCCGACTGGTTGAGGTGGGGCTGCGTAACGTTTGTCTGTATACCAAAAGATTGATGGCAGGGAAAAATTGATAGCAGGGCGAGCGATGTTGTATCGTCACTCGCCCCACCATCCGCCTGGAAAAGCAAAAGGCAATCAGCCCAAGCAATCTATTGCATTCATTCTGCACAAGCGGAGCTTTCTACTCAGCTTCGAGATAGGATGCGAGCCCCAAGAGGTCAGATTGCAGGGGTTTCTGGTGTATCACTTTTCTGTTAGCGTCCAGGAGCGCGTGTCTTCACTTCCTGGAGCACATAGCCGTTGCCGTCCGGATCGCTGAACGAGGCATACGAGGCATAGGTGCGGCGCTCCGGGTCGGGACCGGCAACCCGGTACTCGGTTCCGGCGTGGTAGAAGATGCCGCCTGCGTCGTGGTAGATCTCACTTACCTCGACCCCACGTTCGACGAGCTCGGCGCGGGCCGCCTCGATGTCGTAAACGGCGAGAAGTAGATCCTGAACGGAGCCTGGCACAGCTGAGGTGACACCCTGGCCGAAGATAATAGAAGCCTCAGAGCCAGGAGGTGTGAACTGGATTACCCGGAAATTTTCGCCAGGAACGAAGTCAGCATCGAGCCGCCAACCCAACGATTGGTAGAATTGCTTGGCCCGCTCCACATCAGCAACGGGTAGCACGACGACTTCGAGTTTCAAGTTGTTGCGAGGAACATCAACGCTTTTCATATCTGTCTCCTTTCGGTGGATGTTTTTGATTTCCACATCGCTTACTTTTATTCTTCAGCGAGGGTTCGATCTGGACCACTCAAGTTCTTTGAGTTAGCACGCAACTTACAGCGCAACTTAGATCCGGTTCGTCAAGGAAGCAGTGCTCTGTTGCTACCAGGAGGTCCGCTCCGGTAGCTGCATCCAATCGACCTCTATAAGCAGTCACAGTGTAACGTTGCAAAGAGTGATATTATGTCTTGGTTCTCAGGCATCGGCCAAGGAACTGGGCCATTGTCATGCACTCGCGATTCGACGAATTCCGCCGCCAGCCCCTCGGTCGGCAGCTCGAACACCTGATCGACACCCCCGCACGTTACCTGGAGTACGCGGCCCTGTCGCGGGCTTCGGTTCCCGCGATCACGGCGATCGTCCACGAGCTTCAGGACCGCTTTCCCGAAGTGAACGAGGACCTGACTGCCCGGCAGTTCTGCGGGGCCCTGGTTGCGGACATCATGCGCAGGCGCGGGCACACCCTTGTCCAGCCTCGCGGTCGGGTTCCTGGTGGCTACTTCACCTTCGGCACAGTCTGGTCACCTAGGCCTGTGCCCGTGGCCTTCGAGGAGCGGCTGGTTGCCCTCGGCCGCATGCCGGAAGCCCTGGAGCAGAACATCACCCCCCTGAAACCGGGGCTTACAGGCGTACGCCCTCAAGGCACAGGCTTCTCGGCCCTCGAGCATGCCTGTCACCTGCGCGACCTCGACCGGGTGTTCCACGAGCGGCTGGAGGCGATCCTGACGTACGAGGCTCCGGTGCTGCCGAGTGTGGACGGCACCGCCCTCGCGGTAGAGCGCCGCTACCACGCGCAGGATCTGGAAGAAGCGCTCAACCAGTTTCGGATGAACCGGCAGGAACTGGTCGCCGCCTTCGCTCGCCTGAGCGAGGATGAGCGCCGACGCTACGGGTTGTTCGACGGAATTGCCCGCGTGACCGTCGACCAACTCATCCAGGAGATCGACCAGCATGACCGCACCCATTTGCTGGAACTGGATGAGCTGCGGGAAAGCCTGACTCAGGATTAGTACGACTCTGGTAGGAGGCCGTCAATTTTCGGGGGGTGCCTGCCGGAACAGGGCTGCTGCATATTCTGCAGGCTGCACTGGTCGGATAGCACTCCCCGAGCCGTTTGAGTTCCAGGTCAGGGATGCGTCGCCCTGCTGTCGTGCCGTTGCCTCCGGTCGCGTCTGTTCGGGTCTGGTCTGGCGGGAGAATTTTGTTCCAGCGAGTTAGGAGCCGGGAGAGAGCCCCGCATCGTACCTGATATCTCTCCTCGTAGGTTGATGGCCTGGAGTAAGGCCCTAAAGCTTC
>Ga0073934_10010239_pt1 | contig 11715 bp, 9 predicted proteins | sample LarsenN4metaG_FD_76834 | JGI IMG/M metagenome (GOLD analysis project Ga0073934, IMG submission 76834) | Hot spring sediment bacterial and archeal communities from British Columbia, Canada, to study Microbial Dark Matter (Phase II) - Larsen... ... | reverse complement strand
ATGAACTCCGAGCCGAGGTTCGGGGCGACCAACCCGAAGGCCACGAACAGGATGACGAGCGCGAAGGCGATGACGGCGAACTTGTGGTTCATGGCGATGCGGAGGATCGGGGCGTGGATGGCGTGGGCGATCCGCATGACGAACGGCTCACGCTCCTTGATTTTCTTGGGCAACAGCAGGCTCGCCAGCACGGGCATCAGGGTGAGGGAGAGGATCATGGACCCCACCAGCGCCATGATGACGGTGAGGGCCATCGGGCGGAACAGCTTCCCCTCGATGCCTTCCAACGTGAGGATGGGCAGGTAGACGATCATGATGATGAGTTCGCCGTACAGCGTCGGTTTGCGGACCTCCACGGCGGCGTCACGGATGACCTCGATCTGGCTTTTCTGCTTGTTGTCGCCGTGGGCGATGTGACGGACGCAGTTCTCGATCATGACCACCGAACTGTCCACGACCATGCCGAAGTCGATGGCCCCGAGGCTCAGCAGGCTGGCCGAGATGCCGAAGCGCAACATCCCCGTGAAGGCGAAAAGCATGGACAGCGGGATCGCCAGCGCCACGATTGCCGCCGCCCGCAGGTTGCCGAGGAAGAGGAAGAGGACCGCGACCACGAAGAGACCGGCCTCGAAGAGATTGTTCCGCACCGTCTTGATGACGTAATCGACGAGTTCGGTGCGGTCGTACACGGCCTCGATCTTGGCATTGGAAGGCAACTTGGGTTTGATCTCCTCCAGTTCGTTCTTGAGCTTCCATGTGACGGTGTGGCTGTTCTCCCCCATGAGCATGAAACCCAGCCCAAGGACGACCTCGCCCTTGCCGTCCGCCGTCACCGCGCCGCGCCGGATTTCGTGGCCGATGGTCACGTCGGCCACGTCGCTGACGCGGATCGGGATGCCGTCCTTGGCTGTGACGACGATGCCCTTGATCTGGTCGGCGTTCACCGTCCGACCGACCCCGTGGACGAGGAGCATCTGGCTGGCCTGTTTGATGCTCCCGCCGCCGACGTTCTTGTTGTTCTTCTCAACGGCCTCGACGACCTCCTCGAAGGTCAGGCCGTGCTTGATGAGGCGCGTCGGGTCGATGCGCACCTGATACTGCTTCTCGTAGCCTCCCCAACTGTTGATCTCGGCGGTGCCCTTCACGGTGCGGAGCTTCGGCTTCACCACCCAGTCGTGAATGGTACGAAGCTCCGTCAGGTCATTGCCTTGGCCGGTAACAACGTAGTGGAACACCTCCCCCAAGCCGGTCGCCACCGGCCCCATCTTGGGACGCTCGATGCCTTGGGGCAGTTCGACCGTGCCGAGCCGCTCGTTGATGACTTGCCGGGCGAAGTAGATGTCGGTCCCGTCCTCGAAGATCACGACGACTTGGGACAGGCCGAACTTGGAGATCGAGCGGAGACTTTGCAGGCGCGGCAACCCGCTGATGGCCTGCTCGATGGGAAAGGTGATCTGCTGCTCCACCTCCTCCGGCCCCAGCGCGGGGGTCACAGTGTTGATCTGCACTTGCACTGGGGTCGTGTCGGGGAAGGCGTCGATGTCGAGGTGGCGCATCGACATCGCGCCCACGACCGCGACCGCCACCGCCGCCAGAATCACCAGAAAGCGATGCCGCAGGGAAAAGTCGATGATCCAGTTCAGCAAGGGACATCCTCCTTGGTTGGGGGAGCTTGACCGGGTTCGAGTACAGCCCGACCGGGCTGTTTATTTGTGGCACCCTCACCCTTCCCCAAGGTTGTTCTTCAAGAGTTCCCCGCGAAGCACGCCGCTGCCCTTCGCCGCCACGACCTCGCCCGGCAGCACCCCGGCGATGATCTCCGTGTTCTGCTCGTCCTTGGTCCCGACGCGGACCTTGCGGACGTGGAAGACCTTGGGCGCGCCTTCCTTGAGGAAGTCCTTGTCGCGGACGAAGACGACGTGGCAGCAGCCCTCCCACTGCACCGACTCGTTGGGGACGACGACGGCCTTCGGTTCTTCGCGCAGGACGACCTTGCCCGTGCCGAACGTGAAGGAACGCAACTGGCCGTCCGGGTTGGGCAGGTCGGCCCGGACCTTCACCGTGCGCGTCTTCTCATCGACCGCCGTGCTGATCCAAACGATCTTCCCAGTGACCTCATTCTCCTTGGGGTTGCTGCCCATGCGGAAGCGAACCGGCTGGCCGAGGGAGAGGCGCTTGATGTCCTCGTGTCTCAGGTCGAGCGTCAACCACATGTGCCTCACGTCGGCGACGACCATGAGCGGCTTGGAGGCGTCCACGACCTCGCCGGGGACGACCTCCCGAACCACCACCACGCCGTCCTGCGTGGCCCGAAGCGGGAACAGGTTGCTCGTGGTGATCTGCACCGGGGAGGACCGCGACGACCACTCGCTCGGCAGGCCGAGGTACTGGAGGTGCGCGCGGAGTTGTTGGGGGGACAAGCCCTTGAGTTCGTCGGTCTTGACGGAGAACCCCAAGTTCAGGAGGGCTTGTTCCGCGCTGACGAGTCGGATTTCCGCCTCGCGGACGGCGGCTTGGGCCTCCACCTGTTGGAGCGCCCCCTTGCGGTACACGCCCTCGCGGATGAGGTTCTCTGCGGCCTCCAGCACCTTGCCCTTCTGGTCCAAGAGGGCGAGGGCTTGCAGGTAGTCGCTCTTGGCCTTGCCGACCTCGGCGGCGTCGATCAGCGCCAGCACCTCGCCGCGCTTGACCGGATCACCGACGCTCTTGCCCACCCACCAGACCGTGCCGGGGACGCGGCTGGAATGGCGCGTCACGCGGGTCTGGTCGTAGGTGATCTCGCCGTTGGCCGCGATGGACTCCACCATCGGCGACTCCCAGACCGGCACCACGTCGATGCCCGCCTTGTCCACCGACTCCTTGGTGGCGAACTGGAGGCGGCGCTGGTGCGTCTTGCACTTCCCGTTGTTCTCGACGCGCTCGCTGGTCTCCAGCGCCCGTCGCGCTCGGGCCAAGTCCTCGGGCGTCACCTTGGGCCTCGCCTCGACCTGCGCGACCTCGGGGTGGCAGAGGGGACACTCGGCGATCCCGTGGACCTTGCAGAACCCGTACTCCTTGGGCCGGGGCATGAGGTCCGGGTTGCACTCAACGCACTCGGACTCGGCAACGCCGTGTTCGGCGCACCAGTCGTTACTATCCGCCTTACCGTGGCCCGCCAGTTCCGAGAACTTGGGGATGGTCCATCCGGTGTGGTGTCCCCAGTACGCGAGGCCAGCCAAGGCCGCGAGGAGCAGCGTCGTGGGGACGGCATCGCCCAGCCAGCCGAGGAACGCCCTGAACCGGCTGCGGCTCCCGCCTTGTTCCGCGACGGGATGAGAAGAAGCGGCTTTGTGTTTGCCCGGCGACCGTGGCGGGGCTTCGGTTTGGGCCAAGAGTTCTTGGGTCATTTCGACCTCCCTATACGGTGTCAGTGCGGGCGCGGACGGGCCACGCCGGTCTGGAAGTTCGTGGAAGCGCGCTTTGCCCAATCGGGAACAGCGCGTGGTGTAACACTGTTGATCGTGGTGTTTGGCGGGGACGACGCCCCACCGTGCGCTCGGAAGAAATCGAGCGACGGGAAAGGTGCTTAGCAGCGCAGAATGGTCGTGCGGATGTGGTGTGGGGCACCCGCGCCGGGAGGCTCGCAGTACTTCCAGTCGCCGTGCTGGTCGAGGGGCGTGTAGTGGATCGCGCCGACAAGGAGATCGGCGGCGAAGTGAGCGTCGGGGCGATCCGCCTCGATCTGGCGGTTGCGCGTCTCGGGAAGTACGGACACGAACGAGATGTCGATGGGGTAGTCCGTGCAGTGGTCACATCGCCCGTTCACCGCACTTGTTGGGCCGTCATCGGGCCTGCCATTCCGCTCAGCGGAGCCGGTTTCGCGGTGCGAACACCCACAGTCGCAGCCGCAAGACTCCTCTCGGCATTCATCGCCGCAGTCTTCCGGCTTCTCTTGGGCCGTGTGAGGCATTCCGCAATGGCAACGGCTTTGATCGTTGGAGCAGCATGTCGCCCAAGCGAATTCGATCATGGTCTGACCGTCGTTGTGAACGCAAAGCACGAAAGCTCTTTGGGCGCAGATCGAGAAGACCTGCGCCGCCAGCGTCACAAGGATGACCGCCACGCGGACCATGACCACCTTCTTTAGCAGGCTCAACCGTTGCCTGAACCGGCGACCAATTCTGCACCGCCGCACTTTTCGAGGACCGACTCGGCGAGGTCGATCCAGAAGCGGTCGGCTACCGAGTAGAACGCCATCTTGCCCTCGGCCCGGTACTCCACGGCTCCCAAGATACGTAGTTCGCGGAGCATCTGGGAGGTTGCCGACATCGACAGCCCCAGCACCGCCGCGATGTCGCACACGCACAACTCGCGCCCGTCAAGGGCCACGAGCAGCCGAAGGCGGCTGGGATGGCCGAGCGTGCGAAAGGCGTCGGCGACCCGCTCTACCGTCCTCGGGAGCGGGAGCGCGGCTTTCGCTGCCTCGACCTGAGCCGGGTGAACGCGGGTCACTTCGCAGCCGCCTTCTTGAGCATTTCGTCGCATCGACCAACCTCCACACGATAGTTTAGAAAATATCGAAGTGAAGGTCAAGGCCGACGCCTTCACGAATCATGGGCAGTACCCGTGAGGCGTCGGCAACGGGGCGGCGTCCCTCTGGAGCAGCCCCTCGATCTCGCTGACCGCCTTCCACGTTTCGCCTCGGGCTTGGATCAGGGACAAGCGGGCGTTCGCCAACGTCCGCTGGGCGTCGAGGACCGCGTTGAAGTCGAACTTCGGGTCGCCCGTGCCGAACGCGAGGCGGATCAGCCGCAGCGACTCGGTGGCGTCCGGCAACACCTTCTTCTCGTAAAGCGTGACGGTCTTCCGTGACGCCTCGTACTGCTGGTACGCCGTCGCCAGCCGCTCCGTCAGCCGCACCTGCACCTGCTGGATGGTGCGAGTCGTCCGTGCGACCTCGGCGCGAGCCGCCATGATGTTGCCTTGGTTCCTGTTGAAGATGGGGACGGGGACGCTGACGGTCGCCGAGATGATCGGGTTGTTCTCCCCGTAGTCGTACCCCGGCGTCAACCCCACCGTCACGTTCGGGCACACCTGCGCAACGGCGAGGTCGAGTTCCCTCTGGGCCTGCAACACCTCGGCCTTGGCCTCCTGCAACGCCGAGGACCGGGCCATCACCGCCGCGACCAGCGCCTCGTACTCGTAGCCGGGCAGTTCTTCGTCGAGGTCGCCATCGACGGCTGTGGGGCGCAGGTCGGGCTTGCCGACCGCCGTTGCCAACAGCTTCCACGCCGCCGACAAGCGTTGCTGGGCGATCTGGAGGCGGTTCTCGCTCAGGTTGAGTTCCACGCGGGCGCGGAGAACGTCCGGCTCCCCGACCGTCCCGGCCTTGGCGAGTCGCTCGTTCGTATCCAGCCCCTTCTTGGCGATTTCGAGGACTTCCTCGCCGACCTTGACTTCCCTCTGAGCCGTCAAGACCTCGTAGAACGCCGCCCGGATGCGGGCGGTCACGCTGTACCATTGGGTGATGGCCTGCCAGTCCGCCGCCGCGACACCGTGAAAGGCGGCGGCTTGGGCCAAGTCGAGCTTGCCGTTGGTGACGATCTCTTGGGAGAAGATCGCTGACGGCTGGCCCTCCCGCTTCTTGAGGCCGATCTGCTGGGCGTCGATGCCGACCGTTGGGTTGGGATACAACCCCGCCTGCACGAGCCGCCCCCGCGCGGCCTCGGCCCGCGCACGGGCGATGGCAAGGTCGGGGTTGGCGTCGAGAGCGACGGCAAACAAGTCGCTCAGTTTCATGGGGCCGGTGGGTTCGGTTGGAACCTCGAAGTTCACCGTCACCACTTCGCTCTTGGCCGACCCGTGGACCAGCCGGGGCGCGGCCTCTCCCGCCGTCAGGGGCGGGTAGAGCGTGAGGACGCGGTTCGGATTCGACGACGGTGTGCTGCACCCCGCGAGCATCAACCCCGAGACCGTCAGCAGCAAACCAGCCCAGTTGCGATTGTTAACTATCCCCAACATGACCTTGCCCCTCCCCCCGCGACTGGAAGCCTACTGCCGTCCACGAGGCGTGCGTAATGCACGCCTCGTGGACGGCGTGACGCCATTACAACGTAGGCTTGCTCGTGAACGTACCGCTCGGCCCGGTGAGTTGCTTCGGCGTGTCATCGCTCTTCTCGACGGCCTCCCAGAGCGCCTTGGGGGAGACGACCACCTGCGCCTTCGGCGTCACGGTCAGCGTCTTCGCCTCGACGTTGGCTTCGACCTTCTGGACCCCGGCGACCTTTTCCAGCTTCCCCACGAGCTTCTTCGCGCAGCCCTTGCAGTGCATCTTCTCCACCGTGATGACGGTCTGGCTCGGGTCCGCCGCCAGCGCATGGCCGCAGAGCAACAGGGCCGCGACCGCGACGAGGGCCGTAGACTTCATCGCCTTCGTGAGCATGGGTTTTCCTTCCGTGAACAGTGAGTAACGAGACCGAAACACGATTCAGCCTCGTTCACCACCAGCGTCATGCCGGTGCCGAACGAGTTCACTTCTTGTGATGCCGTTGGTAACGGGGCAAGGTCGCCGACGAACACCATCCACCTCCCCGAACAGGGGGTGTGGCGCGTGTCAGCAGCGAGGGATTTGGCGGGATGTTAGCAGCGAGAAATGCAGTAGAGACGCAGCCGTTCCGTTGGCTTAACGAGCGAACTTGCCCATCTCAGGTGAGCAAGGGAGGCGACAGCACACCCGGTTGGCGTGTCCAGCGGAACAGCGGCACTGGCGATGTCCAGTTGGTTCTCAAGGAATACAGCCGAAAGCGGAGTCTTGGTGCCCTCGGTCGTCGCCATGAACTGCGCGTGCCAATCTTGACATGGGCATTTCGGCTGGCTGGGTTGCCGGGGGGATTCTGGGGACTTCTGCGCACCCCGATGACAGCAGCCGCATTTGCGCGTCGGCAAGCGATGCGTTACTTCGGCGGGTTGCGAGTGCGAGGCGAGAAGGGACGTGAGAAGGCAGCATAACCGCGCCCCGGTCAGGAAGTGCAACATCAGGAGTAGGGTGACAACGGTTCGCATTCGCGGTACACAGCCAACTCGACGACGGCGCACGCCGACCACCGTGGTCAGCGAGCCAGCCCTAATACTCCTTTACTGTTTTCGGATCAAGGCCGATCCGAAGTTGAGCGATTTGGCCGCACAATCGACAGACTCCATCACCGAGTTTTCTGTACGGAGACCGTCTCTGGCCGAAAGAGGGGAGGCGTATCCTGTTCAGTTGTTCCACGTCTGCACGCCGTAGTTCGGGTAAACAACGGGCCGGGAGAGCGAGCGAATGGATCGCCAGCAAAGGGCCAGACACGCACTCTCCCGACCACCGAATCATCCCGCCGAAGGAAGCGTTACGGCGTGGAAGGACTCACCTTCGGAGGCGCTTTCAGCCGTTCGACCGTTTCGAGGATTTGTTTCGGGTTCCGTTCCGCGTGCGCCACGCATCCTTGGCAGCACAAGAGGACCGTCTTGCCTTCGAGCGACAGCTTGACCGGCGTGCCCATCGTACCGAGCCGGACGCCCTCTTGGACTGGGCAAAACCGCTGCTCCTGTGCCACCGCCCGGTCGGTCGGTTCGAGTTTGGCAAGGCTGGCCGCGATCTCCTCATCGTCTGGGATGGAGACATCGAGGCAGTAGGCTTCCCCGGCGCGGACGGTGAGTTCGTGCATCTGGGCGACCCAGCGCCCCTCTTCCGGCCAAGACACCCGGATGGCGTACTGGTAGTCCTTGCCCGGAACGAGCGAGGGCGAACCGAACATCCGCATCTTCCCCTGAATCGAGGTCTTGTAGTCGCCGAACCACACATCGGCGTCTTCCGGCAGGTGGGCGATGACCAACACGTTGTTGGGCACCTCCGTCACGTCCACCGGGGCCGGTTGCCCCGCGACGACGAGAGGCGTCGGGCGGCTCGGGATGACGCGGTTGACGGCCACGCGGTTGACGTGCAGACCGTACTTGCGAGGCGAGGCGGTGACGACGGCAGGCTTTCTCGGCGGTGGTTGGTGCTGTTGGTACGAGCGTTTCAGGTACTTCGGCAGTTCCCACGGCATCGTCCCCGAGGGGACGCCGGGGGGAGGCCAGCCAGCCGACGCCGCCCCAAAGGGGAGAGCCACGACCACGCAGGCCAACAGGACCGGAACCACCTGTAAACGCTGCATCAAGAACGAAGAATACATGGCACTGCTCCTTGGGAAGTCGATGGCCGGACAGGGTGCCGGACTCTGGCTTCCCAGCATTCGTTGAGAAGTCTGTATGTCGATACGATTCGTGGCCTTCGTGGAAGGCCGAAAGGAATGCGAAAGACGACTCAACAACGGAGCAGGTGATGGGCGTAGAGCAGGTCTTGGGCCGTCAAGAACGACACCGGATGCGCATTTCGGAGCCGCCCGAAGATACAGGGGGTGGGAGGGATTATCGGCACCGAACAGGGCGTTGGCTGTACTTCGTGAGGTTGGGCCTCGGGTTGCGAAATGACGATCTCAGCCGGGGTCGAGGAGCAAGCCTTGGGGCAGTCGAAGCAACACCGGCATGGAGTCGAGGGCTGTGTCGGACGCTTCCCCGCAGGCTCGGAAGCAGGGTCCGCCAACGGGCATTCGTCGGCGTGCCGAGCCGCATGGGAAGTCAATGGGCGTCCACAACAGGAGTGCTGCGGAGGGGAACTGTCGTTGTCGGCGGATTGATCGTGAAGCTGTCTGAGCGGATTGTGTCCCGTGCAGCAGCAGAATCGTGGTTCTGCCACGATGATGAAGACCAGATATGGGATGAGGAAGCCACGGAGCATGGAAAGCTCCAACGCTCGAAGATACCGCTCTCACCACAAATTGTAGCCCCCAGCCGAGAGAAAGGCAACTCGCACGAAGCGAGGAGATGCAAGCCTGTGTCCGTAATCTGCGGGGCAGTTCCGCACACCTTTCGGCTTCGTTCGTCGGTCGTCGATGCTGCCCCTCCGTAAGTTGAGTGCCTTACCCTTCGCGCACTCCTTCCCAGTTAGGGCGTGTCGGTCTCGGAGGGTCGGAACGAACCCATCGCCTCAACGTGTGAACGCGGGCAATGGCTGAGACTGAGACTTCACCCCGTCGCGGCCATCCCTCTCCAGCGGAAACGCCAACAGAACCTACACTTCCGTTTTGGACGCCATCCTGCCTTCGAGAAAAGGGGCGTCTCATGTCGCAGGTCTCAAGCCCGGCCAGCCGCGCATCAGGCGGGGCTGAACAGCCACGAACGTCGAACGCGAAATGGACGACGTAGCGGACACCGCCTTGGCGGTTGCGAGTGAGGAGTCGCCTGTCACCCCCCTGTCACCGTGCGGTCACAGACACCGGCGAGGATGGTGACGGAGGCGACGAACCGTTCTCAAGACCAACGAGGCGAGGAACATGGCGAGTCAGAACGAACTGCGGCAGAAGGTCACGAACCAGATCATCGAGGCGCTCCAGCGGGGCGACACCCCACCGTGGCGCAGACCGTGGTGCGCCAGCAAGAACGCAGGCCACCCGGTCAATGCCCTGACCATGCGCCCCTATTCTGGAGTGAACCCGATCCTGTTGCAACTGGCGGCGAACCGACACAAGTTCCGCTCGAAGCACTGGGCCACCTTCAACCAATGGCAGGGACTCGGCGGCAAGATCAAGCCCCGCCCGAGCGACGTTCCTCCGGGGCAGTGGGGCACCAACATCGTGCTGTTCAAGCGCCTGTCCCGCACCGAGGTCGATGAGGCGACCGGCGACGAGGAGGAGGTCAGCTTCGGGTTTTTGAAGGGCTACACCGTCTTCTGCATCGATCAAGTGGACGGGGAGCATTTGGACCACCTGCGGGTCGAGGACGCGCCGCCCCCCTGCGGCTTCGTGGACTTCGAGCCTGCGGAGACGGCCATCCGAGCGACCGGGGCCACGATCCAGTTCGGCGGCGAGCGTGCCTACTACTGCCGACCGAGGGATGGAGGCTCGGGCGACTTCATCCAGTGCCCCCACAAGCACCAGTTCACGCAGGAGAAGGACTATTACGCCACGATGCTTCACGAACTAATGCACTGGTCGGAACTTCGTCTCGACTGGAAAGGCAGCTACGAGGTGGGCGAACTTCGGGCAGAGATAGGAGCGTGCTACGCCCTCGCCGAACTCGGCGTGCCCCAAAGCGACGACCTGTCCAACCATCAGTCCTACGTCAAGCACTGGTTGGAGTGCCTCCACAGAGACCCGAAGTTCATCTTCACCTGCGCCACCGCCGCCAGCAAAGCCGCCGATTTCGTGCTGTCGTTCAGCCGCCCCCGCCAGAAGGAGGAAGCGAACGACGACGGCAAGATGGCCGTTGCTGGCTGACGGTCGTGGCGGGGAGTCCACGCTCGAACTCCCCGCCCCTCGCCTTCCTCGTGTAGCGGACACCAGCATGAACCGTGGGCAGCAAACCTGACTCACGGGAGACGAAGCATGGCAACGCAACTGGGCGAGATGACCTTGGAGGACGCGGCGCGGCAGGCCGCTGGCAACTGGCGACACTTTCCGAGCTTCTGCTGGCATCGCCGCCATGACCTCGACGACCCGGACCAGTGGGCCGTCATTTACACCCACAACAGGGACAGTACCCTGCTCGACGAGTCGAACGCCGCCGCCATCGCCGCCGTGATGGAGCGGTTCGCCGAGGGCGACGACCCGGACGTGGTGTTCGAGTCCCACTCCCACTGGCTCGTCGGCCATGTGGACGGGTTCAGCGTGAAAGTGTTCCGCAACGGCGAGATCACCGAGGCGTTCCGCATCTACCACGGCATCGTCGAGCGTCTGTCGGGCTACCCCATTTTGAGTGAAGAAGACTACTCCCGCCGAGAGTCCGAGGCGCTGCTCGACAACATCGCCGACTCCGCATGGCGGTTGAAGCACCAGTACCACCTGCCCGCTGGTTGGGAAGGCGAGGTCGCCTCGTGGCTGTGGGGCCACGACCAGCGGGCGGTCGAAAATCGGGATGACCGGGGCGGCTACCCCGAGGAAGGCTCGCTCGTGGCGGCGTTCGAGGCGCTGGGGTACGAGCGGGTCGAGTAGCGGACACCGGCTGGACGCACAGTAGGCGACGGCACGAACAACGGGCGGTCGCCGCGTCACGAAGCCGGTAGGGGAAAGACACGATGACCGAGGACACCGCCAAGAAGCACTTGGCCCGGATGCTCCAGTCGTTCACGGCGGGGAGCGTCCTGCACATGCTGGCCGACCTGTTCCACGAGTCGGCGGAACAGGCCCGCCTGAACGACGAGACGACGCGCGCCGAGCAGTGCCGGACGGTCGGCACGGCGCTGGTCGTCATGGGCTACGGCGTGGACGCCGCGCTGCCCCGCTGACGCCGAGATACCCGCGAGGAAAACCAGACAAGGCAAGAGACTGGACCAACCGATGGAGAAGAACGACATGGTGCCCGAACCGATCCCGCAACCACCTGCTGCTGACAAGACGCCCCGCCTGCTGCTGGTCGGCGAGCAGGACACGCCGAGCGCCGACGACAACGTGGGCGAGCCGATGACCACGCTGGAGGAGAAGCAGCGTCTCCTGAGCCACCACGTCAAGCTCGTCGCACGCGGCCTGACCAACGGCCTGTTCGTGTTCGGGGCGGTGGGCGGACTCGGCAAGAGCAAGGTCATTCAGGAGACGCTGCTCGCCGAGAACGCTTCCGTGCTGCTGCTCAACAGCCACATCACCGCCCTGAGCCTGTACGAGACGT
>Ga0073934_10010238_pt1 | contig 11716 bp, 8 predicted proteins | sample LarsenN4metaG_FD_76834 | JGI IMG/M metagenome (GOLD analysis project Ga0073934, IMG submission 76834) | Hot spring sediment bacterial and archeal communities from British Columbia, Canada, to study Microbial Dark Matter (Phase II) - Larsen... ... | reverse complement strand
TGATCGACGAGGATCTCCTGCGCCGTGATGAAGATCGCCGCGGCGTTGCGGAAGCGGTCGACGTCGAAGGTGCCGTCGGGCTTCTGGAACTTGCGGAGGTTGAGGCTGGCGAGGTTGCAGGCGGTGTCGTCGAGGAACATGTACTCCGAGCAGGGGTTGGACGCATTGATGCGGCCGCTGTTCGGGCAGGTGTGCCACTTGTTGATGGTGGAGTCGTACTGTACGCCGGGGTCGCCGCAGTACCAGGCGCCTTCGGCCATTTGCCGCATGAGGAACCGGGCGTCATACTCGGGGCCGTCGCGGTTGGGATCGGTGACCCAGCGGGTTTTCCACTTCTTGCCGGTTTCGACGGCCCGCATGAACTCGTCGCTGACGCGAACGGAGAGGTTCGCGTTCTGGAACATGATGGAGCTGTAGGCTTCGCCGTTGAAGTTCGAGTCGTACTGTCCGGACTCGATCAGCACGCGGGCCTTTTTCTCCTCCTTGAACTTGCAGGTGATGAAGTCGAGGATGTCGGGATGCCAGTCCTTGAGGGACTGCATCTTGGCGGCGCGGCGGGTCTTGCCGCCGGACTTCACGACGGCGGCGATCTGGTCGTAGACGCGCATGAAGGAGAGCGGGCCGGAGGGGGTGCCTCCGCCGGAGAGCTTTTCCCGGGCGCTGCGGATGGTGGAGAGGTCGGTGCCGGTGCCGGAGCCGAACTTGAACAGCATGGCCTCGCTGGTGGCGAGGCGCATGATGTCCTCCATGTTGTCGTCGACCGACTGGATGAAGCAGGCGGAGCCCTGGGGATACTCGTAGGGGGACTCCGGCCGCGCGACGTCGTTGGCGGTGCGGTCCCAATAGTAGTTCCCCTGCGAGCCCTTCACGCCGTACTGATGGAACAGGCCGACGTTGAACCACACCGGCGAATTGAACGAGCCGTGCTGGTGCAGGCAGAGCCACGCGAGGTCGCGGTAGAAGTTCTCGCCGTCCTCGCGGCTGGCGAAGTAACCGTCGGCGATGCCCCAGTCGGCGATGGTGCGGGCGACGCGGTGAATCACTTGGCGGACGCTGTGTTCGCGCTCGGCCGTGCCGTGCTCGCCGTAGAAGTATTTGCTGACCACCACGTTGGTCGCGAGGGCCGACCACTGGGCGGGAACTTCGCAGTCGGTCTGTTCGAACAGGACCTTGCCGTTCTCATCTTTGATGGCGGCGGTGCGATAATCCCACTCGACGGTGTCGAAGGGATCGACGTTGGTCGGACAGAAGCCGGGTTCCACATGCAAGGGTTGCCGCTCCGGCAAAACGCGTGGGCCGTGTCCATTGCCGTGACCGTTGGTGCCGTTGGTCGTGAGAGGCCCGCCGATTGTGCGGGCAGCCGGTTCAGACACAGACACTCCTTTGGACTGGTGCATCATGCACGCCTTCCTGTGATATTGTACGAACATCCAGACACCAGAGAGGCTGGTGTCATCCATCGTCACGGCGCAGCGGAGAACCTAAACATTTGTGGAGATAGTGTGCCTCGTCGGGGAGAATCAACACAACCGGTAGTAGATGGGAACCGGCTTTCCACAACGGGTGGTGACCGCACGTAGACGGCACTGTAAACCATCCCTTCCGATTGTCAAGCAGGCCGAACACCGTCACTTGGGGTTTGCGCTCATCAAAAACACCAGAAGTTGTGTCTCACTGCCGGGTTACTACAATCTGAAAAATTTGTAGATTCCATGAAGAGAGCTTGACGTGCCCCCCCTGACCGGCTTGGAGCGGGCTCTCTCCGCGGGGGGCGACGGCCCGACAGCATCTGTCGTAACCGATTTCAGAGTCACCTGTTAGGTGTTCCTTGCGGGGCCCGATGTCAGCGCCTCTTGCGGCGGCCCGAGACCGGCGATACAAACCGCCCGCACGCAAATCCCGTCCCGCAGGCGACTTCGGTCCCAGGACCTCTCCCCATGCTGACCCTGATCCTGCTGCTGTTGTCAAACATCTTCATGACGTTCGCCTGGTATGGGCACCTCAAATTCAAGGACTCCCCCATGTGGGTCGTGATCCTGGCCAGTTGGGGGATCGCCTTCTTTGAATACTGCCTGCAGGTGCCGGCCAATCGGGTCGGCCACGGACAGTTCACCGCCAGCCAACTGAAGCTGATTCAGGAAGTCATTACCTTGCTGGTGTTTGCCGGCTTCTCGGCGTGGTATCTGCGCGAACCACTGCGATGGAACGATGCCGCCGGCTTCGCGCTGATTGTCGCGGCGGTGTTTGTGGTGTTTGTGCTGCGGCCGAGCACCCCGCCGCCGCAGCCGGCGAAGACCGCCGCGGTCGAATCCCCCGCGGCGGACCGCCCTGAGGTCCATTGATGCCGGACGGTCTCCACGCCTACGGAAATCCCCCGGCTCTGACGAGGGTCGCTCCTTCAGGGGCTTCACTTTCGGTTGGTTGGCAGGCCGATGTATAGTGGCAGGGTCCGCCCAACTGCTGGAGTCCCGCCGGGAGGCCCTGGACGACGGCGGACCCCCGGCCCACCCTCTTTTTCCCCTGGTCGAACTGACGCTATGGCTCTCTCGACCCCGCTGCGCCGTTCTCGTTTGCGCTACCACCCTCACGCGTATTTGTTCGTGACGGAAGCGCTGCAATTGACGCAGGAACTGCTGGGCCGCGAGGCGATCGAAACGCCGGACGACGAGGGCGCCCACATCACGGGCCGCGAGTTGTTGGACGGCATCCGCGTGCTGGGGCTGAAACAGTTCGGAATGATGGCGGTGCCGGTGTTCAAAGCGTGGGGCGTGACGACCACGGAAGACTTCGGGCGAATTGTGTTCGAGATGGTGGAGCGCGGGGAGCTGCGCAAGACCGACCGCGATTCGCTCGCCGATTTTCAGGACATCTACTCGTTCCACGAGGCGTTCCAGGAGGACTACCGCGTGGAGACCTCGAAGGCCTTTCGATCGTGACGCCAGCGGCCCCCGTTGCACCGGCGGAGCCGGTCCATCGCGGGCCGAAAATCGCCGTCTGGTTGCTGGCGGCGGCGTGGTGCGGCGTGTTGGCCGGGCTGGTGACGGTTTCGGCGAATCCGGTCGTTGTCAACCGCGTGCAAATGCTGCATGCCGACGTCGTCGCGCAGGGGGTCTGGATTCCCGGCCCCCCGGCGGAGTTGGACGTCCAGCGCACGTGGAAAGGCACCCTTGCCGTCGGGCGAATTGGCGTGCACGGAGCGCTGCCGGAGCAAACGATCGCCGGCGAGGTCATCGTCCCGTTGTCCCGGCGGCGGGACGGCCAGTGGCAGATCACCGGGGGCGTTCTGTCGAATCCGGTGCAGCAGGCCGATCGCGATCGGTTGCCCGAGGCGTCGGAAGTTCGTCCGCTGGTCTACCCGGCGACCGCGGACGTCATCCGCCAGATCGAGGCGCTCTTGCCGCGGGGAACTCCCGCAGCCGCGTTGGGAGGTCCATGATGACCGCACCCCGCCTGGACCCACGGACCGGCCGCCCCCTCCTCCGGACCGACAATTTGGCCTGGCGGTCAACGGCGTTGATGCTGGCCCTGGCGGCCGGGTGGGCCGGTTCGCTGGTGCTCAGCATTCGCAGTCCCTCCCCGTGGATGCCGAACTCCTGGGCGCTTGGTCTGGCATTGCTGGTGACGTGGCAGCGGGGGCCGTGGTGGGGGATCACGGCGCGACTGATCTGCGAAGCAGTCCGCTGGTTGCTGCAGCCTCCCGGCGACTGGAACGCCTCAATGGTGTTGCAGGCGGTGTTGGCGCTGGCGGCTTCGCTGGTGCTGATCGTGTGGGTCGATCGTCGCCGCAAGGCCTGGCAGTCGGAACATGAGCTCGCGCGGCTGGACCCGCTGACGCAGTTGCCCAATCGGCAGGCTCTGCAGGAGCAGCTGGAGGCGGAACTCAGCCGCGCCCGCCGATTTCACCGTCCGTTGTCGCTGTTCGCGATCGACTGCGACGGCTTCAAGCAGATCAACGACCAATGGGGGCATGCCGGCGGCGATGAGGCGCTGCGGCAACTGGCCGACGCGCTCCGCAAGGCGACGCGGCAGTACGACACGGTGGCCCGGTATGGCGGCGACGAGTTCATTCTCCTGCTGCCGGAGACCGATCTGCCCGATGCCGAAAGTGTGGCCGAACGGTTGCAGACGGCGCTGGCCCACGCGGTGGGTCGGTTGTACCCGGGTCTCACGGCGAGCTTGGGGGTGGTGGTGTTTCGAGAGCAGCCCCCCGACGCTGCAACCTGCCTGCGATTGGCCGACGAAACGATGTACCGGGCCAAGCACGGCGGGAAGAATCGTGCGGAGTTCGAGGTGTGGGAGCCGGTCGCCGGATCCGAACCGCCGGATCATCGCCGTGTGGAGCGGCGCGCCGTGGTGAGACCGATGGAGCAGCCGTCGCCGGAAAATGTCCCTCGCAATTCGGACGCAGACGTGGCAGGATAGCGCCGTCTGACCTCCGTTCGGAGACGGTGCTGTGGCAGCTCTGCCCTGGAAACCGATCGTGCTGGCGGTCCTCGCCCTGGCCTTCCTGGCCGTGGTGCTGACCCCCGATCCCAGCGCCCGCACCCTGTCCAACTACACCAACGACGAACTCATTGCCGCGCTGTCCACCAGCCGGGCGGCGGTTCACCGCGCGGCCTGCGGACAGTTGATCGCCCGCGGCAAGACCGTCGTCCCCACCCTGCTGGCGGCGCTGCCCGACGCGGACGAACAGCAGCGCCGCGGGTTGTTCGAGGTGCTCGAAGAACTGATGTTGTCCAACGACGCCGACGTGGCCGACAGCGCCGAAAGCGCGCTGGAACGCTTGCGGCACGACGACGACCGGGCCGTGGCCGACGATGCCGAGCGCGTGCTGAACTTCAATGCCGTGCTGCGTCATGGCCGGGCGCTGGCGCAGTTGGTGGGACTGGGTGCACGGCTGGAAACGGTGCACCCGTCGGATCACCGTCGGGCGACGGGCCGGGCGGATCTGTTCAGCATGTTTTCCTATCCGGAGACGGTGCCGCTGGTGGTGCTCGACAGCGGCTGGACCGGGGGTGATCCGGGGCTGAAGTATCTGGGGCGGATTTTTCCGGCGGAGATGCTGACCGTGCACGTTTCGAGCGATGCCGCGGTCACCGCCGAGGCCCTGCGACGCGCGCGGTCCAGCCGGCCGTGGCTGATGATCCGCCGCGAACACGAGGGGTGCCTGGGGGTGATTGTCGACTCGTCGTCGGTGCTGGGACAGGTGATGGTGGCGGGGGTGGTCCGTGAGTCGCCGGCCGAGCGGGCGGGCATTCAGGCCGGGGACATCATTCTCGACTTCGAGGGCCGCCGGATTCACCAGTACGAAGACCTGACGCGGAATGCGGTGAACCGCCCGCCAGGCGAGTTTGTGCACCTGACCCTGCAGCGCGACGACGCAACGATCCGGCTGCGGCTGGCGCTCGGCAGCGACTTTCTCACCACCCGCTGCCATTGCGTCGAGGACACCGTCGCCGTCCCTCAATGACGGCGGGTCCGGTCGCATCTGCTGGCGTCGATGGGTCGTCCCCCTGCCCTCGTCCCGCGGGCTCCCGCGCGTCAGACTGGATGAACGGCACATGGCGGGCCCCGTTGGCGCGAAAGACTGAGCGATGCCCTCGTTTTCACTCCCTGTTCTGCCAGCCGAAAACCCTCCGAGAAAGGCGCCCGCCTCGGCCAGCCGGACGGAGTGGCCGGTCGTCGGCATGACGTGTGCCGGCTGTGCCAGCCGCATTGAACGAACGCTGCAGGCCGTCCCCGGCGTGTACGACGCCGGCGTGAACTTTGCCACGGCCCGCGCGACTGTGGCGTACGACCCCGCGGCCACCAATCCCGACCGGTTGATGCAGGCGGTCCGCGACATCGGTTACGACGTCGTCCCGCCGGCCCCCGAAGGCGACGACCTGTCGCTCGTCGAGGAGCAGCAGCGGGCCGACGCCGCCCATCAGCGCGATTTGCTGCACCGGCTGATCGTGTCGGCCGTCTGCACGGCGCCTGTGGCGGTGGTCGCCATGTCGCACGGCCGCGTGGCGTGGTTTCATCACCCGGCGTTCCTGTGGGGGCAGCTCGCACTGACACTGCCGGTGATGCTCTACGGCGGCTGGCCCATCTTCCGCGCCGGCTGGACGGCGTTGCGGCACGGCGGCAGCGACATGAACGTCCTCGTCGGCATGGGAACGCTGACGGCGTTCGCCTACTCCGCCGTCGCGCTGTTCGTGCCCGCCGAATGGCTGTTGGCCGGCGCGGCGTCGCACGGCGCGCCGCCGGTGTACTTCGAGGCCGCCGCGACCATCATCACCTTGGTGCTCTTGGGCCGCTGGCTGGAAGCGCGGGCCAGGCACCGGGCCGGCGACGCGATTCGGCAACTGCTGTCGCTGCAGCCACCCACGGCGCGGGTGATCCGCGGCGGCCGCGAGCAGGATGTACCGGTCTCGTCGGTGACCGCCGGCGAAACCATCGTCGTGCGGCCGGGGGAGCGAATCCCCGTCGACGGCGAAGTCGTCCGCGGACAGTCCTCGGTGGATGAGTCGCTGCTCACGGGGGAAAGCCTGCCGGTGGAAAAGGCCGCCGGAAGGAAGGTCTACGCGGGGACGATGAACGGCACCGGCACGTTCGAGTTCCGCGCGACGCAGATCGGCCGGCAGACGGTGCTGCAGCAGATCGTGCAGCAGGTGCGGGAGGCGCAGGGATCGAAGGCCCCCATCGCCCGGCTGGCGGACGTCGTCGCCAGCGTATTCACGCCGACGGTGCTGGTGATCGCCGCGCTGACGGCGGTCGCGTGGCTGTTGCTTGGGCCAGCGGGGCTCAAGCTCGCCCTGGCGATCAACACGTTCGTGGCGGTGCTGATCATCGCCTGCCCCTGTGCGCTGGGGCTGGCGACGCCGACGGCGATTCTCGTCGGCACCGGCCGCGGGGCCGAGCGGGGCGTGCTGTTTCGCAGCGGGGCCGCGCTCGAACAGGCCCACCGGCTGACGACGATCGTGTTCGACAAGACCGGCACGCTCACGCAGGGGCAGCCCGCCGTGACGGATGTCATCCCCCTGGGCGGCACGTCGCGCGACGACCTGCTCCGCTGGACCGCCGCCGTCGAGCAGCGCAGCGAGCATCCGCTGGGGCAGACTGTCGTCGAGCATGCCCAATCAAATGACCTGAGCCTGCCTGAAGTGACGGAGTTTGCCTCGACCACCGGCGAAGGGGTCCGCGGAAAGGTCGACGGGCACGATGTCGCCGTGGGCAATTGGCGGTTGATGACGTCGCTGAACATCGACTCGCAGCCTTGGTCGGAGACCATCGCCGCCTTGACGACAGCCGGCAAGACGCCGCTGCTGGTCGCCGTGGATGGCCGGGCCGCAGGCGTGATCGCCGTCGCCGATCCGGTCCGCCCGGAAGCCGCGGGGCTGATCGGAGAACTGCGGGATCTGGGCGTGGACATCGTCATGCTCACTGGCGACCATCGCGGGGTCGCGGAGGCGGTCGCGAAGCAGCTTGGCATCGCGCGGTTCGTCGCCGAGGTGCTGCCGAGTCAAAAAGCGGACGAGGTCCGTCGTCTCCGCGAGGCCGGCGAGCGCGTCGGCATGGTCGGCGATGGCGTGAACGACGCACCGGCTTTGGCGAGTGCCGACGTCGGCCTGGCGATGGGCTCCGGGACCGACGTTGCCGTCGCCGCGGCGGACGTCACGCTGATGGGTGGCCGGCTGGAGACGGTGGCGACGGCCATCGACCTGTCGCGGCAGACGATGCGGATCATCCGCCAGAACCTGTTCTGGGCGTTCGCGTACAACGTGGTGAGCATCCCCATCGCCGCGGGCGTGCTGTACCCCTTCACCGGCTGGCTGCTGTCGCCGATGCTCGCCAGCGCGGCGATGGCGTGTTCCAGTTTGTCGGTGGTCGCGAACAGTTTGCGGCTGCGGCGGGCGTGACGTGTCGGGTGCCATGCTCCTCGCTTTGGAGGAGCATGTGCCTTTTTCGCTGGCCCCGAAGACATGCTTGCCCAAAGCGGCGAGCATGGCCCCCGGTGGTTCACACTGCTTTGCGAAGCACGTTCTTACCCCGCAGGGGTTGCACACCACAGCCCAGGGTCAGCGGCGGAGCCGCGCCACCCTGGGAACGAGTGCCCATTCCGGATCAGAACCCGGAACGGGTTCCACACGATTCGCGTCGCGCGGTTGGTGTTGTGCAACCCCTGCGGGGTAGGACGCAACGGACGACCAGCATCCCAGGGTGCGCTCGCTTCGCTCGCGACCCTGGGCTGTGGTGTGCGACCCCTGCGGGGTGAAGAATGCACCTGGGGAGGCCGACTTGCGACAAACGGGGTACGCCGTAGGACGAAAGAAAATCGCAGCACGAAGCCCGTTTTGGCTGTGAGCGGCAGGTTCTGAGCCGTTATGGTGAGACGCCAGCGAGTCTCCAATCCCCAGACCGGAAAGAGGTCATCATCAGCGCGCGTGTCGAAATCAGTGATTGGTGGGTGCGGCGCATCAACTCTCCACTATATTACGCCGTATCGGCCTGCACGGGCGTCTCCATGTCGTTCTGCCTGTACTTTATTCATGGTCTTGGGCGGGACGGTGCACCGATTTATGACGCGCGCGTGCTGGCCAACGTTGCCATCATCTGGCTGACTTTCGGTTACTATTCCGGTATCGCACAGCCAGTGATCGAGCAGATCAGGTCCGGTAAGAAGTCCACTGTTTCGGAGTTGAGTGACGAATCGGGTGCTGCGAAGACATAACCCATTCCCTGACATCATTTGACATTCTCTGCGGAATCTCCCCCATGCTCCACCGCCCGCTGCTCGCCCTCTGTCTGCTGACGGGATCCGCTGCCGCCGCCGCGCCGAACGTGCTGTTCCTCATGTCCGACGACCTGCGGCCGGAGCTGGCGACGTACGGGTCGGTGGCGAAGACGCCGCATCTGGACCGGTTCATGCAGCAGAGCGTGCAGTTCGAGCGGGCGTATTGTCAGCAGGCGGTGTGCAATCCGTCCCGGTCGTCGCTGCTCACCGGCCGCCGGCCCGACACGCTCAAGCAGTGGAACAACGGCCAGCACTTCCGCGAGCAAAACCCCGACGTCACCACGCTGCCGCTGTGGTTCAAGCAGCACGGCTATGAGACGCGGTGCGTCGGCAAGATCTTCCACAACTGGCACACCAAGGTGCACGGCGACCCCACGTCGTGGAGCCAGCCGGAGTTCCTGCACTACGCCAACCACGGCGACGACAAACCGGAGATCGAAGGCCCGCTGCCGCAGGATTTCGCCACGGCCCCCAAGTGCGAATGCCGGGACGTGCCGGACGAGGCGTACTACGACGGCCGCGTGGCTGCCGAGGCGGTGCGAGTTCTCGGCGAACCGCGGGACAAGCCGCTGTTCCTCGCCGTCGGCTTCTGGAAGCCGCATTCGCCGTTCAACGCGCCGAAGAAGTATTGGGATCTGTACGACCGGGCCAAGCTGCCGCCGTACGATCCGAACCGGCCGGTCGGCGCCCCGGAGATCGCGTTCCACGACGGCCGGGAGCTGCGCGGGGCGCCGCCGAACCAGATCACGTTCACGCCGGAACAGGCCGCGGCGATCCGCCACGGGTATCTGGCCAACGTCAGCTACATGGATGCCCAGCTGGGCAAGGTGCTCGCTGCACTGGACCAATCCAGCCTCCGCGACAACACGGTGGTCGTGTTCGTCGCGGACCACGGCTACCACCTGGGCGAGCACGACCTGTGGGCCAAGACCTCGAACTTCGAGCTCGATGCCCGCGTGCCGCTGATGATCGCCGCCCCCGGTTTGCCGACGGCGGGCCGGCGGACCTCGGCGCTGGCGGAACTGGTGGACCTGTTCCCGACGCTCGTCGATCTGTGCGGGCTGCCGCAACCGGAGGGATTGGAGGGAGTGAGCCTGCAGCCGGTGCTGAACCATCCGGACACGACCGTCAAACCGGCGGCGTTCACGCAGCACCCGCGGCCGTGCCCTCCCCCAGCGCGAGCTGAACGACCTCGTCCAGCGCGTGCGCTCCATCGCCGCGAAGCACCAGCCCGGCGGCGACCTCGGCCGCGCCCTCACCCGCGCGCTGTGAGGCGTGCGCCCTTTCGCAGATTCGCCCCTCGTGACAGGGCGCCGGCCTGCGGCGCCCACACCGCGATCCGAGCTGGATGTCCTGCACGTGGTGGGAGCTTCGGGCTTGGCGCCTCGGTTTCTTCGACGATTCTCGGGCGAATCAACCCGTTCGGTGCTCCTATGGCGGATTCGACTCGCACGTCGTACGGGGAGCGGGCCGGGGGCAGGCCGTGTGCGCGCGCAGCCGCGCAGGCAGCGAGGACTGTCCGAAGCGGAGCAAGCGGGCCGCAGGACCGCTTGCGGAGCAAGTTCCGCAGCGACCGAGCAGCGAGCACGCGCACGGTCTGCCCCCGGCCCGCGGCGTCCAATGCTCGCCCCCGCTTCTCGGTGCGGGGGGACGGGGGGCGCGAGCCCTCCCGTACGAAGAGCGAACCGTACCCGCTCTAGTGCCGCCCGTCAGAAGTCCGGCCGGACTTCTGCCGCCGCTTGCGCGGCGCGCTTCGCGCGGGCGGCCCTAGCTTTTGTCCCATGGGGCTCCGCCCCATACCCCCCGCGCTTCGCGCGGCTAGTTCCGCTCGTGGAGCGGCCTTCAACCCCGGCCGGACTTCTGACGAGCGGAACTAGACGCGGACGCCGATCAGCTCCGACAGCGCCTTCTTCAGCTCCCCGCGGCTCGCCGACGCGCGGCGCTCGACCTCCTTGCGACCGTCGGCGCCGCCGATCGCGAGCAGCACGCGCGCGACCGTCGTGAGGAGCAGCACGCTCTCGCTGTTGTCCTCGGCCTTGAAGAGGCTCGCGAGGCTGCGAGGTCGCGGGCGGATGGCGCGCATCAGCGCGTCGATCGCGCGCGGCTTCGCGCCCTCGCGCGCGTCGGCCAGCGCGCCCACGGCGCCGGCGCGCAGCTCGTCGCTCACCGGGGTGGCCCCGCTCAGCATCTGCTCGACGCGCGCGACCACGTCCTCGTCGACCGCGCGGATCGCGCGGATCCCCGCGAACGCGGCGGCGCGCACGCCCTCGTCGATGTCGTCGAGCGCGTGCATGAGCGACGGCTTCGCGCGCGGGCCGAGCAGCCCCGGGAGCGCGGCGGCCGCGGCCCGTCGGACGGCCGTGGTCCGGTGGCGGAGGAAACGCGCCGCCGCCCGGCCCACGCCCTCGTCCGGGGCCTCCGGCAGCGCGCGCAGCAGATCCTCCGCGAACGAAGGATCGCCCTGCGGATCGGCGCCCTCCGGGTCGAGGCGCGAGAGGTGCTCGGCGATGGCCGGCAGCGCGGGCTTGCCGACCTCGCGGAGCGCCGCCACGAAGCGCGGCCGCGGGAACGCCTCGCCGGTGGGGCTCCCCTTGAGGCGCGCCGCGAGGAGCGCACGGGCCGCCGGAGCGCCGAAGATGGCGAGCACCGTGCGCGCCGGCTCGCGCTGGGGCACCGGCCCGAACAGGAGCGCGTCGGCGAGGGCGGCGAGCGCGGTCTCGTCGCCGAGCGACGAGACCGCGCTCGCCGCCAACCCCTCCTTGGTGGTCTCGCCGGGGGGCGCGCCGCGCGCGACCGCCACGAGACCGCCGACCACGACCGCGACCGTCTTCGCGTCGCCGGCCCGCCGCGAGCCGGGCGCTCGGGGTGGCGATCTCGTCGGCGTAGCGCCCGAGATCCGGCGCGGTGGAGAGCTTGCGGACGACGAGGTCCGGATCCGAC
>Ga0073934_10010237_pt1 | contig 11717 bp, 14 predicted proteins | sample LarsenN4metaG_FD_76834 | JGI IMG/M metagenome (GOLD analysis project Ga0073934, IMG submission 76834) | Hot spring sediment bacterial and archeal communities from British Columbia, Canada, to study Microbial Dark Matter (Phase II) - Larsen... ... | reverse complement strand
TCGGTATCCGGCTCCGGCACTATCGCTTCGACTGAAGTAGTGTCATCCGTGCCGGCATCGTCCTCTGCGGTCTCCGCGGTCGGATCTTCCGGCTGCTCTGCGGGAAGCGTGTTAGGCACCGGTTCCGGCGCAGTGCCTGATTCGGAAGACTCCGGAACATTTTCTTCCGCAGCGTACGCGGTCCGTACAAGCCATCGCAACAAAACGGGTTCGGAAATGGCAGCTGGCTGGTCAGCAGGTTCGATGCTTTCGTCCTCCGGTACTTCCTCTAGAACAGGAACATGTTCTGCTTCCGGCGCGGGGTCGGGATCGATCAACGAGCTTTCGGAAGAAGGAACGTCGGTATCTGCGTTCAGGGCGTCATCTGTGGTCACTTCTGTAACAGGAGGTTCCTCCTCGGAATCGCCCGACTGCGTTACCGGTGTCTCGGATACCAGCTCGGATGAGAGACGGAGGGTAAGAAGGAGCGTTGAAGGGTAGGTATCTTCCGGAATCATAGCCGAGAAGCCGCTGCAGTATATCTGCGCGGACTGATCCGACGGGAGACGGGCGGCGTGCTCGCGGCTGATGTCTTCACCCGCGCGGGTCTCCGGCTCACCCGCAGCCAAGCGCGATTGCTCCCATCCCCCAAGGCACACCGACGGGTATGCCTGTACGGATTCTGCCCGGGTAAATGAGAACAGTATGAAGGCAAGAATGCCAAAAAAAAGAACCATGGCAGCGAAAACGATGAGACGCGGCACGCGAAAGAGCGGCGAACCTTTCGCGAGGGTCTGTGATGCGAAACGCACCCCGGAGTTGGCGTCAATGGAAACAGCGACCCGCAATGTGTTCGGCGTCATCTGCTCCCAGTATAAGCGTGTCGGCGCGCCTGACGGCGCGCCGATGTGGATTGCGGATCAATCTACGTGGCTGATCTTGTCATAGACGAAGCGCGCAATGAAAGACGGGATTGCGGCGACCGCCCACGAAGCAGCCGCCGCGATCATGCATACGAACACGAAAAACGAGATGTCGCCGCCGATGCCAGATAGAGCGCTCCATATATTAAGGAGCGTGACGGAGCCGGGTACGCTCATCGCATAGGGCCATCCGTGGACACGTGCCATCCGCTGAAAGAGCACGGCGACTCCCGTCGATAGAAGCAGGAAAAAGGTAAACCCCGGCAGATAGAGAATGACCGTTTCCATGGGCGTTTACTTGAGCGGATTCTGACCGCGGATGATTCGTATCAGGAACATGATGACCGCCGCAACCAATCGAGCGATCTCGACAGCGTCTGCCGGTTTCGGAGCGATACGAAGGGGCCCCCATCTCGATCTTTGAGAGCGCAAGTATGCGATCGATGAGCCATGTCATCTGCGATGTCGCAGACTCGATGCGGGCAATCGCCTCCTTCGCAGCGGGCGGCAGCGGATGAGAAGACAGCTCCGTCGCCGACCACACGATCGCGGACAAAGGGTTCCGCAGCTGATGTGACACGAACGCAACGAACTCGCTTTTTGCGTGATTCAACCCCTTCTCTCGCGACGCATGCTCCTTTAATTCAACAAGCTGCCGGTTGATGACATCGAGCATGATCGAAACGCCAACATAGATCTCAGTGAACTCATTCTCCTCATCCGGCATGTCGAGCGGGACGGAAAAGTCCCCCACCGCCGCGCGGGCGAATACCTCCCTCAACTGCGCGCGCGGGTCGGTATGCGGTTGAGGAACGTTGCCGGTCATGGCTCCCAACTGATCGAGTAGGAATAGACGTTGCCGCCCAGATCCTTCGCTTCGACGCGTCCATTCACTCCGGAATATTCGATCCATGCCCTGAAGAATCCCTGGAAGTGCGCAAGCGGATAGTCGTTGTTTTCCATCGTGATACGCACGGAGTGGGGACCCAGATTTTCGGAGCGGAACGTGACCCCCTGGAACACGTGCCCCGCGACATTCGATGCGTTCATCAGTACCAACTTCAGCTTGTCCTTGAAGAAGGGCAATATCAATTTGCCTAAAGGTGTACCAGAAAAATTACGGAAATGAAGCTTCCCTGCCTCCTCAGAACGCGTCCCCTTAGGAACCGGCGTTTCTGAAGAAAGGTCGAGTGCGTATTCGATGATCTTCACCTCTTCGCGGATAGGAACGTCGTCAGTATTCGAAAAATTGATGGAGGCGCCGTAGCGTTCTTCCAATTGGCCGCGCGCAGCGCTTCCCTTGGCCTTCTCCAAGGCCTTCACGTGACTCATCACGAAGATCCCTTTGATAGTTGGCGTCACCATCCGGATCACTTCACCTTACGGTTGTTTCGTGAACGTAAGCACTCCTCCGCGCTCGAGATACACGAGCTGGAGATCCGTCGCAGAAAGCGACGCTACAGCAAAATCGTACGTGTCACTGCCAGCGGTTATGCGCACGTACGCGTATTGAGGGTCAGGTACGAACGGGAGTCCTGACGGAGCCGTCGAGGCGGTGTAGACAAACCACGCTCCGGTGCTTTCGGCTGCAGCGTCGCCCGCATACCGATCGATCACGCTGCCGTCGCCTTTGAATTCGCGCGTGAAGTTCGAATCATCCGCACTCTTCCATACACCTGCAAGCGTCGCCGCAACCAGGCTTTCATCAGGCGCGACGACTGCGCCCGCTTCGGAAGCGGGTGTCAACGCCGGCGACATGAAGCCGCCCTGCATGAATCCGAGATAATAAAAGAGGAAGCCGACGAGGGCGACCGAGAGGAGACCGATGCCTGTTTTAAGTGGCATACCCTGAGTACAAAAGGATAATACGTTAAGGGTAGCACGGCGCACCGGCATCGGATTTCAGGTGGGGATTGTGATCCGTGAAGAGACCGATGCGTCCCTTCATTCCTCCGCCAGTACCGCATACACGATGAGACGAGCATCATATGTCTTCAATTCAGGAATCCAGGCGCCGGTACAGGTTATAAGCGTGAGCCGGGGTGCGTCGTCCCGCGCAAATACCTTTTCAAAAGGGACTTCGGTATATGGATACGAACGTATCTCTTCAATGCGGAAGAGGATGCGTTTCCCTTCCCCGTCCTTAACGTACATCGCATCACCCGGACGGGTTTCTTCAAGGCGGCTGAAGACGCCTGATAACGATCGACCGTCATCGACATGTCCCGCCATAACCGCGGTCTCTAATGCTCCGGGCCGCGGGCCTAATCTGTACCAACCGACCGCGTCGAAATCACGCGGTGTTGCCATCTCTCCCCTGTTGTTTATACCAACACGCTCTACAGGAGCGTCGATTGCAAGATGCGGGATCTCGAGACGTCGCGGCTCCCTCGGGTCCGATAAAGGATCGGCAGGGACTATCGAGGGCGGAGGTTCCGTCCCGGAGCTTGCTTCAAATGTCCCGGGAAAGGATGCGATGACGAGAAACGCGGCGATGCTGCCGCAAAACGCGCCGACAAGGATGCGACGGATCGATGCTTGCATGAGTGGTCCAATTATCGGGTCGTTGTACGGTCAGGCAGTGCGGATATGAGTGCGAATACCGCGAGAATGAGGAGCGTTGAAATCACGGCTAGGGTCACGATAGCTCCGAGAGGGCTTACTCCTAACCCGGCACTCGGCACTCCCGGAATGGGAGATACCGCGCCTTGCGGCGGCTGTTCGGCAGAGACGCCAAGTACTGTTGGCGGAGTTACGCCGCCTATCGGCCCGCCTCCTCCGGGGCTCGGGGCACCACCGCCTGCGCTCGGTGCGCCGCCTCCTCCACCTCCACCACCTCCACCTGGTGGGTTCGAGGGCGGATTGTTTGGTGGATTTTGTGGCGGCGCCTCAGCACGGAAGCGACACTCGCATGCATTCGAATCCGCAAGCGCCGTCTGCGGAACAGAAAGCAGAAACGGGAACGCGAAAACGGCGATGAGCGCAAGGGAGATCATTTTTTGTAATGACATATGCCAACTGGTGAGAATGAAAAAGGCGCGAGAAAGGCGCGCCAGTAACCCTTGGAGAGTATGCTCAGTCTACGGAAAACGGATGAACGCGGCGTTAATTGTTTCGTTTCGGACATTGTTGGACTTTTTTCATCGGACCGCTCCTGCGCGATCGCGATGGTCTACCTATGAAGTGCTGCCCTGTTCACCTGCCCTTCACGTGTGCGATGTGAAAATATGCGGCGGTCGTGTACGTGGACTCTCGAGTGGCAAGGCAGACGACACACGAGGCGTGGCGCATAATCCGCCCCGCCGGAAATCTCCATACGGCGCATGTCGACAAGCAGCTCATCAAAAAACGAAAAGAGCGGCACGAAAGCGCCTCTCAAAAAGTTTACGATAGGTTTTGAAACCGAGTTCTTTATCATTGATAGGGACGGCAGGATCGCGCATGCGGCTGAGGCGATATTCGAAAAAGCGAACGAGTCCGAAGGACAGAAAACGCATGCTGTGACCAAAGAGTGCGCGGATAACCTTCTTGAAGTCGGCAGCTACCCCGATATCGAAGGGCCGAATACGATGAAAAGCCTTCTCTACGGCTTGAAGCTTCTCACCTACGCAGCGAAAGAGTTGGGATACGGCGTCCTACCATTAGGTACCTACCCCGGAAAGTTCACACCTTCGATCCGAAAAGAGCCGCGATACAAAGTGCAGACCGCGTTATTCGGTGCAAAGCGCTTTGAGATCGCGGGCCGCGTTGCGGGCTACCACTGTCACTACGCGCTGCCGTGGGGTGTCTTTGACTCGAAGAAACTCGATTTGAAACGTCTTTCGGACTCGAAAAACCAAGAGGCGCTCGTATCCGCGTTCAACTTCCTTGTAGCGCTCGACCCTGCGCTTTCCACATTCATGCAATCCTCGCCCTTTTACCAGGGCAGGTACCTGGCAAAAGACAGTCGGATGCTTGTGTATTGCGGAAGCGAAGAATTAGGATATGACAAAGGACTGTACACGTCTTTTCCCACCTTCGGCAGCTTGCCTGCGTATGTACATGCAGGCACCGATATCATCGGTCAGATCGAGGACCGACATGCGCTCTGGATGAAAAACATCGAAGAAGCAGGCGTTAAGACGAAACCGGTGTACCGATCGATCCTCGACACTAATTGGGCACCGGTGAAAGTGAACGCGCACGGCACGTTTGAACAGCGCGGGATGGATATGAATCGCCTCCCCATCCTTTTTTCGGTGTCCGTGCTCATTCAAACCCTGATGCAGCGTATCCAGGACGGTGAGTTCAAGGTAGTGCCACATGACTCGGCGAAAGCTGAACCGTTCAGGATTGATGAGAAGGCAAAGGTTATCTATATAGCGCCGGACACTCACGTACGGAAGGTCCTGCAGCGCTCATCCACGTACGAGGGCCTTGCAAACGACGAGATCCTCTTCTACTGCAAGCGCGTACTTGCGCTCGCGAAGGTATTGGGAGGAGAAGCGGTGCTTCAACTTTTAGATCCGTTGTCGCAGATGCTTGCGGAGCGGACAACGCAATCGGACCTCATACTTGCTCAAGCGAAAGCGCTCGGCTACAAGGATATGAAAGAACCGTTGCCGCAAGCTATCGCATCCGAGATCGCACTCTCGCACGCAAAACAGATGTTCGAAAACATCGTCATACTCGAGAAGATGATCGAGACGAACGCGGCGCTTTCTAAATGACTACATGATCAGGCCGTCACGGTAAGCGACACATCGGGCTTCTCGCCCTCGAATAAGCCTTCAGCCCTCCGCACGGCGGCCTTGAGAGGCAGCAAATACGTGCCAGTCTTGCCATCGGGGAATATCGAGGTCTTGAAACTGGTTTTTCCGATCGTAACGCGGACAGGAAGCGAGCCCCACCCTCGCTTTTTGCCCCGTATTTTTTCTTGATGGCGTCCGATTCTTTCTTAGGCACGGTGATGAAATGCCATGCGGCATTTCCGGGATACAGCCACACGCGGGCGGATATACGGTAGGCCATCTGCCTGGTTGTTATGCGCTTACTTCTACCCTGAACCCTCCGTACACCATCCGCTTCATGTCAAACGGCATGTCTTTATGCGCATCATCCCCGTATTGCGCTTCCATCTGCGCCATCACTTTCTTATTGACCGCATCCCGGTGCGCGCGCGATTTGTAAACGATGAAGGAAAACCAGACGGTTTCGTTCGGTTTCGCCTTCGCCATCTTCGGGAACGTGAAGGTGACCCATTGGGGTTTCATATCATCAATCACGCACTCCATGTATTCAAGCGCGCCGTACTTTTTCCATACTTTCGCTGCCCCGCGCGCCATCTTCTTATATGCAGCGACTTTGCTTTTGGGGACGGTGAGGACGAACCCGTCAACGTATCTTCCTTTTGCTTTTGCCATATGGATCAATTGTAACAGCGGGTCAAGAAAGTATGATGAATGCGAGGAGTATCAGGAACCCGATTCCGACGACGCCCCACATTATTTTCCAGTGCATGGGGCTTTATGGGCAGACGAATTGACACTTCGGCCCGGTACGCCCTACCCAGCTTCCATCCGGACACTGCATTGCGTCCGCCGTGCAAAAGACCGGCTCATCCCCTTCCGGGGCGCCTGCGGAAAGGTCCTGCCGCTTCTCGACCTGAAAAATGAAAATGTAGTCTTTCTCTGCAATCTCAATTCCAGCTTCCGGCATTGGCGACACTGACACCAGGGTGACTTCCTCCGCTTCAGTGGTTATCGGCTGATTAAGCACGAACACCTGATCCGCCGTCCCGAGCCCGCTTTCAAGGGTTGCGCGTACACGCACGGTCCCGGCCTGGATGCATTGTACGTCCATTGGACACCGGCTATCCTCCAGAATTTCAAGAGGAGTGACTTTGACACCGAGCGCGCCTGCTCCTTCATCTATCCGCGTCTCGATCCGCTGCCCCGTGTCTATCTTGCGTATCAGCGCATCAACATCGCTGTCGCTGTACGTAGGGTGTGATAAGCGCGCAGAAAGATTTGAAAGCAAGGTCGCGTACCCTGCACTTGATACCGTGCGCTCCGCGGATGATACGGGCTGCGATTGCGACCGTACAAACACTGCCTCATTGTTTTGAATTACGTACTTACCTTCGAACGCTTCTACGTCCGCGAAGTCGGAATGTTGTAAGCCGGGATACGCCATCATAAGCATCTCAGAATCAAACCCTTCGATGGGATGCCCCACGTCTTCGATGCCGAGCGTGATCATGCGATCCTCGAAATATGCCGCAAGGGCCGGCTGCGGTCCGTCCGCCTGCTTTTCGTTATAAATGTATGCGTTCACCGCGAAAAAAGCCCCAACCAACAGGACTAGGATGCCAAGCGCTATCAATGCATTTCTCATATTGCTCACTCTATCACTGCCCTCTTAAGACGAGCAGAAGCATATTCTCTTTCACGGGAAAAGAAACGCCCCCGAGGGGGCGTTTCAAGTTTCAGTACCAGGCGGCAAGCCAGCTTCGCATCATCTGGATCTCACGCGACTGCGAGGTGATGATCTGGTCGGCAAGGGTTTCCATTTCCTGCCGTTCCGTCGATGCCTGGAGCATCTCGGCCATCATAACCGCCATCTCGTGATGCGGGATCATCTGTTCGATGAACTCGCGATCGAACTCTTCGGGAGCCGCCGATCTGAGAGCATCGAGATCGCCTTCCATCCCCTCCATGTGCATACCGTGGCCGAAGGCGGGAGGAGCCGAACCGAACCACTCCTGGTACCATCCCTGCATCTTCGTTATCTCCGCTTCCTGCGCCTCGATGATACCGTTCGCGAGCGAAACGATCTCCGGACGCTTCGACTTCTCAAGCGCGACTTTCGCCATGGCGATCGCGCCCTCGTGGTGCGGGATCATTTGCACGATGAAATGCTGATTGATACCCTGACTCATCATCGAGCCACCCTGCATCATATGAGCGTCGCGCGGCTCCTCTACTCCCCACAGGAGGTACCCGATTCCGATACCAAGCGCGAATACCAAGACTCCGATACCGTATATATTTTTCATAGATATATATGAGTGCTTAATCATAGTGTAATTCAATCACGTCACCGTCTCGCATCATGTAGCTTTCGTACTCGGCATTTTCCACGCCGTTCACCGTCATCCGCATGTTCTCTCCCAAGGAGCGCATATCAATGCCCCACATGGTGAAGAATTGCCCGAGCATTATGTCGCTTTTCCGAACCGGGCCTCTAGCGAACTCGAGGTGAATCACGGGCATATCCTCATGGGTGTGCATCGCGGCCATTCCCATCGAGGCGTCGTACCCTGGCATGCCGGCATGTTGCGGTCCGATACCAACGTTCGGAGGGATCGCAACCGGCTCACCCTTCACGTAGATCATCAGTTGGGGATGCCAATGTATGCCGCTCATCGACACTATATCCGGATCCGTTTGCCGAAAGTTCTGCGACCACCACACCCCAAAGATAAGGAGCAGCGCGGCGATCACGCCCACTGTCAGTGTGTTTTTCATAGGACGTACGGCTAGAGAATGCATCCTTTTTCTTCGAGCTGTATATGGTGCATCGCTCCGAGGCCGGTCCAGATCGCAAGGAGAATCAGGATCGCGGAGCACGCGAGTGCGTCCATCTTAGTGACACCGAATACCGCTTCCGCATCTCCGAATACCGTCACGAAAAACGATACGACGCCGCCAGATCCGGTAAGTACGCTTGCTATGTGGAGTGCTTGTGAGAACTTCATTTTTTATTAGTGAGGTTAGTAAACCGTTTGTTCCGTGTCAGTACGGTTTGGGGTTAAGTAAACCTCGAACAGTGAACCGCTGTAGTGGCTTATGGAGATTAGTTTCAGGATCTAAAGCTACTAGAAGAGGGAAAAACGACAGACGAAGCGCAGGCGGGTACCTATACAAACGGAAGGATACAAGAACAGCAAAGGCGAGTAGGAGAAGAAGCGAAAGCATTCCCCCGAACGGAACGGACGAAAACATGCCCTGCCAGGTACTTATGTGCTCGACGACGCCCATATCGCATGCTGCGCTCGCATGCGCAGCGTATGAGCACGGCATCATGCTCATGCCGCCGTGGTCGTTCCCATGCCCCATGATCACGCCGGAATACAGTGCACCGACCGTTCCGACAAGAAGCACCGCTACCGTAATCATCACTATGAAGGCCTTTTTTCGCATATTCTCCTTCAGTATAGCAATTTCTTGAGTAATTTTTTCCAAAAGAAGAAACCGACTACGTAGAGAGCCATCGAACTGATCAACCCCGGATAATAACCTCCAATCTGAGCGGCTTTATACACATGATGCAATTCATAGAGGTAAATGATTCCGATCGCGATAGCAAGCGGTACAAACAAGGTTCTGTATGCAAGAAGAAAATACACACCGAGAAGCGCGATCCAGAACGTCGCTTGGAAAACATAGAATGAAACTTCGACGGGAAACGGCATCCATCCGACGGCAAACATCACCTGGGAATCGATCGTGTGGATACCGGTCAGTGCTTCTTCAAAACCATGCGCTATGAAAAGCGGGATCGAAAGAAGCACGATGTTCCGCACGCTATGGATATCTGCACGTTCTGTGGCGGTTGTTTCCGACATAATACATTGGAGACCCTTAGGACAATTTCTGTTTCCGCAAAAGCGCCGCATTTATAGCTACGATCACGGTCGAGAGCGACATGAGCATCGCGGCGAATGCGGGCTCGAGCATGATGCCCCAGGCATAGAGCGCGCCCGCCGCGATAGGAAGCGCAAGAATGTTGTACCCCGTCGCCCAGAAAAGATTCTGGATCATTTTCGAATACGTCGCCCGCGAAAGGTTCATGATCTTCGGAATATCGCGCGGATCGTTCTTGACGAGAATGATGCCCGCGGATTCAATGGCGACGTTCGTTCCTGCGCCAATCGCGACCCCGAGGTCAGCCTGCGCCAAGGCAGGAGCGTCGTTGACTCCGTCTCCCACCATCGCGACCTTTTGTCCTTTTGCCTGAAGCTGCTTCACTTTTTCCGATTTATCTTCCGGTCGGACGCGTGCAAAATATTCCGAAATGCCCAGTTCCTTGGATACTTCTTTCGCGACCTCTTCCGAATCACCGGTTATCATCGCGATCTTGACGCCAAGCATCGAAAGCGCGCGCACCGCTTCTTTCGCTTCTTTGCGGACCGTGTCTTTGACCTTGATCGTGCCAATGATGTTCCCCTCCGCTTCAACCACGATATCGTTTCCTCCACGGTGTCCGACGAACACCTTTTTACCGTTAACAACAGCCTCGGCTCCGGATCCCGGAATGCGTTTGAAATCCGAAGCGTCTCCGATAGGCAGTCCCCGTTTTTCTGCCTCCCGGATGATGGCTTTGCCGATCGGATGCTCGGATCCTCTTTCAACCGGCGCGGCATATCGCAACGCCTCGTCCGACGCGTACGTGACGGAAAAGCTCCCCAAGGTCAGCGTCCCCGTCTTATCGAAGAGGACGGTCGTGATGTCCCGTGCTGCTTCCAATGCAAGTCGGCGCTTCACGAAAAAGCCGTTTTTTGACGCGAGCGTCGTCGAGATAGATGCGACGAGAGGAATGGCAAGACCGAGGGCATGGGGACACGCGATAACCAGAACCGCGACCAACCGCTCGACGGCAAAGCCCGCCGGCGCTCCCGCAAAAAGCCACGAAGCGAGGGTTATCCCGCCCGCACCTACCGCAAGCAGTGTCAGGTAAAACGCTGCACGGTCCGAGAGAAGCTGCAAACGCGATTTTGAATGTTCCGCTTCGGAAACCAAGCGCGCGACTCCGGCGAGAAAGGTTTCTTCTCCCGTTTTTTCGATACGGACAGAAAGCGCACCGTCGCCGTTAATCGAACCCGCGATAACCTCTCCCCCCACGCCCTTTGCGACCGGCTTCGATTCGCCCGTAACCAATGACTCGTTCAGATCCGACGCGCCCTCGATGATGACACCGTCAGCAGGAACCTTCCCTCCCGGACGGACGAGAACGACGTCGCCTTGCTTCAATTCCGAAATGGGTACCTGCTCCGGCTTTCCGTTGCGTACTACCTCCGCCGTATCCGGCAGAAGCTTCGCGAGTTCCGACAGCGCGCCACGCGCGGAAGCGACGGCCTTCATCTCGATCCAGTGCCCCAAAAGCATGACCGCGATCAGAGTCGACAGTTCCCAGAAGAGCGTCTCCCCCCGTGCGAATGTCGCGTACACGCTCCACCCGTACACGGCGAGAATCGCGAGCGCGATCAACGTCATCATCCCCGGAAGGCGCGCCCCAAGCTCGCGGAACGCTCCTTCGAGGAATACCCATCCGCCGTAAAAAAAAATGGCTGATCCTAACACCAACGAGAGGTATTCAGAACCGGGGAACGCAGGCGCAGCCCATCCGAAGAATGCTTCAGGCAGGTCGGAATACGCGAGTATCGGAATTGTCAGCGCAAGCGTAAGCCAGAATTTCGTTAGAAAATCTGCAGTATGGTGCCCCGCGCGTGAGTCATGCGTTGTCCGCTCTAAAACTGACATTTCTTCGTCTACACCATAATCATGATCGTGCTTGTGTTCATGTGAATGACCTTGCATACAAGGCCATTATAACTTTCATTAGATTCGATTCTGAAAGTGTTTTTCAGAACACAAGGCTGTTCTTGACTTGGAAATTGCCGCGGAACATGCCAGTGCCTTCCTCACCTTCCCCTAACTCGCCGACCATGATGTCCACTCCCCCGCCTTCGTTTGCAAAAACGCCGATCTCATTCCCGCCGCCTGCAAACCAGCACTGTGCAGCAGAAAGTTCGCCGGCTAGAAGTCCTTTGCC
>Ga0073934_10010236_pt1 | contig 11717 bp, 10 predicted proteins | sample LarsenN4metaG_FD_76834 | JGI IMG/M metagenome (GOLD analysis project Ga0073934, IMG submission 76834) | Hot spring sediment bacterial and archeal communities from British Columbia, Canada, to study Microbial Dark Matter (Phase II) - Larsen... ... | reverse complement strand
TTCTTCCGTAAACCTCGACTGTCGCATTCTCCCTCCGTTCCCCAGGAGGGCCAGTCTCTCACATAATCCGTGGTCCGAAATATTCGGTGCAGGTCAATGACTATCGCGGGTCCGAGAATGGTTAACCCAACCTCGAATCTTGGCATGGCCTTAAAAAATAGATCGGCTGTTTTCTTACGCCAAAACCCTGAAATGTCAGGCCTGAAGAATGCAAGTATCGCAATAATTGGGCTAATCCAAGTAAGTGCTTCTTTGAGCATCAATTCATCCTTGGTCAGGCTCACTTAGGTAATTAGAACCAGCAAGATTGCCTATCTCAAGTCTTTTCTCCGCTGACCGAGCATCGGCCAAGCGCGAGCGCCCGGTTAACGCGCGCACCGGTGGCGGTAGAATATGGCCGCGAACGCGGGGGAGGGCGGTCCATGATCATCAATACCTGGTACGTCGTCGGCTTCTCGGACGAACTTAAACCCGGCGCGCCCAGACCGTTGCGCATGCTGGACCACGACTTCGTGCTGTTCCGCGATTCCGCCGGCAAGGCCCATTGCCTGTCCGACGTCTGCATTCATCGCGGCGGCTCGCTGTCGCGCGGCAAGGTGGTCGACGGCCCCCAGGGCGCGACGGTGCAGTGCCCCTATCACGGCTGGCGCTTCGACGGCGCCGGGGCCTGCGTCGAGATCCCCTCCCTCGGGCCCGGGGCGACGATCCCCAAGCGCGCCCGGGTCGACAGCTATCCGGTGGTCGAGCAGTGGGGCTGGATCTGGGTGTTCGCCGGCCACCTGCCCGAAAGCCAGCGCCCGCCGCTGCCCGGGCCCGACTTTTTCCCCGAGTTCGACACGGCCTGGAAGTGGGACGGCAGCGGGGCTGGCCCCTACCGCGTCATCCGCGGCACCTTCCTGTTCAACGTCAACTGGATGCGCGCCATCGACAACGTGCTCGACCCGGCTCATCCCTTCCACGTCCACCACGACTTCGGCCACGTCGAGGACCAGCGCATCCGGCCCTTCGCGGTCGAGGACGACGGCGTGCGCTCGCGCTCGACCCACAGCTTCAAGTCCACTGTCAAGCGCGGCAACTGGCGCGAGGTCATGGCTGACGACCGCCCGCCGACCCAGAACCAGCTTCAGTTCCACATGTCGGGCTTGGTGCTGCGCAACGACGTGCGGCCCAACCCCGGCATGCACCACTGTGTGTTCTCGGCCTATCTGCCGATCGACGCGACGACCACGCTGAACATCTGGATGCATGCGCGCAACTTCTTCACTGACACCAAGTACGACGCCGATACCGTCAAGCGCACGCTGACGGTGTTCGAAGAGGACAACCGGGTGCTGCAGTACGTCAGGCCCGGCCAGTCGCCGCGCCGGCTCATGCACGAACTGTTCCTCGAAGCCGACGCCCACATCGCTGCGTTCCGCCGCCAGGTGCGCGCCTTCGAGGACAAGGGCTGGATGATCGACCATCGCGCCAACGCCGCCGAGGACGACGTGGTGCGCGTCATCCCGTCGCCTGCGCGTCACGGCGATGCCAAGAATTGGGTGCTCGATCCCTGCCTGATGCGTGCGCCCGCCGCCCGAAACGCGGCGGCGGAGTAGGGCATGAGGCACCTTGCCGCGGCCGCGGCCGTTTCCGCCCTGCTTGCCGCCTGCGCCGCTGCGCCGCCGCAGCGCACCATCGGTGCCATCTTCGTGGTTCACGGCGGCGGGGAAGAGCAGGGTGTCGCCCATCAGTGGGACAACACGCTGCAATTCTTCCAGTACGATCCGCACAACCCGATCTACAAGACCGTCATCTGGAACCCCGAGGCGTGGCCGACGGTGGTGAAGTCGGGCGACGACCAGTCCTACGCCAACGCCTCGACGCAGCTCAAGAAGTACGCCTTCGCCGCCGAGCGCATGGGCGGCAAGGATCCGGCGGTGCGCTACACCGAGGCGCAGTTCGCCGACTTCGCACGCGCACTGAAGCAGGCCGAGCGCCGGCTGGGCGTGCGCTTTCTCGTTGACCGCGCCCAGTGGATCGGCGCGCAGGAGCAGGTGAAGTACCTGCCCTGGCCGCGCCACATGTACGAGCCGCAGGTGCCGGGCGGGGCGCGGCTCACCTACTGCGGCAGCGCCAAGGACGGCGGGCCGTGGCCCGGCTGCGACCCTCAGCGCTACAACGTCGACGGGCCGGCCGAACGGCTGTTGAAGCAGGGCGCCGACGAACTGGTGATGATCGACATGACCGTGGCGGGCACCCGCTTCTGGAAGTCCTACGATGTTGTCACCCAGACCCGACGCATGGTCGCCGACTGGAACGCCCGGCACGGTACCGACGTCAAGGTGCGCTGGCTCAACGACATCACCGACCTGATGGCCGAAAGCTACCCCGACGATCCGCCGGGCTGGACGCGCTCGCTCGGCGAGCCCAAGGCCGACCGGAAAGTGCCGCTGGCGGGCCGGCCCAATCCGGTGATCGAGAATCCGCTGCTGACCGCCATGATGGTCGACGGCATCGTCGCCTCGTTCAACCCCGCCGTCGCCCCCGCCGACACGGCGGTGATGTTCATCAATCACGCCACGCGCGAGGGCAACGAGGCCTTCGATCCCAAGATCGACGACACGCTGGTCTTGGACGCGCGCATCAAGGCCGAGCTGCTGCGCCGCTACCCGGCGATGAAGGCCGACAACATCGTCGGCGCCTGGATGGGCCTGCGCCAACCCAACCCCAACATTAAGGTCGGCGGCCGCGTCCGCTCGAACCTGGAGCGCACCCGCGAGATGCGCGGCGAAGACCTGGGCAACGCCTGGCTGTATGAAAGCGAGAAGCAATTACCGGGCGGCGACCACCAGTATCGCTATTGGGATGCGCTGGCGATGCTGAAGGATCGCGGCGTGAAGCACATCGTCGTCGTCTTCTCGCAGATCGTCATTCATTCGGCGCTGGACCTGGTCGAGGTGCCCAACCAGATCGCCAAGGAAATTGGCTGGAAGACATGGCTTGATGCGGAACAGGGCGATCACACGCGCTATCCCGTCCACGGCCACCCCTTCGCCGACTACTGGGGCGTCTGGGCCGAGAAGGACTGCAAGATCGGCGCGGCGACCCAACCCTGCTGCTTCGAGATGGGCGGCTGCGCCGACGGCCGACCCTATCCGCCGCCGCGCCAGACGCCCATCGACCGCGCGCGGGAGGATGTGGACCCCTCGCTCGCGTTCGACGTGCCGGCCTTCGGGCACCTGGGCTACGACCCGGCGCTGGGCCCGCCCTCGGACGCGCGGCCCGTGCAGCGGCAGTACACCGGCACCTGGGCGATGTGGGTGCCGGCCAACGACGATCCGCGCATGGGCCGGCTGCTGGCCGACGAGGTGGTGAAGTACGTGATGGGCGCGCGCTAAGGAACGCCGAGCGCCGCCACGGCGCCAACGCCGGTCTCGGCCGCGCCGCCCGTTTGCCTCATCGGTGTCGTCACTTGACCGCGGTGGTCGGCGGCGTCGGCGCGGCGGCGATCTGCGCGCGCGTGCCCTTGAATACCTTGGGCCCCAGCAGGATCAAGGCCACCAGGTTCGGCGCGGCCATCAGGCCCAGGGTCAGGTCGACGAACTGCCAGGCGGTCTCCAGGCTCAGCACGGCACCCAGCGGCACCGACAGCGAATAGACGAAGCGCGCCGGGCCCAGCGCCCGCTCGCCGAACAGGTAGGCCGCGGCCCGGCTGCCATACAGCCCCCAGGCCAGCAGCGTGGTGTAGCCGAACAGCACGACGCCGAAGGCCACCACCGGTCCGCCCAGGCCCGGAATGGCGGCGTCGAAGGCCATGACCGCGAGCGCGGTGCCGGTGGCGCCCGACTGCCAGGCGCCGGACACGACGATGACTAGGCCGGTGATCGAGCAGACGATGATGGTGTCGACGAACACGCCGACGGCGCCGAACAGGCCCTGCTGCACCGCGTCGTTGCTCTGCGCCGTGCCGTGGGCGACGGCGGCGCTGCCCAGACCCGCCTCGTTGGCGAAGATGCCCCGCGCCACGCCGTACTTGATCGCCTCGGCGATGGCGACGCCGGCAAACCCGCCCACCGCCGCCGTGCCGGTGAAGGCGTCGGCGAGGATGGTGGCGAAGGCCGCCGGCAGCGCGGCGGCGTTCAGTGCCAGCACCGCCAGGCCCGCCAGCAGGTAGACGCCGACCATCAGTGGCACCAGGGCGTTGGCGGCGCGCGCCAGGCGCTTGGCGCCGCCGATCAGCACGGCCAGGATCGACAGGGTCAGAAAAATCTCCGTCGCCCACACCGAGATTCCCAGGTTCGCACGCAGCGCGTCGGCGATGGTGTTGGCCTGGGCGCTGGGCCCGAACGCCTGAATGCAGGCGAAGACGGCGTACAGCCCGCCCAGCCACGCCCACTTGGGCCCCAGGCCGTGCTTGATGTAGTACATCGGCCCCGCCAGCGTCGCGCCGTGGGGCGCAACCTCGCGGTAGGTCACCGCCAGATAGGCCTCGGCGTAGCGCGTGCCCATGCCGACCAGCGCCGAGATCCACATCCAGAACAGCGCGCCCGGCCCGCCCAGATGGATGGCGGTGGCCACGCCGACGATCTTGCCGATGCCGACCATGCCCGCCAGGGCGGTCATTAGGCCGTCGCGCGGCGAATATTCGCCCGCCGCCCCGGGCTGCGCCCGGATGCGAGCGTCGAACATCAGGCGCAGGCCCTCGCCCAGGCGCCGCAGCGTCAGGAAGCGCAGGCCTAGCGTCAGATACAGCCCGGTGCCCAGGATCAACGCCACCGTCACCGGCCCGAAGGTGACTTCGGAGGCGACCGCCACGACGCGCGCGAAACTCTCCATTCCCCCGGTTCCCCAACCGTTCTGAAGAAGTATAGCCGAGTTCCGAAGACGTAGGGCCACTATCTATCCGGCGGGCGTCCTTACGCTTCGGCGCATTTGATCGGGCCGTCCGCGGCGCCCACAACTGACGGTGCACGTTCCACCGCTTCTGCACCCAATCCACCCATGACCGCCCCGACGGCGAACAGCCTCAAAACCTGCCGCATCCTGCTGATCGAGGACGAGCGCATCATCCGCGAGGTGCTGCACCGCGACTTCGCCATGATCGGCGTTGCCGAGGTCGACAGCTATTCCACCGCCGAAGCGGGCTGGGAGGAACTGACGGGCAGAAAGGGCGGGCGCTTCGACGTGGTGATCGTCGATCTTGTCCTGCCGGGTGCCAGCGGGCAGGTGCTGATCAAGAACCTGCGCAGTCTGCCCGGTCCGCGCGCCAAGTCGCTGCCCGTGATCGTTCTGACCGGCGAGAACAGCCCCGAAACCTACAAGCAGATCGAACCCCTCGGCATTTCGTCGTATCTCATCAAGCCCGTATCGGCCGACGTGCTGAAGGCGGCGGTGGAGAAGGCGCTCTCGGGCCATCTGGCCCGCACGCGGCCCACGCCGTCGCCCGCCATTCACGCCAAGCCGGGCCTGTTTGGCTTCTAGGGCGCCGGCATCGCCGGCAGGTCGGTGGGGCCCGGATCGATCCCGCACTGCTTCATCAGTGTCGTCACCTGGCCGCGGTGATGGGTCTGATGGTTGAACATCTGCAGGACCAGCAACCACGTCGGATGGGTGAACGTCCGCCCGTAGACGCTGCTGGTGAAGGTGAAGGGCTGGGCCAGCCAGGTGTCGGTCAGGCCGCCGGCAAACCGCATGATCTCATCGTCTTTCCGGCGGCGCGCGGCCCGCAGCTCGTCGAAATCATCGAACAATATGGCGTCGACCGCCGTCGTTGGCATCGGTTGCTTGAGGAAGCGGGCCATCCACCACAAGTCGCCGTTCAGGAGGTGGTTAAGCGTGCCGTGGATGGACTTGAAGAACGCGCCCATGTCCTTCTTGCGGTCGGCATCCGGAATCCTGGCGCAGCCGGCGTAAACGGTCTCGTTCATCCAGGCGTTGTAGCGGGCGAAGGTCTGGAAGATCTGCGGGGTCATCATGGCGGACCTGCGGGGCATGGGCAGCGCCCGCAGCGTGTGGCACGATAGCCTGGTCTTGACAACCGCTGACGATGACCAGGGCCGTGTCCGCCGACCCCGCCGCGATCGACGCCGCCACCCAGGCCTACCTTGCCACGCTCTCCGCCGACGTGCTGGCCGCCTCCAAGGCTTACACGACCGGCGGCTATTGGCTGCCGCTGTGGAGCCTCGTCGTCGGCGCGGCCGTCACGCTCATCCTGGTCCGCTCGGGCGTGCTGGTGCGCTTGCGCGACCGCCTCCAGCGTCCGGGGCCGCGTCCGGCACGCACGGCGTTCGTCGTTGCGGCGGCGTTTCTGGGCTTAAGCTGGCTGTTGCACCTGCCCTGGTCGGTCTACGCCGAGTGGGCGCGCGAGCGTGCGTACGGGCTGTCACACCAGCCCCTGGCCGACTGGCTGATGCAAAGCGCCGTCGGTGCCATCGTCACCATGCTGCTGGGCGGGCTGTTCCTGCTGGGCCTTTACGCGCTGATCCGGCGCGCCGGCCGCCGCTGGTGGCTGTGGAGTGGCGGGTTCGCCGCCGCCTCGTTCCTGTTCGGCCTGCTGATCGCCCCGGTGTTCGTCGAGCCGCTGTTCAACGACTACGCGCCGATCCCCGATGGGCCGGTCAAGCAGGCGATCGTCAAGCTGGCCGACGATAGCGGCGTGCCCCACGACCGCATCTTCGTCTACGACGGCTCGCGCCAGCGCTCGGTGCTCACCGCCAACGTCGCCGGGTTTGCCGGCACCATGCGCATCGCCGTCTCCGACGTGGCCCTGAAGCAGGCGACCCTGCCCGAGGTGCGCGCCGTCGTCGCCCACGAGATCGGGCACTACGTCAGCGGCGATCTTCTGAAGATGATCGCGGCGCTGTCGCTCCTGGCCATGGCCGGGTTTTTCGTCATCGACCGCGTGTTCATGCGCGTCGCCGGCTGGTTCGGCGCCAAGGGCGTCACAGGCGTCGGCGACCCCGCCGGCGTGCCCGTGCTTGCGCTGCTGGCGGCGGCCTGGCTGACCCTGTGCCAGCCGATCACCAACACCGTGACGCGGCAGTTCGAGGCCGATGCCGATGCGTTCTCGTTGCAGCTTGCCCGCGAACCCGACGGCCTGGCGACGGCCCTGCTCAAGACCGCGCCCTACCGCGATCCGACCCCGCATCCGCTGGCCGAGGCGCTGTTCCATAGCCATCCCGCCATCGCCAACCGCATCCGCATGGCGATGGAATGGCGCGCCGCGAACGAAACCGCCGCCGATTAGTGCGCCGGCGCGCTGCGCCGCGGCGCGTCCTGCGGGCTCGGCCCCGGCCACTTCACGCGCACCGTCAGCGCCAGCATCAGCAAGGTGCAGTTGGCGATGCCCATCAGGATGAACGGCGCCGACGGCCGCCAAGCGTCGAACAGGATGCCGCCGAAGAATCCCGCCGACAGAATGCCGATGGCGCCGCAGACCCCGAACACGCCCACCACCGCGCCGCGGCCGTCCTGCGGCGCCTCCTGACCGATCAGCGTTTGCGCCGCCAGCACGGCGTTGACCTCGCCCATGCCGAGGATGATCGCCGCCGGAATCATCATCGGGCTCAGCGGGTCGGGAATGAACCCGACAATCAGATAGCCCGTGCCCGCCAGCGCCATGGCCATGCACAGGGCGCCGACCCGGTTCATGCGGTCGCACAGGATGCCGACGCACGGCGCCCACAGCAGCGCCGCCAGTTGCACGATGCCGAAGAACTTGCCGCCCTCGGCGATGGCCGTTTCGGTCGGCAGGCCGCGGGCCACGCCTACTTGCACCAGCCACAGCGACAGGAAAGTCGACACCACCGACAGGTCGCCGCGCGACACCATGGCGGCCACGTAGGCCAGGGCGATGCGCGGGTTCCGGGCGGCCTTCAGGCCGCGCTTGACGGTGGGCAGGAACGGCTCGCGCGCGGTCACGCTCGACGGCACGCCGCCCTTCAGGCCCAGGCGTACGATCACGGCGTTGACCAGGCACACCCCGGCGAACAGCCACAGCGCCGCCTGGCCGGCCGCCGCCGGGTCCATGCCGCCATCGACCAGCCGCTGGGGCAGCTTCGACAGCGCGAACACCAGCACGATCACCCCGACCGCCTGCAGGAAGCCCATGATGCCCACCAGCTTGCCGCGGTCGCGGTCCTGCGGGTAATCCGCCTGCACGGTGGCCAGCATCGAGGTCACGCCGACCACGCCCAGCGCGAACACCATCCGGAACAGGATCAGTTCGGTCTCGCCGGTGGCCAGCGGGTAGAGCACGTAGCCCACCCCCAACATGGCAAAGCCGAACGCGAACACCGGGCGGCGACCGATCTTATCCGAGACCACGCCCGCCACGCCGATCAGCGACAGCACCACCAACTCGCCGAACAGCACCAGCTTGCCGGCCAGCTTGCCCTGCTCGTCGGCGGGAATCTTCAGCATCTCGGTGAAGATGTACGGCTGGACGAACGACAGGAAGACCGACGAGGCGATCGAGAAGAACGCCGCGTACAGCAGTGTCGTCCCGTTCCAGGCGCTGATGCCCGGGGCCAGGTGCACCGGGCCGATCTTGGCCGGCGGCGTTGCGTCGTCGGTGCTGGCGTTCATGCCTGATCCCCCCAAGGCCTCCTGCGACACCATAGCGACGGGGTCCGGCGATACGATACGGCGAACCCGGGGCCGCCCGCTGTTCGGTCGGGCGCGGTGCACAAACCCGCGCCGCGCCGCGCGGCTTGTATTAGACTCTGCGGCGGACGCAGATGAGGGAGTGTCCATATGTCAGTCGTGCGCACGATGTTGTTTCTCGCCGTGCTGGCGCTTGGCGCCTGCGCCGCACCTGCGGCGCCGTCGGTTACGGCGGCGTTCAAGGACGCTGCCGGGCCTTATGCCGTCGCCGTCGCCGACCTCGTGCTGCGCGACGAAGCCCAGGGCAAGGATCTGCCGCTGCGTGTGGCGTATCCCCAAGCGCAAGGGCCGTTTCCCGTGGTGGTCCTGTCGCACGGCGGCGGCTCGTCGAAGGACGATTACACCCGCGCCGGCGATCACTGGGTCAGCCACGGTTATGTCGTCATCGCGCCGACCCACAAGGATTCGAAGTCGCTCGGCTTTGATATCACCAAGGCCGGCGGCCCCGCCATGGCCCAAGTGATGCACAGCCGCATCGCCGACATGGCGTTCATCGCCGCGCATCTCGACGACATCGCCGCGCGCGTGCCGGGGCTGGCCGCGCGGCTGGACCGCACGCGGCTCGTGGCAGCGGGGCATTCCATGGGCGGGTTCACGGCCCTGGCCGCCGCCGGCGTGCGCCTCAAGAACAAGGCCGACGGCTCGTCTCTTGAGATGGCCGATGCGGGCTACGATGCTCTGCTGCTGCTGTCCGAGCCGGGATTGAACCCGATGATGCCCGACGAGCCGTGGCGGCAATCGCCGGTGCCGACCTTGGTCTATACCGGCACCAACGACAGGGGCAGCGAGACGACGGGCCGCAAGTCGCCGTTCGGTTACAATGTGCTTGAAAATCCGCTCTCGGCCGCGCGGCCCAAGCACTATCTCTGGATCGAGGGCGTCGACCACTATCTCGGCGGGTTGTGGTGCCGCAGCGACGTCGCCGGCCCGCCCGATTACCAGGCCTTGCGCATCTTCAACGGCGTCAGCACTGCGTTCCTCGACGCCTACGCCAAGGCCGACGCGCGGGCGCTCGCGTTCCTGCGCGCCGCCGATATCGGGTCCTTGACCAAGGCCCGCGCCACTCTGTTGACAAAATAAGTCATGTCCCCCGCGATCCGCAAAGCCTATGCCGATACGCCCCACGGCCAGCTCCACTACCGCCACCTGCCGGGGCCGGGGGTGCCTCTGGTCATGTACCACCGCGCGCCGGCCACCTCGGCCTCGTTCGAGCCGATGATGGCGCTGATGGCGAGCGAGCGGGCCCTCTACGCCTTCGACATGCCGGGCTTCGGCGAATCCTTCGCCCCGGCCGGTGCCCCCACGGCCGCCGACTATGCGCGCTGGCTCAAGGCAGGCCTCGACGGCCTTGGTCTCGCGCGCGTGCACGTCTTCGCCCACCACACCGGCACGCACTTCGCCACCGAACTCGCCGCGGCTTATCCGGAGCGCGTCGCCTCACTCATGCTTAACGGCATCGCCTATCTCACGGCCGAGGAGCGCGCGCCGCTGGCGGCGATGATTACGCCGCCGTCCGCGCCTGACCCTGAGGGCGCCTATCTGATCCCGGCGTTCAAGCTGGTGGCCGGCTTGTTCCCGGCGTTCGACGCCGAGCTGTTCCACCGCGAGATGATCGGCTGGATGCAGTCGCACTTCTGGCGGCACAAGTCGTTCGCGGCGGTGTGGGGCCAGGACTATCCGGCGACGCTGAAGCGGGTCCGCTGTCCGATCCTGGCCACCTGCGCCGAGAACGAGCATTGGCGCTTTTGTTTCGAGCGCGTCTTCGCCGACCGTCCCGACGCGCAACGGGTGCTGCTCGGGCCGGCCAGGTTCTTCACGCCCGAGCTGGATGCGCCCGCGGTCGTGGCGGTGATCCGCGCCTTCCTGGCCGAGGTCGAAGGGGCGGCCTGATCGCCGTCAAGGTGTGCCGCCGCGGGTGCGTCGATGATAAGATGTTTTGAAAGAGAGGGTCCCATGCCCCTGTCGCGCACCGCCTTGGCGATCGTCGCGTTCGCCGCCGTCAACGGCCTCGTCGCCCAGGTTCTCGAGGCATACGCCGCTCACGGCTTGGCCGAGGTGGCGGGCGATTATGCGCCCACGCTGTATCATACCTCGGCCAAGTACCACATGTGGCACGTCTTGGCGCTGCTGTTCGTCGCGCTGATCTACGATCGCGTCGCCGTCCCCGTCGCCCGCTGGGGGCTGCTGGCGGTGGTCGCGCTGTTCAGCGTCGGCACGGTGGCATTCTCGGGCGGCATGTACGGCGTGCCGTTCGGCGGCTCGGTCTATTACGCCGTGGCCGGCGCCATCCTGTTGCAGGCCGGCTGGGCGGTATTCGCGGCGAGCATCATTGTGGCGCTGGTCAGGTCCGGCACGGCGCCGGCGCGGCCCGCGGCATAAGGCGCAGTCAGCCCACCGCCTGCTGGCGCGCCTCGGCGACGACGCGGCTGGCGGGCAGATGCACGGTGACGATGGTGCCGCTGCCCAGGGTGCTGGTCAGCACCAGCGTGCCGCCGTGCAGCTTGGCCAGTTCCTGCGCCAGATGCAGGCCCAGCCCGGTGCCCTGAATCTGGCGGCGCTCGACGTACTTGCTCTGCACGAAGGGCTTCAGCACGTCCTTGATCTCCTCGGCCGGGATGCCGATGCCGGTGTCGCCCACCAGGAACGACAGGCCGCCGTCAGAACTGCGCCGCGCCTCCAGCCGCAGCCGTCCGCCCGCGGGCGTGAACTTGACCGCGTTGGACAGCAGGTTCAGCAGGATCTGGCAGATCTTGCGCTCGTCCACGAAGATCTCGGGCAGGTCGCGCTGCACATGGGTGTCGATCGTCAATTGCGCCTTGTCGATCGAGCTCTGCACCAGGCGCAGGGTCTGCTCGACGATCTTCTGCGGGTGTACGGCGCGCTCCTCCAGGGCCGCGCGGCCCGATTCGACCTTGGAGATGTCGAGAATGTCGTCGATCAGCGCGACCAGGTGCCGTCCGCTGTCGAGGATCGCCTTGGCGAACTCGAGGTACTGCGGATTGCCCACCGGCCCTTTGAACTGCTGCTGGATGATCTCGGCGAAGCCGGTGATGGCGTTCAAGGGCGTGCGCAGC